>SWBZ01006355.1_pt2 | contig 15378 bp, 11 predicted proteins | sample 4693031 | NCBI WGS metagenome assembly SWBZ01 (sample SAMN10267274, study PRJNA491770) | bioreactor metagenome | isolation source: DHS bioreactor inoculated with | place: Japan: off Shimokita Peninsula
ACAGCAGATCGTGCAGACCTTCCTGCATGATGTGCGGGCTGCTTAAGGAAGCGGCCAAGACAAACCCTTCCTCCTCCGTTCTCCGGAACCCCGACCGGCGCCGCGGCGCCGGTCGGGATTTGTTTTTCGCCTCATCGGTTATACCGGGGCGGAAAGCGGCGCTTCGGGGGCCGGATTCCGATTGTTTGTTCGGTATCGACCTAAGTATGTGTTTCGGGCATACTTAGGTATGGGGTGGAGAACATCCGGCCGCGAAGCAACGTGGCCGCAAGACAAAAGAAGCAGGCAGAATGCGATTGCTGTTCGCCGATGACCATCCGATGTTTCTCGACGCGGTGCGTGAGCATCTCAACCGCGCCTTCCCCGATGTTGAAATTCAGGCGGCATCCAACCTCGACGAAGTGACGGCCAGGCTTTCGGGCAAGGGGAAGTACGACCTTGTGGTCCTGGACTTTTCCATGCCCGGGATGGACGGCACGGAAGGGGTCAAGCGGCTTCGCGCCGCCTATCCGGATTTGGCCATTGCCGTGACTTCCGGCGTCGCCAAGACACGGGATGTGAAGACCGTTCTGGATCTCGGCGCCCATGGCTATCTTCCGAAAACCTTAACCGGGTCCGCCTATGCGGGGGCCCTTCGCGTGATCGCCGAGGGTGGCACTTACGTGCCCGTGGAAACCATGCAGGCAATGGCCGCCGAGGCGGCGGACCGCAAGGTCAATGCGGAAGGCTTGACGCCCCGCGAGATGGAGGTGCTTGAAGGCATCGCCGACGGAAAACCGAATAAGCAGATCGCCCGTGACCTGGAAATCCACGAAGTCACGGTGAAACTGCACGCACGCAGCATCTTCAAGAAAATCGGCGTGCAGAACCGTTCGCAGGCGGCCGTGATCGCCCGCGAACGAGGACTTGTTTCGAGGGGCTAGGTGCAAGGACATTACTGACCCTTATGAACACAGGCCGCTATGGGCATTTCGTGGAAAATTCATAAGGCCGAAAATCTTGTCAGCTTTTCCCTCTTCGGGCAGTCGAGTCTGTTGGAGACGGTGGATGCGCTGCGTGATTTGGCCGAGGCACCGGACTTCAGCCCCGGCATGCGCCGGCTTTATGTCTGTGACGACGGCCTGACGGCCGCCCCCGGGCTTGATTCCACCCAAGGCGCTTTTGTCGACGTGCTGGGCTACCAGATTGCCAAGATGTTCGACCATCCGGCGACCGCGGCCTTCGTTTACCGACGGGGCAACACCGTCGCCGCCGACCGCTTCGCGATCACCGCGCGAGTATGTGACGCGATCTATGCCCGTGACGGAAAGACCGCCATGAAGCGCAAGATTTTTGAAGACGTGGCCGAGGCCGTGGCATGGCTGGAACTGCCGCCGGACTTCCGACTCTAGAGAGCCTGTCGAGGAATCGCTGTCGCCGATACGGTCACGCCGGGCCTGATTTTACGGAAGCATTTTTGGATGACGGCCGCCTGATCGCGGCCGTGCCGTGCTTCTTTCCCCTTATCTCTGGAATTCAGGCGGACAGCGTCTCTGGCTATCGATGTGTATCCGATTAAGGGGACAGGCCAGATTGGCAACCATCCCGGGATGACGTTGCCAATGTCCGCCAATGCGCTTTCGGCGGTTTTGCAGGAAACGACTCGAGACTTTAAGGGTCAATGCATTCCAGGCGATTTTTCAGGCATCTATCCTTTAATGAATTCACCGGGCTCCAAGCTATTGGCCCAAGCCAGGCGCAGGCACCAAGACGCGAATGTCCCATCATCGACCGGTCGCGGCCGGAATGGCCGGTGGCCGTCCAATGCTTTTAAGCGGTGACATGCGGCGTCAATCCGGCCCACGAGAGGCTTCTCCTCCTTCAAGAAATCAATCGCTGGCTCCGGCATCCCGTATTTACTTTTCCTGTGCCTCACGTCCCAAACCACTGGTCGCGGCGTCCACAATCTCCGAAAGCATTAGGTTTATGCAGTGAAGCGCGGTTATGTGGAGGCGTGATTCAGCCGAAGGCGGAACGCGTGCTCTCGTGTTCGCCCGCAGGCTGATTTCTGATTTAGGACAGTGCTTCAGAACGGAGATTCAAACATGAACACGAATGTTGTCGAATTTTATAAAAAGGTCCGCACGGACCAAAATCTGATCGAAGCGCTCTCTGAGGGAAAAACGACGGAAGAGTTCATCAAGACCGCCGTCGACAAAGCCGCCGAAATGGGCATCACCTTGCAGCAGGACGACATTGTCGCCGCCTGCGGCAATTTCGCGGAGCTTTGCAAGCTTGCCGCCAATGACGACGAACTGACCGAGTTCGAACTCGAGATGATCTCCGCGGGTGGCTTTTTCAATGGCTACGAAAGTGGCAATTATTACGGGCCGTCCGGGCTGACCGGAATCGGGGGCGAGGTCTAAAAGCTTCGCCGTTTTGACTTGATGGATGCGCCTGCACTGAGCCGAGTGCAGGCGTTTTCATTTTGGCGTCCGGCAGGGGCGCGGCCAGTTTTCCCTACGTTCCAAATTAATTGTCGGTGCGTTCCCGGGGGTGCTTATGGGCTGGCTCCTCGGGAAAGTTCGCCGTTAAGGTTTGCGCGTGACCCGGTCAGGGTGGGCCGCGTGCTCTCGCGGCTGCCCGCGTTGCAGGGTTGCTGTTTAGGACAGTGCTTCAGAACGGAGGTTCAAAAATGAATGCGAATGTCATTGAATTTTACAAAAAGGTGCGGACCGACAAAGGTCTGATCGAAGCGCTCTCTGAGGGAAAAACGGCGGAAGAATTTTATACGATCGCCGTCGATAAAGCCGCCGAAGTGGGTATCACCTTGCAGGAGGACGACGTCAAGGAGGCCTGCGAGAAATTTGGGGAACTCCGCGTGCTCGCCGCCAACGACGACGAACTGACCGAGTTCGAACTCGAGATGGTCTCCGCTGGCGCCACCATCTATAACCCGCCTTCCGGAATGACGTGCATCGACGGCGCTGTCTAAACGCCGCGCCGATTTTGTCTGAAGGAAACGCCCGTCCTCGACCGAGGGCGGGCGCTTTCTTTATGAAAATCTGGCGTATTACCGGCCCAGGCTTCTGATCCAGGCGGTGAATTCCGGCGTCTCGCCGCCCGCGGCCGCGGGATCGGCGGCGGTTGCTGCGACGGCTTGACCCATGGCGCGGGCCTCGCTGGGCGACATCCCGTAGCGGTTCTTGAACGACTTGCTGAACTGCGACTCGCTGGAAAACCCGCAGGTGTACCCGATGGCGCCGATGTTCAGGTTGCCGTTCGCCGGGTTCGACAGCATGTGCAGGCTGCGCCGCAGGCGCCGTTCCAGGATATAACGCGCAACGCCGTCGTGGGGTGCGAAGATACGGTAGAGCTGGGAGCGGGAAATGCGGAAGGTCTTGGCCAGCGTTTCGGGGGGCAGCTGTTCGGCCAGGTTCTGGTCGATGTAGCGGAAGATCGCCTTGCCGACGGCGAGGGAGACCTCGGGGGCGGTATCGCCGGTGACCTCCGCTTCGTGGGTCAGCCAGGTTTCCAACAGGCCGAGCGTTCCTTTCAGGGCGACGCCCGCATGTCCCATGTCCATTTCGGGCACGTGGTTCCATAGCGAGCGCAGATGTTCCGCGACAAAGGGCACCATCGGGTTGTCCTGGTCGAGCCGCCGGCCGTGGAACACGGACAGCAGGTCCGACAAAGCCGGGTGTAGTTCGCGCGGCAGGACCATCGTCAGGTTGGCGAAATCGGTGTTCAGCATCTCGTGCGGCTGATCCAGGTCGATGATCAGCATGTCGCCGGCCTGTATTCGGTGATCGCTGCTGGCCAGGCCGCCGCCTTCGAGAAAGACCTGGACCAGGATGTGATCCAGGTCGTCGCGGGCGACGCGGCGGTCGTTGCGGCTGAACAATTGCGATTGCGCCCGCGTGACGCCGAACACGGCGTCGCCCAGGTTACAAACGTCGATCCGCGCGCTCATGTCGTGCTTCGGGACGCTGCCGTCCGGCGCCAGCAGATCGAACAGGACGCCCATGTTCTGATTCCAGGCGTCGAAACGGTCTCCGGAATCGAAAAAATCCGTATCGAAATGCGCGATTTCTACGCGCGGCGGCGCTTTCCTGGTCGCCATTCACCGGTCTCCCCGACAATGCTTTCGATCGTTCCGACGCAGCGCACGAGTGGCGCGGATCAAGCCGTAAACCGCAGGTTCCTCCACGAAAGGCATTCGGAAGCACAATTAATTCGCAAGCGAGGCACCCTGTACACCTTATTGGTGACGAGCCTAGGTGGGATTGAACGTTGGGACAATCGTTTTGGAACGCAATGACAAGTTCCGCCGGGAGCAGTCCACGTACACTCGGCCAGCAATTGCGCATGCATGCCGCACCGTGGGGGCCGTCAGAAAGTGTCTCAAGCTCCGAAGCGCCAGATCTTCCGTCAGGCGGCATTGGACCGCCTGTCGTCTCCAGAACAACTGGATCGCCTTGCCATCGTTACCGATTCAATCGGGTGGCTGGCCCTGGGTACCATCGCCGTTCTGATCGTGGCGGTCATCACCTGGGGGGTCGCCGGAAAGATTCCCGATCAGGTCGAAGGGAAAGGCATTCTGGTCAGCGCCGGCGGCCGGATCCTCGACGCCATGTCGCCGTCGGACGGCATTGTTTCCACGCTTTTCGTGGATCAGAACTCTTTGGTCGAAAAGGGCCAGAAGGTCGCCGTGATCGAGCAGGCCGCGCTGCGCCAGGAACGTCAGAGCGCGATCGAAACGCTGGGTGAAAGGCAAAAGGAAAAGGCACAGATCATCAGTGATTTCGAGCGCGAATTCGACCTCAAGCGCAAGAATTTCGCTGAACAGGCGGCGGCACAGAACCAGATCATCAAAGCCGCCGAACAGCGCGCGGGCTACTTGAAAAAAACCATGGCCGCCCGCATGCCGCTTGCCGACAAGGGGCTCTTGCCCCGGGACAAGATCGAGGAACTCAGGACCGATTACAACAAGGCCTTGCAGGACATCAGTGCCGCGAACAACAAGATTCTGGAACTTGAATCCGACACGCTGACGCTCAAATCGGATCATGCCAAGGAAATAACCAAGATCGATCAGCGCATCGCCGACGCGGAACGGGAAATCAGGGAACTCGACGCCAAACTCAGCCTCAACGGCGCGGTCCTGGCGCCCGCCTCCGGGCGGGTGACGGAACTCAAGGTCTTCGAGGGCGGATTCGTTCAGACAGGCGCGCCGGTTATCAGCATCGTCACGGCGGGCAGCAACCTTCAGGCCGTCGTCTATATCCCGACCAAGGACGGCAAGCGTATCCAGCCCGGCATGACCGTCCGCGTCGCGCCATCCTTCGTGAAGAAGGAAGAGCACGGCACCATCATTGGCACGGTGACGAAGGTGTCGGAGTTCCCGGCTTCGAAGCAGGGCATGCTCACCGTCTTGCAGAACGAACAACTGGTCAACGACTACACGAACGAAGGGGCGCCGTATGAGGCACGTGTCGACCTTGTTCGCGATACCGCGACGATCAGCGGGTTCAAATGGACCTCGGGCGCCGGGCCGAATGCCCATGTCACGACCGGAACCACCATCGAGGCCGAAGTCACAGTCAAAGAAGACCCGCCGGTTAACCTCATCATTCCCTTCGTGCGGAAGCATACGGGAATTGGGTTCTGGCCTTCGACGCCGGCGCGCTGAATGCGGTCGCTCATTCGTTACATCGATTGTTTCGCAAGGCCGAAGCGCACACCGACCATTCTGCAGATGGAAGCGGTTGAATGCGGTGCCGCGTCGCTGGCGATGGTCATGGCGTCCCATGGCCTCTGGGTGCCGATGGAGGAATTGCGCATTGCGTGCGGCGTTACGCGTGACGGCAGCAAGGCAAGCAATGTTCTGAAGGCCGCGCGGTCGTATGGGTTTTCCGCGAAAGGGTTCAAGAAGGAACCAGAAGACCTGACCAGCCTGCCGACTCCGTCGATCATTCATTGGAATTTCAATCACTATGTGGTCTTCGAAGGGTTCAAAGGCGGCAAGGCGTATTTGAACGATCCCGGCAGCGGGCCGCGGGTGGTGTCGCTGGAGGAATTGGACCAGTGCTATACGGGTGTCGTTCTGGCGTTCGAGCCGTCATCCGCCCTTCAGCGCAGAGGCCGCGCGCCGTCGATCCTGGCGTCGATGCGCAACCGCCTCGAAAACTCGAGAGCAGCCCTGTTCTATGTCCTTGCCGTCAGCTTGCTGCTGGTCGTGCCGGGAATCGCCATCGCGGGGTTTTCGCGCATCTTCGTCGATGAAATTCTCGTCGCGGAAAAAGAGGACTGGCTGGTGCCGCTGGTCCTTGGGGTGCTGACGGCAGCACTGTTGCGTGGGGGCATGACTTGGCTTCAACAGAAGTACCTGTTGCGAATGGAAACGCGCCTGTCGCTAACGATGGCTTCGACGTTCCTGTGGCACATGATCCGGTTACCCATGTCGTTCTTCCAGCAGCGCCATGTCGGCGATCTGAGCGACAGGATGGCGGCGAACGACCGTGTGGCCAGGCTGCTGTCCGGTGACCTTGCCACCAATTCGTTGAACCTTTCGTCTGTCGTTTTTTACGGCGCCGCGATTGCCGTGTTCGACGGCATGCTGGCGGTCATTGCCTTTGGCCTGGCCCTGATGAATGTTTTTGCGCTTCGTGCCGTCAACCGCAGCCGTGAGGACAACAGCCGCGCCCTGTTGGCCGACGGCGGCAAGCTGGCCGCGACAACCGTTGCCGCCATTCGGTCGATAGAAACCCTGAAATCGTCGGGAATGGAAGACGACACCTTCGCCAAATGGGCCGGTTACCAGGCGAAAATGCTGGAACAGCAGCGTAACCTGGGTTTTTCGACCGCGGTCCTGACGGCGTTTCCGTCGTTGATGTCATCCCTGACCGCGGCGGCGATCTTGGGCGTCGGCGGGTTTCGCGTGATGGAAGGCGTGCTTTCCGTCGGCGCCATCGTCGCAATCCAGTCGCTCATGTCGAACCTGACGGCGCCGATCGCCGGTCTGGTCGATCTCGGCGGGAAACTGCAACGCATCAAGGGCGACCTGACTCGATTGGACGATATTCGCTCGGCGCAACCGGACGACACGCGGATCGACGGGGCGGAAGAAACCTGGGCCGGTCCACCCGTTCTCAGCGGCCGCATCGAAGCGCGGAACCTGTGTTTCGGTTTCAGTCCGCTGGACCCGCCGTTGATCGACGGCATCTCGATTTCGGTCGAAACCGGATCACGGGTCGCCATCGTCGGGGCGTCGGGCAGCGGAAAGTCCACGCTTGGCCGGCTGATCGCGGGCGTGCTGAAACCATGGAACGGGGACGTGCTGATTGACGATCACCCCCTCGGCAAGGTCCCTCGGCAGGTTTTCGCCGATACCGTAGCCTACGTCGATCAGGACATTTTTCTGTTCTCCGGAACCATCCATGAAAACCTGACCTTGTGGGACAACCAGATCCCGGACCATGTCCTGACCCAGGCTCTTAAGGACGCGGGGATCCATGATGATGTGATGGCCCGCCCCGGGCGAACTGAAAGCCTGGTTGAGGAGGGGGGAATCAATTTCTCGGGAGGGCAGCGTCAACGGCTTGAGCTTGCGCGTGCCCTCGTCGGCCAGCCCCGGGTGCTGGTGTTGGACGAAGCAACGGCGGCGTTGGATCCGGTGACGGAAAAGAACATCGACGACAACCTGCGGCGCCGGGGCTGTACCTGCATCATCATCGCGCACCGGCTTTCGACGATCCGCGACTGTGACGAGATCATCGTCCTGAGAAAGGGGAAGATTGCCGAACGGGGGACGCATGAGCATTTGATGGCGCACGGCCAGGAGTATCCGCGGTTGATCGGAACGGAAGGGGGGCAAGATGCAGCGTCGCACCCTTGAAGCGCTTCTGACAAAGGTCGACGTCGACTCCCTTCGCGGGCAGGCGCAATCCGTCGCCGCCAACAAACCTATTCTGCTGGACCGTCCGGAAATGTCCATTCTGGTGCTGACGGGATTTGTCGATGTATTCGCGGTTCGGCCCGATGCGGATGGAAACAGCGGCCACCGCCATTCGCTTTACCGCGCGGCGGCTGGAGAAATGATCTTCGGCCCTGATCTGGATGCGGCCCACAGGTATCTCGCCGTCGGAGTCGACGGTACGCGTGTCGTACTAAGCACCGACGGATCGCTGGCGGACCGGTTCGCACCGGACCATCTTGGGGCGATCTTGGACCGGTTCGTCATCGGCATGTCGAAGGGCCTTGCCCCCGAGCGGCCGACCGGTGAGGCGATCATTCTTGACCGCACTTCCCGGCCTGAAATTTACCGCAGCATGCCGGTGTTCGGGGCCGGCCGGCAGCCGACCTGGGTGAGTGCCGGAGACAGCGCCGAATTGCATTGTTTCGGAGAGCCGGGGTTGCCGTCCTCCGTGCTGCCGATATCGTCCACTCTCTGGCTTGTGGCGCCGGACACGACGTCGGTGACGGCTCAGTCGTCGGCGGAGCTTGTTCAATCCAATGACTGGCGGAGGGCCCTGGCTGCTTTTGTCCGTGTCTTCGGAGATTGCATGACGGAACGCCTGGCGGCCGTCGAAAGCGATGCCGCGCGGCGCCAACAGGCCCGGCAATCGGCAGAGAAAAATGTGCTCGCCAAGGCCATCAGCGGGATGGTGCAGACGGTGCGCCCGACCGACGACGGGCGCGCCCCGTTGATCGCAGATATCGAGCCATTGCATGCGGCATTTCTCATGGTGGCGCAGGCAATGGGGATCGAGGCCGCGACGACGGAAGAGAAGCGGCCGCGGTTGCAGGGAAAGGCGCCATCCGTTGAGGACTTGGCGCAGGTTTACAGGATTCGAACCCGGAAAGTTATGCTCAGGGGGGACTGGTGGCGCCGCGAGGTCGGGCCGTTGTTGGCCTTCCTTGAAGAGGGCGGCGCTCCCGTCGCGGTCGTCCCGACCGGAGCCGGCGCATTCGCCATAATCGATCCCAATGACGGCATTCCCCAGGCATGCACGCGCGAGGTGTCGGAGACGCTGAAGCATGAGGCGGTCATGCTTTACCGGCCGCTCCCCGGCAGTCTGAGAACGTTGAAGGGTCTGGTCGGATATATCCTTCCCGGGCTGCGCAAAGATCTCACGCGTGTTGCCCAGATGGGGCTTGCCGGCGGCCTGCTTGCCGCGTTCACGCCGATGATGTCTTCGGTGATGATTGAACAGGTTCTGCCGCGTGCCGACGTGGAGCAGCATATCCATATCATTCTCGGGCTTGTGGCGGCGGCCTTCGGCGGCGCCAGCTTCGAAGTCGTGAAAGCCTTCGCGCTGCTGCGGGTCGAAGGGCGCGCGGACCTGCACTTGCAAGCCTCTATATTCGACCGTCTGCTGCGTCTGCCGGCCGGGTTCTGCCGGCGGTTCACGGCGGGGGATCTGACCGACCGTGTGCTCGGCATCCAGACTATCCGCCAGACCCTCAGCGGGACGACGATACAAAGTCTGTTGGGGGTGACCTTCGCCAGCTTCAGCCTGGCGCTGCTCGTCTATTTCAATTGGCGGCTGTCGATCGTCGCTTTGTCGCTGGTGGCTTGCGCGATCCTGGTCACGGTTCTTCTCGGGCGCTGGCAGCTTCGCGAAGAACGCCACCGGATCGCACATCAGGGCGAGGCCGAAGGATTCGTCCTGCAGTTTCTCACTGGTCTTGCGAAACTGCGCATCTCCGCCGCCGAAGGCCGGGCCTATGCGAAGTGGGCCGGATACTTCACGAAGCAGAAACAGCGTTTCGTGGCGTCCCAGTCCTATGCGAACTGGCAGGACATCTTTCATACGGCCTATCCGGCCTTGGCGACGGGGATGATCTTCGTTGCCGCGTCAATGCTGCTCAAGATGGAGGCGACCGATCTTCAATTGGAAGCCCTGGTCAAGGCGGGCGGGGATACCGCCCGCCCGCCCATGTCGACGGGAGATTTCGTCGCTTTCAATACCGCATTCGGCCAGTTCCTGGCGGCGATGACCGGACTGGCAACGGCGCTGACCAGAAGCCTGACGATCATTCCCCTGTTCGAACGCCTGAGACCGGTCGTCGAGGCCGCGCCCGAGGTGTCGGACGAAGACAAGATCGCTGAAACCCTTCGCGGGAACATTGAGCTCAGCCACGTGTCTTTCCGCTATGACCCGGCGGGTCCGTTGGTGCTGGACGATCTGTCGCTATCCATCAACGAAAACGAATTCGTCGCGATCGTCGGGGCGTCCGGCAGCGGTAAATCGACTCTCGTCCGGCTGCTTCTCGGGTTCGAGACCTGCTCCGCCGGCGATATCTACTTCGATCAGACCCCGATCAGCAGCCTCGATCTGACCTCACTGCGTCAGCAGGTGCGCGTGGTCATGCAGAACGGTCAACTGGCGACGGGAAGCATTCTGTCGAACATCCTCGGGGCTTCGGCGCATTCCCAGGACGATGCTTGGTCCGCCGCACGGCAGGCCGGATTGGCGGCCGACATCGAAGCCATGCCGATGGGCATGCACACGGTCCTGATGGAAGGCGTAAATACCCTATCCGGCGGCCAGCGCCAGCGCCTGATGATCGCGCGGGCACTCGTCCAACGGCCGCGCATTCTGTTGCTCGATGAGCCGACCAGTGCGTTGGACAACAGCACCCAGGCGACTGTCATGGAATCCATCGCATATCTTAATGCGACAAGGCTGGTCATCGCGCACCGGCTTTCGACCGTTCGCGCAGCGGACCGGATCATCGTATTGGATCAAGGCCGTGTCGTTCAGGAAGGATCATATGACGAATTGATATCGTCCGACGGACCGTTCGCCGAAATGGCGCGGCGGCAATTGGTTTAGGCAGACAGACAAGGGAGTCCATCATGCGCAAAGTGCTGGTGATATTGGGGCAGTTGCAGGATCCTGACGTCGAATGGATGGCCCGTACGGGGATTAAAAGGGCGTTCGGCGGCGGTGATACGATCATCGAAGAAGGTGTTAGAGGCGACAGCCTGTTCATTCTTCTCGAAGGAAATCTTCGAATCGAGGATTCGAAGATCGGCACCATCGCGACCTTGGGAACAGGCGAAATCGTAGGGGAAATGTCGTTCGTCGATGACGCGCCGCCATCGGCCAGCGTTATCGCGGATGGTGAATGCAGCGTTTTGGAACTGTCTCATGCCGCGCTGGAGTCCCGGATGGAGGATGATCCGGCATTCGGCAAGCGGCTGTACAAGGCGCTGTGTTTCTTTCTTGCAGACCGCCTGCGCGGTACGGTCCGGCGATTCGGATATGGGCAGGTTGGCAGCCTGCACAGCGATGATGTGATGGAAGACGAGTTGGACGAGCGGTTGCTGGATAACGTGTCCATTGCCGGCGAACGGTTCGACCGGATGCTTCGTACCCTCGCCACGGCGCGCGCCGAGTAGAGATAATCGTGCGTGCCGCCGATCCCGACCGACGACTGGATGCCGCGGCGACCCTCGCCGGGGCCTTGGCGGCGCATGCCGCTGAACATCCTGGGAAAACGGCGATTACCTATCTGGTTGATGGCGAGCAGGAGACTGTGAGCCTTGGTTTCGGCGAGCTTTACCAGCGGGCCTGCGCCGTCGCATGGCAGATCAATGAGCGTCGGCCCGGGGCCGGGCGCGCCATCGTTCTTCAGGCGCCCGGGTTGGATTACGTCGTCAGCCTGTGCGCGTGCTTCATCGCTGGTATTGCAGCGATCCCGACACCGCTGCCCACGGCACGGGTCGAGCGCACGTCCGCGCAGCGGTTTCAAAGGCTGGTCCAGGATGCGGCGCCGGAAATCGTGCTGACCCATTCCACGCATCTGCCGCGGTTGGCCCGCGCGATGACGCTGGAAGGCGGGCCCAACGAACGGGTCTGTATCTCCACCGACGCCTGCGAAATCAGGGAAGGGCCGCCGCCTGGTGTCGAGATTACGTCCGATACTTTGGCGCTCATCCAGTATACCTCCGGCTCGACCGGCGATCCGAAAGGTGTGCTGATTGATCATGGAAACCTTGCGGCCAACCTTGCCGCGATCGCCGGAAAGTTCGAACTGACGCGCGACAGCGTGGTCGTCAACTGGTTGCCGCCGTACCACGACATGGGGCTGGTCGGCGGCATACTGGAAGCCATCTGGACCGGCTATCACGTCGTCCTGATGGATCCCAAACATTTTGTCGCCCGGCCGTTGCGGTGGCTGCGGGCGATCGACCACTTCAAGGCGGATGTCAGCGGCGGCGCCAATTTCGCCTATGACCTTTGCGTCAACGCCCTGGCCAGGGCCGATGGCCCGGCATTTGATTTGTCCCGCTGGCGGCTTGCCTATAGCGGGGCCGAGCCGGTACGTGCCGCATCCATCGACCGCTTTGCCGATGCTTTCGCCCCCTTTGGATTTCGGCACGAAGCCTTCTATCCCTGTTACGGGCTTGCCGAAGCCACGCTGATGGCGACGGGTCCTGATCCGGGCGCGGCACGGCCGGTTGCCGTGCCATTTCGGATCTCTGGGCTTGAACAGGGGCGGGCGATAGCGGCGGATGACGGGGCGGGAAACCAGGATGACCTGCGCATGTTGGTGTCCTGCGGCACCCCCTGCGTGGATACGGCCGTCGAGATCGTCGAACCGGCGACCGGCGACCCGCTGGAAGACGGGATCATCGGTGAAATCCGTATTTCCGGGCCCGGTGTCTTTAGGGGCTATCACGGCGGTAACAGCGATGCGGCTGAAGTGGGCCTTACATCAACCGCGGGGCCCGGACAGACGCCGTTTCTAACCGGAGATCTTGGTTTCTGGCACGAAGGTGGACTTTTCGTTACGGGCCGCATCAAAGACATGATGATCTTCAATGGCCGGAACCACTTCCCGAACGACATCGAGGATGCGGCGGCGACCAGCCATCCGGCGGTCTCGCCCCATGGCGCGGCAGCATTTTCTTTGGACACGGGGCAGGACGAGGTTCTTGTCGTCGTCTGCGAGATCCGGCGTGAATACCGCCGTGACACTGATTGGACCGAGGTCTTTGTCGCCATCCGCCACAAGGTGACGGAACAGTCCGGCGTGGCACCTTCGGATATCGTTCTGTTGATGCCGGGAGCCTTGCCGCGGACGACCAGCGGCAAGGTCCGCCGCACCGCCTGCCGGACCGCCTATTCCAACAACGACTGGGCGGTGATCGCGCGGGAATCGGACAACGCTGCCTCCTTGGTCGGATGTACGACATCTAGCGGCCCCACTTTTCTATTGGCCGACAGGGACGAAAAGATGGCGCGGCTGTCCGAATATCTGAACTGGCGGGTGGTTGAATTGACCTCGACGCCCGAGGCGTTCGTCACCGGCGATACGGAGCTCGCGTTATTGGGTCTGGATTCATTGAAACACGTCGAACTGGGGTTGCTGATCGAACAGGATATCGGCGTCTCCTTGCCCGCTGATTGGGCCGAACGGCGTGTGACTCTGGAGACGTTGGAAGGTCTGATCCGCAGCCTCGCCCCGGTGGGGGACACCCTGGAGCCATCGGGGGCGGATATCGGGACCGGGGAGGCCATGAAGGGGCCTTTCGCCGTGACGCCCATGCAGCGCGCGTTCCTGGAGGACGAAACGAAGGACGCCGACGGGTTTCTTGAAATCATGTACTTTCGCACGCCCAAGGGATTGGATGCGGCGGCATTGGAGGCGGCGGTCAGTGCGCTGAACGACCTTCACGACGCGTTCTCATTGCGCTTCGAAAAGCGCGACGATGCATGGACCTGCCGATACGAGGCGCCCCCTGCGGGTTCAGGGTTTCGGCGCATCGAGGTCCGATCCGGAGAAGGTCTGGATGTTTCCTCTTTGCGTGACGGGGTCATCGCGGAACTTAAGTCTTCGATATCGATCACAGATGGCCCGCTCGTCTCAGCAAGGCTGCTGGACCGCGGGCCGGGGGAGCAGGGCCTGCTGATCGTCGCCTTTCATCACTTGGTCGTCGATGCGCTTTCCCTTTCGATTTGGGCAACGCAGCTGCAGGAAACCTACGCCAGGGCCAAGGCGAACCTGGTGCTATTCCAAAAACCGTCAAAGGCGCTTTTCGGCCCTTGGCTTGCCGCACTGGAGCGCCATGGAAAATCGGAAAACGTCAGCGACGAATTAGACTATTGGAAGCAAGTTTGTGGCCCGGCGACGGATGCAATCGCGGACCTTTCGGGGGGAAATGGCGACATACACCGGGTGCTGCCGGGGGGAAGGCCCACGGCAGTACAGAACCGCATTCTACTGGAGAAATTCCCCTCACCGATGGAGCGGCAGGCGCTGTTTCTCGCGGCACTTTCGAGGGCGGTGACGGATTCCCGTGATACCTCCTCACCGCTGGTTCTCGTTGAAAGCAACGGCCGCCATCCCTTCGTGGGGACCGATCCGCAGCGCGCCGTTGGGTGGTTTGTCTCGCAGTTTCCCGTGCGTGTCACGACACACCCCGAAAACGGACCACTCGCAGATTACGAAGCTGCACGACAGTCACTGCTGACGGTGCCCAATGCGGGCATTGGCTATGGGCTGTTACATTCCAGGCCCAAGTCGGACCCCGCACGGATCGAGATGGAGGGCCTCCAGCAGCCTGGTATCTATTTCCAATACCGAGGAAACATAGACGATACCTTCCGTAAGAACGCGACGCTCCCTGTCATTGGTGTTCACAACGTTTTGGACCCATCTCAGGGGGCGCAACGACGGAGTAGCGTCAGCCAATCGATTTGCCTTATCGCGGTCGTTTCCAAAGGGACCCTGTCCTGGTCCATTGCCTACGAAGGCGCGGATCGGGAAGGACAGGCCAGGGAGTTGAATGATGGGGTTGGCCGGTTCCTGGCGGAGATCGCCGAAGCCGAGCATCGCTAACGGCCTTGGATCTTTTGCGTATGCTCAGTTGCAGTGTCGCCTCGGCGCAACGCGGCGGCGGCATTTTCAGGAAGGTCGAATGCCGTCATTCTAACTTGTGGCGAGGACAATCTAAGCCGTGATTGGCCAAAATAAGATGTTTCTGACAACCATGCTAAGCTGTCGGAAACATTTTGAATTGTCCAAAATCGGGTTCAAAGGGCCTGATTTGTGACAGTTGAGGCGGTCCAGAATCATGCTTTGATTTATCCAAAGCTGGAAAATTTATATCTTAAATTGACTGTTCCCGCGCCAAATGCCCAATGATTTCAATCCTTAGAGTTTCGCGTGTCCTGAGATTGGTTGCCCTTGGTCTGACCCACGAGCTCTTCCATTTCGGCAAGGAGGTCATCTGCCGGCCGCACCCGTTCGGGATGGTCCCTCATATCCTTCTCAATGAGATCCAGGCACTTCGCATCCTCAGTGATTAGGCCTGACCTTTTCGGGCGTTTTGGGCTGCTCATGATGCTCTCCTGTCCAGGGCGAAGGCTGTGGACAGTAATT
>SWBZ01000958.1_pt1 | contig 15311 bp, 14 predicted proteins | sample 4693031 | NCBI WGS metagenome assembly SWBZ01 (sample SAMN10267274, study PRJNA491770) | bioreactor metagenome | isolation source: DHS bioreactor inoculated with | place: Japan: off Shimokita Peninsula
CGCCGGCGGGAAAGATCGTGCAGCCGACCACCTGCAGCGCCTGATCGAACATCAGTCCGGCGGGCGTGAGATGGTAGCTGAAGCAGTTGGCCGCCGTATCCTCGGGCTTGAAACCGGCGTTCAGCAGAGCCGCCGACATCCGCCAGGCGTCTTTCTCGGCGATCGGTTCGGGCTCGACGATCGGTCCCGGCGAGAAGAAGACATGGCTCGGCCGGCCGGAATTCCGGGCTGCCAGATCGCCAAGATAGCGTTCGGACTGCAGCGCGATGAGCTGCGACTTGCGCAGCACCGGCAGCTGCCCGATATCGGCGAGCGTGGCAAGGGAGTCGGCCTCAATATCGGCCAGCGTCGCCGACCAGTAGGGCGAATTTTCCTTGGCATTGCGGATCTGCGCCCGGAGCTTCGCCAGCAGGTCCTGTTCGTCGGCGCGTGCGCCGTGGCCGCCGCTTTTTCCGGCTGTCTTGTTCATTGTCATTTTCCTAGAGCCATCGTTTGCGCCGTTTGAAACTTTTGAGATTCTTGAAGGAGCGCCGCTCGCCGCCGCCACCGAGGTAGAATTCCTTGACATCCTCATTCTCCATCAGCTCTTCGGCACTGCCGTCGAGGACGATCTTGCCGTTTTCCATGATGTAGGCGTCATCGGCGATTTTCAGCGCCATTTTCGCGTTCTGCTCGACCAGCAGGATGGTGATGCCGAGTTCCTTGTTCAGCCGCTGGATGATCTCGAACACCTCCTTCACCAGCCGTGGCGACAGGCCCATCGACGGCTCGTCCATCAGGATCAGCTTCGGCTCCGCCATCAGGGCGCGGCCGATCGCCAGCATCTGCTGTTCGCCGCCGGACAGATAGCCGGCCAGCCCGGTTCGTTCCTGCAACCGGGGGAAATAGGAATAGACCCGCTCGATTTCGGATTTCATATTGACCTTGGGGCGCGAATAGGCGCCGAGCCGCAGATTTTCCGTCACCGTCATGTCCTGAAGAATGCCGCGTCCCTCCATGACCAGGAAGATCCCCTGCCGGACCAGTTTTTCCGGCCCGACATGGGTGACATTCTGTCCTTCATATTCGATGGAACCGCGCGTCACCTCGCCATCCTCCATTGCCAGAAGATTGGTGATCGCCTTGAGCGAGGTCGATTTTCCCGCGCCGTTGGTTCCAAGCAAGGCGGTTATCTTGCCCCGCCTTGCCTTGAGATTAAGCCCTCTCAGGACGAGGATCACTTCGTTGAAGACGACCTCGACATTGTTCACAGAGAGGATAACGTCATCGGCAACGCCTGACGCAGCATCGCCTGTCGCTCCCTCGCTGACTACAGTTTCAATTTCTGCTGACATTATCCTACCCTGTTTACGTTCTGAGATTACGGTTACCGGTCCACTGGGCCCGATTACTGACCCAGCCAGTCGTCCCGGCGCGGCAGATGGACTTCCTCGATCCGTTCGATCTTGACTTCGCCATTTTCGAAGGAACCGCGGTTGATCGCGACGGTCATCAGGCCGCGATGGTCCTTTTCCGTCCAGGTAGACGGCAGGCAGACGCCTTCAAGACCGGCCGGAACCCAGTCCTTCTTCACATACATGCCCTTCTTGATGTTCGGACCGGTGATGCCGCCGTTGGCCTTGGCCCATTCCATCGCTTCCTTCATATAGAAGGCGGAGCAGATGCCACGGATATAGTGATGGGTCGGGCGGTCGCCGACTTCACCCCCGCCACCGGCGAGAATGGCCTTGACGGTTTCCATGCCGGGAACATCCTGGCCATAGAAGGGGGTCGAGGACGGGAAGATGATTTCCTTCGCCTCGGAGCTTTCGACGGTCTTGTAGTCGCCGGCCCAGACATTGCCCATATAGTTCACGTCAACGCCGACGGTGCCGCAGGATTTCAGCAGCGAGACCACCGATCCGCCGAGGTTACCCATATAGACATACTGCGCGCCGGATTCCTTGATCGTCAGGCATTGCGCCTTGAAATCACCCGGCTTCAGCGGCACGACGACCGGCGTCGCGACGGTCATGCCAAGTTCCTCCGCATAGGCGGCGCAGGCCTCCTTGGGGGCGTTCGGATAGGGATGGTTGTCCCCGGTATGCAGGAAGATGGGCTTCTCTATGCCCTTCTTCTTGGCATCGCCCGCGGCCCACTGGACAAGGGCGCGGCAGGCGTCGGAATAGGACGGGCCGTAGAAGAAGTTATAGGGCGCCGGCTTTTTCGTTGCCGGGTTGGCCCCCGTCGGGTCCGTCAGATGGGCGGAATAGGACGCGGAATAGACCGGGATCTCGTCCTTGGCGACGAAGGAGATCAGGGCTTCGGTATCGCCCGTTCCCCAACCCTGCATGGCGACCATACCCTTGCCCTGCCAGCGTTTGTAGTTGGCGATGGCATCCGGCACCTTGTAGGCATAGTCGATCGATTCAATCTCGATGGTCGTGCCGTCGATACCGCCATTGGCATTGATATATTTGACGGCGTCGGCAACGCCGGGCCCGTAGGTCGTTCCGACGAAGGCCGTCGGACCGGTATAATCCACCAGATGGCCGACGAAAACCGAGTCGGCCTGGGCGCTGGCCGCGAACATGCTCCCGGCCATTAACGCGAGTGAGAGTGATTTTAACTTCATTGTCATTCCTCCTTGTTAGACTTAAAGTTGCTTCAACATTTTTTTACCGTGCGAACGGGAAGAGCTTCCAGCTCGCCCGAATAACCCGCCAACGATGGATGAGACCTTCCGGCTCGAAGATCAGGAACAGGATGATCGCCGCGCCGACCGACATTTCCTTGATATAGGCCTTGCCCGAGGCAAGCGCCGGGACCAGATCCGCCGCCGAGGTCGCCGCCATCTCCATGACCTGCGGCAGCAGCAGAACGAAAATCACGCCGAGAATGGTGCCGTAGACCGAGCCCAGGCCGCCGATGATGATCATCGCCAGGAACTGGATCGACAGCAGGATGGTGAATCCCTCGACGGAGACGAATTCCAGATAATGGCCGAACAGCGCCCCTGCGAGACCGGCGAAGAAGGACGAAATCCCGAACGACAGGATCCTGTATTTCGTGAGATTGACGCCCATGATCTCGGCGGAGAGATAATGATCGCGCACGGCGACGAGCGCGCGCCCGTCGCGGCTGCGCAGCAGGTTGGTGACGGCAACCACCGACACCACCGTCCAGAACAGGACCAGGAAGAAATATCTCAGGTCCGTGTCGAGGGCGAAGCCGAAGATCGACGGCCGCGCCGCCAGCGATCCATAGACGCCGCCGGAAAACCAGTCGGCCCGGGCGAAGAAATCCTCGAGGATGAATTGCGAGGCGAGCGTGGCGATGGCCAGATACAGCCCCTTGATGCGCGCCGCCGGGACACCGAAGATCATGCCGATGGCGGTGGTCAGCACGCCGGCGAGCGGAATGGCGATAATCGCCGGAATGCCGAAACTGTTGACGATCCAGGCGCTGGCGAAGGCGCCGAAGCCGAAGAAGGCGCCGTGGCCGAGCGAAATCTGTCCGGTGATGCCGACCAGGATATTCAGGCCGAGCGCGGCGATGCTGTAGATGCCGATCAGGATCATCTGCGACAGCATATAGTTGCTCAAAAACGGGGCCGCGACCGCGAGGGCGACGACGATTGCAACCGCCGCCCGGCCCTCGAACCGTGTCTTGAACAGGGAGGCATCGTCGATGTAGCTGGTGCGGAAATCGCCTGCGGGGCGTGGATTTGGAACGTGACCCACGGTTAGATCCTTTCGATGTCTTTGGTGCCGAACAGGCCGTAAGGCTTGATCATGAGGATGACGATCAGGACGTAGAAAGGCGCGATCGTATAGAGGTTGCCGATATGCAGATATTCGCCGTCGGCAAATTCCGCGAGATTTTCAAGCACGCCGATGATCAACCCGCCGACCACCGCGCCGACGATCGAATCGAGGCCGCCGACAATGACCGCCGGGAACACCTTGATGCCGACGAAGGCGAGCGAGTTCGACACCGCGCTGACGATGCCCATCACCACGCCCGCAACCCCCGAGACCAGGGCCGAAATCGCCCAGGCCATGGCGAAGGTCTGCTTGACGGAAATGCCGAGCGACTGGGCGATCTGCTGGTTGAAGGCCGTCGCCCGCATGGCCAGCCCGTGCCGGGTGAAGCGGAAGAAGAAGTAGAAGACCGCCATGATCAGCAGCGACAGCACCAAGCTCATCACATAGGCCGTCTCGACATTGAGCCCGCCGATGGTGATGACGGAGAGCGAGCCGAAGATATCCGGGAAGCGCTTGGCGTCATTGCCGAAAATCCAGTTCATCAGCGACTGCATGAAGATCGACAGGCCGATCGTCACCATGATCACCGAGATGATCGGCTCGCCAATCAGCGGCCGCAGGATGATCTGCTGGACGAGGATGCCGAAGATCGCCATGAAGACGAGGGTGAAGATAAAGGCGAGGATGAAGGGCAGCCCCATCTGCACGACGAGGGAGAGGCAGACCCAGCCGCCCAGCACAAGGAATTCGCCTTGCGCGAAATTCACGACCTGCGTCGATTTGTAGATCAGCACGAAACACATGGCGACAACGCCATAGAGCATGCCGACGATCACGCCGTTGACAAGAAGCTGGAGCAGAAGTTCGGTATTCATGCGGCATCCCCCAGTTTTTCGACTTTGAGCTTCGTCTTGATTCTCTGCTTGGTTCCATCCTGGAAGCTGATCACGGTGTCGATGTCGACATAATCGGTATCGGAATAGAGATTGCCGATAATGTCGGCATATTTCTCCGCGATCACCTTGCGGCGGACCTTCTTCGTCCGCGTCAGTTCGCCATCATCCGCGTCGAGTTCCTTATAGAGCAGGACGAATTTCTTGATCCGCTGCGCCGGCAGCAGGTCGGCGTTCACCCGCTCCACCTCGGCGCGCATCATTTCGTAGACTTCCGGACGGGCGGCAAGGTCGGTATAGGTGGTGAAGGCGATCCGTTTCTGTTCCGCCCATTTCGAGACGATGGGATAGCGGATGCAGATGATCGCCGTCAGATAGGGCCGGTCCTTGCCGACGATCACCGCCTCGGCGATGAAGGTGGAGAACTTGATCTTGTTCTCGATGAACTGCGGCGAGAAGCGCACGCCCTCGGAGGTTTCCGCAAGGTCGCTGATCCGGTCGATGACGACCAGATGCTTGTTCTCGTCAAGATAGCCGGCATCGCCGGTATGGAAGTAGCCTTCCGCGTCGAACACCTCCCGCGTCGCCTCCTCGTTCTTGTAATAGCCGAGCATCATATGCGGATGCTTGACGAGGATTTCGCCGACCCCCTCGACATCCGGGTCCTTGACCTGCAGCGTGCAGTTGGGGAAGGGAAAGCCGACGGTGTTGTAATCGACCGCGCCGTTCTTGTGGATGGTATAGGCGCCAAGCCCCTCGGTCTGTCCGTAGAGCTGTTTCAGCGGCACACCCATGGCCTGGAAAAACTTGAAAATCTCGGGGCCCATCGCGGCGCCGCCGGTCGCCGCCGATTTCAGGTTCGAAAAGCCGAGGCGGTCGCGCAGCGCCCGGAACAGCAGCCATTCCGACAGGCCGTCCTTCTGACCCTTGCTGACGGCCTCCATGCCGCGTTTCTCGGCCCAGTAATAGATCGCCTGTTTCCAGGGTGTCGATTCCATCATGCGGGCCCGCACCTCCGCCGCGACGATTTCCCAGACGCGCGGCGACAGGAGAACGAAACTCGGGCCGATCTCGCGCATGTCGGCCATCGCCGTCGATTCCTCCTCGGGGAAATTGACGGTCATGCGGGCGATCATGTTCCAGCCGACCGCATACATCTGCTCCATCACCCAGGACAGCGGCAGGATCGACAGATATTCATCGGAACTGTCCTTCGGGTCCGCCTTCAGGTAATTCACCGCATGGCCGAGAAACGCCCGGCTCTGCCACATCGCGAGCTTCGGATTGGAGGTGGTTCCCGAGGTGGTGCAGAGAATGGCGACATCCTCGGCGTTGGTTGCATCGACCATCCGGTCATAGAGCTCCGGCTCCGATTTCAGGGCCGCCGCCCCCGCTTCCTCGAACCGCTCCAGGTTCCACAGCCGCTCATCGTCATATTTGCTCATGCCGCGCGGATCGGAATAGACGATCCGCTGCACATAGGGAATGCGATCCCCGAGGTTCAGCAGCTTGTCGACCTGCTCCTCATCCTCGGCGATGACGAGCAGCGGCTTGGTATAGTTGAGCAGATAGAGGATTTCATCCTCAAGCGCCTCGCGGTAGATTCCCATGCTCATCGCGCCGGTCGCATGGGCCGCCACCTCGCCCCAGACCCATTCGGGCCGGTTGTCGCCGATCAGCGCGACGACACCGCCGGCCTCGACGCCCATCTCGCGCATGGCCACAGCCATTTTCGAGACATGATCATTGAAATCACGCCAGGTCACCTCGTTCCAGATGCCGAAATCCTTCTCGCGCTGCGCCACCTCTTTCGGGGCATCCTGCGCGTTCTTGCGCAGCAGCTTGGGCAGGGTGTCATAAACCGTCACATCCGGCAGGTTGCCCCCGGCCGGACCCCAGTTCGCAATCTCTCCCGTTACCATGGCCCTCGACAGGCCGGACATATTCACAGGCCCCGTCATCAGGCGTCCTCCCTGGCTTCCGCTGACTCTTCCACGCCAAGATAGGCGGTCTTGACGCGCTCGTCGGCCATGACCTCTTCGGGGCGTCCCTCGGCGATCTTCTCGCCGAAATCCAGCACCGCGACCCGGTCGGAAATATCCACGACCACCGCCATGTCATGCTCGATCATCACCACGGTGATGCCGAACTGCTCGTTCAGCTCGAGGATATAGCGGGCCATATCCTCCTTCTCCTCGAGATTCATGCCGGCCATCGGCTCATCGAGTAGCAACAGCTCCGGCCCGATGGCGATCGCGCGGGCCAGCTCGACGCGCTTGCGCAGCCCGTAGGACAGCGAGCCCGCGGATTCGTTGCGCACATGCTGGATTTCCAGAAAATCGATGATGTCCTCGACCTTGAGGCGGGCCTCGGCCTCCTCCTTCTGGGCGCCGCCGACCCAGTAGAACATCCCGGTCAGGAAATTGTTCTTCAGCTTGTGATGCAGCCCGACCATAATATTGTCGATCACCGACATATGGCTGAAGACCGCGAGGTTCTGGAAGGTCCGGCCGATGCCGAGATGCGCACGGTCGTTGATGCTGCGCGGCAGCAGATGCTCGCCCTTGAACAGGATCTCGCCCTGCTGCGGCTTGTAACGCCCGGAAATGCAGTTCAGCATGGACGTCTTTCCCGCGCCGTTCGGACCGATCAGCGAAAAGATTTCGTTGCGGTTGACATAGAACGATACATCCGTCAGCGCGGAAACGCCGCCGAAGCGGATCGAAACGTTCCGCACGTCCAGCATCGGATCATTGGTCGACACAGTTTTTCTCCCCAACGCCCCTTTACCGTTTTTAAAACGGCTCCCTACTCCGGGGCGGTTCCTGCTTAGTTGACCCCCTTATACACCGCCACATTGTCGCAAATATTTCCAGAATGTACGCAAATGTGTCAGGTGAAAAAATTTACGCCGCCGCGCCGTCCATGGCCGGAAACGATGCGGTGGCGGCCCTCCCGGGGGTGCCGTCCGCGACAGCCTTTTATTTACTCATTCTATCATAACGCAGGCAACCGTCGCAGACAAATTCATCCCCGGCCCGCAAAGGCGGTGCCGCGGCGCGGGCAATATCGGACCTTTTCCCCGCCCGCATAATGTTTCATAATCTTTTCCTGATTTTAACGGACCAGGCGCAGATCGACAGGTGCAGGACATGGGTGACATCAATCCGCTCAGGAGCGAGGCGGCATCAGCGGTAACCGATCAGTTGAACATGATCATGGCGGGGCTCGACAATATCGACCAGGCCATGACCATCTTCGACCAGGATCTCAATCTCGTCTATGCGAATTCGCGGGTGCATGACCTGCTCGGCCTGCCCTACGAATATATGGTCAAGGGAACGACGCTGGAATCGATATTCCGCTACAACGCGATGATCGGCGAATATGGCATCGGCGATATCGACGAAATGGTCAATATCCGCATGGAAACCGCCAGAAAGTTCGAATCCCACGTCGTCGAGCGGCAGCGACCGAACGGCATCTTCATCCGGGTCAGCGGCCAGCCGCTCGATATCGGCGGCTTCGCGACGATCTATACGGACATCACCGCCCAGCGGCAGCATGAGATCAAGCAGGAAATGCTGATTGCCGAACGCACCCGCGAACTCCGGCATAGCGAGGAACGGCTCCGCCTGATCGCCAACGAGGTGCCGGCGGGCATCGCCTATCTCGATTCCGACTTTATCATCCGCTTTGCCAATATCCGTTTCGCGCGCGGCTACGGCAAGACCCCCGATGAGACGATCGGCACCCCGGCGCAGGATCTGCTGGGCGACAAGACCTTCAGCGTCGCGCGGTCGCGGTTCGAGCTCGCCATCGCCGGCAAGCATTCGGATTTCGGCATGGAGATCACGCTGGTCGACGGTAAGGAGCGGTACATCCAGACCTATCTGCATCCCGATTTCCGCCAGGACGGCTCGGCGCGCGGATTTTACGTCCTCTCGGTCAATGTCACGCGCCAGAAACAGGCGGAGGCCGCCCTCGCCCAGGCCCAGAAGATGGAGGCCGTCGGCCGGCTGTCGAGCGGAATCGCCCATGATTTCAACAATCTGCTGACGATCATCCTCGGCAATCTCCGCGCGCTCTATGACGCCATCGAGACGGAGCATCTGAAAACCGACATGATCGAGCCCGCGCTCCGGGCGGCGCAGCGCGGCGCCGGCCTGACAGAGCAGCTGCTCGCCTTCGCCCGCCGCCAGCCCCTGACGCCGAAAGTCATCGAACTGTCCGACTGCCTGCAAAGCGTCGTCAAGATCATGAAATCCTCGCTGCCGGGCGGTGTCGAGCTGATCGACCGGCTGCCGGAGGGGCCGATATATGCGCATCTCGATCGCAGTCAGCTTGAAAGCTCCCTTCTCAACCTGCTGATCAATGCGCTGCAGGCGATCACCGGGCAGGGCCGTATCGAAATCTCCCTCGCCGAGATTGACGGCATGGCGCAGATCCGCGTCGTGGATAACGGCGTCGGGATGGATGAAGAGCTGGTGAAAAAGATTTTCGATCCCTTCTTCACCACCAAGGGTGATAACGGCGGAACCGGTCTCGGCCTCAGCATGGCGCAAAGCTTTGTCGAGCAATCGAAGGGCGATCTCGACATCACCTCGAAACCCGGCGAGGGCACGCAGATCACCATATTGCTGCCGACCGTCGCCCCGGCGGAAGATTCAGAATCCGCCGACGACGCCCTCCCCTCGCGCCTGACGCAGCCGGAGATCGCCCTCCTGGTCGATGACGAGGAGGAAGTGCGCGCGGTCTGCCGGCGCGATCTCATCAACCTCGGCTATGGTGTCCTTGAGGCCGACAGCGTCGAGGCCGCCCTCTCGCTTCTCGATGCCGTGGAAGGTATCTCCTTCGTCCTCAGCGATATCGCCATGCCGGGCGGGCAATCGGGCTATGATCTGGCGAGCGAAGTGATCCGCGCCAAACCCGGGGTCAAAATTGTGTTGATGACGGGGCATGCAGATACCTATACAACCAAATCAGTTCAGGGCCATACCCTGACGATACTAAGAAAGCCGTTCGATATAAAAGCCCTGCAAGACGCAATACGGGACGTATCGACGACGGGGACATCGGGAAACGGAGTCAATGAAAACGCTGATCTACATACTGGAAGACAATAGGGATGTGGCCGCTGTCTTCGAACGGGAACTCACGCATCAGGGATTCGATGTTGCCGCCGCCCATACGATCTCCGGATTTTCCGACCTGCTGGCGGAGCGCCTGCCCGATCTCTGCATCCTCGATCTCACCCTGCCCGACGGCGATGGGCTGAATGTCCTCCAGCAGACGCTCAAGGGCCATTCCATTCCCGCTATAATTGTCAGCGGCCGCGGCACGCTCAGCGACAAGATCCGCGGGCTCGATCTCGGTGCCGACGACTATCTGGTCAAGCCGGTTGATGCCCTCGAGCTTGCGGCCCGGGTCCGCTCGATGCTGCGCCGGCGGGCCTCGGCGGCGCGCGCGGCGGACGACAGCCCGGTGTTCCATTTCGCCGGCTGGACCGTGGATTTTTCGACCTATGTGCTGACCGCCCCGGATAATGCCGAGGAGACGATGAGCGCGGCCGACGCCAGCCTGCTGAAGGCCTTCGTCGAATCGCCGGGCAAGGTGCTGACGCGCGATGCGCTGCTGGACCGCTGCCAGATCGTCGCGGCGGATGTCTTCGATCGTTCCATCGATACGCGGATATCGCGGCTGCGCAAGAAACTGAATGATGATTCGAAGAACCCCAGCATGATCCGGACCATCTATGGCGCCGGTTACGTCTTCACCCCGAAGGTGACCCACGACAGTCCCTGACGCGATGGCCGGGCGCTAGCTGTTCAGATAGGCGTTGGCGCGGATCCGCTCGCGCGCCAGATCGACGAAGGCGCGCACCTTCGCGGAGGCCGCATGCCCTTCCGGATGGACAATATGGATCGGCAGCGACTCCGGCTCATACTCGCCAAGGACCGTCTGCAATCCGCCATCGCCGAGCTCCGGGCCGATCTGATAGGATAAAACCCGCGTCAGCCCCCAGCCCGATTTCGCCGCCGCAATGGCCGCCGGCACGTGATTGACGATATATCTGGGCTGGAGCCGCACCGCGACATCCCCGGCAAAGCGCCAGTCACCGGTGGTGCCGAGCGAGCGCGCGGCGATGATCCGGTGGCGCGTCAGGTCGGCCGGAACCGCGGGCAGGCCATATTTTTCGAAATAATCGGGACAGCCGCAGACGACCCGGCGCACCGCCCCGATGCGGGTCGCCATCAGGCTCGAATCCATGAGCGGGCCGATGCGGATCGCCACATCAAACCCCTCCTCGACGACATTGACGACGCGATCGAGGAAGGTCGCCTCGACGCTGGCCGCCGGAAAGCGGTCGAGAAATTCCATCAACAGCGGCGAGATATAATGCTGCCCGAACAGCACCGGCGCGGTGATGCGCAGGCAGCCCGTCGGTTCGCCATGGCGGCCGCGCATGGCATCGCGCGCGGCGGCAAATTCCTGCACGAGCCGGCGGGCATCCTGCAGATAGGTCTGCCCCGGATCGGTGAGCGAGACCGCCCGCGTCGTCCGGTGAAGCAGCAAAACGCCAAGATCGGCCTCAAGCTCGCCAATGACGCGGGTCACCGACGGCGCGCTGATCCCCAGCTTGCGCCCGGCCCCCGAAAAGCTGCCGCTATCGGCGACGGCGATGAATGTCTCCATGGCGCGGATATGATCCATGGCTTTTTATTATTCCATTTTCCGAAATATTCTATTTTATTTTTACATTATTGTTTCTTTATTGGCAAGTTATCATCTTGTGGGGAGCGCGATTGGCGCGGTTCAAAACCAAATTTTCGATAAACAGAGAAAGGAAGATCCAATGTCCAGAATCCCGACCCCCTCCTCCATCGACGCCGCCCCGGAAGCCTCCCGGGAGTTGCTCCAGGCCGTCCAGAAACAGCTGGGCAGCGCCCCCAACCTGTTCCGCATCGTCTCCAACAGCCCGGCGGCGCTGGAGGGATATCTCGGCCTCAACGGCGCGCTCGCAAAAGGCGCCCTCTCCGCGCCCACGCGGGAGCGGATCGCCCTCGCCGTTGCTGAGATCAACGGATGCGACTACTGCCTCGCCGCGCATAGCTATCTGGCGGAGCATATCGCCAAGCTGACGGGCGCGGAAATCCTCGCCAACCGCAAGGGCGGCTCCTCCGATGCCAAGGCCGACGCCGCTGTGCGCTTCGCCGTCGAGATTGTTCTCAGCCGTGGCGGCGTCCCCGCCGAAGCGGTCGAGAAGGTCAAGGCCGCGGGCTACAGCGACGCCGAGATCGTCGAAATCATCGCCCATGTCGCGCTCAATACGCTGACCAATTACATGAATTCAGTGCTCGACACCGCGATCGATTTTCCGACCGTCTCGAAAATCGCCGCCTGACCAGGACATGCGAGGCCCCGGTCCGTCGGACCGGGGTCGATGACCGCCGAAAGGAGATATCTATCATGCGTCCCCCGCTTCCCCCCTTTACCCGCGACACCGCCACAGAAAAAGTCCGCCTTGCCGAAAACGGTTGGAACAGCCGCAATCCGGAGGCGGTCTCGCTCGCCTATAGCGAAGACAGCCGCTGGCGGAACCGCGATATTTTCCTCCAGGGCCGGGAGGAGATCGTCCGCTTCCTGACCCGAAAATGGCAACAGGAGAGAGACTACCGCCTGATCAAGGAACTCTTCGCCTTCGATGGCAACAGGATTGCAGTCCGCTATGCCTATGAATATTGCGACCCGACGGGCAACTGGTTCCGCGCCTACGGCAACGAGAACTGGGAATTTGACGCCGAGGGCCTGATGCGGCACCGTTACGCCAGTATCAATGACCTCGCCATCACCGAGGATGAGCGGTTGTTTCGCTGGGCTCAGGGCCCCCGACCCGCCGACCATCCGGGACTGACCGAGCTTGGGCTGTAACAGGAGCTGACAGATGTCCTCACTTCTTGGGAAATTCGCCTTCACCCCGGCCGTCAAGGCGGTCCAGACCCGCAAGGGATCCCGGGACGGCTATGCGCGGATGGAGGAAAAGGGCGTGGAGCGGCGCGAAATCACCGAGGAACTCGCCGGCTTTATCGCGACGCAGCGGAGCCTGTTCCTCGCCACCGTCTCGAGCGACGGCGCCCCCTATATCCAGCATCGCGGCGGCCCGCCGGGTTTTCTGAAAATCGTCTCCCCGACCACCCTCGGCTTCGTCGATTTCACGGGAAACCGCCAGTATATCTCGCAGGGAAATCTCGCGGAGAATCCGAAGGCGCATCTGTTCCTGATCGACTATGTCCATCGCCGGCGGGTCAAGATCTGGGGCGAGGCGCGGATTGTCGAGGATGACCCGGAGCTGATCGAGCGGCTGATGCCGCCGGGCTACGACGCGCGTCCCGAACAGGTTCTGCTCTTCGATATCCTGACCTGGGATATCAATTGCCCGAAGCATATCCCGCAGCGCATCGAGGCTGAGGATGTCGCCCGCGCCCTTGACGAGCGCGACGCCCATATCGCCGAGCTTGAGGCGGAAATCGCGCGGCTGCGGGCCGAGGCGGCGGGTTCCTCAAGCTAACAGCAAGAGACATGGCGCGCGGGAACCCCGCCCCCGCCGCCTGTTTCCGGATCAGCACTGGCTACGGCAATTGACCGTACAACAGACAGATCAGGGCCTTCTCAAAAAATACCGGATATCGATCAGGAAAGGCTCTTTTGGAATTCCGACAACAACCATTCCGTAAAGGCCACAACGCTTTTATTGCGCTGATTATGCGGGGGCACGACAAGGTAATATGTCAAACCGGCAATGTCACCCCTCACGCCAGTGTCGGAAAAAGGAACAAGCCATTGTTCTTTCACGGCGTTTCCGACCAGAATGGAGCTTACGAGGGCAATTCCCTGGTCCGCCAGGGCGGCTTGAATGACGTGATGTTCCTGATCAAACCGCCGCACCGTGTAGCTCGGCTGACCTTCCGCGCGCCCCTGTTCATTGATCAGCGCGTCCCAGGTAATTGATGGCAAGGATTTGTTTACCCACGCCGTCTCCAGGAGCAGCGCATCCTTCAGGCCAGTGAATTTTTCAAGATATGCCGGCGTCGCGTACAGGCCAAATTTTTCCGTGACGAGTTTTGCAGTGTGAGGCAACGCGGGATCGTACTGCCCATAGCTGATCGCAAGATCGATGCGACGGTCGCGCAGGACATCAATCTTCTGCTCTCCGGTTTGAAGGGAAATATCGATACCCGGATGCGCCGTATAGAATTTTTCCAGGTTCGGCACCAGCCACATGGAGGCGAAAGACGATGTTGTACTGATCGTCAGCGTCTCTTTGGCGCCGACGATTTCGTTGACGGTGTCGTTAAGCTGGCGAAAGACGTTGAAGGTGGTATCGGCAAGTAATTCCCCCTCCCTTGTCAGCTTGACGGCACGGGTCTGGCGCTCAAACAGACGGGTCCCGAGCCCCTCCTCCAGTGCCTTGATTTGGTGAGAGACCGCCGTTGGCGTCACATGTAACACCTCAGCCGCCTTTTTGAAGCTTTTCTGTCTTGCCGCCGCGTCAAACGTTCTAAGAACATTAAGGGAGGGTAGCCTCGCGTCCATTGAACACCTCAATATAGATGTATTTATTTCATCTATAAGTAAGAAATGACCATTCGTCAAACCTCCTTTCCATTGCCATATTTCCGTCAACGATCAATCGGCCCCATGAAAGGAAAACAGATGAAAACTTTGCTTCATATCGACGCGAGTGCGCGGAAAACAACCAATTCAGTTGCGGCATACAACTCCATATCCAAATCCATCGCCGCCACATTCATACGGAAATGGCGTGCAATTAATAGAGAAGATAAAATCATCCATAGGGATGTGGGCGTGAACCCGCCTGCCTTTATCAGTCAGGACTGGATTGCCGCTGTCTTTACGTCGGATGCCGCCAAGACCGACGACCAGAAGGCGCTGCTTTCCCTGTCGGATACGTTGATCCGGGAGGTCGAGCAGGCGGACATCATTGTCATGTCGTCATCCATGTATAATTACGGCATGCCCGCCGCCTTGAAGGCCTGGTTTGATCAAGTGATCCGCCTCAACAAGACATTCACCTTTGACCTGGCTCGCGGGGACTTTCCGCTGGAACCCATTATGTCAGGCAAAACACTGATCCTGATAACGTCCAGCGGTGAATTCGGTTTCGGAATTGGCGGTATCCGCGAAAAAATGAACCACCTGGGGCCCCATATACGGACATTGAGCCATTATCTGGGCGTTGAAACAGTCCACGAGATCAATGCGGAATATCAGGAATTTAACGACGAGCGCCACATAAGGTCCGTTGCCAATGCCCATAGAGCCGCTGAAGAGCTGGCCCTGAAACTGGCCCGCTCCCGAGAGCTTGCCGATGGATAGCAAACGCCCCGGATTGTCGGTCCGGGGCGTTACTTGAAATAGTGATATGCGTATCAAATGATTTGGTTGCGGGGGTAGGATTTAGCGTGCGCGCGGCGTTGCCGTGCTCCGTAGCGTCCTTCGGCCGCGAACCTGTCAAAGCTTTGTCGTCACAAACCTTTTCCAAGCTTCAATTCCTTCTCCCACCCATCAAAAACGACAAACCCGGCGCGAGGCCGGGTTATGACGTTTTGGTTGCGGGGGCAGGATTTGAACCTGCGACCTTCAGGTTATG
>SWBZ01001304.1_pt1 | contig 15234 bp, 12 predicted proteins | sample 4693031 | NCBI WGS metagenome assembly SWBZ01 (sample SAMN10267274, study PRJNA491770) | bioreactor metagenome | isolation source: DHS bioreactor inoculated with | place: Japan: off Shimokita Peninsula
TCAGCCTGACATGGTGATCGATGCGCGCCATGGTCTCTTCTCCGATCCGGTGTGGCGGACGGCGCTCGGCCGTCGCCATATGGTCGCGGCGGCGCCGGAGAAGGTTCAATGCGCGCTTGGGTCGAGCGGGTGAGGCGGCCGGCCGGGCTCAGTAGCCGGCCTTGCGATCGACGAGATTGCGCAGCGCCTCGCCGCGGTCGCAGGCATCCATCTGTTCCAGCATCGATCTGGCCAGGTGCTCGGGATCGGAGGCGGCGGCGGCATGCGGGGTGACGAACACGCGCTCATGCGTCCACACAGGGCTTGTCTCGGGCAGCGGTTCGGTTTCGAAAACGTCGAGACTCGCTTCCTTCAGCACGCCCTCGTCAAGGGCGCGCAAAATATCGGCGCTGTTGTGCAGAAGCCCGCGCCCGGCATTGATCAGCACCGCGCCGCCGAGCGGGTTGTCGCGCCGCAGCTTCGACAAAAGCGCAAAGTCGATCATGCCTTGCGTGGCCGGCGTCAGCGGCAAAAGCACGACCAGAATATCGGTCGCGCCCAGAAAGGCGTCGATACCGGCAGCGCCGCCATAGACGTCGACGCCCTCGACCGGGGCGCCGCTCCGACTCCAGCCATTGACCCGGAAGCCGAGCGCCAGCAGCGCCCTGGCTGCCGCGCGACCGAGCTCGCCCAGCCCCATAATGCCGACCGAGACCCTGTCCGCCGGCGGTTGGGAGGCCTCGATCCAGGCCTTGCGCCGTTGCTGCGCGCGATAGAGAAATCCCTGGCGGTGATGGTCGAGTACCCGCCACACCACATATTCGCTCATATGCTGCGTCAGGTTGTCGGCCACCACGCGCACGATCGGCACGTCCGGCAGTTCCGGGTCGGCGAACAAATGGTCGACCCCGGCGCCGCCCGAGAAGATCGCCTTGAGGTTGGGCAGGCCGGACAACAGCCCGGGATTGCGGTTCCACACCACCGCATAGTGGATCGCGCTATCGACCGGGCGTTCGCGTTCCAGCACCACTTCGCGGCCGACAGACAGCATCTTGCGCCAATGCTGCGGGTCGAACCCGGCGACGGACAGGAGAACGCGGCCTTTTGCGGGGTCTTGCATGGTGCTTGCGGTCTTGCGCCTGAGAAACTACTGGCTGACCACGCCTTCCGGCGCGGCGGTGATGTCGAAGGCGGCGGCGAGCAGGGCCCGCGTGTAGTCCGATTGCGGCTCGCGGAAGATCCGCTCGGCCGGTCCCGCTTCCACGATCTTGCCGTTGCGCATCACGATCACCTCGTTGGCGAGCGCGCGCACCACCTTCAGATCGTGGCTGATGAACAGATAGGCCAGGTCGTGGCGTTTCTGCAGGTCGCGCAGCAGGTCGACCACCTGCGCCTGCACGCTCATGTCGAGCGCTGAGGTCGGTTCGTCGAGCATGACGAATTTCGGCTTCAGCACCATGGCGCGTGCGATCGCGATGCGCTGGCGCTGACCGCCGGAAAATTCGTGCGGGTAGCGGAAGCGGGTCTGCGGATCGAGCCCGACCTCGTCGAGAACCGCCACCACGCGCCGGTCGCGTTCGTCCGCCGACAGCGCCTTTTCGTGGATGGAGAGCCCTTCCTCGATGATCTCGGCCACCGACATGCGCGGGCTGAGCGAGCCGAACGGATCCTGGAACACGATCTGCAGTTCGCGACGCAGGGGACGCATTTCCTTGAACGACAGGGCGTCGATGGCGCGTTCTCCGAAGCGTATGCCGCCTTGCGAGGCGATCATCCGGCACAGTGCTAGCCCCAGCGTCGTCTTGCCCGAGCCCGATTCACCGACCACGCCGACGGTCTGGCCGGCGCGCAGCGTGATGTCGACGCCGTCGACCGCCTTCACGTAGTCGACCGTGCGGCGCATGAAGCCCTTCTTGATCGGAAACCACACCCGGATATCGTCGCCGGTCATCACCTGCCGGGCGGCCGCGTCGGCAGGCGGCGGCTCGCCCTTCGGCTCGGCGGCCAGAAGGTGCCTGGTATAGTCGTGTTGCGGATTGTCGAAGATCTCTTGCGTCGGCCCGGCTTCGACGATCCTGCCCTTGGTCATCACGCAGACGCGGTCGGCGATGCGCCGCACGATGCCGAGATCGTGGGTGATGAACAGCATCGACATGCCATTTTTGCGTTTCAACTCGTCCAGAAGCTCCAGGATCTGGGCCTGGACGGTAACGTCGAGCGCGGTGGTCGGCTCGTCGGCGATCAGCAATTGCGGCTCGTTGGCGAGCGCCATGGCGATCATCACGCGCTGGCGCTGGCCGCCGGACAATTGGTGCGGATAGGCGCCGAGCCGTTTTTCGGGCTCGCGGATGCCGACCTCTTCGAGCAGCGCCAGCGTGCGCGCGCGGGCGGCGGTGTCGCTCATGCCCTGATGCAGCTTCAGTACCTCGCCGACCTGCTGCTCGATACTATGCAGCGGGTTGAGCGATGTCATCGGCTCCTGGAAGATCATGGTGATGTCGCGCCCGCGGATCTTGCGCAGCGTCTGTTCCTTCGCGCCGAGCAGGTCCTGGCCATCGAACAGGATTTCGCCGGAGGGATGGCTGGCCGCCGGATAGGGCAGGAGCTTCAGCACCGACAGCGCCGTTACCGACTTGCCCGAGCCGGACTCGCCCACCAGCGCCACCGTCTCGCCGCGGCCGATGTCGAACGACACACGGTCGACCGCGAGACTTTGCTTCTCGTCCTGTGAGAAGGCGACGGAAAGATCGCGAACGGAAATAAGGGGCGCGCTCATTTGAACGTCTTCCGGGGGTCGAAGGCGTCGCGGGTCGCCTCGCCGATGAAGATCAGGAGCGACAACATCAGCGAGATCACCACGAATCCGGTAATGCCGAGCCAGGGCGCGTTGAGGTTTTGCTGGCCCTGTTTGAGAAGTTCTCCCAGGGAGGCCGAACCAGGCGGCAGGCCGAAGCCGAGAAAGTCGAGCGAGGTCAGCGTGGTGATCGAGCCGTTGAGGATGAACGGCAGGAAGGTCAGCGTCGCCACCATCGCATTGGGCAAGAGGTGGCGGAACATGATCGTGCGGTTGGGCACGCCGAGCGCGCGCGCGGCGTTGACATACTCGAAGTTGCGCGCCCGCAGGAATTCCGCCCGCACCACGCCGACGAAGCCGACCCAGGAAAACAGCAGCATGATCGCCAGCAGGATGAAGAAGCCGGGCGGCAGCACGGCGGCGATGATCAGGATCAGGTAGAGCACCGGGACCGACGACCAGATTTCGATGAAACGCTGGAACAACAGGTCGGTCCAGCCGCCGAAATAGCCTTGCACGGCACCGGCTGAAACGCCGATAAGCGCCGAGCACAGCGTCAGCGCCAGGCCGAACAGCACCGAGATGCGGAAGCCGTAGATCGCCCGCGCCAGCACGTCGCGGGTCTGGTCGTCCGTACCGAGCCAGTTCCAATTGCCGAGCGTGCAGCTTGGATCGTCGGCGCCCAGCGGATAGCGCGCGCAACGCGTCTCGCGGTCGTAGAGCCAGGACGGCTTGGCCGGCGCGGCTTCGGGAATCTCGTTGTTGACGGTGCGGTAGGAATAGCGGACCGGCGGCCAGATCAGCCAGCCATTGGCCTCGATCTCCTCGAAGATCACCGGGTCGCGATAATCGGTAACGGCGAGGAAGCCGCCGAATTTTTCCTCCGGATAGTCGACCAGCACCGGAAACAGGATCTCGCCCTTGTAGGAAGCCAGCACCGGTTTGTCGTTGGCGATGAACTCGGCGAACATCGACAGCACGAACAGCACCAGGAAAATCCACAACGACCAGTAGCCGCGGCGGTTCGCCTTGAAATTCTGCCAGCGGCGCTGGTTGAGCGGCGACAGCCAGCCGCGGCGCGGCGCTGCGGCGTCCGGGGCGGTGAGGGAGCGTTGCATCACACGTCCCTCCGCTCGAAATCGATACGCGGATCGATCCAGGTATAGACCAGGTCCGAAATCAGCCCGACGACGAGACCGATCAGCGAAAAGATGAACAGATTGGCGAACACCACCGGATAGTCGCGGTCGAGAACCGAGCGGAAGCCCAGAAGGCCGAGCCCGTCGAGCGAAAAGATGTTCTCGATCAGCAGCGACCCGGTGAAGAAGGCCGAGATGAAGGCGGCCGGGAAGCCGGCGATGATGATCAGCATCGCGTTGCGGAACACGTGACCGTAAAGCACCTGGCGTTCCGTCAGTCCCTTGGCGCGCGCGGTCACGACATATTGCTTGCGGATTTCGTCGAGGAAGGAGTTCTTGGTCAGCAACGTGTTGGTCGCGAAGGCCGACAGCACCATCGCCGTCAACGGTAGGGTCAGGTGCCAGAAATAGTCGACAATGCGTTCCGGCCAAGACAGCTCGTGCCAGTTGTCGGAAATCAGGCCGCGCAGCGGGAACCAGTCGTAGAACGAGCCGCCGGCGAAAAGCACCATCAGCAGAATTGCGAACAGGAAGCCGGGAATGGCGTAGCCGACGATGACGATGCCGCTGGTCCAGATGTCGAAGCTGGAGCCGTCCTTGACCGCCTTGCGAATGCCGAGCGGAATCGAGATCAGGTAGGAGATCAGCGTGATCCACAGGCCGAGCGAGACCGAAACCGGCATTTTTTCCAGGATCAGGTCCAGCACGGAAATGTCGCGGAAGAAGCTTTCGCCGAAATCGAACCGGGCATAGTCCCACAGCATCTTGAAAAACCGCTCGAGCGGCGGCTTGTCGAAGCCGAATTGCACCTCGAGCTGCTTGACGAATTCGGGGTCGAGCCCCTGCGCGCCGCGATATTTGGAATCGCCGGCATCGAAGTCCTGCACGCCCGAATCGCCGCCGCCGCCCGAAATGCGGTCGGCCGCGTCGCCGCCCTGGCCGGTGATGCGCGCAATCACCTGTTCGACCGGTCCGCCCGGCGCGAACTGGATGACGGTAAACGATATCGCCATGATCCCGAACAGGGTCGGGATCATCAAAAGCAGGCGTCTGAGGATATAGGCTCCCATCAGCCCGCCACTCCGCAGCCCGCGTTCATGTCCGAGCGCCTAGGATTTCCCAATTGTCTCTGCCTTGTCAGGATCGACCCACCACAATGTCTCGACCGGGAAGCCGTAATCGGGTTTCGGCTCCTTGAAGCCGAACATGTCCCAATAGGCGGCCCGGTGATTCGCCGCATGCCAATTTGGAATCCAGTCATGCCGTGCGCGCAAGACCCGGTCGAGCGCCCGCATGGCCACGGTGAAGCGTTCGCGGTCGCCGGCCTCTTCGGCAAGCGTAATCAGCGCATCGACCGCGGGGTCGGCCGTCCCCGCCAGGTTGCGCGAACCGGACAGCCTGGCCGAACGCGAATGGAAATAATGCGTCAGCTCGTCGCCGGTCGGCGTGGCGGTGAAGGACGCGGCGATGCCAAGCATGTCGAAGTCGAAGTCGAGCTGGCGCGCCTGGTACTGCGTTGCGTCGACGAGGCGGATCGAGGCGTCGATGCCGATCGCTCTCATGTTCTCGACAAACGGCGAATTGACCCGCACGAACACCTGGTCGCGCACCAGGATCTCCAGCGTGAGCGCCTCGCCCTTGTCGTTGCGCACCAGCGAGCCGTCGCGCGTCCAGCCGGCTTCGGCCAGAAGCCGTGCGGCGCGGGAAAGCAGGGCGCGGTCGCGGCCCGACCCGTCGGAGACCGGCGGCGTGACCGCCTCGCCGAACGCCTCGTCGGGAATCTGCCCGCGAAACCGTTCCAGAATTTCCAGTTCCTCGGGCGAGGGCAGGCCGGTAGCCTTGTAGTCCGAGCGCTCGAAGGTCGAGTGCGAGCGTTCATAGGCGCCGTAAAACAGGTTGCGACGCGTCCACTCGAAATCGAAGCACAGCCCGACCGCTTCGCGCACGCGCCGGTCGCCGAACCGCTCGCGTCGCTGGTTGAGCGCCCAGGCCTGCATCGACGGGCGCTGTTCGGACGGGAATTCGCGCTTGACCACTTTGCCGTCTTCGACGGCGGGAAAATCGTAGCCGGTCGCCCACACCCGCGAGGTGAATTCCTGCCGGTAGGTCACTTCGCCCTTCTTGAAGGCCTCGAAGCCGGCCTGGCGCTCCTGATAGAACTCGATGCGGATACGGCCGAAATGGTTGAGGCCCCTGGCGACCGGCAGGTCGCGCGCCCAGTAATCCTCGACCCGGTCATATTCGATCCAGCGCCCCGGCTCGAACCGGCCGACCTTGTAGGCGCCTGAGCCGAGCGGCGGCCTGAGTTCGGAACTGTCGAACGGATGGGCCTGGTAGAAGGCCCGCGAGACGATCGGAAAGACCGAAACGGCCAGGATGGTGCGCGACGACTGCTCGCCCGAAAAGCTGATGCGGAATGTATGGTCGTCGACCGCCACGGCCTCGCGCATATGCGTCAGCGGCAGCAGCAGGCTCGGATGGCCTTTTTCCTTGAATAGATTGTAGCTGAAGGCGACGTCGTGCGCGGTCAGCGGGCTGCCGTCGTGAAAGCGGGCCTGCGGCCGCAGCGCGAAGGTGAAGCTGTTGCGGTCGGGCGAGATGGTGACGGTTTGCGCCACCAGCCCGTAGAGCGCGTCGGGTTCGTCGAGCGCGCGGGTCATCAGGGCGTCGAAGCACAGTTCCATGCGCGGCGGCGCGTCGCCGCGAGACACGAAGCTGTTCAGCGTGTTGAAGGTCAGGACGTTCTGGTTGAACCCCCAGTTCGGCGGCGCGAAATTGAACGTGCCGCCAGCCGGCGCGTCCGGGCTCGCATAGTCGAAATGGGTGAAGTCGGGCGCGTATTTGAGATCGCCGAAGGCCGACAGCCCGTGCAGGCTGCGGCCTGCCGGCGGTGCCGCCGGCGCCAAGCCGGGCAGTTGGGGAACGACAAGCGCTGCGCCGGCCAGGGCCAGAAATTCGCGACGGGGCAGGGTGTTCGTCATGACGCGGCCCGGCTCAGTTCTGGCCGCTTGTTTTTCCGGCAAGGGCCGCCTCCTTGTCCGGGTCGATCCACCACGAATCGATGTCCGCGCCGATATAGGACGGTTGTGTGTCGGGAATGCCGAACTTGTTCCAGTAGGCGAGCCAGATCTCCGAGCGGTGCCATTGCGGCACGACGTAGAAATTCCACAACAACACCCTGTCGAGCGCGCGGGTCGCCGCCACCAGTTCCGCGCGATCGTCGGCGTAGATCACCTTTTCCACCAGCGCGTCCACCACCGGGTCCTTGATGCCGGGAAGGTTGCGCGAGCCGGGCTGGTCGGCCGCCGTCGAGCCCCAGAACTCGCGCTGTTCGTTGCCGGGCGACAGCGACTGGGCGAACTGTCCGGTCAGCGAATCGAATTCAAAGCCGCGCAGCCGGTTGATATATTGCGAGGTGTCGACGATGCGCAGCGTGGCGTCGATGCCGAGCTTGCGCAGTGTGGCGATATAGGAGCCGGTGATCACCTCGTCGGTCGGACTGCGGCCCAGAAACTCGATCCTGAACTGCTCGCCCGTCGCCTCGTTGACCAGCTTGCCGCCCTTGATCACCCAGCCCGCCTCGGCGAAAAGCTTGACGGCGGTGCGCAGATGGGTGCGCTCGGCCCGCGGTGTGTCATAGACCGGCAGGGTGAATTCCTCGGTGAAGACTTCCGCCGGCAACCGGTCGCGGAATTCTTCGAGAATGGCCAGTTCGCGCCCTTCCGGCAGGCCGGACGAGGCCAGTTCGCCGCCTTCGAAATAGCTGTCGGTGCGCGTGTTCTGACCGTAGAAGAGATTGCGGTTCATGCTTTCGAAATCGAGCGCGATGGTCAGCGCCTGACGCACCTTGCGGTCCTGGAATTGCGGTCGCCGCAGATTGAGCACGAACCCTTGCATCGGTTCGCTGCTTGTGGTCGGAAACTCGCGCTTGATCACGTCGCCGGCCTTGAAGGCGGGAAAGTCATATTCCACCGTCCAGCGCCGCGAGCTGTTTTCCGGCCTGATGTCCTCGAGCCCGCCCTTGGTGAAGGCCTGCCATTCGGCGTTCTCGTCCTGGATGTAGATATATTTGCGTCGGTCGAAATTGTTGCGCCCGACGTTTACCGGCAGCTCCGCCGCCCAATAATCCTCCACGCGACGCCATACGATTTCCGCTCCGGGACGGAAGCTGTCGATCCGGTATGCGCTCGAGCCGAGCGGCGGCTCCAGCGTCGGCTGGGTGACGTCGCGCTTGTTGCCCTTGGCGTCGGTGCCTTCCCACCAATGTTTGGGCAGAACCGGCATGTCGCCCAGAATGTGCGGCAATTCGCGGTTGCCGGTCTGGTCGAAAGAGAATTCGATCTCGCGTTCCGACAGAGCCCTGGCCTCGGTGACGCTGGAGAAGTAGCGGTTGAAATTGGGGCTGTTTTCCTTCAGCACGCCAAAGGTCCACACCACGTCGTCGGCGGTGATCGGCGTGCCGTCATGCCATTTGGCTGCCGGGTTGAGCCGGTAGGTGGCCGAGGAATAGTCGTCGGGATATTTGTAGGCTTCCGCGATCAGCGGGTGGCTGGTGCCCGGCTCGTCGGTCGATTGCTGCATCAGCGTGTCCCACAACAGCCCGCCGAAGAAATTCAGTCCGGCCGCGGGCGTGCCGCGAACGATGAACGGGTTGAAGCTGTCGAACGTGCCGGCCGAAACCGAATTCAGCGTTCCGCCCTTCGGCGCGTCGGGATTGACGTAGTCGTAGTGGGGAAAGTCGTCGAGATATTTGGAGGTCCCGATCAGCGAGGTGGTCGTGTGCCATTCCCCGTCGGCCGCGCGGGCGATTTCGGCCGGCTGCGCCAGCAGCGCCGTCACCAGACACACGCTTGCGAATATCGAAAATCGCCTCATCTCACTCCCTTTGATCTTGCCGGCAAGACTAGTCCGCCGCGCGTGACAGTGAACCCGCATTCACTGTTTTCTGGCACAGGCTAACAAAAAAAGCCGGGGCGAACCCGGCTTTTTCATGGAATTGAGATTACAATTTGGTCATTCGGCGGCCGGCTTCTCGGCCTCTTCGCCAGTGCTGCCGGCGTCGGCGGCGGGAGCCGCGTCGCTTTCGGCGGCCGGTTCCGCGTTGGCTTCTGCAGCCGGCTTTTCGCCCGTGGCGGCATCGGCGGCTGTACCGTCCGCCTGCGCGGCCTCTTCCTCGCTCGGCACGTCCGGCAACGGCGCCGGATTGTCCGACAGCGTGTGCAGATAGGCGATCAGGTCGGCGCGTTCGTCCGGCTTCTTGATGCCGGCGAAGCCCATCGCGGTGCCTTTAACCAAGCCCTTCGGCGAGGCCAGGAAATCGTCCAGATGCTGATAATCCCAAACGACCGTGCCGTCCTGGGCGAATTCCTGCATCGCGCCGGAATAGGAAAAGCCCTCATGCGAGGCGATCGGCCGGTTGACGATGTCCCACAGATTGGGACCGACCTTGTTGGCGCCGCCATTGTCGGCCGTATGGCAGGCCGCGCATTTCTTGTACACGCTCTCGCCCGCGCCCGCATCGGCGGAGGCCAGGCGCACGGCGATCGGCTCGATCTCGGGAGCGGCGGGGCCGCCTCCGCCGCCTTCCTCTTCCGCCACCTCGATCGCGTAGCCGGCTTTCTCCGGCGCTGGGCTGGCAAAGATCGAGTCCGACACAATGCCTATGGTGAACACCACAAAAGCCGCGCCGAGCAGCCCGCCGAGCAGTTTGTTGAGTTCGAATGAATCCATGTGAACCGGGGCTCCTGAAATCCGTGACCGCCTGCCACCGCATACGGTCCGCACCGGCTTGAACCGGCCAAGTTGCGCGGAACGGGTCTAGGTCTTTTGCTACGGCCTTGCAACACATATAAGGGCTATTCCATGTGAGACCTTTTGCCACTTTTCCCGCCCCAGATGTCGATTGTCATTCTCATACCAGCCCGCATGGGCTCCACCCGCCTGCCGGGAAAGCCGCTCGCCGACATTGCCGGCAAGCCGATGATCGCCCATGTCGCGGCGCGGGCGGTTGAAAGCGGGCTCGGCCGCGTCGTCGTGGCCGCCGACAGTGACGATATCTGCAGCAGCGTGCGCGCTCATGGCCACGAGGCGGTGCTGACCGGCGGCCATCACCAATCGGGATCGGACCGCATCTTCGAGGCCCTGCAAACGCTTGATTCGGCGGGCGAGGTCGAAACCGTGATCAATCTTCAGGGCGACCTGCCCACGATCGATCCCGCCGATGTCGCGGCCGTGCTGGAGCCGTTGCGCCGGGCCGAGGTCGACATCGCCACGCTCGGCGTGGAAATCGTCGCGGAAGACGAAAAGACCAATCCCAACGTCGTCAAGATCGTCGGTTCGCCGACGGCGCCGGCGACGTTGCGGGCGCTTTATTTCACCCGCGCCACCGCCCCGTGGGGCGAGGGGCCGCTCTACCATCATGTCGGCATCTATGCCTACCGGCGCGCCGCTCTGGAACGTTTCGTCGCACTCGCACCCTCGCCGCTGGAGCAGCGCGAGAAACTGGAACAGTTGCGCGCGCTCGAAGCCGGCATGCGCATCGATGCGCGCATTGTCGACGCCGTTCCGCTTGGCGTCGACACCCCCGCCGATCTCGAACGCGCCCGCGCGACGCTCACCACCCGAGGAAACTGACCTTATGTCGTCCAAAACCAACAAGATCGCCTTTCAGGGCGAACCGGGCGCCAATTCCGACACCGCCTGCCGCAATATGTTTCCCGAGATGGAGGCGCTGCCCTGCGCGACGTTCGAGGACGCCTTCAACGCGGTGGAGACCGGCAAGGCCGATCTGGCGATGATCCCGATCGAAAACACGATCGCCGGCCGCGTGGCCGATATCCACTATCTTCTGCCGGAATCGCGGCTGCATATCGTTGGCGAGTATTTCTTGCCGATACATTTCCAGCTGATGACGCTGCCTTCGGCCGACATCGACGACATCAAGGCCGTCTACAGCCACATTCACGCGCTCGGCCAGTGCCGCAAGGTGATCCGCCGCCACCGCTGGAAGTCGGTGGTCGCCGGCGATACGGCCGGTGCGGCGCGACTTGTTGCCGAGGAGGGCGATCCCACCCGGGCCGCGCTGGCCCCCAGGCTTGCCGCGGAACTCTACGGGCTCAAGATCGTCGCCGAGAACGTCGAGGACACCGACAGCAACGTGACGCGTTTCGTGGTGCTGTCGAAGACCAAGCGCTGGGCCGAGCGTACAAGCCCCGACACCACGATGATGACCACCTTCATCTTCCGCGTGCGCAACCTGCCGGCCTCGCTCTACAAGGCGATGGGCGGGTTCGCCACCAACGGCGTCAACATGACCAAGCTGGAGAGCTACCAGCTTGGCGGCAAGTTCTTCTCGACACTGTTTTACGCCGATGTCGAGGGCCATCCCGACGACCGGAACGTGGCGCTGGCGCTGGAGGAATTGCAGTTCTTTTCGCGCGAGGTGCGCATTCTCGGCGTCTACGAGGCCCACGCGTTCCGCGCCACCCAGAGCGAGGACGACTGACCCCGCTCACGCGACGGCGGCCCGATTTGGGCTCCGGCGCGCCGCCGGGCGGTCGCTAACCCTCGGCGTCCGCCCAGGCTCTGATCAAGGTGTGGGCGATCGCCATCTTCGGCGGCACCAGAACGCCGCCGGGATGCAGCCCGTTGACGATCTGTCGGGTCTCGGCCCGGCTGAACCAGCGGCAGTCCTCCAGTTCCGTGGCGTCGGCGTCGATCGTCTCGGTGACGGCCTCGCCATAGCAGCCGATCATCAGCGAATGCGGGAACGGCCATGGCTGGCTGGCGTGGTAGACGACCCGTCCGATCCGGATGCCGGCCTCCTCGAAGGTTTCGCGGCGCACGGCGTTTTCGATCGTCTCACCGGGCTCCACGAACCCGGCCAGACAGGAATACATGCCCGGCATGAAATGCGGGCTGCGGCCCATCAGGCAGGCATCGCGCGTCACCGCGAGCATGATGACGACCGGGTCCGTGCGCGGAAAGTGATCGGCTCCGCAGGACGGGCAGGTCCGCTTGCAGCCGCCGTCGCGCATCTGCGAGCCCGCGCCGCAGCGGCTGCAGAAACGATGGCTGTGGTGCCAGGCCAGCATCGCCGCGCCCTGCGCCAGCGCGCCGAGCGCGGCCGGGTCGAGCAGCCCCTGCATATAGATCGAGCGATAGTCGATCGCCTTGGCGGTATCGGGCAGATCGTCGGCCTCGCGTCCGGCCGGCGCCGCCACAACCGGTCCGGCCGCATCCCATCCCAACAACACCGCGTCGGCCAGCCTGGCGTCGAGCGCCCGCGCCTCGTCGACGCCGTACCAGGCCGAAAACCCGTCGCCGGTCTTTTTCAGCTGCATGCGCCCGCCGCCCATCACCATCACGCGGCAGGCGGGATCGGCAAGCGCGGTCTCGACATCGTCGTCCTTGCGGTTTTCCGACTGCCGGTCGATCGCGTTGCCGGCGAAGCCGACAAACTGGCTCGCCTCGCGTTCGGGCGCGTCGAACAGATGAAATCGCATCAGGTCAGCTCTCGTTTACGGCGTGTCGGGCCGTGACAACCCTTGTCGGACCGACTCCACGAACTGGTGCAGGTCCTCGCGGCGATAGGGTTCGCGCAAGCCGTGTCCCCAGACCGGGCCGGGCCAGTTCGGGTCGCCTTCCGCGCGTGCGACGATATGGACATGGAGCTGGCGCACCATATTGCCGAGCGCGGCGACGTTGATCTTGGTGCACCCGGTCTGCTCCTTCAGCGCCTGGCCGACGAGATTGACCTCGAAGGTAATCATGGTCTGGTCGAGCGGCGTCAGCTCGAACAGTTCCTCCACGCCGGTGCGGTGCGGCACCAGAACGAGCCAAGGCCAGCGGCGGTCGTTCATGACGCGCAACTCGCACAGGCCGAGCCAGATCACCGGCTCGCTTTCCGAATTCAACCGCCGGTCAAGGATGAAACCGCGTTCTTGCCCCCGCATCATGGGCGATTCCTCGATATGCTTCGATGAAGGCTAGAACCGTTCACCGTCAAATGGAAGCGGTTTGATGGGCCGATTTTCCGGATCGGCGGCTGGAAAACGCAGCCACGGGAGGGGATCGGGCGCGGATCTGGCCGGAAGGGCGGGGCTATCGCGCCTGCGCTTCTGCGCGGAGGCGGGCCGTAGGCCATGCCGCGTCCCGGGGCGTCATCGTTGTGTCGCGGCCTCTTGCATTTGGCGGCGCAATTGACGATATGGAGCGTGGGAGGTTGGTGGTGGACGAGCCACTCGCCAACCGGGTCAGGTCCGGAAGGAAGCAGCCCTAACGAGCCACGGCACGGGTCATCGTGCCAGCCTCCCACCTCACCGTTGCGCTCCAGGGCCAATCGACATTTCGAGTTTGGGCGCGGCGCGGCATTGACGCCGCCCGGCCGCCGCGCGAGATTTGAACGGACCGGGCGTCCATGTCCGGGCAGTCAGACGGAGCGACATCGATTCATGAGTGAAGCCGGCGCAGGCGACAGCAGGGAGCGTGCCTATCGCGTGCTCGCCCGTAAGTACCGGCCGAGCGATTTTCAGGATCTGATCGGCCAGGAGCCGATGGTACGCACGCTGACCAACGCGTTCGCCAGCGGGCGTATCGCCCAGGCCTGGATGCTGACGGGTGTGCGCGGGGTCGGCAAGACCACCACGGCGCGCATTCTGGCCCGTGCCCTCAATTACAAGACCGAGGCTGTCGACCTGCCTTCGATCGACCTTGCCCAACCGGGCGAGCACTGCCAGGCGATCATGGAAGGCCGGCATGTCGATGTCATTGAGATGGACGCCGCCTCGCATACCGGCATCGACGACATTCGTGAAATCATCGAGCAGGTCCGCTATGCGCCGGTGTCGGCCCGTTACAAGGTCTACATCATCGACGAGGTCCACATGCTGTCGACGCAGGCCTTCAACGGCTTGCTCAAGACGCTCGAGGAACCGCCGCCGCATGTGAAGTTCATCTTCGCCACCACCGAGATCCGCAAGGTGCCGATCACGGTCCTGTCGCGCTGCCAGCGTTTCGACCTGCGCCGTATCGACGCCGGTCTCATGGTGGAGCATCTGCGCAAGATCGCCGCCAGGGAGGAGATCACCGTCGAGGACGAGGCACTGGCGATGATCGCCCGCGCCGCCGAGGGCTCGGTGCGCGACGCGCTCTCGATCTTCGACCAGGCGATCGCCCACAGCGCCGGCGCGGTGACGGCGGCGACGGTGCGCGACATGCTGGGGCTGGCCGACCGCGCCCGCGTCATCGACCTGTTCGAAAGACTTATGCAGGGAGACATCGCCGCCGCGCTGGCCGAGTTCCGCGCCCAGTACGACGCCGGCGCCGACCCGGCCGCCGTGTTGACCGACCTTGCCGAGTTCACGCATCTCGTGACCCGCCTGCGTTTCGTGCCCGAGGCGGCCGCCGACGCCGCCCTGACCGAGGACGAGCGCGTGCGCGGACCCAGGCTGGCCTCCGATCTGTCGATCCGGGTTCTGTCCAGGGCCTGGCAGATGCTCCTGAAGGGCATTCCCGAGGTCCAGGCCTCCAGCCGCCCGGTGAGTGCTGGCGAAATGGTGCTGATCCGCATGGCGCATGCCGCCGACCTGCCGACGCTCGACGAGGTGCTCAAGCGCGCCGACGAGGGCGCCGGGCCCGCACCGTCCGGCGGACCCGCTCGTGGCACGTCCGCGCCGGGCCCGGGCGTCGGCGCGCGCGCGGTGTCCGCGCCGGTTGCCGTTGCCTCGTCGAATGGCGGCGCGACCATGCGGCTGGCGGCAGCGACCCCGGAACCGGCAATTCAACCGCAGCAGCCCGCGCCGACCGAGGCCGCGCAGGCCGAGCCGGGCATCGCCTCGCTCGCCGACATTGCGGCGCTCGCCGACCGCAATCGCGACCTGGCCTTCAAAGTGCTGGTGAAACGCTGCGTGCGGCCCGTCAAGATAGAGCCGGGCCGGCTCGAGGTCAGCCTGACCGATGACGCGCCGAAGACGCTGCTGGGCGACATCACTTCCCGCCTGCAGCAATGGACCGGCCGGCGCTGGATCGTGTCCCTGTCGCGCGAACGCGGCGACGACACGATGGCCGAGAAGGAAGCCAACCGGCGCGAGAGCGCGATTCTCGACGCGCGTGCCGATCCCGAGGTCGCGGCGATCCTGGCCCGCTTTCCCGGCGCCCGCATCATCGATGTGCGCATCCCCGATGCGGTCGCCGAAGACGACCCCATGGTCGACCCGGCGCCGGACGCCGACGAAGACGACAGCTGAACACGAGGACACTACAATGAAGGATCTGATGGGCCTGATGGGCAAGGCCAAGGAAATGCAGGCCAAGTTCGAGGCC
>SWBZ01003142.1_pt1 | contig 15044 bp, 11 predicted proteins | sample 4693031 | NCBI WGS metagenome assembly SWBZ01 (sample SAMN10267274, study PRJNA491770) | bioreactor metagenome | isolation source: DHS bioreactor inoculated with | place: Japan: off Shimokita Peninsula
TCTGGACATGGTCGATATGGGCGGAGTTCCACAACGGCTCGTAGAGCGCGTTGGCGAAACGCAGCGCCATCAGATTCTGCACCGTTTCCTTGCCGAGATAATGGTCGATGCGGAAAATCTGGTGCTCGTCGAACACGCCGCCGATCTGGTCGTTGAGGGCGCGGGCGCTCGCCAGGTCGCGGCCGATCGGCTTTTCGACCACGATGCGCGCATCCGCGCTTACCAGATCATGCTCCTTGAGCTTGGCGCAGATCGCGCCGAACAGCGCCGGCCCGACCGCCATGTAGAACACGCGAATCCTGTCGCTGTCGCCGATCTCGCGCTCCAGCTCCGCAAAGCCGTCGCCGCTCTTGGCATCGACGGAGACGTAACTCAGCCGGTCGAGGAAACGGGCGAGTTCGTCCGGCTCGATCTCCTCGGCCCGGACATGCTCGGTGATCGCCGTACGGGCGAATTGCCGGTATTCTTCAGTGCTGAGCTTCGAGCGCGACGCGCCGATGATGCGCGTGGGTTCCAAAAACTGTCCCGCCTGCTGGCGCTGGAACAGCGCCGGCAGCAATTTGCGCTCGGCAAGGTCGCCGGTTCCGCCGAAGGCGATGAAATCGAACGGGTCGACCGGTATGATCTGGCTCGTCATGCGTCTCGGTAGCCTCTCGCATGCTGTGGCGACGGATGGCGTCGCTATAATCTAATCGATTTAAGAATGCCAGCCCCCGCCCGGCGCCGCTTGGCGCTTGACAGTGCGGGAGCAGGCGGGTTTCACCTTCGAGCAGCAAGGCGCACGCCAGCCAGTGCATCACAAAGCGCGCGCGCCGCAAAGAGGAGCCGGGACAATGAACACGCATTTCTCGCGCAGCGTCGCAGAGGGCCTGGCCTTCGCGAATTTCATCGACGGTCGATCGCAGGAGGCCGCGTCGGGCCGGCGCCTCGATGTCGTGTCGCCGTCCGACGGCAAGATGTTCGCCTCGATCCCCGAAAGCGGCAAGGAGGATGTCGACCGGGCCGTTCGCGCCGCGCATCGCGCCTTCCACGACGGACCGTGGAGCCGGATGCCGGCGGTGGAGCGTGGGCGCTGCCTGACCCGGCTCTTCCGCCTGGTCGAGGAGAACGGCGAGGAACTGGCCGCGCTGGAATCGCGCGATACGGGCAAACCGGTGCGCCAGGGCAAGGCCGACGTCACGGCGACGATGCGCTATTACGAATTCTATGGCGGCGCGGCCGACAAGGTGCATGGCGACACGATCCCGTTCCTTGACGGTTATACCGCGCTCACTCTGCGCGAGCCGCATGGCGTGGTTGCCGGCATCATTCCCTGGAACTATCCGTTGCAGATCCTGGCCCGCGTGGCCGGCGCGGCGCTCGCCATGGGCAACACGCTGGTCGTCAAGCCGGCCGAGGACGCATCGCTGACGGCGATCCGCATCGCCGAACTCGCGCATGAAGCCGGCGTGCCCGATGGCGTCTTCAACGTGATTACCGGCTACGGGCACGATGCGGGAGCCGCGCTGTCAGGCCATCCGCTGGTCGACTACGTCACCTTCACCGGCTCGACCTTGACGGGAACCGCGATCCAGCAGGCCGCGGCGGTCAACAATCGCGGCGTGACCATGGAACTCGGCGGCAAGTCGCCGCAAATCGTGTTCGACGATGCCGATCTGGAGGCCGCGCTGCCGGTGCTCGTCAACGGCATCATCCAGAACGGCGGCCAGACCTGCTCCGCCGGCAGCCGGGTCCTGGTACAGCGCCCGGTCTACGAGGCCGTGTCGCGCGCCCTGGCCGAGCGCTTTTCCAGGCTGACAGCCGGCCCGCACGATGCCGATCTCGACCTCGGCGCGCTGATCAACCAGCGCCAGAAGGAACGCGTCGCCGGCCTTGTGGCGGCGGCCGAGGAGGCTGGAGTGCCAATTCTAGCTCGCGGCTCGGTGCATGCCGATGCGCCGTCTGGCGGCTATTATTTCGCACCGGTTCTGTTCGGTTCGGCGGACCCGGACCAGGTGATCGCGCGCGAGGAGGTGTTCGGGCCGGTGCTGGCGGTGATGCCGTTCGAGGACGAGGCCGACGCGGTTCGGCTTGCCAACGGCACCGATTACGGCCTGGTCGCCGGCATATGGACCCGCGACGGCGCGCGCCAGCATCGCGTCGCCAAGCGCGTGCGGGCCGGCCAGGTGTTCGTCAACGGATACGGTGCCGGCGGCGGTATCGAGCTGCCGTTCGGTGGTTTCAAAAAATCAGGCCACGGCCGCGAAAAAGGCTTCGAGGCATTGTTTGACATGTCCGCGACCAAGACGGTCGTGTTCAACCACGGCTCATGATGGGGTAGAAACCTCGCAGCGAAAAGCGCTATCGCCCGTCATATGCTCCAGGCACGAAAGTTAGGAACCGGAATGGCACGTCTCAAGGATAAGGTTGCGGTGATCACCGGCGCGGCGTCGGGTTTCGGCGAAGGCATGGCCAAGCGCTTTGCCGAGGAGGGCGCGCAGGTGGTCGTGGCCGACCTCAATGCCAAGGGCGCGGAGCGCGTCGCCGGCGAGATCGGCCAGGCGGGTTTGCCGGTCACGGTCGACGTGTCGCTGAAATCCGACATCGACGCCATGGTGGCCGCGGCGATGGACGCCCATGGCCGCATTGACATCATGGTCAACAATGCCGGCTTCACCCACACCAACCAGAGCATGCTGGACGTCGACGAGGCGACGTTCGACCTGATCGCGGCGGTGAACATGAAGGCGATCTATTTCGCCGCGCTCGCCGTCGTGCCGATCATGGAAAAACAGGGTGGCGGTTCCATCATCACCACGGCCTCGACGGCGGGGCTTAGGCCGCGACCGGGGCTGACCTGGTACAACGCCTCCAAGGGCTGGGCGGTGACGGCGACGAAGTCGATGGCGGTCGAGCTCGCGCCGAAGAACATCCGCGTCAACTGCCTGTGCCCGGTGGCCGGCGAAACCGGCATGCTGGCCCAGTTCATGGGCGAGGATACGCCCGAAAAGCGCGCCCAGTTCCGCGCCTCGATCCCGCTCGGGCGGCTTTCGACACCGCTCGACATCGCCAACGCCGCCTTGTGGCTTGCCTCGGACGAGGCGGCTTTCATCACCGGGGTGGCGCTCGAGGTCGATGGCGGCCGCTGCATCTGATCGCCTGTCCCGTCCGCGGAACCGGACGCCTCCCAACACGTTCAAGCAAGGCCTCAGCGGCAGGAGCACAGCGATTTCATGACCGGGCAACAGATCTTCATCTTCGGCCTGCTGGGCGGGGTGTTCGCATTTCTGGTGTGGGGTCGCATCCGCTACGATCTGGTCGCCTTCGCGGCGCTGATCATCGGCGTTGCCGGCGGCGCCATCCCGGCCGAGCACGCCTTTGCCGGTTTCGGCCACGAAGCCGTGGTCATCATCGCCCTGGTGCTGATTGCCTCGCGCGCGATGATGAACTCCGGCGCGGTCGAGCTGATCGCGCAATATGTCGTGGATGCCGGGCGCTCGCTCTCCAGCCATATCGGGGTGATGTCTGTGGCCGGCGCCGCGCTGTCGGCCATCATCAACAACGTCGCCGCTCTCGTTATCCTGATGACGCTCGACATGGAAACGGCGAAGAAGGCCGGTCGCTCGGTGTCGCTGTCGCTGATGCCGCTTTCGTTCGCCACGATTCTCGGCGGCATGGTCACGATGATCGGCACGCCGCCCAATATCGTAATCGCGCAGTTTCGCGACCGGGCGCTGGGCGAGCCGTTTTCGATGTTCGACTTTTCCCCCGTCGGCCTGGTGTGCGCCATTGCCGGCATCGCTTTCGTGGCCGGTGTCGGCTGGCGGCTGATCCCGCAACGCATCGCGCCGCAGAAGGCGGGTGAAACCGAAAGCGGACTGTTCGTCGCCGAGGCCGGATTTCCCGACGGGTCCGAATGGGTCGGCAAAACGCCGCGCGACCTGGTCGAAAAGGCCGACGAGCTCGATGTCGCCATTCTCGGCCTCGTGCGCCGGGGAAAGCGCCTGCCGGGTTTTGCCATGGGCGAGGAGATCCGAAAGAGCGACCGTCTCGTGGTCGAGGGCGACCCGAAATCGATCGAGGCGTTTACCGGCGCGGCCAAGCTCGACATCGCGGTCAAACCCAAGGAGGAAGGGCTGATCGGCCGTTCCATGACGCTGACGGAGGCGATCGTGCCGCTGGGCGCGCGCGCCGTCGGCCGTACCGCGCTCGACATGCGGCTTCTGGCGCGGCGCGGCGTGACCCTGATCGGCGTGTCGCGTCAGGGCACCCGTTTCCGCGAACGCGTGCGCAATCTCACCATCCAGGCCGGTGATGTGGTCCTTTTGCTCGGGCCGGAGAACCGCGTCGCCGACGCTGTCGAGTGGATGGGGGCGATGGCGCTGGCCGACCGCAGCCATGCGGTGATCCAGCGCAGCAAGGCTCTGCTGGCGATCGGGATCTTCGCAGCCGCGATCGGCGCCTCGGTGATCGGGCTGATCAGCCTGCCGATCGCGCTCGCGGCCGCCGTGGCGCTTTATGCTTTGTTTAATATCGTCAATGCGCGCGAGGTCTATGAATCGGTCGAGTGGCCGGTCATCGTACTGCTCGGTTCGCTGATCCCGCTGGGGCTGGCGCTGGAGGAATCGGGGGGGACCGAACTGATCGCCAACGCGATCGTCGCCCAGACCTCGTTCCTGCCGGCCTGGGGCATTCTGGCCGTGCTGATGGTCGTCACCATGACCCTGTCCGACTTCCTCAACAACGTCGCCACCGCGTTGATCGCGGCGCCGATCGCCGTTGGCATCGCCAATTCGATCGGCGTGTCGCCCGACCCGTTCCTGATGGGCGTGGCGGTCGCGGCCTCGTGCGCCTTTCTGACCCCGATCGGCCACAAGAACAACACCATCATCATGGGACCGGGCGGCTATCATTTCGGCGACTACTGGCGTATGGGCCTGCCGCTGGAAATCCTGATTATCGTGGTGAGTGTGCCAGCGATCCTGTTTTTCTGGCCACTCTAGGACGGTTTCGAACGGGCAGGGAATGCCTTTTGGCTTGACCGCGGGCGAACCCGGTCCGATCTTTCCGGGAAAAGCGGGGCTGAGAAAACATGCACAAGGTCGCCATCAGCGGCACCGGTATCTTCACGCCGGATCAGATCATCACCAATGCCGAACTCGTGGCCTCCTATAACGACTACGCCACACGCTGGAACGAGACGAACGGCGCGGCGATCGAGGCCGGCGAGGCGGAGGCCAAGCCGATGTCGAGCGAGGCATTCATCCTCAAGGCGTCGGGCATCGAGCGCCGCTACGTGATCGAAAAGTCCGGTGTGCTTGATCCTCAGATCATGCATCCGGTCTTTCCCGAACGGGCCGATGACGAATTGTCGATGATGGCGGAGATCGCCGTCGCCGCGGCAAAAAAGGCGCTTGCGCGCGCGGGGCGAACCGCCGCCGACATCGATGCCGTGATCTGCGCGGCGTCAAACCACGAGCGCGCTTACCCGGCGATCGCCATCGAAGTCCAGCAGGCGCTGGGCATCGACGGTTTCGCCTTCGACATGAATGTCGCCTGTTCCTCGGCGACGTTCGGCATCCAGGCCGCCGCCGATATGATCCGCTGCGGCTCGGCACGGGCGATCCTGATGGTCAATCCCGAAATCACCTCCGGTCATCACGAGTGGCGCGACCGTGACTGCCATTTCATCTTTGGCGACGTGTGCACGGCGGTGGTCGTGGAACGGGCCGAAGACCTGGCCGCGGACAATGCCTGGGAGGTGCTGTCGACGCGGTGCCTGACGCTTTATTCCAACAATATCCGCAACAATAACGGCTTCCTGCGCCGGACCAGACCCGGCCACATGGAAGACCGGCGCGATATGCAATTCTACCAGGAAGGCCGCAAGGTCTTCAAACAGGTTGTGCCGGTCGTAGTCGACCTGATGCGCGCGCATCTTGGCGACGAGGGCGTGGAGCCGTCCGAATTGGCGCGGCTTTGGCTGCATCAAGCCAACAAGAACATGAACGATTTGATCGGCGAAAAAGTGCTCGGGCGGGTGCCGAGCCGGGCCGAGCAACCCAATGTGCTACAGGACTACGCCAACACCTCATCGGCCGGATCGATTATCGCCTTTTCGAAATATTCCGACGACCTGCCGTCGGGAAGCCTCGGGGTGATCTGCTCCTTTGGTGCCGGCTATTCGGCCGGCAGCGTGATCGTCAGACGGTTATAGGGCCCGCCGACCGGCGAGGATGCCGGCAAGTGCTGCTACGACCAGAATGCCGGCGAAAGCAGCACCAGCACGGCGAGTATTTCAAGCCGGCCGAGGATCATGGCGCCGCCGAGAACCCATTTCGCCGCGTCGGGAAGCTCCGAGAAATTTCCGGCGGGGCCGACAATGTCTCCAAGGCCGGGCCCGACATTGGTCAAGGCGGTGAGGGCGCCGGTGGCGGCGGTCATGAAATCGAGCCCGGTTGCGGCAAGCAGGATAAGGGTTATGGCCCAGATGACCACGAAGGCGCAGATGAACAAGACGGCGGTGTCTTGCATGTCGGTGTCGACGCGCCGGTCGCCGTAGCGAACGGTCGCGACGCTGCTTGGATAGACGAGTTGCCGGAGGCCGGATCGCATCGTCTCGAACAGGATCAGGAAGCGATAGGCCTTGATCCCGCCGGCGGTGGAGCCGGAACAGCCGCCAAGGATCGTGGCCAGGAAAGCACAGGCGACCGGAAAGGCGCCCCATAGCGAATAGTCTGTGCTGGCGAAGCCGGTGGTGGTGATCAGCGAGACGAAATTGAAGGCCGAATGGGTCAGCGCCTCGAACGGCGTGAAGTCGGACTGAACCCGGAGATAGACCGCGACCGACAGGGTGAAGATCACGCAAAAGCCGCCATAGACGAGGATCTGCCGGTCGCCCAGCGCCTCCAGGCGTCCGCGCAGGACGAGCAGCATCAGGATCGAGAACGGCAGGCCGGCCACGAACATGAAGACGGTTCCCACCCAGATCACCGCGCTGTTTTCGCCGTAATAGCTGAGCGAGGCGTCATGGGTCGAAAATCCGCCAGTCGCCAGCGTCGTCATGGCGTGGTTGACGGCGTCGAAGCCGGTCATGCCGGCCGTGGCGTAAGACAGCGCGCACAACAGCGTGAGCACGGTGTAGATGCCGACAAGCGCTATGGTGAAGGTCGAAAACCGCGCAAAGGGCCTGTCCGCGGTATCGGAAGATTCGATGCGGAAAAACGAGATGCCGCCGATGCGCAGCAGCGGCAGCACGAAAAGGCCCAGAGCGACCACGCCGAGCCCGCCCATCCATTGCAGCAGCGAACGCCACAAAAGCAACCCCGGCGGCAGCGCGTCGAGGCCGGAAATGACAGTAGAGCCGGTCGTGGTCAGCGCCGACACGGCTTCAAATACGGCGTCGGTCAATCCGAGACGGATCGATGCGAGCATGAAGGGGATGGCGCCGATGATCGCCGAAGTGACCCACAAAAGGTTGACCAGAAGGAAGGCGAAGCGGGCATTGACGCGCGGGGGGCTTGCACGCGTCGCCAGCGCACAGGCGGCGGCCGGCGCGCCGACAAGCACGGCCGAGGAGACGAAGACGCGCCAGTCCGGGTTGCCGAGAAAAAAATCGACCGCCGCCGGCACCAGCATGGCCGCGGCGAAATAAAGCGCAAAAACCGCCGCTAGAAAGGCGGAGAACCGAAGCTGCGTTTCCGACATGAGGTCGTCTTTTCGGATGCCTTGCTTTGGCCAGCCTTCCTCCATGGCGGCAAGGCACGTTATTGGCTTATGCGGGCAGCGGCAAGGTCGCAACCATGACGAAGTTGAGGCCGGCGGCCTTCATCGCGGCCGTTTGTCGGTTAACGATATCTTAACAATTTTCTCCCCGGCCGCCGCACTTCTATTAGATATGTGGTCGCTCGCTTGAATAAGCAGTGCAAGGGGGGGGGGGGACAATTATGATCGCGACACTTAGACAGGCGCATTTCGTGCGCGCGACAGGGCTGCTCGTCGGGCTGGCGGCAGTGGTTCTTGTGATCCGCTTCGGCACGCTGGCGCACGGCTATCGTTTTTTGGAGAAGTTCCCGCCCGACTTCTCGACCGTTGGCTGGATGCGCTTTGCCGGTTCGGCGGTCGCCGCCTTTTTGATCTATTTGGCAATCAGGCCGGACCGGGACCAGACGCGCCCCTTTCTGGCCGATTGCGTCAACACGCGGCTTGGAAAGCTGTTTGCGTGGGGGAGCCTTTTGACCATGGTGGCGACGATGGCCGGCGTCGTGCTTATCCCGCAGAGGCTTTATCCGCTGGTGACGGACGGGGCCGTGGTGCAGTTGATTTCCGAACTGTTCCTGGCGGGCACGATCGGGCTTGCGGTGTTTGCGGCCGTCCGCTCGCGCACGGTGGCCGCGGCGCGGATCGGCATCATTCCCGCTCCGCTGGCGTTCGTCGGCATGGCGCTGGTGGCGTTTCTGATCCTCGGCGAGGAAATGTCCTGGGGGCAGCATCTGATCGGCTGGCAAACCCCCGAAACCTTCGCAGGAAACATCCAAAACGAGACCAATTTCCACAATTTCTACACGTATCGCTTCGAAACGGCCTATTATCTGTCGGCGTTATTGCTGTTTTTCGTCCTGCCCTATGCATGGCCGAAGGCGCCTGGGCGGTGGCTGAAGCCCATTGCGTTTTTCGTCCCGCCGGCCGGATTCGTCTTGATCGCCGCGCCGATTTCCGGCCTGTTTTACGAATATTGGAACGTGGTGCCGATGCAGGTGGCCTTCGCGCTCGGCGTGATCCTGCTTGTCGACTGCGCATTCGACAGGCGTCGCGGAGCGCCCGGCGTGCGCGCCTTTGCGGGTCTGTGGGCGGCGCTGATGGTCGCCTCGCAGTCCATCTTCCTGGCATTTGGCGGACAGATGAGCGAAGGGCACGAGTTGTCGGAGGTGCGCGAGTTTCTGATCTCGCTGTTGATGCTGGCCTATCTGATCTGGATCAGCGCCCGGCTGCTGGCGCTGTCGCGCGGGCTCGCCTAAGCCAAACGGCTCCGGAACCGGCGTGCGACAGACATGCCGGCCAGCCGGCTGGCCTCAGGCAACCACCGCGCGGCGATAGAGATGCCAGGTGGCGTGGCCGAGCACGGGCAGCGTGACAAACAGGCCGAGAAAGAACGGCACGCACGACAAGAGCACCAGCACGGTCACGGTGACGCCCCAGCCGATCATCGCAAACGGGCTCGCCAGCACCGTCTTGACGCTGGTGATCATGGCGGTGACGAAATCGAGCTCGCGTTCCAGCAGCAGCGGGATCGATATGACGGTGATCGAAAACAGCACCAGCGCCAATATCGCGCCGACGACATGACCGACCGCCAGGAAGGTCCAGCCCTGCGGCGTGGTGAAGACCACGTCGAGGAAGCGTTCCAGCGTGGCGAAGGACATCCGCCCCAGGACCAGCGCGACCAGGAGGCGGATCTGGTACATCCAGATCCAGAACACGAACAGCATCACGAACGCCATCCATGACAATTCGCGTGTGCGCTGGTGCCAGACCACCGCCAGGACCGCCTTCCAGTCGAGCGGCTGGCCGGCCTCGAGCCGGCGGCTGACCTCGTAAAGACCGACGGCGGCAAACGGTCCGATCAGCGGAAAGCCGATGGCGAAGGGATAGATCATCCACGGCACCCGCCAGATCGTCAGCCCGAGCACGATCACCATGCCGCCGAGGGCGAATACGCCGCCGAAGAAGAGCCCGAACAGCGGCGCGCGCGCGAAATCGTTCAGACCCTGCATCAACGCCGCGCGAATATCCTCACCGGTGATTGCCGCGACCTCCGGCATCGCCGGCTTCGCGCCATCGTTCGGACCGACCATCGTTTCCTCCCGAAAACAGCGCCTCGTCCGGCGGACATCGCCCGCAGCGCCGATTCCTCTCCAGTTTCGCTTATGACGGTGAGGGCGGCAACCGGCATTGACCAGGATCAAGGCCGGTGGTTGCCGTTACGTCCTCGGATCCGCGTTTTTCAGATGCGGTCGCGCAGTGCGTACCAGTTCAGCGCCAGGAACAAGAGCGGTGCGCGCAGACGCCGGCCACCGGGAAACGGCGGGACCTTCAACTCCTCGAGCAATCGCAGCCGGTCGCGGTTGCCGGCGACCGTTTCTGCGTACAGCTTGCCGGTGAAATTGGACAGCATCACTCCGTGGCCCGAATAACCGCCCGCCGCGATCACGTTCGGCATCACCTCGCGCACGAACGGTTTGCGCGGCATGGTGATGCCGACAAAACCGCCCCAGGCATGGGTGATCTCGACATCGCTCAGGGCGGGGTAGACCTCGGCGATCTGGCGGCGGATCTGCGCCCCGATGTCGTTGGGATCGTCGGTCGAATAGACTTCGCGACCGCCGAACAGAAGCCGCCCGTCGGCGGAGCGACGGAAATAGCGCACCACGAAGCGCGAATCGTCGACCGCCTCGCCGCCCGGTATGACGGGACTGTCGTCGCCAAGCGGTGGCGTGGCGCCGATGAACGAGCCGATCGGCATGACATGGGCGGCGCTGACGGGTTCGAGCCCGCCGCCATAGGCATTGACGGCGACCAGGCATTTCTCGGCGGTGACGGTGCCGTTGGCGGTGGCGATCGTGACCCGGCCGCCCGTGCTGTCGATGCCGGTGGCCTGTGTGTGTTCATGCAGGCGCGCGCCGGCCCGGCTGGCAACGCGCGCAGTGCCGACAACGAGCTTCAGCGGGTGGATATGGCCGGTTCCGGTATCGCGCACGCCGCCGAAATAGCGTGTGGAGCCGACCCGCCGGGCGGTCTCGTCGGCGTCCATATAGGTCAGATGTTCGTAGCCGAACCGCGTTGCCATCACGTCGGCATGGGCGCGGTAGTCGTCGACATAGCGCTGCTTGTGGGCGACGGAAAGCTGCCCCGGCCGGTAGTCGATGTCGATCGCGTGGCTAGCCGCGAAGTCGAGCAGATGCGCCTTGGCCTCCTCGGCGAGATCGAACAGCGCCCTGGCCCGCGACAGGCCGAGCTCGGCCTCGAGTTCCTCGGCCCAGGCACGCTGGCCGGTGCCGATCTGACCGCCATTGCGCCCCGAGGCGCCGTCGCCGAAGCGGTGCGCCTCGATCAGAACGACATCGACGCCGGCCCGGGCGAGATGCGCGGCGGCCGAAAGGCCCGTGAAGCCGCCGCCGACAATGGCGACGTCGGCCCGGCAATCGCCGGCAAGCGGTGCGTAGCGTGGCCGTTCGCCGACGGTCGCCTCGTACCAGGAGGAGCCGGGTGCAATGGGCGAGGGGTCGTTCATTGATGCACCTTTGGGCGGGCGGGTGCGCGGCCGCCGCGCGGCGGGCCGCCCTGGGGATGCGACCTCGTGCGAAACCGTGCCTTCATCTTATCCTTGCGCCTTTGATCGTCATGGCTCGCACGGCGACTACACGTTCAGCAGCAGATATTCACGCTCCCACGGGCTGATCACTTCCATGAAGGTCTCGAACTCGGCCTTCTTGATCGCGCCGTAGGTGGCAACGAAGGGCGCTCCGAGCATGGTCCGCAGGGCATCGTCCTCCTCCAGCAAGCCAACCGCCTCGAGCAGGCCGCGCGGCAGGTCGATCTCCTCCTCGTTGGCGGCCTTGCCGACCGGCGCTTCGGGCTCGATGCATTCGGCGATGCCGATCAAGCCGCAGGCAAGCGAGCCGGCGAGCGCCAGATAGGGATTGGCGTCGGAGGAGGGGATGCGGTTTTCCACCCGGCGCGCCGAAGGGTCGGAGCGCGGGATGCGGAAGGCGGTGGTACGATTGTCGTAGCCCCAGTCGGTGTTGACGGGGGCCGACGCGGCCTTGGTCAGCCGGCGATAGGAATTGACATAGGGCGCCATCATCACCAGCGCGGCGGGCATATGGCGCTGCATTCCGCCGATGAAATGGCGGAAGGCTTCCGTTTCCTCGCCGTTGTCGTCGGAGAAGATGTTGCGGCCGCTGGACAGCTCGACGACCGACTGATGGATGTGCATGGCCGATCCCGGCTGTCCCTGGATCGGCTTGGCCATGAAGGTCGCGTAGGTGTCGTGCTTGAGGGCCGCCTCGCGGATCGTGCGCTTGAACAGGAACACCTGGTCGGCAAGTTCGACCGGATCGCCATGGCGCAAATTGATTTCGAGCTGGCCGGCGCCTTCCTCGTGGATCAGCGTGTCGATCTCCAGGCCCTGGATCTCCGAGAAATGGTAGATGTCGTCGATCAACTCGTCGAATTCGTTGACGCCGGCGATGGAGTAACCCTGGCCGCCGCCGATCGGCCGGCCCGATCGCCCGACCGGAGGGGTGAGCGGATAGTCGGGATCGGGGTTCTTGCGAACCAGATAGAATTCGATCTCGGGCGCAACCACCGGACGCAGGTCCCGCGCCCTATAGGCTTCGACGACACGTTTGAGCAGGTTGCGCGGCGTGAATTCGACCGCGCGACCGTCCTGGTGAACGAGATCGCAGATCACCTGGGCGGTTGGGTCCGTTTCCCACGGCACCACAGAAAGCGTCGACAGGTCCGGCAGAAGCTTCAAGTCGCCGTCATCGGCAGGATAGGTGAAGTCCCCGCCATCCTGCGGGTATCCGCCCGAAATCGTGGTCATGAAGACGGCCGACGGCAAGGCGAGCGAGGTGTTGGAGGTGAATTTGCTCGACGGCATCATCTTGCCGCGCGCCACGCCGGCCTGATCGGGCGTGATGCACTCGATATCCTCGATGTCGCGCCATTCAAGCCAAGCGCCGGCCTCTTTCCAGTTCCTAACGCCGCGAAAGTTCTTCAAAAATGCGGGAGGGCGTTTCTTGCTCGCACGCCCTGCTGCCCGGACGTCTTTTTTTGCGGGGGGCATCAATCACCAATGGTTCCTTGAACGGGCCGACTATAAACGCCGGTCAGGCCGCTAGGGAAGAGCGGTTGTCGGCGCGTTCAGCCATAGTCGCCATTGCGCGCCCGCACCGCCTCGATCGCCGGCTGGAGCCGGTCGACCGTGATCGGGCGCGCCACGACGATGTCGACGACGGGCGCGCCGGTCGGGACCTGGGTCGGGTCGGTGGTGGCCGACAGCAAGATGACGCCCGGCAGGGCGCGGTCGTGGGTCGCGCGTTGCGCGCCAAGCCGCTCGAACAGCGCACTGCCTGCCGGGTCGTCGGCAGGCAGGTCGAGAATGACGATCGAGGGCAGGTCGGTTTCCAGCACGTGAGCGGCCAGTTCGGGTAGGGCCGTCCGTGCCCTCAATCCGGCTCGCTCGACGATCCGCGAAACCACGACGCCGTTGATCGTTGATCGGCCGATCACCAGGACCGCTGGGGCCTTGTTCGCGCTGCATGCCATGCTGCCGCTTCCGTCGTTTCAGCCGTCCGCGCGGAGTCGCGTCGCCGCCGACGGCAATGGCGGAGATTCAATGTAGGGTTGTATTTCCGATAGGCAGTTTCATAAAGAAAATGCGAGCCGTTAATCAAGGCCTTTCTTGTCTGCTTCAGTAATTTTCCCTGAAAAGACACAAAAGACGAAGCCGCGCATCCGGGGGTGCGCGGCTTCGTGGTTCTCGGTGCAGTCTGGCGGCGCGTGGCCCGCGCCGCGTTCTCAGCCCTGTCCCTGGGTGACGATGACGGGAATCAGCAGGTCGCCCCAGTTGCCGGCGCCGCCGTGATGACGCGCGGAGCGGACAAGCTCCACCGAAACGCCGGCCTCGACGGCCTTCATCACGGACTGGTTCAGGCGGTGGAGATCGTTGGCCACCATGCGGATCGCCGCCTGCTGGTCGGTGTTCATGCTGGACGCCTGTTCTTCGGCGCGTTCCTTAACCCGTGTTCTCGGCGCCATCTGCGCTCTCCTTTGTGTCCTGACCTCGTTTGCCGCGCGGCTTTGCGGGGCTGGCTCAAAAGCTTCGTGGTGCCGGCCTATTCCGCGGCCGGCTTGAACTGTGCCTGTTCGGTCGAGTCCCGCATCGCAGTCGTCGACGATTGACCGCCGGTGATGGCCATCGATACCGCGTCGAAATAGCCGGTGCCGACCTCGCGCTGGTGCTTGGTGGCGGTGTAGCCATTCGCCTCCGCGGCGAATTCGGCTTCCTGCAACTTTGAATAGGCGGCCATCTGGTGGTCCCTGTAGCCGCGGGCGAGCTCGAACATGCCGAAATTGAGCTGATGGAAACCGGCCAGTGTGATGAACTGGAACTTGTAACCCATAGCCCCCAGCTCGCGCTGGAACTTGGCGATCGTGGCGTCGTCCAGGTTCTTCTTCCAGTTGAAGGACGGCGAGCAATTATAGGCCAGCAGCTTGTCGGGGTGGTGTTTGCGCACGCCCTCGGCGAAGCGCCTGGCCTGATCCAGATCCGGCTTGGAGGTCTCGCACCAGATCAAATCGGTATAGGGCGCGTAGGCGACGGCGCGCGCGATGCACGGTTCGAGCCCGTTCTTGACCTTGTAGAAACCCTCGACCGTGCGGCCCTCGTCATAGTTCACGAAAGGCCGGTCACGCTCGTCGATGTCGGAGGTCAAGAGCGTGGCCGCTTCGGCGTCGGTGCGCGCGACCACCAGGGTCGGCACGCCCATGACGTCGGCGGCGAGGCGTGCCGCGTTCAGATTGCGGATATGGGCCGCGGTCGGGATCAGGACCTTGCCGCCGAGATGGCCGCATTTCTTTTCCGAGGCAAGCTGGTCCTCGTAGTGGACGCCGGCCGCGCCCGCTTCGATATAGGCCTTCATCAGTTCGAAGGAATTGAGCGGTCCGCCAAAACCGGCCTCGGCGTCGGCGACGATCGGCGCAAACCAGGTCTCGACCGACAGGCCGTTGCCTTCCGCCGTTTCGATCTGGTCGGCGCGCTGCAGGGTCTTGTTGATGCGCTTGGCCAGTTCCGGGCCGGCATTGGCCGGGTAGAGCGACTGGTCCGGATACATGGCCGAGGCCGTGTTGGCGTCGGCGGCGACCTGCCATCCGGACAGATAGATCGCCTTCAGCCCGGCGCGCACCATCTGCATGGCCTGATTGCCGGAGAGCGCGCCGAGCGCGTTGACGAAATCGTCCTCGTGGATCAGCTTCCAGAGCCGGTTGGCCCCCATTTC
>SWBZ01002157.1_pt1 | contig 14934 bp, 11 predicted proteins | sample 4693031 | NCBI WGS metagenome assembly SWBZ01 (sample SAMN10267274, study PRJNA491770) | bioreactor metagenome | isolation source: DHS bioreactor inoculated with | place: Japan: off Shimokita Peninsula
GTTGATGTTCATGACGCTCAATTCACCGATCTTCTGGTATTCGCCGCGTGTCGGCGAAACCCGCTCCGATATCGAGACGATAGCCCGCCAGGTGGTGGATTTCGCCCAGGGCGGGCTGCGTGGAACACAGGAAAACCCGATATGAGTACCATGGAGCTCGGCATGACCGAGCGGCTGAAGCCGATCCACGAAAAAGTCGCACGCATGGTCCGTGAAGAGATCGTGCCGCTCGACGAGGAGTTTCTGGCCGAAGTCGGCAAGGACGGCGACCGGTGGGCCTACACGGCGCGCCAGACCGAAATCCTGGAAGGCCTGAAATCCAAGGCACGCGAGCGTGGCTTGTGGAATTTCTGGCTGACCGACTCCAGCCGTGGCTACGGTCTGTCGACCGTCGAATACGCCTATCTCGCAGAGGAGATGGGCAAGGCGCATCTTGGGGCGGAGACGTTCAACTGCTCCGCGCCCGATACCGGCAATATGGAGGTGCTGGAGCGCTACGGTTCCGAGGACCACAAGCGCACATGGCTGGCGTCGCTGCTGGAGGGCCGTATCCGCTCGGCCTATCTGATGACCGAACCCGACGTCGCCTCATCCGATGCCACCAATATCGCCATGCGCTGCGAGCGCGATGGTGCCGACTACGTGCTCAATGGCGAGAAATGGTGGTCGTCGGGTGCTGGCGATCCGCGTTGCGCGATCTACGTGGTGATGGTGAAGACAGCCGAGGACGGGCCGAAACATCAGCGCCATTCCATGATCCTGGTGCCGGCCGACACGCCCGGCATAACCAAGCTCAGGGCGATGCATGTCTATGGCGAGGACGACGCGCCGCACGGTCATCTGCATCTCAAATTCGAGAACGTCCGCGTTCCGGCCGAAAACCTCATTCTCGGCGAGGGGCGCGGCTTCGAGATCGCGCAGGGCCGGCTCGGACCCGGCCGCATCCACCATTGCATGCGCGCCATCGGCCAGGCCGAGATGGCGCTGGAGCGGATGTGCCGGCGCTCCATGCGCCGCGAGGCGTTCGGCAAGCCGCTGGCCCAGCTCGGGGCCAATTACGACATCATCGCCGAATGCCGGATGGAGATCGAAATGGCGCGGCTGCTGTGCCTCAAGGCCGCCTGGATGATGGATCAGGGCGACCCGCGCGCCGCCGCGCCCTGGATCAGCCAGATCAAGGTGGTCGCGCCCAGGGTGGCGCTGAAGGTGACGGACGAGGCGATCCAGATGTTCGGTGGCCAGGGCATCAGCCAGGACACGCCGCTCGCGCGCTCGTGGACGCATTTGCGCACGCTGCGCCTTGCCGACGGACCGGACGCGGTGCATCGCCGGCAGGTGGCACGGGTCGAATTGAAGAAATACACGCAGGAAAAGGTGTGACGGCGACATGAAAGCGATCGTTGCCCGCGATTTCGCCCCGCTGGACCGGCTCGAATATGCCGACTGGCCGGAGCCGGAGGCGAGCGGCCACATGGTGGTGATCGAGGCCGAGGCGATCGGCGTCAACTATCCCGACGGGCTGCTCGTGCAGGGGCTCTATCAGATGAAGCCGCCGGTGCCGTTCGTACCGGGCATGGAGGTGGCGGGCACGGTGACAGCGGTCGGCGATGCGGTGACCACCGTCAAGGTCGGCGACCGGGTCGCGTCCGTCTCCTCGCTCGGCGCCTATGCCGAAAAGGTCGCCGCTCACGAGGACGCGGTGATGCCTCTGCCCGATGAGATGAGCAATGAAGACGCCTGTGCGCTGTTGTGCGGTTTCGGGACGTCGCACCACGCGCTCAAACAGCGCGGCAAGCTGGCTGCAGGCGAGACCTTGTGCGTGCTCGGCGCGGCCGGTGCGACGGGGCTTGCGGCCGTGCAGATCGGCAAGGCGATGGGCGCGCGCGTGATCGCCGTCGCCTCGAGCGCGGAAAAACGCCGGATCGCCGGCGAGGCCGGTGCCGACATCGTGCTCGGCTACGACAATCTGAAAGAAGCGTTGAAGGAGGCGACTGGCGGCAAGGGGGTCGATGTCGGTTACGACCCGGTCGGCGGCGAGGCTTTCGACGCGCTGGCCCGCGCCATGGGCTGGGGCGGCCGGCTGTTGGTGATCGGTTTCGCCTCCGGCACGATCCCGAACTTCCCCGTCAATCTGGCCCTGGTCAAGGGGTTCAGCGTTGTCGGCGTCTTCTGGGGCGCGTTCACAGCCAAGGAGCCTGCCGCCTACGCCGCGAACATGCGCGAACTGGTCGGCTGGTATCTGGAAGGCAAGGTCAAGCCGGTGATCGAGGGCGAATACCGCCTCGCGGAGGCCCCGGCGGTGCTTGCGCGGGTGATGAACCGCGGCGCGGCCGGCAAGCTCATCCTGAAACCCGAAAGGCACGGCGCATGACGATACCAACCACGATGAAGGCGCTGTTGCTCAAACATGACGGTTATTCCGCCGAACCGTCGGACGCCTCGCTTGCCGACATGGGCTCCTATGTCGAATTGAGCGAGATCGGCGTGCCCGAGCCAGGCCCGAGCCAGGTTTTGGTGAAAGTCCGTACGGCGGCGATCAACCCGTCGGACGTCATGTTCGTCAAGGGGCTTTATGGCCAGCCGCGCCACAAGGGCCAGCCAGCCGGGTTCGAGGGGGTCGGCGAGGTCGTCGCGGCCGGTTCGGACGCCGCCGCGCAAAAGCTCGTCGGCGCGCGCGTCGCCTTTCCCACTGGCCTGTCGAACTGGGGTTCGTGGGCCGAATATGCGGTCGCCGAGGCGGCGGCCTGCATTCCGCTGATCGACGGCGTCAACGACATCGACGGCGCGGCGATGATCGTCAACCCGCTGACCGCGCTCGCCATGTTCGGGATCGTCAAGGAAGAAGGCGAAAAGGCCTTCGTGCTGACGGCCGCGGCGAGCCAGCTGTGCAAGCTGATCATGGGCGTGGCGGCCGAGGAGGGCTATCGGCCGATCGCCATCGTGCGCCGCGACGACCAGATCCCACTGCTCGAAAAGGCCGGGGCGGCACATGTGCTCAACGCCTCCGCGCCCGATTTCGATGCCGCATTGAAGGCGGTGATGAAAAAGGAGCAGCCGCGGATTCTTCTCGACGCGGTGACCGGCCCCCTTGCCGGCCGCATTTTCAACGCCATGCCGAAACGGGCGCGCTGGATCGTTTATGGCCGGCTCGACACGGAGACGACGCCGATCCCGGAGCCGGGCCAATTGATCTTTATGCACAAACGCATCGAAGGTTTCTGGCTGACGAATTGGCTACGCGGCGCCGCCCCCGAAAGCAGGGTCGCGGTCGTCATGGAGGCGCAGAAGCGGTTCGCTGACGGGCGCTGGTCGACGGATGTGACGGCGGTGGTGCCGCTCAAGGAGGCGATCGCGCGCGTGCCGGGCGAACTCGCGAAGCCGAACGGCAAGGTGTTCCTCGAACCCTGAGGCGAAAGTAGGCGAGTTTGCTTGCGGGGACAGGCAAGTCGCTGGTACGGTTAAAAAAACACGGCACAGACCGTGACATTGATGGGAGGAGAACGTCTTGGACGTCTTGCAGCTTGTTGTAAGCGGCCTCGCGAACGGCTGTGTATACGGCCTGATCGCCTTGGGGTTCGTCCTGATCTACAAGGCGACCGAAGCCGTGAACTTCGCCCAGGGCGACTTCATGATGCTCGGCGCCTTTATCGCGCTCGGCCTGACCAACCAGGATTTTCTGGGCTGGCCGTTCTGGCTGTCGGTCCCGATCGCGATCGCGCTGATGGGCGTCTTCGGCTATCTGCTCGACCTGTTCGTACTCAGACGTATGTTCGGCCAGTCGCAGATCGCGATCGTCATCCTCACCATCGCGCTCGGCTTCGTGCTGCGTTTCATCGCCGGGCTGATCTGGGGCCATGAGCCGATCTCGCTGGAATCGCCGATCGCCGGCAAGGACGTGCGCTTCGGCGGGCTGGTACTCGGGCTCGACGAGGTGATGATCATTGCCGTCACGCTGATCCTGACCGTCGCGCTTTATTTCTACTTCAACCGCACCAAGCTTGGCGTCGCCATGCAGGCCGCCTCGCAGAACCAGCTCGCGGCCTATTATATGGGCATACCGGTGATGCGGGTTCACTCCCTGATATGGGCGCTTGCCGGCGCCGTCGCGGCCATCGCGGGGATCCTGTTCGCCTCGAAAGGCTCGATCGATCCCTCAATCGGTCTGCTCGGCATCAAGGCCTTCGCGGCGGCGGTGATCGGCGGGTTCGGCTCGCTGCCGGGCGCATTGCTCGGCGGGTTGATCGTCGGGCTGATCGAGCCGTTCTCGTCCTATTACATCGCGGCGGGCTACTCGCAGATCATGCCCTATCTGCTGTTGTTCCTGATCCTGATCTTCCGACCGCACGGTATTCTCGCCCAGATCCACCGGAAGAAGGTGTAGCGCGGCCATGAGAATCGTCTTCAAGACATCCTACGACGCCGACATCAACTATTTTCGGCACGGCGCGCAGGCCGCGTGGTATCTCCTTCTGGCGATGCTGGCGGTGTTGCTGCCGCTGTTTTTCGACACGTTCTGGCTCGGCGAGATGACCAATCTTCTGATTTGGGCGATCGCCGGCATGGGGCTGATGATCCTGGTCGGCCAGACCGGCCAGGCGAGCCTCGGCCACGCCGCCTTTCTTGCCGTCGGCTGCTATGCCAACGTGCTGTTGCAGGAGAGGCTCGGCCTGCCGTTTATCCTGTCCTTTCCGATGGCCGGCGTGATCGCCGGGCTGGCCGGCGTGCTGATCGCCATCCCGACCACCAAACTGCACGGCATCTATCTTGCCATCGGCACGCTGGCGATCTCCATTCTGACCGACGACCTGATCGTCATCGCCGAACCGCTGACCAACGGCGTGGTCGGACTTTATGCGCCGACGATTAGTATTCTCGGGCTGGAGATTGATCGCTACGGCAATCCGGAGCGGTTCTACTGGCTGGTGCTGATCGTCACGATCCTGGTCGTGCTCGCCTATCGCAACTTGCTGCGCTCGCCGCTCGGCCGCTCCTTTGCCGCGGTGCGCGATTCGGAAGTCTCGGCGCAGGCGATGGGCGTCAACATCGCCCGCACCAAGGCGGTCTCCTTCGGCATATCGACCGCGATCACCGGTCTGGCCGGGGCGCTGATGGGCCATTTCGCCGGCATCTTCAACAACGAGACCTTCAACATCATCATCTCGATCCAGCTTCTGATGATGATCGTCATCGGCGGTCTCGGCTCCATCCACGGCGCGTTCTTCGGCGCCATCGTGGTGGCGTTGATGCCGCAGGCGATCGCGATGGGGCGCGATTTCCTCACCGGTCTGACCGGCAGCGGGTCGATCGCCATACCGGGGCTGGAAGCGGCGATCTTCGGCGCCATTCTGATCGGTTTCATTCTGTTCGAGCCGATGGGTATCTACGGCCGCTGGGTGAAGATCAGAACGTATTTCGAGCTCTTTCCGTTCTATCGTCGCGACATGTTCCGGCGCCAGAAGAGCTATCTGAAGACGGAGCGCATGCGATGAGCCTGCTCGAAATCGACAATGTCACGCTTCGCTTCGGCGGCGTCGTGGCGGTCAATCAGGTCTCGTTCTCCGTCGAGGCGGGCGAGGTTTTCGCGCTGGTGGGCCCCAACGGCGCCGGCAAGTCGACCATCTTCAACCTGATTTCACGCTTTTACGAGCCGGCTGAGGGCGACATCCGCTTCGACGGTAAGAGCATCCTGACGCGCCAATCGCACGAGATCGCCGGGCTGGGGATCGCGCGCACCTTCCAGAACATCGAGCTGTTCGAACAGGCCACGGTCCTGCAGAATCTCCTTGTCGGACGCCATCGCCACAGGCACTCCAACTTCGTTTCCGAACTGCTGTTCACCCCCTTCGTGCGCGAAGAGGAAAGGCGCCACCGCACGGCGGTGGAAAAGGTGATCGATTTTCTCGACCTGCAGCCCTATCGCGAGAAGATGATCGCGGGCCTGCCCTACGGCGTGCGCAAGGTGGTCGAGATGGGCCGGGCGCTGGCGATTGAACCGAAGCTGCTGCTGCTCGATGAGCCGGCCTCCGGCCTTTCGGTGGAGGAGACGCAGGACGTCGCCTTCTGGATCGAGGACATCAAGACCCAGATGGGCATCACCGTCTTGATGGTCGAGCACGACATGCATCTCGTCTCCTCGGTCTGCGATCGCGTGCTTGCGCTGGCCGACGGCATGATGCTGGCCCTTGGCACGCCGGAGGAAGTCCAGAACGATCCGAAGGTGATCGAAGCCTATATCGGCACGGCCGACGACGCGGCGGAAAAGGAGGTCGCATGAGCGGCGCCACGGCAGCACAGGCACATCCCGACCGGGCGCCGCAGGCGTTGCTGACGGTCAGCAACCTGGAAAGCTATTACGGGCCGATCATGGCCATCCGCGGCTGCAGCCTCGAGGTCCGCGAGGGTCAGATCGCGACCGTGCTCGGCGCCAACGGCGCCGGCAAGACGACGCTGATGAAAACCATTTCGGGCGTCATGGACCCGGAAAAGGGGCAGATCGTCTATCGCGGCGAAAACATCGCGGGCGCCAGCCCCGACAGCATCGTGCGCAAGGGGATCGTTCACGTGCCGGAAGGGCGCGAGGTCTTTCCGCTGCTGACAGTTGAGGAAAACCTCAGAATGGGGGCCTTCACCCGCAGCGACGCGGGAGAGGTGCGCCGCGACGAGGAGATGGTGTTTTCCTACTTCCCCATCCTGGCCGAACGGCGCCGGCAGGCCGCCGGCACGCTGTCGGGCGGCCAGCAACAGATGCTGGCGATCGGCCGTGGGCTGATGGCGCGTCCGACGTTGATGCTGCTCGACGAACCGAGCCTGGGCCTGTCGCCGCTGCTGGTGAAGGAGATTTTCAAGATCATTCGCCGCCTCAACCGCGAGCAAAAGGTGACGATGCTGCTTGTCGAGCAGAACGCCAAGGTTGCGCTGGAAGTGGCCGATTACGGCTACGTGATGGAGTTGGGGCGCATCGTCATGGCCGACGACGCCAAGCGCCTGCTGCAGTCGAAGGACGTGCAGGAATTCTATCTCGGCGTCCAGCAGGAGACACAGCGCGGCCAGAAGCGCTGGAAGCAGAAAAAGACCTGGCGCTGAGGCGCGCCGGGATAGGGAGGAAGCAATGACCATTGCCGAAAAACTGCCTCCGCAACAGACCGTCCGCGGGCACAGTTTCAATGCGGATATGTCAACGGGGCCTCAGTTCTTCGACGGTTGCGACACGCTGGCCAAGTTGTTCCGCCAGCGTTGCCAGGAGCTGGGCGGCCGCGTCGCGCATCGCGAAAAGCAGTACGGTATCTGGCTGTCCTATACCTGGGAGGATTTTTACGAGCATGCAAGGCTGATCGGGCTCGGCCTGCTCGCGCTCGGCCTGAAGCGCGGCGAGGTGGTGTCGATCCTGTCGGAAGACAACAAGGAATGGATCTATACCGACCTCGCCGTCCAGTCTGTGGGCGGCATCGCGTCGGGGGTCTACACCACAGATTCGGCAACGCAGCTACAATATCTGGTCAACGATTCCGACAGCCGTTTCCTGTTCGTGGAAAACGACGAGCAACTCGACAAGTACCTGTCGGTCAAGGACGGAATGCCGGGGCTTGCAAAGGTGATCGTCTACGATGCCGACGGCCTGCACGGCTTTTCAGACGACAGGGTTATCTTCCTCGACGAGCTTTACCGGCTCGGGCGCGATTTCCTGAAGCAGAATCCCCAGCGTTTCGAGGAAGAGATCGCGAAATCGAAACCTGACGACACCGCGATCCTGGTCTACACCTCGGGCACCACCGGTCCGCCCAAGGGCGCCATGATCAGCCATGAGAACATCATCGTGTCGATCGCCGGCGCGGTGCTGACCCTGCCGGTCTACGAAAGCGACGAACAGGTCTGTTTCCTTCCGCTGTGCCACATTCTGGAACGCCTGATCAGCGTCTTCACGCCGATCGGCCTGTGCTCGACGGTTAATTTCGCAGAAAGTCCCGAGACCGTGTTCGACAATCTGCGCGAGGTCTCGCCGCATGTGTTCACGGCGGTGCCGCGCGTGTGGGAAAAGGTCTATTCCCGCGTCACCATCATGGCGAACGAGGCGACGCCGCTCGGCAAATGGGCCTTCCGCCGCGCGTTGGCGGCGGGCATGGCACGCACGGCAGCTCTGGAAAACGGCGAGGCCGTTCCCGCGACGACACGGCTATCCTACGCGATCTGGGACTTCCTGGTGCTCAGGAATCTGCGCCGCATGCTCGGTTTCGACCGGCTGCGGCGCGGGACGACGGGCGCGGCACCGATCTCGCCGGCGCTGTTGAAATGGTACCAGGCCGTCGGCATCACCGTTCTGGAAGGCTACGGCATGACCGAGAGCGCCGGCGTGATCTCGGTCAATTTGATCGAAAACAACAAGACCGGCACGGTCGGTCAGCCGGTGCCTGGCGGCGAAATCCGCATCTCGACCGAGGGCGAGATCCAGTATCGCGGCGCCAACGTGTTCAAGGGCTACTGGAACAAGCCCGACAAGACCGAGGAGACTGTCACCGAGGACGGCTGGCTCAAGACCGGCGATGTCGGGAGGCTCGACAATCAAGGGTTCCTGACGATCACCGGCCGGGTCAAGGACATCATCATCACCGCCGGCGGCAAGAACATCACCCCGGCGGAGATCGAGAACCGGCTGAAATTCTCGCCCTTCATCGCCGATGCAGTGATCATCGGCGACAAGCGCAAATATCTGACAAGCCTGATCATGATCGATCAGGAGAATGTCGAGAAATTCGCGCAGGACAGACGGGTGCCGTTCAACGACTTCAAGTCGCTGTGCGCGGCGCAGGACGTGCGCGATCTCATTGCCGGTATCGTCGCGGAGACGAATGCGGAATTCGCCCGTGTGGAGCAAATCAAGGATTTCCGCTTGATCGACGTGCTCCTGACGGCCGAAGATGAGGAATTGACCGCGACGATGAAGTTGAAGCGCAGTTTTGTCGAACAAAAACACAAGAAACTGATCGACGACATGTATGGCCAGCCCGGCCATGCAGAAACCTGACCACAATTGCCAAGGAGGAAATACCCATGAGGAAGACACTGACCAGATCCATCCTCGCCGCCGCGATGGCGGCCGGGATGGCGTCGGCCGCCAACGCCACTCAGGGCGTCAGCGATGATGAGATCGTGCTCGGTTCCAACGGTGACCTGTCCGGCGTGTTCGCCGCCTTCAACGTGGGCGCCATCAAGGCGGCGCAGCAGGTGTTCGACGAGGTCAACGAAAAGGGCGGGATCCACGGACGCAAGATCCGCTTCGTCGTGGAGGATCACGGCTATCAGGTGCCCAAGGCGGTGCAGAACTTCAACAAGCTAGTGAATTCCGACAAGGTGTTCGCCATGCTGCTCAATCTGGGCACGCCGCACAACATCGCGGGTTTCAAGATCATGGAAGCCAAAGAGGTGGCCAACGTGTCGCCGCTGACGGCCGCACGCCAGATGATCGAAGGCGACATCAAATACAAATATACCGGCTTCTCGTCGTACTACGACCAGATCCGCGCCGGCGTGGAATTTTTGGTCAAACAGGACGACGCCAAGGAAGTGTGCGCGATGTACATTCCTTCCGATTTCGGCAAGGAAATCGAGGAGGGCGCCAAGAGCAAGGCCGAGGAGATGGGGCTGACCTGGGCGGCGGAGACCACGCACAAGCCTGACGAGCAGGATTTCGTTGGCTCGATCCAGAAGCTGAAAGATGCGGGCTGCGATATCGTCGCGACGGCGCTCGGCGTGCGCCAGACCATTGTCGCCTTCGGCACGGCCAAGAAACTCGGCTGGACCGATGTCGCCTTCATCGGCTCGTCCGCCGGCTTCAACACCGCCGTTGCCAAAGTGCCCGGCGGGGTGACCGAAGGCTATTACGCGGCGGCCGGCTGGGTCGATTTCGAGGCCAGGCTGGATGTTCCCGAGGTCAAGCAGTGGGCCGAAGCTTACGAGGCCTATGCCGGCAAGGCGCCGGACACGGCCGCTCAGCTTGGTTATGGTGCCGCCAAGACGCTGGTTATGGCTCTCGAAGGCGCGGGCCCCGACCTGACGTCGGAAAGCTTTCGCACGGCCATGGAAGGCGTGAAGTTCGAGGACGTGGTCAATGACGTTCCGGTCGATGTCGGCCCCGACCACCAGGGCGGCGAGCTGATCATCATCTCCAAGATCGTGGGCGACAAGTGGGTCGAAGTCGGGCGCATCGATCCGTCGACCTCGAACTGATCGCAGGACCTGACAAGGGGCCGCGCGAGGATCGTCGCGCGGCCTCATTTTATTTCCGGGACCGGAACGGCCCTATTCGCCGGGAGTTGCGGCCGGGCGTTGCGCCTGCTCGATTTCCCTGTGCAGCCTTGCTTCCTCTTCCGCCTTGGGCGTGACGAAGCGGCCGAGCAGCAGATAGGCGACCGGGGTGAGAAACAGGGTCGACGCCGTCGCCAGGCCGAGGCCGCCGACGATCACCCAACCAAGCGCGATCCGCGCTTCGGCGCCGGCGCCGCTGGCCATCACCAACGGCACACCGCCGACGATCGTGCAGATCATGGTCATCATCACCGGGCGCAGCCTGACATTGGCGGCGTTCTCGATCGCCTCGCGCACGGTCTGGCCGCGGTCGCGGAGCTGATTGGCGAACTCGACGATCAAGATGCCGTTCTTGGCCATGATGCCGACCAGCAGGACCAGACCGATCTGGCTGTAGACGTTCAGCGTCGTGCCGGTCAAAAGCATGGCGAAAACCGCGCAGGCGAGCCCGAGAGGCACCGTCGCCATGATGATGAGGGCGCTAACGAAGCTTTCGAACTGCGCCGCCAGGACCAGCAGGATAATGATGATCGCGAAGCCGAAGGTTGTCGTCATGCTTTCCGACTGCTCGCCGAGCGTGGCCGTTTCGGCCAGCGGGATGATGCGGTAGCCCGGCGGCAGCAGCGGTTCGGCGATCTCCAGCGCGCGCTCGTAGGCCGACCCGAGCGCGAAATCCGGATCCAGCGCCGAGGTGACGGAGACGGTGCGCATCTGCTGCTCGCGCGACAGTGATGGCGGCACCGCCATCTCGGTCAGCGTGGCGATGGTCGAAACCGGTACGAAACGGTTGTCGCGGGTCTTCAAGAAGATGTTTTCCAGATCGGTGGGGTCGTTGATCGGATTTGTGGTGGAAACCAGCTTCACGTCGAAACTGCGGTCTTCGATGAACACCGTGCCGATCTTGCGCCCGTCGAGCATGGCCTGCAATGCTTCGCCCATGCCGGCGATCTCGATGCCGAGGTCGCTCGCGCGCTCGCGGTCGATCCTGACGGCGAGCTGTGGCTGGGTGGTGTCGCTGGACAGGCGTGCCTGGCGAAAACGCGGGTCTTTTTCCATCTCGGCCACGATCGCGGCGGCGGTTTCGTTGAGTACGGCGTAATTGGCGCCCGCGACGGCGAATTGCAGGCCGCTGCCGGCGCCGCGTATGCCCAGGCTGTTGGGCTGGAAGGCGAAGGCGCGCACGCCCGGCACCTGCGCAACGAGGGCGTTGGCCTCGTTGAGAATGTCTTGCTGGGAGCGCTCGCGCGCGTCCCACGGTGCGAGGCGCATCACCAGAAAGCCGCTGTTTGACGAGCCGCCGGAGCCGGCGATGGAAAAGGTGCTCTCGATCTCGCCGCTTTCCTGCAGGGGAGCCAGCAGGGCCTCGATGCGCAGCATCTGTTCGGCGAAATAGTCAAGGCTGACGCCCTGGGGCGCGGAGACCCGCATGAAGGCGAGCGAGCGGTCCTCGCGCGGGGTCAGTTCGGATTTGATGGTCGGATAGAGCAGGGCCGCCGATCCGGCGATCAGGGCTGACACGACAACCACCACAAGTGGCGCGTCCAGGCAAACGCGCAAAACGCGCGCGTAAAGTGCGGACAGGCCGCGACCGAGCGATCCGACCGCGCCGTGGCTTTGCGCCTCCCCGCCGGTGCGCAGGAAGCGCGAGGCCAGCATCGGACACAGCGACAGCGCTACCAGCGACGACAGGAAGACGGAAATCGCCAGCACGAAGCCGAATTCGCGGAACAGGCCGCCGGTCTGGCCGGGCAGGAAGGACAGCGGCACGAACACCGCGATCAACGTGGCGGTTGTGGCCAGGACGGCGAAAAACACCTCCTCGGTGCCCAATACGGCCGCTGCGCGCGGGCCGAGCCCCTGATTGCGCCGCCGGACGATGTTCTCGAGCACCACGATCGCGTCGTCGACCACCAGGCCGGTCGCCAGGACGAGCGCGAGCAGCGTCAGGATGTTGATCGAAAAGCCGACGAGATAGATGGCGGCCACGGTTCCGATCAGGGCGACCGGAATCGCCACGGCCGGAATGATCGTGGCGCGAAAATCCCATAGGAACAGGAAGATGATCAAAAGCACGACGGAAACGGCGATGCCGAGCGCGATCTCGACCTCGTGGATTGCGCCGGTGATGAAGGTGGCGTCGTCGCTGGTCACGTCGATCGACACACCCTCGGGCAGATTTTCGCGAATGCGCTCCGCCGCCTCGCGGATGCCGGTCGATATCTCGAGCGTGTTCGACTGGGCCGCGCGGATGACGCCCATGCCGATGCCGGTCTTGCCGTTGGCGCGCAATTGGGTCTCGCCGAGATCCTTGCCGAGGGTCACGGAGGCGAAGTCGCCGAGGCGCGTGTTGCCCTTGACGACAATCTTCTCGAACGCCTCCGGCGTTGCAACCGTGGCCGAGGCGCGCACGATCAGGTCCTGGGTGTTGCTTGTCAGCGAGCCGGCCGGCGCGTCGAAGGCCATCGACGCCAATGCGTTGCGGACGTCGCCGACGGTCAGGCCGAGACTGGCGAGCCGCGCCGGATCGATGTCGATGCGAAAGATCTTGTCGCGCTCGCCATAGACCTGGATATCGGCCACCCCGGCGACCGAGGCGAGCTGGTCGACGAGTTCGTCTTCGACCAGCACGGTCATGTCCTGGACCGACATGGTTGCCGAGGTAACGGCAAGCCGCATGACGGGCTGGGCGTTGGAATCGGCCTTGATGATGCGCGAGGCGTCGGCGTCTTCGGGCAGTTCGTGCGCGATCCGGCCGAGAGCGTCGCGCATGTCGGAGGCGGCGGTGTCGATATTGGCGCTGTCGTTGAATTCGACCGTCACCGTGCTGCGCCCGAAGGAGGACGACGAGGAGATCCATTTCACGCCGGCGATGCGCGACACGGCGCCTTCGATCAGCCCGGTCAACTCGCGGTCGATGGTCTCGGCCGACGCGCCCGGATATTCGGTGCGGATGGTGATGACCGGCCGGTCGACTTCGGGCAATTCCCGGATCTCCACGCCAAGCAGGGCGGCGAGGCCGGCCACCGCGATGAGCGTGTTCATGACGAAGGCGAGCACTGGACGACGGACGAAAAGCGCCGTCAGTCCGAGTTCGGGATCGGTTTTGGGGTTCATTACGCGCTGCCCGCCTTACGAGCCGCTAGCGGGGCGTGCGGTCCCGGTCTGGGGGCTGGCGGCTTCGCCGTCGCGGCTCGCAAGGCGCACTTCTGCGCCTTCGCGCACGGCATGGACGCCCTGCGTGACCACGGCGTCGGAAAGCGCCAGCGGCGCGTCGACCAGAATGCTGTCGGCATTGCGCTGGACGATCCGCACGGCGACGCGTTCGGCGCGTCCGTTGCGCACGGCCCACACGAAGGCGCCGTCGGCGCCCCATTGCACGGCCAGCGGATCGACCGCCGGGTAGGTGTCGCCTGGAAAGCGCATCGAAACGTGAAACGACATGCCGGCGCGCAGGCGGTCGGCGGAATTGTCGAGGCGGGCCTGGACATGCAGCGTCCGGCTTTCGGCGTCGATGCGGTTGTCCACCGCGCTGACGCTGCCCTGGATCGTTTCGCCCGGACGGGCGATGGCGGCGGCCGTCAGCGGCGAGCCGACCGAGACCGCGCCCGCGTAGCGTTCGGGGATCCAGAAATCGACCAGGATTTCCGAGCGATCCTCGATCGAGGCGATTTCGCTTTGCGCGGTGACATAATTGCCGGCCGCGATCGGCAGGATGCCGACCGTGCCACCGATCGGCGCGGCAACCGAGCGGCGCGACAGTTCCAGTTGTGCGTCGCGCAGCGCCAGGCGTGCATTGTCGACGGCGAGCTCGGCATCGGTGACCTGGACCGCGCTGGCGGTGTTGGAGGCGCGCAACGCGCGCGCTCGCTCGAGCCGGGCCTCCGCGTCGCGCAAGGCGATACGAGCCCGGTCGACGGCGATCTGCTCGGCTTCGGCATCAAGCCGGGCGATCACGTCGCCGGCTTCAACGACCGATCCCGATTCGACCAGCAATTCGGTCATACGGCCGCTGGTGAAGGGCGTCACGGTGACGGACCGAGCCGCCCGCCCGGTGCCGATGGCGGCGAGACGGTCGTTGATGGTGCTTTCCAAAACGTCCACGGTCACCACACCGCCTTGCGATGGCGGGCCGCCGCGCCCGTTTGTCGGACCGCCGCCGCGTCCGCCACTGTCGCCGGTTTCGGTCGCCGCGCCTGGAACCCAGTCAAGGCCCCAGCGTGCGAGCTGCTGATCGGCACCGGGGAAAAAGCGCACCCAGATCGCTGCCGCGACAAGCAGCACCAGCAGGGTCAGCGCGATTTGCTTCCAGATCGACATCCATCACTCCGGGACCGCCGGATATTCGCCATTTTGACTTGCCCGCACCCGTTACGTCGCCCGGAAAAGGAGACGCGTGCAGGCGGACCGGCACCTTATGCGGTCAATAGGCTGTCTTTATGACAATTCTCCGGCGTGCCTGCACGCCGAAAAATGTTAAATCTTGTCCATGTTTATCGCTTTTGCCGCGCCGGTTTCGGCCGCCGCGCGGCGCTTCCAACCCGCGAATGTGCCCCGGCTTTCGTTTTCCAAGGCGCGCGTTCGTTCGCCGATCGGGATTTCGGCAATGACATGGCGCAAGAAGCGGGCAATCGGTGA
>SWBZ01003064.1_pt1 | contig 14914 bp, 14 predicted proteins | sample 4693031 | NCBI WGS metagenome assembly SWBZ01 (sample SAMN10267274, study PRJNA491770) | bioreactor metagenome | isolation source: DHS bioreactor inoculated with | place: Japan: off Shimokita Peninsula
GCATGGTGCGCGCTTACGCCCTGCCGGCGATGGAAAACGTCGCCTTGTGGCACGAGCGCGACATCTCGCATTCCTCGGTCGAGCGCATGATCGGGCCCGACGCCACCGTCACGCTCGATTTCGCGCTCGCCAGGCTGACCGGGGTCGTCGACAAGCTTCTGGTCTATCCCGAGGCGATGCAGAAAAATCTCGATCGCTTCCGCGGGCTGGTCCATTCGCAGCGCGTGCTGCTGGCGCTGACCCAGGCCGGGGTTTCGCGCGAGGACGCCTATCGGCTGGTGCAGCGCAATGCCATGAAGGTCTGGGAGCAAGGCAAGGATTTCCTTGAAGAATTGCTCGCCGACGCCGAGGTGCGCGCCGCGCTTTCGGAAGACGATATCCGCGAGAAATTCGACATCGGCTATCACACCAAGCATGTCGACACGATTTTTACCCGTGTGTTCGGGCAGGCCTGAGGCGATCGCCGCGCCGGCATCCGTCCTGGGATGCCTCCGTGACGCCGGGCGGCCTTGCCCGGCGCGGACGGCCTCGTTACATGGGCGGACATGAAGGCCAAAGACACCGATATCCTGATCATCCCCGGCTACACCAATTCCGGCCCCGGCCACTGGCAGAGCCGCTGGCAGTCGAAACTGTCGACGGCGCGCCGGGTCGAGCAGCGCGAATGGTCGAAGCCGGTGCGCGACGACTGGATCGCTCGCGTCGCCGAGGAGGCCAACCGGGCCGAGCGGCCGATCCTGCTCGTGGCGCATTCACTCGGCATTCCCACCGCCATCCACGCTCTGCCGGCGATCGAAAAGCCGGTCGCGGGCGCGTTTTTCGTCGCTCCGCCGGACGTGGCCAACCCGAAGATCAGGCCGAAACATCTGATGACCTTCGGACCCTATCCGCGCGAGCCGCTGCCGTTTCCCTCGGTGGTGGTGGCGAGCCGCAACGACGAGTTCTGCGCCTTCGACGTCGCCGAGGATATCGCCGCCACCTGGGGGTCGCTGTTCGTCGATGCCGGCGAGGCCGGGCATCTCAACGCCGAATCGGGATACGGGCCCTGGCCCGAGGGTTCGCTTCTCCTGGCGAAATTCCTGTCGCGGCTGTAGAGCCGGCGGCGGCGCGGGTGCCTACCCGGTCGCGGCTTGGCTCTTGGCGGCCTTTTCGGCCGCGCGGCGGTCTTTTTCGGCCTGGTAACGCGCCTTCAGCTTCGACGCCCGGCCTTCCTTGACGGTCTGCGGGGCGCGGCCGAAGGCAAGCGCGTCGTCGGGCACGTCGGCCACGATCACGCTGCCGGAGGCGACATAGGCGCCAGCGCCGATCGAAACCGGCGCGACCAGCGACGAATTCGAGCCGATGAAGGCGCCCGCGCCGATCTCGGTGCGGTCCTTGGTGAAGCCGTTATAATTGCAGGTAATCGTGCCGGCGCCGATATTGGCTTTGGCGCCGATCGTGGCGTCGCCGATATAGGTGAGGTGGTTGACCTTGGCGCCCGGCCCGATCTCGGCGGCCTTGACCTCGCAGAAATTGCCGACCTTGGCGCCTTCGGCCAGATCCGCGCCCGGCCGCAGCCGCGCGAAGGGACCCACTTCGGCGCCGTCGGCGATCGTGGCGCCCTCGATATGGGAAAAGCCGCGCACGCGCACCCGCTCGCCGATCTGCACTCCCGGCCCGAACACGACATGCGGTTCGATCGCCGTGTCGCGGCCGATCACCGTGTCGTGGGCGAAAAACACCGTCTCCGGCGCCGTCATCGACACGCCGTCGAGCAGCATGCGCCGGCGCCGGCGGGTCTGCCAGATCGCCTCGGCCTCGGCCAGTTCGGCGCGGTTGTTGATGCCGAGCACGTTTTCGAACGCCACTTCGGCCGCGACCACGCGCAAGCCCTGCGCCCGCGCGATCTCGACGATGTCGGTCAGGTAATATTCGCCCTTGGCGTTGTCGTTGCCGACCGCGTCGAGCAGGCCGAGCGCCCGGGCGCCGTCGATCGCCATCAGCCCGCCATTGCAAAAAGTGATCGCCCGTTCCGCCGCGCTGCAGTCGCGGTCCTCGCGAATCGCCACCAGCTCGCCGTCCTTTTCCACCAGGCGGCCATAACCGGCGGGCTTGTCGGTGCGAAAGCCCATCACCACCACGGCGGCGCCGTCGGCCAGGCCTTGTCGCGCCTGGGCCAGCGCCTCGGCCTCGATCAGCGGCGTGTCGCCGAACATCACCAAAATATCGTCGAACCCGTCGGCGATCGCGTCGCGGGCGGCGAGTACGGCATGGGCCGTGCCCAGCCGTTCGGCCTGGACAAAGGTCCGGCAGCCGGCGGCGTGGGTCTTCAGCGTTTCGGAGACGGCTTCGGCGCCATGGCCGACCACCAGGGCGAGCGCGCCGCTGCCGGCGGCACGCGCCGCGCCGAGCACATGAGCGGCCAGCGGCAGGCTGGCGACCGGGTGCAGCACTTTCGGCAGATCGCTTTTCATGCGCGTGCCCTCGCCGGCGGCGAGGATGATCGACAGGCAGCTGCGTTCACTCATGGATATTTCCGTATCGCGATTGGGGTCGGGTCGCGCCGTCTTTATCATCGCGCGCCCGGCAATCCAATCGCCCCGGCGGGCGCGGCTGCCTATCCCAGTTGGCCGAGCGCGGGAAAGGTTTCCAAAAGCCAGTAGGAGGCGGCCTGGATGCCGCCGGTCAGAAACAGCACGCCGGCAATCACCAGCAGCCCGCCCATCACCTTTTCCACCCGTCCCAGATGCAGGCGGAACCGACCGAGGAAGCGCATGAAGGCGCCCGAAAACAGCGCCGCCAGCAGGAAGGGAATGCCGAGGCCGAGCGAATAGGCAAACAAAAGCGCCGCGCCCTCGCCGACCGTGCCGCGCCCGCCGGCCAGGGTCAGGATCGGGCCGAGAACGGGACCGATGCACGGCGTCCAGCCGAAGGCGAAGGCCAGCCCCATCAGATAGGCCGCGGCCGGCCCGGCCTGCGCGCCGCCAGCCTGGAAACGGGCCTCGCGCGACAGGAAGGGAATGCGGATCAGGCCGAGAAAATTCAGCCCCATCAGGATGATCAGGATGCCGGCGACGATCGCCAGTTCCTGCTGCCAGGCCCGCAACAGGCCGCCGATGGTCGAGGCGCCTGCGCCCAGCGCGACGAAGACGGTGGAAAAGCCGAGCACGAAGGCTGCGGCCGCGCCGAGCAGGGCAAGTTTGGTGCCGGTGACCTGCGTGGCCGCGTTGCCGTTGCGGAAATCCTCCACCGAGACGCCGGCCATGTAACACAGATAAGGCGGCACCAGCGGCAGCACGCACGGTGACAGGAAGGACAACGCCCCTGCCCCGACCGCGCTCGCATATCCGACATCGATCGCCATGACGGCCCTTACACCTCGTGCCCGCGCGCCCGGCCCGTGCCGGCTAGGGCGTGCGATCCGGCTATAGCCTCCCGGGACGGGGCCTGCCAATCACCCTTTCGTGGGCGAATTGTCCCGGTCCAGGCACCGTGTCCCGCCTTTCACCAACAAGATCGGTGCGGACGCGCTTTTGCGGTTGACCGGAGCATGGCGCCTCCCTATTTTCCGCCCACTTTCGGGGCGGCACCGGCCCTGCGGGAGCGCGTAGCTCAGTTGGTAGAGCAACTGACTTTTAATCAGTAGGTCCAGGGTTCGAGCCCCTGCGCGCTCACCAGAAAAATCAACGACTTAGCCTTCCTCTTCCGTCAAAGAATAGCCAAAATCGCCGGACACACTGTGGACACAGTCTGGAGGGCGGAATGGCGACGCATTACATTCTTGGGGACCGCGTACGGCTCTATCAGCGCGAGAACAGCACTGCGTGGCAGGCGCAGGCCCGCCTGGAAGGCAAAAAGTGGCGTGTCAGCACCAAAACGGACAGCCTTTCGCAGGCCAAGGAGATCGCCGAAGACTGGTATTTTGAGTTGCGCGGCAAGAGCCGCGTTGGCGAGCTTACGCAGGAAAAGACCTTCGCGGATGCGGCCAAGCAGTTCCTTCAGGAGTACGAGGCCATCACGCTCGGCGAGCGGAACCCGCGCTATGTCAAGGACCATGCCGCGCGGCTCGACAACCACTTGCTTCCCTACTTCGGCGACAAGGGATTGAGTACCTTCACCGCCGGGTTGGTGCAGGATTACCGGGTGATGCGGCTCCAGCCGAACGAGGAAACCGGCAAGGTGCCATCACGCAGCACGTTGCACCATGAGACCGTCACCCTCCGGCAGGTGATGAAGACGGCGTTGCGGCATGGGTGGATCAACCATCTGCCCGACTTCTCGGCGCCCTACCGAACGTCGGGTAAGATCAGCCATCGGGCTTGGTTCTCGCCGGAGGAATACAAGACCCTCTACACTTACACCCGCGAGCGGGCGAAACAGGCCAAGGGACTGAACTGGGAACACGCCGCAGAACAGTTGCACGACTATATCCTCTTCATGGCCAATACGGGCCTGCGGCCTGACGAGGCCAACCGGCTCGAGTATCGCGACGTGACCGTTGAACGGGACCAGGAAGGTGGTGAGCGCATCCTCCTGATCGAGGTGCGGGGCAAGCGTGGCGTTGGTTATTGCAAAAGCACGACGGGTGCCGTCTATCCGTTCTTGCGGCTGAAGAAGCGCAACGATCCGGAACCCAACGATCTTGTCTTTCCGCAGGACCACAAGAAGCAGTTCAACCGCGCCTTGACCGATTGCGCGCTCAAGTTCGATCGCGAGGGGAACCGTCGCTCGGCCTACAGCTTGCGGCACACCTACATCTGCCTGCGCCTGCTTGAAGGCGCAGACATCTATCAGATAGCCAAAAACTGCCGCACCAGCGTGGAAATGATCGAAAAGCACTACGCCGTACACTTGAAGAACACGCTTGATGCCAGGGCGATTAACGTGAAGCGGTCGGGACGCAGACGGGCGGACCCAAAAGCGACCATTGGCGCCCAAGGTTGACGTGGTGCTCTGGTTCCTTTGCCATTTGCAGGGTCTTGAGGCGGGCGATCCGCATCTCGAGCGATGGGTGGGTACTGAACAAGTGTCCTTCCCCCAGACCAGCCCACATCATGACGTTGGCAAATCCGTTGGTTTGAGGAGGCTTCTTCTCCTTCTTCAGGCGCTCCAACGCGGAGATCATATGCTCGCGGCTGAACACGATGGCAGAGATCTCATCGGCGGTGAACTCGCGCGCACGGGACAGGCGCAGGATCTCAAGCTCGGAAAGCGGCGTGAACACCCAGCGTGCGAACGTCTTGAGGCCGCGGAGCAGTAGAAAGAACGTCAGCGACTCCTGAATGCTTCGGGCCCGGGTCATCCTCGCCATATCGTTGCTTGCAACGTGCCCTAGCTCGTGGCCGATCACAGCGACCAGTTGTTCCTTAGTCAAACGTTCGACGGCGCCCTTGCTCACGGCGATGAGGGCATTCGATGGGCTGTCGCCCATGGCGAAGGCATTGATATCCTCGTTCGGGAACCATCCAATATGGGCGACGCGGGGAAGGCCCATGGTTTCGGCCAGGCGCTGCGTGACCCTGGCGATCGGATGCGTATCGGAAAAGAACGTCACGCCCATCTGCCTTGCCGCACTATGGCTGGCATTATTCGTGAACAGTTGCCCTCCGATGATGGACCAGATCGGCAAGATGCAAGCACCCAAGGTCGCGACCGACACATGCACGGCGATCATGGGTGGTCCAAGGGTTATCCAGGCGAACGGGCCGCTCGCCATGATGGCTGTGGAATTTGCGCCAAAGGAAACCATGGTCCAGAAGCCGCCGCCTACGAGCGCAAGAACGATCAGGAAGACGACGGTGGGCCAGACTGGGTAGCATGGGAACTGGTGTCGTTTGGCGGTCATAAGCGGGCCTTCAAGTCATCGTTAGCGAACCACGGCGTGAGGTCGGCCTGGACGGGCGGCACATCGCGCACGAAGTGCACGGCCCTACGGCCTTGAGCGTTCCCGCGCATGACGGCTATCACCTCGTCCGGCAGGAGCAGCTTGCGCGCGGCCAGGTGCAGGTTCTCCGAAATCGAAAAGCTGCTGGACGTCGCGTGCCCGCCACTGACGGACGCCGACATGTTGGGCACCTCGTAGGCGATGGTGGTATCGCCGAGGTAACGGGACACCAGTTCGGCAGTGTGGGGATCGTCCGTTCCGAAGAACGACTTCACCTCCGCCTGGAGAAAGGACTTCCAGGTGGTGGGATATTTCTGCTCGAGGGTTGGCAGGTCCTGCAGGAAGAACCACAAGCGTACGCCCGCCCCGGCATGGGTACGCAGGGCGCCGACAAAGCGGTCGTCGCGATCGAGCATCAGGAATTCATCGAGTACGAACAGCACCGGAATCTCCGGTCTGTTCGGGTTGATGAGCATGGCGTCCAGGGCCGACGCGAACAGCATGCGCACGAACGTGGAATAGGGTGCGATCTGATTGAACGGCAGGACGAGGTAGACCGTGGCTGGGCTATCCTTGAGGTTCTTAAAGTCGAAATCGCTCCGCCGCGTCGCCTGGCGCAGGCCTTCGGTATCCCACACACGCAGATGGTTGTTGAGGCTATCGAGGACGCGCGGCTGGCCGGTGTCGCGGCTCTTGGTACGGAAGTTGGCGGCCGGGTTGCGGATCGAGCTCGGCATCGCGGCATCCCCCATAGCGGCCACGAGCCCGCTGAGGTTCTTGTCCAACGTGGACAGTGTGTCGCGGATGGTGCCGAGGTTGCGGTGCGTCTCCGGCGCGAACCGCGCGGTAAATTCCACAACGGCGGTGAGGAACGCGACCGCCTCGTTCTCGAAAAACTGCTGCTTTTCCTCGTGAGTGCGCGGGTACAGGATCTCGGCCAGTTCGAGCGCGCTCTGGCTGTCGGTGACGGCATCGAGCGGGTTGAAGGCCGTTGACGCTGGTATGCCGGGAACGCGGAACGGGTTGACCACGTGCACCGGTCCGACATGGGCTTCGCGCCAGCGGGCCGTGTGCTGGTAGAGTTCTCCCTTGGGATCCAGGACGACGGCGGCACCCCGGTAGGTCAGAAGCGTCGGGATGATCTGCAAGACGCTCTTGCCGGTGCGAGTCGGCGCCACGGTCAGGAGATGGCTCTCGCCATCCCAGGACACGGGGTGGTTTTCGACATTTCCTAAGACGATGCTGCGTCCGCTTGCCGGGCGGAGCAGCCCTGCGGTTTCCAGGTCGGCGAGGTTGGACCAGCGCGCGGAACCGTGGATCGGTGGCGGATTGGTGCGCATCTCGGCCTGCCGCTCGCGCAGTTCGTAGGCCTCCCTCGCCCGCTGCAGAATGCCCGTTGGGTCGCGGCCCTCCTTGATGGCATCGACCGCCGTTTCAATCGTGAGAGGGTCGTAGCCTTCGCTTTCGAGGCGCTGCTTGACGCGCCACGCGGTGAACGAGCGGCCCAGCTGCCAGCCCGTGCGGATTGCGCCGGTGATCTCGCCGGGCACGCCCAGTTGTTTTGAAACGTCGAACGGGCCCTTCGCCACCCCGCAACCCCCGGTACGCGTTACTCCCGGGTGGACATTAGAAATTGAAATGCGATCCCGTCAACTCTAAGGTGTACGAACGCGTACAGCGCACTTACATGTTGGCTGACTTGTACTCATACAGGTTAAGCCAACATTGTGGCGGTCGGGGCGGGTTTGGGCTCTGCGCAAAGGACGCCCCGAACCGCCAAAGTGCGGCAAGGGGAAACCCCCTGCACCCCCCTCCGTGCCATCGGAAACGTCCGTGCCCTGTCCGTTGGGGTGGGAGACATGGGCATGCAGGATGGCAACATCCATTGCCATATCGACAACGTCTCGCGGCGCGACCGAAACCACGGCACCCGCGTGGCGGTGGCGTCCGCCGCCTACCTTTCCGGGCAGCGGATCTGGTCGGAGGTCGAGCAGCGGTTCGTGGAATTCAGCATGCGGGAGGACGTCGTCTTTTCCGAGATCGTACGCCCTGAGGGGGCGCCCGCCTGGGTGGCGGATCGCGCGGCGCTTTGGAACACCGTCGACCTCACCGCCCGAAGAAAGGATGCCCGGCTCGCCAAGAGCATCGTGGCCGCGATCACGCGGGATATACCGCAGGACCGTCGGGTCGCACTTGTGCGCGACTTCGTGGCGCCCTTCGTGGCGCTCGGTTGTATCGCCGATGTGGCCATCCATGAGGACGGCACCGACCACAATCCTCACCTGCATGTGTTGCTGACCACGCGTCGCCTGACCCCGGACGGGTTCGGCGACAAGCTGACCGCGCTGGAACAGCGCAGCTTCGTCAAGAGGACCCGCGAACGCTGGGCCGACCTCAGCAACCGGTATCTTGAGAAAGCCGGTTCACCGATCCGGGTGGATCACCGCAGTTACCGTGCCCGCGGCATCGAGGCGGAACCGACCGTGCATCGCGGGCCTAATCCGATGGAGCGCCGGATCAAGCGTGAACACGCGCGGCGCGTAAGAGAGGAGACCACCATGAGCCGACCCGATGTTCATGAAAGGCGCATTTATCCCTTGCTCAGCACACGGGAGACATGGCCCCCGGAACCGGAGCCGTCTCCCGATATGACCGAACAGGAGCGGGATGAACATCATCGCTATTGGCAGGACCGTCAGTTGGACCGTCTTGAAAGCGCGCAGCAGGTTGAACCGGACGCGCCCTGGTTTGAGCAGGCGCTGGACCGGGCCCGGGCCGAAGCCGGTCACGTGCCCGACGCAGAGCGTATCCGGCACGAGGACGTCAACCCTGAAACCCTTCGCGAGCAGACCTGGTCCCATGAAGATTACGATGCCGATGTTCGCAAGCGTGCGATCGAGATGAAAGCCACCCGTGAGGAGAACGAGGCCTTTCGGGCGGTTCGTCACGAACCTGTCGAAACCCGCCGCTTTGTTCAGGAATTTATCCTGCACGGGCGTATGCAGACCATCCGTGACCAGGATCTCGCCCGGCGGCTGGAGCAGGTCCAACCGGAGCTCCGCGCCAAACTCGAGCCCTTACGGCCCCAATACCTCGATTGGGAGCACGAGCTCCCCGAGCCGGGACCGGATCGGGAGCCTCGTTTTCGTCGGGAAATGGATCAGGCGCGGGACCGCATGCTTGAGGACAGTCACCGCGAGGCCGAACCGGAGCCGCCGCAGCGTGAGGTGTCGCGCGATGCGTTGGAACGGGCCCGTACGCGCATGATCGAAGACTATGAGCGTGAAGAGGATTGGGGCGAGCCGGAACGGTAGGTGCCCACCATGGCGACAATTTAGCAGGATTCGACAGGAGCTATCGGGTCACCCGTCAGGCTTTCTTGAATGCCTTCACAAGTTCCGCGCGATAAGCGTCGCCCTTGAGGCCACGGCCCGTGAGTTCCTTCGACACGGCCTTTGCCGCGGCGCTTTTCTTCATGCCTTCGACGGCGGTGAACTTTTCCGCTTTGCCTTTACCGATGGGCTTTGTGACGAACCTGCCGGTTGTCGCAGAGCGGCTGATTTTGATCTCTTTTGCCATGCCTCATCATAACCGGGTACCGGGTATCCGCCCGCATATTTGTGGTCGCGGCCGTGAACAGGGACTGGCCATCGTGTCCTGAATGCCGCCCCCCGAACGGTTCGCAGGCAATCCTCTCCCACCGGTGTCGATCGGCAGGGCTGCTTTCGCTGCCTCGGCTTTTGTCGCTGTTGCACCGATCGTTGGGCGCCGGCGCTCCCAATGGCCGGTAGGTTCGCCAAACTGGCCCGATCCGGCCCATGCGCAATGGTCTTCCGCCGCAAGCGGTCTCCCGAGAAGAACCATGCCCCTGTCCCTCGAAGATCAGTCCTACCCGTTGGCGACCGGCCGCAAGGGGTGGCCGGAGCAACCAACGAAAGACAACACCATGTCAAAAACCAACACACCCAAAGTTCCCACCCACGAGGTCTTCCACGTGGTGGGCGACAAGGACAAAGCCCGCTGGACCAAAATCGGCATCGGTTGGCAGCATCAGGACGGCGAAGGCATGAACCTGATCATCAACTACACGCCGCTGGTTGAAGGCCGGACGGTGGTTCGCCGGATCAAGGCCCCGCAGGAGGCAGAGGCATGAGCCCTCTGCTCACCGTCGCGCAGCGTACTGCGCTCCTCGCCAACGGCCGCCGGTCGGCGGCCGGCGAGGATCTTGACCCTAAAGCCGGTCGTGAGCTGTTCACGCCGGACGCCGGGGCCACCTGGCTTCTCACCGAACTGGATCCGGACGACCCGGATATCGCGTTCGGGCTTTGCGATCTCGGTCTCGGTTGCCCCGAACTGGGCTCGGTCCGACTGTCCGAGATCAAAACCATCCGCGGCAGGTTGGGATTGTCGGTGGAGCGGGACCGATGGTTCAGTGGCGCGAAGCCTCTGTCGGCTTATGCGGCTGAGGCTTCACGGATTGGGCGCATTTGCGCCTGACCTTGGGGCCGCGGTTCACGCGGCCCGCCTATTACACAAGCGCGGTCGCGCGCGCTTGTTGTACTTTCGCGTGGAAACTTTTTCCTTGTCATATTTAGAGAACTGTAAAACAGTTCATGTGGAATCAATCCGCCCTTTTTTGTCGGGCGGTTGCCCGCACGGGGCAACCGAACGGAGAACCTCATGGGAAAACCCTACCGCTATCCTCCGCCAAAACGGAGGCCGCCTGAACCGCCTGCACTCAGTGTGGCTCAGCGTGAAGCGCTGATCACTAAGCTTGCCGCCGCAGATAAGGCTTTTGTCGCCGGACATAACGTATCGCTGTCGGAGAAACGGGTGCGGTCGATCGTTCGCGAGACCGCCGAAAACCTGCTCCACACCCCCTTTCGACGAGGCCGAGGTTAGACTGAGTGGCTTTTGAGTATACCGGCGTTCAATCTCTCGTGAACCCCGAAATCTTCTACAAAATACTTGCCAGCGCGGTCGAAGAAACCGCGCTGGCAGCAGATTTTGAAATCAACGATAACAACCTTATTCAGGTTGACGCTGCCCAAAAATACTTCGCCTATCATTACATGCAGATAGAATGGAGCGGTGAGCTCCGCGAATCCAAACGATCCATCCTGGCCGTCGCACTGGCGATCCATGCGATCGCCCTTCACCCCCCAATCTCAAGACCGCTCTTTGTTTATGCCGACGACAAGCCTGTCGGCTTGCTTGACGCCATCGCCCATCGCAACCCAAACGAACTGATCGCGCTTGTTTTCGGCATGGCCATCGCCGAGCTTCAAACCGAGCTCAAAAACAGCGCCGGCAATATCATGTATTTCCCGTCGCGCCTGAACCTGCGCTCCATCCGACCAGCGGACTTACGAGATGCCGTGCGCGTCATAGCCGAAAACAAGAATCGCGATCTGGGAGCCAGTCACGGCCAGTTCCGTAGAGCCTTTCATCGCCTGGCAACCTTGATGCGACGTTTGAGAGTGCACCGGTTTTCTCGGCACAGGTGAACCCTGCGTTCGTTTCTAGCCACCGACAGGATAAAGTCTTGGGAGCCAGCGTTCGACGACAGTCGCAGGAAAGGCAAGCCTGACCTTGCCTTTTGGCGATGGGGAGGTCAGCAGGCCTTTGTCGAGAAGCGCCGATAAGACAGAGCGAGCCTGGCGCTCTTGATAGCCCGTCAACGCTTCCGCTTGAGAGCGCTGGAACTCGCCGGTAAGAACGGCCTCGCGCAGAAGTGACCAGCTCCCCTTGGGAAGGCGCTTTGCCCTGATTTCCTCATCTGTCCAGATTTCCATCCGATTGAGCAATTCCTGTGGCTCTGTAAGCTTTTCCATGAAGCGCACCTGATCGAGGCAAGCCGCGAGGAAGAACCGGCAGAACTCGGATAGCCCAGCCTCGGTTAGGTTGCCGCGGCCGTCGAGATCACCGCGGCGGGGCTCGTCGGCCGCGGTGAGCAGGCTTTTGTAGGATTGAACGTCCCGGGCAAGGCCGCGAGACACCGACCAGAGTTCTGAGCCCACGCCGAACTCGCGCAGCAGGGCGTGAGAAAACAGGCGCGAGACACGGCCGTTGCCATCCATGAATGGATGGATCCAGACGAGGCGGTGGTGGGACGCGGCAACACCTACCAGCTGCTGTATGCGAGACAGGCGCGCCGGGTCGTAGCCTTCAGCAAATCGCAGCAAGAGCCGTTCCAGTGCTTCGGGCTCGGGAGCAATATGGCGACCGACAATCACGTGCCTGGTGCGCAATTCTCCTGGGACAACGCGAACCTCCTCCCCCGTTTTCGGATCCTTGGCAACCAATAGCTCTTCGGGCAAACGAGAGCAGAATTCCCGGTGCATCCACCTAACGGCGTCCACAGAGAGGATTGGGTACGGCATCTCCCCCCGGTCAATCATCGCCTGAACTTCGATATGGGCTCTGGCTTCGCGCTGCAGATTTCGTTGTTCCGGTTCTTGAGCGTAATCACCGGCAAGTGCCCTATCGATATCAACGGGGTGCGTATGGTGACCCTCGATGAGGTTCGAGTAATAGCAGTTCATTGAGCGAACCAGATCACCCAACGACGCTCGCATGATCGGGTGCAGCCGGCTACCAAAGGCGCTGGCGGCCTCTATAAGGTCGATTACGGTGTCCTCGATTTCACGACCTATATCAGGGAACAGCGGCTCCATAGCTGCGATATCGGTCATTCTTTGCCGCTTTCGTTGCCGGTTGATTAGCGTTTACCAGCAATAACATAAGCATAAAGCCGCGCATACATTTTGCCGGTTTTTTTGCCGCTTTTTCGAGCAGGTGCGACTCAACGGATGCGCAACTCTGTGGTGATCGTGCGTACGCACCTAGCTAGCGATCGCCCTGCTTAAAGACAGCCCGGCCAGCCCGCGCCAGGTTCCATACCGCCCATATCGTCAGCAGCAGAAAGATCAATGGCTCAACAAGCGGGAAGAACGTCGTCGCCTGCGAACTACAGCCCGCTTCCCCAGCCATGCGATAACCGTCGGCCAAAAGGGAGCTGAAGCTAGCGCCATCGGGAACTGACCACAGGGACAACCCGCCGCGCCCAATCTCTTCGAGCGGCTGCCCACTTACCGAAGCGCAGAGCGTACCTTCGTTGTGCATGACGCGCCACGAGTGCCCCAATGCCCAAATCGGCACACCAACCCCGAGCACGATGCCGCTAAAGGTGAACCATTTGCCGATGCTCGAACCCGGCTCGAAATCGAATATGCGCAACGGAAATCGGGCGCGCCAGGTCGTGCCCTCGATGCGCGCATGCTCGACAACCAATCCGAGCGAGATCGTAAGCAGGACCGAGAGACACAGAATCCCCCATAGGGCCACGATGGCGTCCGGCGTGTCCTTCGCGAAGGTAATGCCGAGCAGGGATTTCAGCCCAAAGTAAACCGGTGAATTCTGCGTCTCGCCCATCACGGTCAGTGCGAACGCAAGTTGAATAAGAGCTACAGCCAGCCACGCCCTTTGGATCGACGTCGGATTCATCGCGACACTCTGATTTCCAGCGGAAGAGTCCCGGAAAGTACGGCGAACAATCCACCGTCCCGGCTTTCGAAGTGCGCACCGTCGAGCGAAATACCAAGACTTTGGATCTCTTCGGGCAGCGCTAACACAGCGTCCTTCGTGGAGAGGGCTTTGTTGAGCCCGTTCAAGATCTGCGCCTGCATCTCGTCTCGAAAACCGCTCAGGTCCGATCCGATTCGTATGGCATCGTTAGAAATGTTGAGTTCTACCGACTGCGACGACAGCGAAACCGTGTTGTCAGTGACGGCCGCCTGAAAAAGCGCAACTACGCTCCCATTGGTCGAGCCCAGAAACCCACCATCGTACCGAACGTGGACCTTCACCTTGAGCAAGCCAGCCTCGGCCCATAACTGCGTCCCCGTGTGGCTGATATCACCACCGGCGTGACGGTTGGCGAGCGTGTTGAGAACGCCAATGAACTCATCAAGCTGGGCACGGGCCGTAAAGGGTACGGCTTGATCGTTTGCTGGATCGATTTGAACCGTAATCGGCGTCGCGAACCTGATCCCCTCGACTGTGTGTTCGATGACGATCGGCGGCAAAGTCTGGCCCCTGGCCGACGTCGCGCTCACGGCGATGGTTGCAAGAAGTGCTACGAATGCGATTCCTCTCATGATGCGCTCCGGGAACCATTAACCAGGCAGGTCGAGGTCGATGCTGATCGGACAGTGATCACTCAAGCCGCTTCCGCCTTGCGCGGCATTGATATCGTCGCGGGCGAACCGGCGCTCCCAAAAAGAACCTTCGACAAATCGACCCGCAAGCCCCGTATCGAGCACAATCCAGTCGATGGGTTGTGTGCTTGTCCCTTTGCGGGTGGGGCAAAGGCGGGTCACCGTTTGAGGATGGGGTACAACCCAAGGCGTTTCGATAGGATCGTCCGGGCCGACGCCGTTGATCGCTTCCCACAACGTTCCTTCAAAGTTCATCTGACGGAAGCGCCGGTTGAAGTCGCCCGCGATGACGAACGGAATCCCGCTCTCACGCTTTGCCCGGACCCAGTCAGCCAGGAGCGGCACCTGCTTCCACAAGGTCTCGCAATCATCGTCCGACGACGTGTGGATGTTCTTGTTCGTCGCGCACGAGGATTTCAGGTGGACGGACAGGAACCAGAACTGCTCGTCGCCAGCCTCGAGCAAGGCCCCTGTTCCAGCCCGCGTGGCACGGCCGTCGCTATGGAGGACAGACAACTCAGGGAACGGATCAGCTCTCACGAGCGCAACACCGCTATCCTTGCGCACCGCAACAGCTGTGTAGACGTCGCCCTCCCCTGCGGGCGCGTCGTCGTCACGCCAACGCGGTGACATGAGGATGTCGTAAGTATCCTTCGGAAACAGCCGCTCCAGCGCGGCCTTCGTGCCGATTTCTTGGAGCGCAATCACGTCGGCCGCAGTGCCGTCGCGGCCAAAGAGGTCGCGGTACTTCTCCAGCAGCGCGAAATCCTGCGGCGTGCGCTTTACGCTGGAGATCCCGTCAAAGCTCCGCAGGTTGACCCCCTCCTCATGG
>SWBZ01006343.1_pt1 | contig 14859 bp, 13 predicted proteins | sample 4693031 | NCBI WGS metagenome assembly SWBZ01 (sample SAMN10267274, study PRJNA491770) | bioreactor metagenome | isolation source: DHS bioreactor inoculated with | place: Japan: off Shimokita Peninsula
GCGAAGATGCACGCCAGCACCAGGCAGATGATCATTGCCAGTCCCAGCAAAGCCAGGTGATGGCTCATGAAGCGTCGGGCCGCGCGACTCTGCCACCAGTGGCTGGCATGTACGGGTTGGACGAAAGCGGTCATGGCGGCTGTCTCCTGATGAGCGTTCAAGCCAGGCGAATGCGCGGGTCGACGATTGCGACGACGATATCTGCGATGAGGTTGCCGAGGATGACGATGATCGCCGAGAATATCAGCAGGCCCATCACCACTGGATAGTCGCTGTAGCCGAGACTATCGAGGAAGAGGCGCCCCATGCCGGGCCAGGTGAAGACGGTCTCTGTCACCAGGGCGCCCGTCAGAATGCTGGGGAGCTGGATGCCAGCAAGAGTGATCATCGGCAGGAGTGCGTTGCCGACGACGTGCTTGAGGATCACGCGGCGTTCGCTCAGACCTTTGGCACGGGCGGTTTTGACGTAGTCCTGACTGATGGCGTCCAGTGTCGCCGACCGCATGTAGCGGCTCCATATTGCAATATGGACGAGGGCCAGGACTGCACTCGGCAGGATGAGATGATGCAGATAGTTCAGGAATGAACCATCGCCGATCTTGTACATGTTGCCCGCCGGCAGCCAGCCGAGCTGCAGCGAAAAGACATAAATGCCAACCAGGCCGAACCAGAAGGTCGGAATGGACAGCGCCACCATGGCGCCGACAGTGGCAGCGTAGTCGAACACCGAATAGCGGCGCGTCGCCCCACGAATGCCGATCCAGATGCCCACCGTCATGGCTATCGCCGTCGAGGTTCCCATCAACAGCAGGGTTGCAAACACATGCCGGCCGATCACCGACAGGACCGGCGCACCATCACGGAAGGAAGTACCCCAATCGCCCTGCAAGAGGCGCCATGCCCAGTCGAAATACTGAACCCAAAGCGGGCGGTTCAGTCCGAGCTGCTCGGTAATGCGGGCCATGTCGTCCTGGGTCATGCCAGGATCCAGCCCATATTGCGCCAGCGGTCCACCTGGAATGAGGTTCAGGATCACGAAGCCGATGATGGAGACCATCACGAGCAACACGATGCTTTGGAACAGTCGGTTGATCAGGAAGCTGCGCATTGAGCCCTCCATGTGTAAGGCTTCAGACTGAACATGCCGCCGCCCCTGAGGGCGGCGGCAACTGCGTCAGGCCTGCCAGTACCAGGCAGCAGCATTCCAGGACTCGGTGCGGGTGTTCGCGTTAGCGACGAAGCCTTCAAGGCCCTCCTTGTGCCCCAAGACGGAAGTGTCCGCGTACAGTGGCAGGAATGGCAGATCAGCACGCACAAGCTCTTGCACCTTGAAGTAGATCCTGCGTCGTGCCTCTGAATCAAAGGTCCGGGCGCCTTCCTCCAGAAGCGCGTCGACTTCCGGGTTGGAATACTGCGCGTTGTTGGAGCCGCGGCCCCCCTTGGCGACGATCGACCCGGAGTGCAGGCGGTTGGTGACGTCCGGGTCTGCGCCAATCAGGTAGGCGCTGCCGACGATAACCGAGTCGAACTGCGACTGCTGCCAGAACTCCCCCCACATAACCGCGGCCGGCAGGTTCGAGATGGTCATTTCTACACCGATCTCGGCAAAGGTCTGCTGCAGAAACTGTTGCACCTGCTCGCGCAGATGGTTGCCTGAAGTGGTCGAATTGGCAAAGGACAGCCGCACGCCGTCCTTGGCGCGAATGCCGTCGCCTCCAGTTACCCAGCCGGCCTCGTCCAGAAGCTGCTTAGCGCGGTCATAGTTGAACTCCTGGGGCGGCAGGCCGGGATTGTAGAAGAACGACTGCTGCGGCATGAAGGTTTCGGTGGGCACCGGCACGCCGTAGTAGAGCTTTTCGATAATGCTCTGCCGGTCAATGGCGGCATAGAGTGCCTCGCGCACCGCCACTTCCTTGAACTGGGGGCGTTCGACGTTCAGATAGAACGACTCCATCGATGACCTCGGCACCAGGGCGACAACACGGTCCGGGAGGGCGCTAGCCTCGGCATAGTTGTCGGGGCTGATGATGCCCACCAGATCGATGTCGCCGCTTCTGAACTGGGTGTAGAGCACCGTGTAGTCGGGGATGTATTTGAAGATCAGTTGTTCGATATGCGGGCCGTCGCCGAAGTAGTTGGGGTTGGCCACCAGCTCCAGGCGATCGCCGGCCACCCGCTGGCCCCATTTGAATGCCCCGGTGCCGATTGGCGCTTGGTTGAAAGGGTTCTCGTTGAGATCGGTCGCAGCCTCCAGTATGTGTTTGGGCACGATGAAGGTTTCTGTCAGAAACGTCAGATAGGGGGCGAAAGCCTCTTCCATCCGCCAGGTGATCTCCGTGGGCGAGACTACAGTGATGTCGCGCACCAGCGAATGGCCGGTAGTGCGCCAGGCGCGGAAGTTCGGGTTGACGATCAGCTCGAGGGTGAACTTCACATCCTCGGCGGTGAAGGGCGTCCCATCGTGCCAGGCCACGCCATCGCGCAGCTTCACACTCCACTGCAGCCCGTCCGCGGAAATACCGCCATTGTCCTGACTGGGCACCTCGACCGCCAGATTGGGGACGATCACGCCCTGCGGGTCGATACGGAACAGCGCGTCGAACACCGAGAAGTTGACCCCGTCGTCAACCTCGATATGCGGCATCAGCGGGTTGAACACGGTGGGTTCCTGTGAGAGGCCGACAACGACCCGGCCCGTCGGCGTTGCCGGAGGCGTCTGGCCGAAAGCCGGCGCGAGCAGCAGGTTTGGTGCTACCAGGCTCGCCACTCCGCCCAGGCCCATCAGGCGCAGGGCGTCGCGTCGCGTGAAGCTGGATGTCGTTGAATTTTTAGTCATGATTGAGGTCTCCTCCCTCGTGGCTGCAAAGCCGTTGCCCTACTGATTTGCCGCAACCGGGCGGGCACTTGCCGGTCGCTCTCCAGGAATTGCGGCCACCAGCTCTCGCGTGTAGGCCGACTGTGGATTCAGGAAGATCTGAGTTGGCGGGCCGTGTTCTACGATCCGCCCTTTCTGCATCACCGCGATCTCGTCACAGATCTGGCTGGCGACGCGAAGATCGTGGGTGATGAACACCATCGAAACGCCGGTCTCGCGCTGTATCTGATCGAGAAGTTTGAGGATTTGCGCCTGAATGGACACGTCGAGTGCCGAGACCGCCTCATCGGCGATGAGCAGCTTTGGCTTGAACATCAGGGCCCGCGCGATGCCGATACGCTGGCGCTGCCCACCGGAAAATTCATGCGGGAAACGGTCGAAGGCGCCGGCGTCAAGGCCTACATGAGAGAGCAACGCGCGCGCCTCCTCGCTGGCTTGGGCATAGGATGATCCGTGTGCGATCGGCCCTACCGTCAGTATGTGGCCGATCGTCGATCTCGGGTTTAGCGACGCAAAGGGGTCCTGGAAGATCATCTGGATCGCCGGTCGCAAGTGCCGGAACTCGCCCTCTGACAGCGGGGCGATGTCGAGCCCATCAAATTCGATCCGACCCGCGTCGCTGTCCATCAGCTTGATCAGCACGCGCCCGAGTGACGACTTGCCAGACCCGCTTTCGCCAACAATTCCGAGGGTCCGGCCCGGCATGAGGCTGAACGAGACATCGTTCACGGCAGGCACGATGCGCTGCGTGCGGAACATAGCGCTGCCACTGCGATAGGTTTTGACCAAACCCTCCACTTTGAGGATCGGCTCCTTGTCGGCCGCCTTTGTGTGGGTGCGGTCGGCCCCTGCAAGACGGGGAACGGCGGCTATGAGACGCTTGGTGTATGGGTGGGTCGGCGACTTCAGAACCTGGTCGCTGCTGCCCTGTTCGACAATGTGGCCCTTTTCCATCACCACGACGCTGTCAGCAATCTCGGCCACGACACCGAAATCGTGGGTGATGAACATGACGCTCATGCCCTTGCGACGCTGGATGTCGCGGATCAGCTTCAGGATTTGCGCCTGGGTGGTTACGTCAAGCGCGGTAGTCGGTTCGTCTGCGATCAGGATCGTGGGTTCCAGCACCAGCGCCATGGCGATCATCACGCGCTGCCGCTGCCCGCCAGAGAGGCGGAACGGGTATTGCAGGTACATCAGCGGCGGATCAGGCAGTCCGACTTCGGCCAGCATTTCCATGGCGCGGCTTCGTCGGGATTCAGACGTTCCGATGCCATGGGCGGCCATGACTTCCGTGATCTGATCTCCCACGGTCATGAGCGGGTTGAGTGCCGATAGCGGATCCTGAAAGATCATCGACACGACGCGACCGCGCAGACTGCGGAGTTCGCCGGCCGGCAGACCCATTATGCTGCGGCCCTCAAGATCGATAGCGCCGCCGGTAACGCGGATCACCTTGGGCAGGAGGCCCATGATGGCATTGGCGGTGACCGACTTGCCCGAGCCGGACTCCCCGATAATACAAAGGATCTGACCACGCTTGAGATCAAAGGACAGGTTCTCGACCGCATATTGCCGCTCCATGTCCAACGGCAGGCTGACGGTGAGATCGCTCACTGAGAGCGCCACGTCCGTGGTCGCAACCGCATCGATGCGTGCTAGCATTGGCTAGCCTCCCTTTCGCGCTTCTCGGCAATCCGGCCCATGCGGCCTGGTCCAAGAGATTGACGGTTTTTGAGCCACAGAGTCACTGAACCTCAGCCCTTGACGGCAGGATTGGCTGAATGACCGGCCAGTTAAGCATTAAATTCCAGCCCCCCCCTGATTAGAGGAAAAGCACGGACGGGGCCCCGGCGAGCGCGGAACGGTGCTCAGACAGGGGATCGCGGCTCGGCTTCCCTGGCGATGCGATGCACCGACCCACGTGCGAGAATAGTGCACCGGGAGTTCTCAACTTTGTGGGACCAGGTTGTCGAGACCGCCATCCGGAGGACTGAATGCGGCCCACCCCACCAACTGCGGCGTGCGGCGAAGTACACAGGGATCCTACCCCGAGAGTAACGAACGCTCGCCGCCTAGACCGTGCCCACCCGCGAGCTTCCCGCCCCCAGGAATTTGAGGCTAGAGGGATGCGGCAAGATGCTCTCGCAGAGACTAGGCACGCCAACACACTATGTTCAACGCCCCCAGAGGCTCTGTGCGCGAATGTGCTGAGATGCATTTTGAACTTGAGTCCGTCATTTCACCAAACCGTCCCTGGATGCTCCTCACAGAACTTTCAGCTTTCTCCTCCCGCTCTTTGGCACAATCTGCGCTCGCGTCCTTGACATCAGCAGTGGTGCTTTGCTTGCCGCGGCTACTCTACCGGCCGAACCGGCGAGACCGGCAACCAGGAGAGAACGATGACCTTGCTGAAGACCATTGACCACAACCCCACCTTCACCCCCACCCATGCCCTGCCCGGTCCCGAACGCCTGATTGAAGGCACGCCGGAATTCAGCACCTGGGCGATGGATGAGGCTCGCGACGGCAAGATCAAATCCGGCGTCTGGCAAGCTACTCCGGGCCTCACTCATTCTATCAAGGGCGAGGTTTTCGAATTCTGCCACATTCTCGAAGGTGTGGTCGAACTCACCGAGAACGGCCAGCCGCCGGTGACATACCGGGCTGGTGATAGTTTTGTGATGAAGCCCGGCTACGTCGGCACCTGGCGGACCATCGAGACGGTCCGCAAGATCTACATCACGGTACGTTGACCCGAGCCAAGAGTGACGTGGGGCGGCAGCGTCTGCCCGCCGCCCCGCGTGACGAGGAATACCTGGCCGATGGCTATGCCCAACCCTCCGGCATCACCGTCAACAGGATCATCTAGTGGACATCCTCGGCCAGGCGGTGGGCACAGCGGAATGCGGCCCTGGGTTTGGTAACTCCACGACATGCGCATTGTGGACGGCGCAAGCAGTCCACCCGCTAGCAAGGCTGTCCACCCGCTAATAGCCCACCCACGCCATATGCCGGACGAGATATCGCAAATCTCCGACCTGCGGCCTAGACTTGAGCCTGCGGCGGCTGGACTTGCTGAGCGGCAGCTACTGAGCATGGAATTTCCTGCGGTTGCCGAGACCTTAACAGCGGAACATTCCGCTGGGACGCGTCCTGCCGATGCACCTGCGCCACGACCTCGCCTAATTTCAAACTACTCAGTCAGCAGGCATTCGATGACCGATACGATCACTTTCGAAGCCTTCACAGCCGCTCATCTGGACGGAGCGTTACGCTTGTCGCGTGAGGCAGTATGGCCGCACCGCCGCGAGGACTGGCATCTTTTGTTGCGGCTAGGCCGCGGGGTGGTCGCCCTGTCCAGGGGGGCGGTGGTCGGCACTGCACTCGCTACGCGGTTTGGCGCTGTCGCCATGGCCAACATGATTATCGTCGATGCCCGGATGCGCGGGCGCGGGCTGGGTCGGCAACTGTTGACGCGCGCTATGGACTGGGTGGACGTGCCAGAATGGCGGCTGACCGCAACAAAAGACGGCTTGCCGCTTTTTGAAAAGCTTGGCTTTATCGCCACTGACCGCGTCCTCCAGCATCAGGGGCTACCAGTGGCGCAGGTCTTGTCGGGTGGCGTGGACTGGGCGGGCGCCGCCGATCGGCCCGCAATCCAGGCGCTAGACCGCCAGGCCACTGGCGCTAACCGCGCGGCATTGATTACGCTCTTGATGCATGAAGACCGTATCGCGGTGGTCCGCGAAGGCGCGGGCGTCGTCGGATATGCGTGCCTGAGACGCTTTGGTCGGGGCCAACTGGTGGGACCGGTGGTCGCCGAAACCGTGGAGACGGCGCACCTTTTGCTTGGATTTCTATTCGCGAAAGCCCCCCGCGGCTTCATGCGCGTTGACACCACGGAATCCGCGGGTCTGGCCCCCTGGCTGACCGCGCAGGGGCTCGCGCCCGTGGGCGGCGGCATATCCATGCAGCGCGGCGGTACCACGACACTCGCTAACCCCCTCCGGCGGTTCGCGCTCGCGGCGCATGCCCTCGGATAACTTTCAGGAGAGACCCATGCGTAACAGTTCGATCGCCCAACTCGACCCCACCCACTCAGGAGAAACCGAACCAACGGTGAGCCGTTCGGTGTTGTATCTTTCTGATGCGGTGCGCGGGGCGGTATTCCGCAGCGCCTTCGAAGCGTCACTTCCAGAACTCGAATTCCACATCGGAGAGGCCCCCGATCCGATGGCGGTGCGCTGGCTGGTGACTTGGAAAGTGCCTGCCGATCTCGCCCGTTACCGCAACTTGCGGCTGATCTTTTCGGTGGGTGCGGGTGTGGATCAGCTCGACCTTGCAGCTCTGCCCCCCCATGTCGGCGTGGTGAGAATGCTCGAACCAGGCATTCCTCAACAGATGCAGGAGTATATCACCCTGGCCACGCTTGCCCTGCATCGCGACCTGCCAGCCTATATCGGACAACAGCGCGCCGGACTATGGCAGGCAGCGCGCAACCTGCCGGCGGGCGAACGACGGATCGGCGTGATGGGCCTTGGCCAGTTGGGACAGGCCGCCTTGGCGGCGCTGCGGCCCTTCGGCTTTCCCCTAGCCGGCTGGGCGAGGAGCCCGCGACAAATCGACGGAGTGGAATGCTTCACGGATCTTGACGCCTTTCTAGCGCGTACCGATCTCCTAATATGCTTGCTGCCCCTCACCACAGAAACCGAAAACATTCTCGACGCCAGTCTTTTGGGCCGCCTGCCCCGGGGCGCGCGGCTGGTCCATGCCGGGCGTGGGCGACAGCTGGACCATTCGGCGCTGGTCGCAGCGCTGGATTCCGGGCAGATCTCAGCTGCGGTTTTAGACGTCACTGCCCCAGAGCCGCTACCGCAGACGCATACACTCTGGTCGCATCCTCGGGTCATTCTGACACCGCATATCGCCTGTCAAACCCGGCCCGGCGATGGCGCCCGCCATGTAATAGAGGCAATTCAGGCCGACCTGTCGGGGACGACGATACCGGGATTGGTCGACCGAGCGCGGGGTTACTGAGCGCGGGAGGGAGGCAGCGGCGCAGCTTGGCGGCATGGGGTCGGACTCACATTGGAAAGATGGTCTTCAGCGGCAAATGAGCCTTTATGAATGGCGATTTCATCACGACGTAGCTGAAATACTTGTCGATGCCGATATCCATGTCTCTCAGCCTCTCTATGACTGATTGGTACTCGCTGACCCCCGCGGTGACGAATTTCAATAGGTAATCATAGCCTCCGGCGATCAAGTGGCACTCGATCACCTCCTCGGCCTTTTCAGCCGCCTGCTGGAAACGTTCGAAGTCGATCTGGCGATGGCTCTTCAAGGTCACCTCTGTAAACACGGTGATGGTCGGCCCCAGTCTCGCAATGTCGATTAGCGCTGAATAGCCAATGATATAGCCCTCGGCCTGGAGCCGCTTGACCCGCATCAGGCAGGGGCTGGGCGACAGATGAACGAGTTCGGCAAGCACCACATTGGTGACGCGTCCGTTCCGTTGTAGTTCGTGCAAGATGCGGATGTCGATCCGGTCAAGCTTCACGGGCCCATCCCTCTGTTCCCTCCCACCCAGCTTAGGCAGCATGTGCCGATGGTTTCAATTCACTTATGCCATCCGCCGTCGGCACGTCTTGCATGCCCCGTAAGGGCTGAGCGCGACTTGGTACCCCAGAACTGCTCACCCGGATGCGTGAGCGCCAGACCCCTCCAGTCACTCGCACGACACACAGCCTGACCCGCCACACCAGGCTCGCCTGACACTGCGATGCAAGTGCCTGGCCTCGGCACGCGCCAAACAGCGATTGGCTAAACCCATCCGCTCCGCGGCGGTGGGCCCTGAGAAAGCTCGGTCATGAACCTTTTTCTTTCACGACTAAGAGTTGAACCCCGCCACCCGGCTCACTGGGTAGGGAATTCGCGGTGTTCCGGCTCGCTGGAGTCGACATAGCGGTGACGCTGGAGAACGCCGGAGGGCCATGGGGATCGTCGTTGGGAGTCGGTGCACTCACCGCATTGAGCCTGGCGGTGGCCTCCTCCCCCAGGTGGAGATCGCCCGCCGGTAGATTGCTTTCCAGCTGCGTAAGCGTGCGCGCACTAAAGATGGTCGACGTCACCGAAGGGCGGTTCGTGACCCAGCTCAACGCCACTTGGCTCGGTGTGACACCAGCCTCGTCGGCGATTTGGGTAACAACTTCCAGGGTCGCCCAATTCTGCTCCGAGGCGAAAAAGCTATTTCCGATTTGCCCAAACATCGCGCTTTCAGAACCGAGACGTGTTCCTTGCTCGGCACCCCCTCCCCGAGTGTAGTTTCCGCTCAAGAAACCCGACGCGAGAGGGGACCGGGCGAGCAACCCGACATTGTTTGCGAGGGCAGCGGGAATAACCTCGTACTCGATCTCCCGGCAGGCAAGGCTATACTGCTGTTGCAGCGTGACAGGCAACTGCATGCCCATTGCTTTGGCCGTCGATAGTGCGAGCTGCAACTGCCAGCCCGAGAAGTTGGACAAGCCTACATAGTGCACCTTGCCAGCGCGCACTGCGGCGTCCAGGAAGGACAGCGTCTCTTCGATCGGAATCAGCGGATCCCAAGCATGCATCTGGTAGAGATCTATGGCCTCTATCCCGAGACGAAGGAGTGATGCATCTAAGGCGCGACGCAGATGCCGACGGAAGGTTCCCACATCATTTACGTCCTTGCCTGTAAAAATGTGCGCCTTGGTCGCGAGCACCACGCTATTGACCAGATTCTGTGGACGGCTGGCCCGCCAGCGACCCAAAAGTTCCTCGGATGCACCGCCGCCATTGACATCGGCGGTGTCCAGCATATTGCCGCCGGCTTCAAGGAAGGCGTCTATTATGGAAAAGGCTTCATCCTCCGAAGTCTCCGTTCCGAAGCCCATGGTTCCCAGCGTCAAGTTTGAAACGGGGACGCCTGTGTTGCCGAGTCTTCGATACTGCATATTCGAGCTTTCTGTCTTACTTGAGGGCTCTGCGGCTAATGACCATGGCGTCCGCCACTTCAACACCGTCGTAGCTGAGAGGAACAACGCGGTTGGGTACGCAAAGGCGCATGGCCCTAGAGATGCCATGCATTAATTCAACCTGCTGGAGGTGATCGGGTCCGGTGGTTGCTCTCGACCTCAGACCCGCCGCGACCTACACCGAGCATCTCATAGCTACCGGTCGGATCGTATTTTTTTGGCCACGACCATCAAGCTGGACAAGGCTGGGTTTGAGAACAACCTGTGCAGTCACCTCTATGACCTAGACGTCACGCGAGCGGACGGCAGCCGAGGCCAGGCCGCCGTCGCGGAGGTGTGGAACTTCGATTGTGAAGCTGCTTAAACAGAACTGGGAAACAAGCGGACCGTATCAATACACCTTGCCGCGGGCTGACACTGGCCAGAGGGTTTCAACCTTGCCGTTGCGCACCCCAACGTACCAGTCGTGCACATTGCAGGTCGGGTCGCAATGGCCGGGCACTAAGCGCAGTTTGTCGTTTATCCTGAGCACGCCGTTCAGGTCTTCCACATTGCCATGCTCATCTGAGCACTTGACATACTTCACGTCCTCTCGCCCGAAGACGACTGGCAGTCCACTGTCGACCGATTGCGCCTTCAACCCAGCATCCACCACCGCAAGATGTGGCTTGGCGTGGCTCATCACGCTGGTCAGGATGAACAGTGCGTTTTCCCATTCGCCTTGGTCGATGCGCTTGCCGTCCTTGTCGCGAATCCGGCCATAGTCGGCATCCATGAAGGCGTAGGACCCGCATTGCAACTCGTTGTAGACGCCCGAGTTCGCCTCGAAGTAGTAGGATCCTGTGCCACCGCCCGACACTAAAGCGGGTTTCAAACCAGCGGCGTCCAGTGCCGTGGCCGCATCTTTGACCTGAGCGATGGCACTGTCGACCTTGGCCTTGCGGTCCTCATAATCATCGAGATGCTGCATAGCGCCTTGATAGGCTTGGATCCCGGTGAACTTGAGTCCCAGGGCCGCGTCGACAGCCATTGCGATTGCCATAACTTCGGGAGTGGTTTTGACGCCGCAGCGCCCGGCGCCGCAATCAATCTCCACCAGACACTCAAGAATGGTGCTGTGCCTTTGCGCCGCTGCCGACAGATCGGCTACGTTTTCCACGTCGTCGACGCAGACAATAATTCGGCTGCCAAGTTTCGGCAGGCGCGCAAGCCTATCGATCTTGGCCGGGTCGCGTACCTGGTTCGAGACAAGAACGTCCTTGATCCCGGCTCGCACGAAGACTTCTGCTTCGGACACCTTTTGGCAGCATACGCCGGTCGCCGCGCCCAGCGACTCCTGCAGTTTCATAACGTCTACCGACTTGTGCATCTTGCCGTGCGCCCGGTGGCGCATGTTGTGCGCTTTCGCGTACGCACCCATTTTCCGGATGTTGCGCTCCAAGGCGTCGAGGTCGAGGATCAAGCAGGGCGTCTGAATGTCTTTCTCGTCCATCCCCGGCAAGGCTGGCACGTCGTACCCGACTTCGAGGCCCGCAAATTTGTCATGTACGTTCATGTTGTCCGCTCTCAGTTCCAGGGCAGCATGTCGACATCGACATTACCGCCGGTGATGATGACACCGACACGCTTGCCGGCGAAGACCTGGGGGTTTTTCAGGATGGCAGCCAGGGGCACCGCGCTGGACGGTTCCATCACGAGTTTCAGCCGCAGCCAAGTCACCCGCATGGCGTCGATTATCTCGTGCTCAGCCGTCGTCAGGATGTCTGTGACGTTGCGTTGAACGAAGTGCCAAGTCAGATCCTTTAGCGGCACCTTGAGCCCGTCGGCCACGGTTTGCGGGGCGTCGTCAGCAATGATATGGCCCGCTTTGAAGCTACGAAAGGCATCGTCGGCCTGCTCGGGTTCGGCGGCATAGATGCTTAGCCCAGGCGCGAGATTTGACAGCGTAAGGCAGGTGCCGGAAATCATGCCGCCGCCCCCGATCGGCGCGATCACTGCATCCAGGTTGTCTACCTGTTCAAGCAGTTCCGCCGAGCAAGTCGCCTGCCCGGCAATAACTCGATGATCGTTGTAGGGGTGCACGAATTCCGCGCCGGTTTCAGCCATAACCTCAGCGAAAACGGCCTCACGGGACGTCGTTGAGGGCTCGCACTCGATGACTCTCCCCCCATAGCCACGTACTGCGTCCTTCTTCACCTGGGGAGCCGTGCGCGGCATGACAACAGTGCAGCTTATGCCGCGCCGGCCGGCGGCATAGCTCAGGCAGGTGCCATGATTGCCACTGGAATGGGTAGCCACGCCCCTCTCTGCCTGCTCGTCCGAAAGTCCGAAAACGGCGTTCGCGGCGCCACGAGCCTTAAAGGCCCCGGCCTTCTGCAGGTTCTCGCATTTGAAGAACAATTCGGCACCCGTCAGCCGGTTCAGGGCTTGCGAAGTCATGATGGGGGTGCGGTGAATGTAAGGTTCGATGCGTTCGCGTGCTGCGAGCATGTCTTCGAGAGTCGGAATGTACATAAGCGCTTCCCGTTCAGGCGTCTGCTTCAATAGTCGCTGCAAGCGCTTGCGCGGCAGCGTTGCCGCGCCGTGAGTGAAGATCGATTACCGAGTGCTTCATGGCAGTGGCTTCTGGCTCGCAAGAGGAGTAGCACGGCCCGACTGTGTGGTAAACTTTACTGAAAATCATTTTTATCAGACGAAAAATGTACAAAAATATGTTCAAATAGAAAGGGTTAGAATTTTCCATTCTGCAGAAGTTGATTCCATTAGACCAATTGCCTATCTTGTCGCGAAATAGTGAGAAGCGTTGATGCAGCAGCCAATCCGACGACGCGGCCGCCCTAGGGGCACCAAGACGCTCCAACAGCCACCGACCATCCAGGCGCTCGACCGCGCGATTGATGTGCTCGAAGCGCTGGCGTCCCACCAGGGCATGACATTATCTGAGCTCGCCGCTCATCTTGAACAGTCGATAGCAACAATGCATCGGGTTTTGGCCGCCCTTGAACGACGTAACTATGTCGAAAGCAGTGGGGAACGGCAGGAGTGGTTCGTGGGTGCAGAGGCATTCCGCTTGGGCTCAGCTTTCCTGCGGCGCACCAACATCGTGGAAAGCACCCGCTCTGTAATGCGGGATTTAATGGCCTCGTCGGGTGAGACGTCAAATCTCGGAATCGAGCGGGATGGGGATGTTCTGTTTGTCAGCCAAGTCGAGACGCACGAGTCTATTCGCGCGTTCTTCCCGCCAGGAACGCGCGCCCCGCTTCACGCATCGGGCATTGGCAAGGCTCTTTTAAGCGCATTTGATGACGAGCGGCTGGAGGTGTTCCTCAGAACAGCAGCCTTGGCTGGCTTTACCGAAAGAACAATAACCACAGCCAGCGAATTGCGCGACGCGGTAAAACAAATCCGCGAGCGGGGATACTCGCTCGATGATGAAGAGCGCATCATTGGGATGCGATGCGTCGGCGCCACAATCTTCAATGGATACGGTGATGCAGTGGCTGGCATATCCGTCTCGGGTCCGACGATTAGGATGCCTGATGCCAGGGTGCTCGAGCTGGGAAGTTGGGTCGTCAAGGCCGCCGCCGAAGCGTCGCGAACGCTCGGTGCCAGATTGTAAATTTGCCCGCCGCAAACGCTTAGCATCGACTCGGGTACCAGGCGCTTTGCGTATATGAACGGGGGCAGCCGACCTTCGGCCGCAATCACGTCGGTTCTTTGGTCCGCAGTTGGCGAACTGCTCAGGCGCACGGATGGCTTTGCCGGTTCGATCGCTTTTAGTCGGAATGCGCGATGCTTACTCAGAAAGGTGCAGGACCGGCGAGGGTGAGAATGAGATGCATGTACCATCAGTTCGGCAGAAGATTTTGCGGAGGGGCCAAGTGCGGCAAATCCTGCTGGCGTCTCTGCGCCACAGTATGGCAAGACCCAATGGGTTCGCGCCAGCTCGACACCGGAATGAGACCGGGCGCTTGCCGATCACCGGTAGAGGACAAGTCTCGATGGCAAAAACCGTTCGCGTGAAGTCCTTCCAACTGATTGCGCGGGATATCGCCGATGTTGACGTTCATCTGCTGCATGTCCTCTCGATAGGTGTAGGCTGGCCGCATCGTCCCGCCGATTGGGAGTTCCTGCGGCAAGTGGGGCAAGGGATCGTCGCGGTCGACGACATTGGGCGCGTCTTCTGCAGTGCGATGTGGTTTCTGCAGGGCGAAGATTTGGCCACGATTGGGCTTGTGATCACCACGCCGCGCGCGCAGGCGCAAGGAGCCGGCCGTTGGCTGATGGAAGAGGTAATGGAACGCTGCAAAGGCCGCAACCTGACGCTGAATTCAACGAAGGCCGCCTATCCCCTCTACCTGTCACTCGGGTTCGAAAAGGAGGCGACCGTTTTCCTACACGGGGGCATACTCTCAACGCTGCCAGCAGCGGCCCGGGACCATGGCCTGGACGAGTTACCCACGACCCAAATTGAGGAACTCGCTGACTACGATACGGAAGCTTTTGGCGTCAACCGCTCGGCGGTGTTAGTACAACTGTCCAAAAGATCTGTGACCTGCGTTCTGCGACGGAGCGACAAGGTGGTCGGCTATGCCATGCGCCGCCAGTTCGGGAGGGGGCACGTGATTGGACCGATAGTGGCCAGTAACGACGAGGACGCAATTCTTCTCGTCGGATGGCATCTGCCCGCGTTGAAGGATGGTTATGTGCGGATCGATACGCGCGAGGATACCAGTCCCTTCGCGGAATTCCTGACACAGATAGGCCTTCCCACGACCTCCACGACAATGACGATGTCCAAGGGGCGTAGGTTCTTGAACCGCAGCGATGCCTCCCCTTGGGTCTACGGGCTGGCTGCGCACGCCTTGAACTGACCGACGTTGCTGAGGGTATGCCCCGGCATGACGGATTTTGGTCGAGTCCGGGCACGACGGGCTAGCTTGAGTGCAGCGTCATCACCTCGGGCGACGCTCGAACACTGGC
>SWBZ01002993.1_pt1 | contig 14772 bp, 10 predicted proteins | sample 4693031 | NCBI WGS metagenome assembly SWBZ01 (sample SAMN10267274, study PRJNA491770) | bioreactor metagenome | isolation source: DHS bioreactor inoculated with | place: Japan: off Shimokita Peninsula
GCTCGAAAATTTCGGCGGGCACGAAAGTGCCCGTATGCGGGAGGCCGAGGATGACGGTCGAGGTGCCCCGATGCACGTCGACCGGGGTCATGGGGCCGGCTCCAGCTTTGGCAGGATGCCGGCGCTGACGCTGGCGTTGAGCGCGCCGGAGCGCACCAGCCCGCTCGCCGCCTCCAGGTCGTCGGCCATGAAACGGTCGACCTCCAGCGTCGGCACGACGCCGCGGATCGTTTCCAGCGCGCGCATCAGTTCCGGGCCGGTCTTCAGCGGCGCGCGCAACTCGACGCCCTGGGCCGCCGTCACCGCCTCAATGCCGACAATGCCGGCCAGATTGTCGCTCATGGCGAGCAGGCGCCGCGCGCCGTGGCAGGCCATGGACACGTGGTCTTCCTGATTGGCCGAGGTCGGCGTCGAATCGACCGAGGCCGGATGCGCCATCTGCTTGTTTTCCGACATCAGCGCCGCGGACGTCACCTCGGCGATCATCAGGCCGGAATTCAGCCCGGGTTTCTTTGCCAGGAAGGCCGGCAGGCCGAAGGACAGCGCCGGATCGACCAGCAGCGCGATGCGACGCTGGGCGATCGCGCCGATCTCGCAAATCGCGAGCGCGATCTGGTCGGCGGCGAAGGCCACCGGCTCGGCGTGAAAATTCCCGCCCGAGACGACGCCGTCCGACAGTACCAGTGGGTTGTCGGTGACGGCGTTGGCCTCGATTTCGAGCGTCCGCGCCGCCATGCGCAGCAGGTCGAGGCAGGCGCCGTCGACCTGGGGCTGGCAGCGGATGCAATAGGGGTCCTGCACGCGCTGGTCGCCCTCGATATGGCTGTCGCGGATCTCCGAGCCGGCCAGCAGGGCCCGCAGCGCGGCCGCCGTGTCGATCTGGCCCCGATGGCCGCGCAGGGCGTGGATTTCCGGGTGGAACGGCGCGGTCGAGCCCATGGCGGCATCCGTCGACAGCGCGCCGGTGATCAGCGCCGCGCGCGCCGCCCGGTGGGTGTGAAACAGACCGGCGAGCGCCAGCGCGGTCGACACCTGGGTGCCGTTGATCAGCGCCAGCCCTTCCTTGGCCGCGAGCACGATCGGCTCGAGCCCCGCCTTGTCGAGCGCGTCGGCGGCCGGCATGCGCTGGCCCTCGAACACCGCCTCGCCCTCGCCGATCATCGCCGCCGTCATATGGGCGAGCGGCGCCAGGTCGCCCGACGCGCCGACCGAGCCCTTTTCGGGTATCACCGGCAGGACGTCGCGCGCCAGCATCGCCTCGATCAGCGCGACCGTCTCAGGCCGCACGCCCGACGCGCCGCGCCCGAGCGAGATCAGTTTCAATGCCATCACCAGCCGAACGATATCGCCGGAAAGCGGCGCGCCGACGCCGCAGCAATGCGACAGGATCAGATTGCGCTGCAGCGTTGCCACGTCGTCCGCAGGAATACGCACGCTGGCGAGCTTGCCGAAGCCGGTATTGATGCCGTAGACGGCCGCGTCGCCGCCGACAATGGCGGCGATGCGCGCGGCGGCGCTGGCGATGGCGGGGCGGAACCGGTCGTCGAGCTTGACGGCATCGTTGCCGCGGTAGACGGCTTCCAGCGTTGCAAGCGGTACGGCGCCGGGATGCAGCACGATCATCGTCAGTCCTTCGCCTCCACGATGCGGCGGTAAAGCGGATTGTCGCCGATGCGATACGCGAGTTCGGCCGGGTGCTCGACGTCCCAGATCGCCAGTTCGGCGCGCTTGCCGGGCTCGAGCGTGCCGACCTCGTCGCCGAGACCGAGTGCAAGCGCGGCCTCGCGCGTTGCGCCGGCGAGCGCCTCTTCCGGCGTCAGGCGAAACAAGGTGCAGGCCATGTTGACCGCAAGCAGCAGCGAGGTCATCGGCGAGGAGCCCGGATTGCAGTCGGTGGCGACCGCGATCGGCACACCGGCCGCGCGCAGCGCCGCGACCGGCGGCCGTTGCGATTCGCGCAGGAAATAAAACGCGCCCGGCAAAAGCACGGCGACGCTGCCGGCTTTCGCCATCGCGGCGATGCCGTCGGCGGAAAGATATTCGAGATGGTCGGCCGACAGCGCGCCATGGGACGCCGCCAGCTTCGCGCCGCCGAGGTCCGACAATTGCTCGGCGTGCAGCTTGACCGGCAGGCCGAGCGCCTTGGCGCGATCGAAGACGCGGGCGATCTGGGCCGGCGAAAAAGCGATGCCCTCGCAGAACCCGTCGACCGCGTCGGCCAGCCCCTCGGCCCGCGCCGCCTCCAGGCCCGGGATCGCGACCGCGTCGATATAGGCGTCGGCGCGGTCCTTGTATTCGGGCGGCACGGCATGCGCGCCGAGATAGCTGGTGCGCACGCGCACCGGCCGCAGCTTTTCAAGCCGGCGCGCCGCGCGCAGCATTTTCAGTTCGTCGGCGACGGTCAGGCCGTAACCCGACTTGATCTCGACGGTCGCCACGCCCTCGCCGATCAGCCGGTCGAGCCGCGGCAGCGCTGCTTCGACCAGCGCGTCTTCACTGAGCGCGCGCGTGGCCGAGACGGTGGAGACGATGCCGCCGCCGGCGCGCGCGATCTCCTCGTAGCTCGCCCCTTCCAGCCGCAGCTCGAATTCGCGGGCGCGATTGCCGCCGAAAACCAGATGGGTGTGGCAGTCGACCAGGGCCGGGGTCGCCAGCCGCCCGCCAAAGCTCTGCGACGGGGCACCGGCCCAGCCGGCCGGCACGGCGTCCGCCGCGGTCACGAAAGCGATGCGGCCAGCCTCGATGCCGATCGCGCCGCGCTCGATCAGGCCGTAGGGCCTCCCGCCCGCCTCAAGCGTGGCGATACGCAGGTCGGAAAGGATCTTGCGCGTCATCGCTGGGTCGATTTCCGGTTTTCAAATCCGAGAATAACGCTATTATGTCTAGACATAATGAGTCAATTGGAAAGAGTGCGATGGCGTCGATTTTTGCGCGGGAAGCGCTGACCCGGGCCGGATGGCAGGCGAATGTCCTGGTCGAGATCGACCAGCTCGGCCGGATCGCGGATGTGAATGCCGACGCATCGCCGGCGGCAGACAGCCATCGTGTGGCTGCGCTCCTGCCGGCGCCGTCCAACCTGCACAGCCATACCTTCCAGCGCGCCATGGCCGGTCTGGCCGAGGCGCGCGGTCCGGCCGCGCATGACAGTTTCTGGACCTGGCGCGAGATCATGTATCGCTTTCTCGACGTGCTTGAGCCCGACGAGATCGAGGCCGTTGCCGCGCTCGCCTTCATGGAGATGCAGGAGGCCGGCTTCGCCGCCGTGGCGGAGTTTCATTATCTGCACCACCAGCCCGGCGGCGCCGCCTATGCCGATCCCGGCGAACTTGGGGCCCGCATCGCCGCCGCCGCGGCCGAGACCGGCATCGGGCTGACCCTGCTGCCGGTGCATTACGCCCAGGGCGGCGTCGACGGGCGGCCGCTTGCGGGCGGCCAGTTGCGGTTCGGCAACGATCTCGACCGGTATCTGGAGCTGGTTGCGCGCGCCGAAGCGACGATCAAGGCGCTGCCCGGCGATGCCGGTTGGGGATATGCGCCGCACTCCCTGCGCGCCGTCGGCGCCGCCGACCTCGAACGGCTGGCGGGAATACGCGGCGACCGCCCGTTCCACATGCATATCGCCGAGCAGGAACAGGAGAGCGACGAAATGCTGGCGGTTCATGGCGCCCGGCCGGTCGAATGGCTGCTCGACACGGTCGCGGTCGACCGGCGCTGGTGCCTGATCCATTGTACGCACATGAGCGAAAAGGAGACGGCCGGGCTCGCCGCCGCCCAGGCGACGGCGGGATTGTGTCCGGTCACCGAGGGCAATCTCGGCGACGGCATTTTCGACGGCGCGCATTTTCGCGCCGCCGGCGGCGTGTATGGCGTCGGTTCCGATTCCAACATCCGCATCGGCGTTGCCGGTGAGTTGCGCCAGCTCGAATATTCGCAGCGGCTGCGCGACCGGCTGCGCGTGGTGATGGCCGACGCCGGTCAGTCGAGCGGCCGGGAACTCTATGGGACCGCGCTGGAGGGCGGTGCGCGCGCGCTCGGCCGCGACAGCGGCGCGCTTGCGCCGGGACAATGGGCCGATCTGCTCGCGCTCGATCCGGCCCGTTCTGCGCTTTTTGAGCTGACCGGCGATCGCCTGCTCGACGGCTGGATCTTCGCCGGCGGCAACGAGACCGTCACCGACCTGTGGTCGGCCGGCCGCCACATGGTCCGCGACGGGCGGCATCGCGGCCGCGATGCGATCGTGCGGCGCTATGCAAGCTGCATGGAATCGGTCATGGCACGGTTATGACGACCGATCGGCGCACCACCTTCCGCGACATCAAATCCGAGCTCGAACGCCGGATCGCCCGCCGGGTCTGGCTGCCCGGCGCAACGATCCCCGGCGAGGAGGCGCTGGCGGCCGAATTCGGCGTGGCGCGCGCCACCGTCAATCGCGCGGTGCAGGAACTGGCGCGGTCGGGCATTGTCGAACGCAAGCGCAAATCCGGCACGCGGGTCGCGCTTTATCCGGTGCGCGAGGCACGGCTTTCGATCCCGCTGGTGCGCAAGGAGATCGAGGCCAAGGGCGCCGCCTACGCCTATTCGCGGCTGAGCCGCGACATTATTGTCGCCCCCGATTTCCTGCGCGCGCGGCTCGCCCTGCCGGCTTCGGCCAAAGTGCTGCATCTGCGCTGCCTGCACCTGGCCGACCGCGCGCCGTTCCAGTTCGAGGAGCGCTGGATCAATCTCGATGCGGTGCCGGAAGCCCGCGACGAGGCTTTCGAGGAGATCGGGCCGAACGAATGGCTGGTCGAAAACGCGCCGTTCTCGCGCGCCGAGTTCGCCTTTCGCGCCGCGCGCGCCGGCCGCGACGAGGCCGCGCTGCTGCAGGTGGTCGAGGGCGAGGCCGTGTTCGTGGCCGAGCGCATGACCTGGCTGGCCGACAAGCCGATCACCTTCGTGCGCATGGTCCACCCGCCCGGCCACCGCATGGTGACGGAGATTTGAACGGCTGGACGCCTTAAGCCGGGCGGGTTTGCCGCGGCGGCGTCTTGCCCCGGATTGGCTCGCCGTGTCGGCGTCGGGCTTGCGTTAGATCAAGGCGTCGCGGTTGCCGCCGGGCCAGATGTGACGGCAATTCCCCCGAACGGGCTGGACCGTTCGCCCGTAAATATGCAAAACTTTGAATGGAACGTTTTGCCGCGTCTTGGAGGGAAGACAAAAACGGCCCGCCGGGTTAGAAAAGTTCCAAGGAGAATACGGATGGACTTCGAAGCTTTTTTTGCCACGAAGCTCGACGGCCTGCGCGACGAGGGCCGCTATCGCGTTTTCGCGGAACTGGAGCGTCATGCGGGCTCGTTCCCGCGCGCGACGCGCTTTGTCGGTGACGAGACCCGCGAGGTCACCGTATGGTGCTCGAACGACTATCTCGGCATGGGCCAGCACCCCAAGGTGATCGCGGCCATGCACGAGGCGCTCGAGCGCTGCGGCGCCGGCGCCGGCGGCACGCGCAACATTTCCGGCACCAATCACTACCACGTCTTGCTGGAGCGCGAACTGGCCGATCTGCACGGCAAGGAATCCGCGCTGATCTTCACCTCCGGTTATGTCTCCAACTGGACGACCCTGTCGACGCTGGGCGCCAACATTCCCGGCTGCGTGATCGTGTCGGACGAGGGCAACCACGCCTCGATGATCGAGGGCATCCGCCATTCCCGCGCCGAAAAGCGCGTCTGGAAGCACAATGACGTGCGCGACCTCGACCGTATCCTGTCGGAATACGGGCCCGACCGGCCGAAGATCGTCGCTTTCGAGAGCGTCTATTCCATGGACGGCGACATTGCGCCGATCCGCGAAATTCTGGACGTCGCCGAAAAGCACGGCGCCATGACCTATCTCGACGAGGTGCACGCGGTCGGCCTCTACGGCCCGCGCGGCGGCGGCGTTGCCGAGCGCGAGGGGCTGATGGACCGCATCACCATCATCGAAGGCACGCTCGGCAAGGCCTTCGGCGTGGTCGGCGGCTATATCACCGGTTCCACGGCGCTGTGCGACTTCGTGCGCTCCTTCGCCTCGGGCTTCATCTTCACCACCGCCCTGCCGCCGCATGTGGCGGCCGGCGCGCTGACCTCGATACGCCATTTGAAGTCGAGCCAGCTCGAGCGCGCCCGTCATCAGGACCGCGTGGCCAAGGTGCGCGCCCGCCTGGAGGCGATCGGCATCCCGACCATGCCCAATCCGAGCCATATCGTGCCGGTGATGGTTGGCGATGCGGCCAAGTGCAAGTGGATCTCGGACCTGCTGCTCGACAATCACGGCATCTACGTCCAGCCGATCAACTACCCGACCGTGCCGCGCAAGACCGAGCGGCTGCGCATCACGCCGTCGCCGTTGCACACCGACGCCGACATCGATCATCTGGTGCAGGCGCTTTCGGAACTGTGGTCGCAATGCGCGCTGGCCCGCGCCGTGGCCTGACGCCGCGGCGCTCGGTCCCGACCGGACCGCGAGACCGTCCAGAGCCCGGGCGTCTCCAGCGAAGCATGAACGCTTCTCGAAGCGAACCGCGCTAGCCGCCGGCCCGCTCCGCCGGCGCCACGGCGAGGTCGGCAGGCCGCGGGCGCGGCTTTGCCCCCAGCAACCGCCCCATGATCCAGTCTCCCGCGGGGCGCTCGAAATAGCGGTGGGACACCATGGCGACGCCGATCACCACAAGAGCGGGCAGGAGCCAGTAGCTGTAAAACCCGACCACGCCGAGCGGCTCGACCAGTTTGCGCCAGAGGACGGCCAGGAACACGCTTTCGATGACCGGGTGGATCAGGTAGATGCCGAGCGACACCTTTCCGAGCGGATGCAGGAAGGCGAGATAGAGCGAGGAGTCGGGCCGGTTGCGTTCGGCGAGCGCGGCGCAGTACATGGCCAGGCCGAGCAGCAGCACGATCACGTAGGAATACTGGTTGGTCGCCATCGCCGCGATCGCCAGCGCGAAGGCGATCCAGGCCGGCGCGTGGCTGGTCAGGCCCCAGCGGCTGTCGCGCACCGCCATCGCCACGAAGGCGCCGAGCGCGAAATCGGCGAAGGCGCGATAGGCGCCCCAGGTGTTGGCTTCCAGCCAGCTCGCGAACGGGATGATCCTGGCCGCCACGGCGAGTTCCAGCGCCACGATGCAAAGCGCGGCAAGCGCCGCAAGGCCCGTCTTGCCGCCGGCCCGGTAGGCCAGGATGATGAGCGGCAGGAGCAGATAGCAGAACCATTCCGCCGACATCGACCAGGCGACATAGTTGAAGGTCAGCGTGTCCGTCAGACCCCAGGCCTGCAGCAGCAGCAGATTGGCCGGCAGCGCCGACCAAGCATAACGGGCCGGATCCTCGGTGTGCACGAGCCCGAAATCGATCGCCAGCGCGACAGCGCAGAAAAACAGCAGCGTGACGAGATAGAGCGGGTAGAAGCGCGCGATGCGGCGCACCAGGTAGCGGCCGAAGCCGCCGCGCTCCCTCAGCAGCCTGTCGCCGTAGCGCTCCATGATCAGGAAGCCGGAGATCATGAAGAACATCTCCATCAGCGGCATCAGCCGGTAGAGCGCCGCGCTGGCCCCCTCGTGACCCGGCGGCGCATAGCGCAGGAAATGCCACATCATGATGGTCAGCGCGGCGGTCAGTCGCCAGGTTTCGAAGATGCGGTAATGCATGCACTGTCAGCCGATGTCGCGATGAAATACCGGAGCGTCATCGCATACAATACCTCAGAATTTCCTAATATCTAAGAATTCACGCAACAATATTTATTGCTCATAAGATTATCCTGAGATTTATATTGATTGCACGCCAGGAGCGAGCCGGGTTGTGGCGGTGAAGGCGTCGCCCCGGTCTTCGGACATTCTGACGCGGAAGCGCCTGTCAGGCGCCTTGCCTTGTCGCCTTGCCGGCGGATCTCATGCGCAACAAAAAACCCTCATCCGCGGGCAGGCCGCGAATGAGGGCTTGTGGTCTTGCCTGCCGGCCCGGCGCGCGGGCCGGGCCCGGTACCGGGCGGATGAAGCCGCTTAGGCGGACTTCTTCTTGTCGTCGTCGTCGATTTCCTCGAAATCGGCATCGACGACGTCCTCGCCGCTCTTTTCGGCGTCGGCCTTGGCGTCGCTTTCGGCCGCCTCGGCCTGCGAGGCCTCGTACATGGCCTGGCCGAGCTTCATCGAGACTTCGGCGAGCGCGTTGGTCTTGGTCTTGATGTCCTCGACATCGCCGCCCTCGGTCGCCGTCTTCAGCGCGGCGATCGCCTCCGAGATCGCGTTGCGATCCTCTTCGGAGATCTTTTCACCGTACTCGGCAAGCGACTTCTCCGAGGAATGCACCAAGGCCTCGGCCTGGTTCTTGGCCTCGACCGTCTCGCGGCGCTGCTTGTCGCCCTCGGCGTTGGTCTCGGCGTCCTTGACCATCTTCTCGATCTCGTCGTCGCTCAAGCCGCCCGACGCCTGGATCCGGATCTGGTGCTCCTTGCCGGTGCCCTTGTCCTTGGCCGAGACGTTGACGATGCCGTTGGCGTCGATATCGAACGTGACCTCGATCTGCGGCACGCCGCGCGGCGCGGGCGGAATGCCGACCAGGTCGAACTGACCGAGCATCTTGTTGTCGGCAGCCATTTCGCGTTCGCCCTGGAAGACCCGGATCGTGACCGCGGACTGGTTGTCCTCGGCGGTCGAGAAGACCTGGCCCTTCTTGGTCGGGATCGTGGTGTTGCGGTCGATCAGGCGGGTGAACACGCCACCCAGCGTCTCGATGCCCAGCGACAGCGGCGTCACGTCGAGCAACAGCACGTCCTTGACGTCGCCCTGCAGAACGCCGGCCTGGATGGCGGCGCCCATGGCGACGACCTCGTCGGGGTTGACGCCCTTGTGCGGTTCCTTGCCGAAGAACTGCTTAACCGCTTCCTGGATCTTGGGCATGCGCGTCATGCCGCCCACCAGCACCACCTCGTCGATCTCGCCCGCCTGCACGCCGGCATCCTTCAGAGCGGCCTTACACGGGTTGATGGTGCGGCTGACCAGATCCTCGACCAGGCTTTCGAACTTCGCCCGGGTGAGTTTCATCGTCAGGTGCTTCGGACCGGACTGGTCGGCCGTGATGAAGGGCAGGTTGATTTCGGTCTGCGACGTCGACGACAGCTCGATCTTGGCCTTCTCGGCGGCTTCCTTCAGCCGCTGCAGGGCGAGCTTGTCGTTCTTCAGGTCGATGCCCTGTTCCTTCTTGAACTCGTCGGCGAGGTAATTGACCAGACGCATGTCGAAGTCTTCGCCGCCCAGGAAGGTGTCGCCATTGGTCGACTTCACCTCGAACACGCCGTCGCCGATCTCAAGGATCGAAATATCGAACGTGCCGCCGCCGAGGTCGTAGACGGCGATCGTGCCGGACTTCTTCTTGTCCAGTCCGTAGGCGAGCGCGGCCGCGGTCGGCTCGTTGATGATGCGCAGAACCTCCAGCCCGGCGATCTTGCCGGCGTCCTTGGTGGCCTGACGCTGGGCGTCGTTGAAATAGGCCGGAACGGTGATGACGGCCTTCTCGACCTTCTCGCCGAGATAGCTTTCCGCCGTTTCCTTCATCTTCTGCAGGACCATGGCGGAGATCTGCGAGGGCGAATATTTCTTGCCCTGAACCTCAACCCACGCATCGCCATTGTCGGCCTTCGTGATCTGGTAGGGAACGAGCTTCTTGTCCTTGTCGGTCACCGGGTCGTCATAGCGCCGGCCGATCAAGCGTTTGACCGCGAAAATCGTGCCTTCCGGATTGGTCACGGCCTGCCGCTTGGCAGGCTGGCCGACGAGGCGCTCGTCGCCGTCGGGAAAAGCCACGATCGACGGCGTCGTGCGCGCGCCTTCGGCGTTTTCGACGACTTTCGGTTCCTTGCCGTCCATGACCGCGACACACGAATTCGTGGTTCCCAGGTCGATACCAATTACTTTTGCCATTCTTCTTCTCCGCTAAGCAGGCTGCCAAGGACCCATTGCGGCGTTCGGCGCGGCAGCCCCTGTTCACAAGAAAGCGCCCCACAGCTTCCCGAGGGAATGCGCGTGCAGCGTTGCGGCGTATATAAGAACAGCGATTTCGGGGCGCAAGCGTCGTCCGGCGCGGTTTGCTGGCAAATGCCGCCCGTCAGGCCTTCCACGCCGCGCCGGAGCCGTAAAATCTCCGGTCAGGGTGCTGGAAAAGGCGGTCGTGAGCGGCACCCATCGCGCGACTCGGAAAAACGCCGCCCGGCCCCCATATTGGCCACATGAGCCGGCAATCAGAACTCGACCTCGTCCAGCAGCAGCGCAGCCGTGCGCTGAATACGCTTCACACCTGGCTGCTCGCAGCGGGCAGTCTCTCTATCCTCGCCGCCAGCGCCTGGGCTTTCGGCGGCGTGGCGGCGCTGGTCTACGCGCTGCTCGTCGGCGCGGTCTCAATGATGGCGATGCGCCGGATCAGCCCGCGCCTGGTCCTGTCCATGTACAAGGCCAGACCCGTCTCGCGGGCGCAGTTCGCCAAAGGGATCGCCATCCTGGAGGAACTCGCCCGGCGTGCCGGGCTGCCGAAAGCGCCGGTTCTCCATGTGGTGCCCTCACGCATGATGAACGCCTTTGCCGTCGGCCGCCGCGAGGATTCGGCGATCGCGGTCACCGACGCGCTGATCCGGCGGATGACGCTCCGCGAGCTGACCGCGATCCTGGCGCACGAGATCAGCCATATCGCCCATGAAGACGTGAAGGTGATGGCCCTGGCCGACATGGTATCGCGTTTCACCTCGGTCCTGTCGACGGTCGGCCTTTTGTCGCTGGTGTTGAACCTGCTCGTCTTCGCCGGCGGCTACCAGGCGCAGGTACCCTGGCTGGCGGTCCTCGTCTTGCTGGCCGCGCCGACGGTGGGCGGTCTGTTGCAGATGGCATTGTCGCGCACGCGCGAATACGACGCCGATCTCGGCGCGGCCATGCTAACCGGCGATCCCGAGGGGCTCGCCGCTGCGTTGGTCAAGCTGGAGCGTGCCCAGGGACGCTTGTGGGAAAGCCTGCTGCTTCCGGGCGGGCGCATTCCCGACCCCTCGGTGCTGCGCACCCACCCGCCGACCGAGGAGCGGGTTCGGCGGCTCATGGCCTTGAAGGGCGCGCGCGACCTGCCGGATGAGGACGTGCCCGTCCATGCGGGCGGCCGCGCCCGGCAGCGGCGCGCGAGCTTCATTCCCGCCATTGGCCGACACCGCCGGCCCGACGCGGCGACCTACCGGCACCTTGCCGGCCTGATGCCGGGCGTAGCTGTGGTGACGGAGGAAGAGGGCGAGCATCCGGCGCCATCCGCCGCGCTTGGCGACCCGGCAGGGCGGCCGCGTATCCGCATCCGCCGCGGCGGCGTGTGGTGGTAACGCGCCCGTTCTTCCTGCGCCGCCATCATGGGTTTATTCCGCCAAGCTGCTGAGATCGCAGGCGAAATGTGACGGCTGGGCGGCGTAGCGGGGGCCCGTGGCGAGAATGTCGCAATCGGACCTTGCAATGTCGTTTTCGAACGATATCCTGCGCCCATCAAACACGGTGGCTTATCCAGTCGATGGAGCTGCGCCTTTTCATAGGCGCCACGAAATCCGCCACCTCTGCTCTCGCAGCCTTTTTTGCGCGCCCGCCGGGCGCGTTTCTGCGCGGGCAGGCGCCGCCCTATCGGGGGTCCGAGGCGTTCAACATCCATGACGCGTGGTCCGTACCGGGCCGCGCCGCTGCTGCCCGCCGCGCCGGCCGGGTTGCGGCCGATGCGAACCACAGGCGAAACGGAGAGCGATATGAACGAGGCAGCACTCAAACAGCCGAATGCCGAGCTGGAGATGGACCAGCAGCTTTATGGCGATGATCCGCTGGCCGACCGCGAGACAGACCTTTATCGCGGCGAATATGTGATGACCTTCGTGGAGAAGTGGGACGAACTCATCAACTGGACAGCACGCGCCGAAAGCGAGGGGCAGTTCTTCATCGACGTGCTGCGCGCCAGGGGCAAGGAAACCGTGCTCGACGTTGCGTGCGGCACCGGCTTCCACTCCGTGCACCTCAACGAGGCGGGCTTCAACGTCACCTCGGCCGACGGTTCGGCCGCGATGCTGGCCAAGGCGTTCCAGAACGGTCAGGCGCGCGGGCTGATCCTCAAGACGGTGCAGGCCGACTGGCGCTGGCTCAATCGCGACATCCAGGGCAAATATGACGCGATCATCTGTCTGGGCAATTCCTTCACCCATCTGCACACCGAGGCCGACCGGCGCCGTGCGCTGGCGGAGTTCTACGCCGCGCTCAAGCATGACGGCATCCTGATCCTCGACCAGCGCAACTACGACACCATTCTCGACGAGGGCTTCAAGACCAAGCACAAATTCTATTATTGCGGCGACAAGGTCACGGCCGAGCCCGAGCATATCGACGACAGCCTGGTGCGCTTCAAATACAGCTTCCCCGACGGCGCCGAATACACGCTCAACCTGTGCCCGATTCGCAAGAACTACGTGCGCAAGCTCTTGTCGGAGGCCGGTTTCCAGCGGGTGCGCACCTATGGCGACTTCCAGGAGACCTATACCGAAAACGAACCGGATTTCTTCGTCCACGTGGCCGAGAAGTCGACCCTGCACGTGGTGCGCTGGGGCGGCGAGGCGCGCGAGGAGGGGCAGAGCGATATCCGCGACGTCACCGAGGACTATTATGACGGCGACGATGCCGACACGTTCTATTCCACGGTCTGGGGCGGCGAGGACCTCCATATCGGCATCTACAAGGACACCAAGAACATCCGCGACGCGTCGGTCGTCACCGTCGACCGGATGATCGCGGCCCTGCCGAAGATCGATGCCGACACCAAGGTTCTCGACATCGGCGCCGGCTATGGCGGCTCGATGCGCCATCTGGTCAAGAAGTTCGGCAACGAGGCGGCCTGCCTCAACATCTCCGAGACCCAGAACGACACCAACCGCCACAAGAACCGGCGCGCCGGTCTCGCCGACAAGATCCGTGTCGTGCACGGTGTGTTCGAGGACATTCCCGAGGCCGATGCCAGCCAGGACGTGGTGTGGAGCCAGGACGCGATCCTGCATTCCGACCAGCGCGAAAAGGTGCTGGCCGAGGTCTGGCGCGTGCTCAAGCCCGGCGGCCATTTCGTCTTCACCGACCCGATGCAGGCCGACGAGGTGCCCGACGGCGTGCTGCAGCCGGTCTACGACCGCCTGCAGTTGAACAGCCTTGGCTCGTTCCGCTTCTACCGGGAGGCCGCGCAGGCGCTCGGCTTCGAGATCGTGGCGCAGGAGGACCTGACCGGCGATCTGCGCACCCATTATTTCCGGGTTCGCGAGGAGCTTTTGGCCAATTACGACAAGCTGCGCGAGAGCGGCGCCTCGAGCGACTATCTCGACAAGATGGCGGTCGGCCTGGAAAACTGGGTCAAGGCGGCCGATGCCGGTTATCTGGCCTGGGGCATCCAGCTGTTCCGCAAGCCCGCCTGAAAAACGGCCGAGATCACCTGAAAACCGCGGCGCCCCGGCAACGGGGCGCCGTTTCCTGTCGTGGGGCCGGCATTTGCCGCCGTTTGCGGGCCGTGCCGGTCAGATCCCGCCACCGCTTTCGGCCGACCCGGCGCGGCGACGCTCAGACCGGCTCCCAGCCGTCATGGCGTCCGGCGCGGTAGATCGCATCGATCAGTTTCTGGTTCTTGACCGAGTCCTCGAGGGTGAACACCGGCACGTCCTCGCCGGTCGCCGCCCGCGCGAAGGTTTCGACCTCGAGCCGGTATTGCCGCGCTGCCGGAAAGCGCCACACGGTCGCTTCGGTATGGGTCTGATCGTGCAGCTCGACGCGATGATGGTCGTAGTCGCCGGCATTGAAAGGCGCGTGCACCTCGATGAAACCTCTGTCGCCGTGGAACACCATCGACTGGCGCAACGCCATCTGGGTGGAGCAGTAGAAGGAGAGTTCGAACCCGCCGAAATCCGCTTTCACGCTGGCATAGATGTCGGTTGCGAACCGTGTGTCGCGCGCCACGGCCGCCTGGACGCGCCGCGGCTCCTCGCCGGTGACGAAGCGGGTGGTCACGGTCGGGTAGACGCCGATATCGGGCAGCGCGCCGCCGCCGAGTTCGGGCTTGTTGCGCATATTGTCGGGATCGACGTTGAAATAGGAAAACGCGCCCTGCACGTGGCGCAGGCGGCCGATGCCGCCCTCCCGCACCAGATCGCGCACCTTTTGCCATTGCGGGTGATAGACGACCATGAAGGCCTCGCTGACGACGACGCGGTTGCGCTCGCGCGCCGCGATCACCCGCGAAATGTCGCCGGCCTCCAGCGCCAGCGGCTTTTCCACCAGCACATGCTTGCCGGCGTCCGCCGCCCTGATCGCCCATTCGACATGCTGCGCGCTCGGCAGGGGAATGTAGACGCCGTCGACATCGGGCGAGGCGAGGAGGTCCTCATAACTGCCGAAGGCATGCGGGACGCCGAACCGGTCGGCGAGCGCGCGGGCGCGAGCGAGGTCGCGGCTGGCGATCGCGGTGACGACGCCGTTTTCGGCATCCTGCATCGCCGGCAGCAGATGATCGCGGGCGATCTTGGCGGTGGACAGGATACCCCAGCGGAACAACGGCCATCTCCCTCGCAACGAGGGATTCAGCCTAGCGCTCGCCGGTCATCGTGAAAAGATGCCGCGCACTCCCCGCCGGGCCACCAGCGGGGATGCGACCGCGCGCGCCCCGGCCATCGCAAAGGCGGGGCGGCCGATGTCCTCAGCCGCGCAGGACGCCGCCGGTCTGCTTTTCGACG
>SWBZ01000165.1_pt1 | contig 14687 bp, 8 predicted proteins | sample 4693031 | NCBI WGS metagenome assembly SWBZ01 (sample SAMN10267274, study PRJNA491770) | bioreactor metagenome | isolation source: DHS bioreactor inoculated with | place: Japan: off Shimokita Peninsula
CGCCAAAACAGAATACAACTTTTTCATTCGAACACTCCTCTTAAATTTAAAAAATTGAATGGGGACCAGATAAGTAGCAAGTGGGTTCTTAAAATAGGTTTTCTACTTGTGAACAATATCATAAACCGCGAAGCATTGATTTTACCGAAGTGAACTGTTAGAAATAGCTGTTCAATTGACCAGAATATTTGGACTGGGATATGAAGATGGCAGGAAATGACCAGTTCACAGGGTTCCCAAAGGGGAGTGGATTTATTTGCTTGGATGCGATCCTACTTTCGCCTTTCGCCTTTCGCCTATCCGCTATCCGCTATCAGCTATCATCTATCCCTACGGTGCATATACCACCCGATACACCCGCCCACCGGCATCATCGGAGATGAACATCTCACCGTTCAAGCCAAAAATGACATCTGCCGGGCGTCCATAGGTGGATGGGTCACCACATTTTTTGTTGTCTTCACGCCAGCCAGTGGCAAAGGTTTCACTGCCGGTTGGTAACCCGTTCTCCAGAATAACGCGTTCCACTTTACAATCGCGGTAATTCGCAACGATGTTGGTGTTCCAGGAACCATGATAAGCAACATAGAGATCATTCTTGAACCCAGCCGGGAAATTGCTGCCAGAGGCGATTTCCATTCCCAATGGGGCGGAATGCGCCGGGGCGGTGAAAATGGCCGGGATAGCGTCATGGCAGGCAAAGCCGGTTGGCAATGCCAGACGTGTATCGCGAATTTCGTTCGCGTTCACCAATCCCACACCCGGTGTGTAACAATATGGCCAGCCGTGTGATTTATTCTTATGCACCGGGATGACGATCTCCTCGGGTGGCAGGTCATCTCCCAAACCGTCACTGCCGTTGTGATTAGCCCACAATTGGCCTGCGGGTGACCAGAGGAAATCCACGTTGTTGCGCAATCCCCAGGCATACACCGGGCGTCTATTCACGTCTGCGTCATTGGCAAATGGATTATCGGCAGGGATTGATCCATCCGGATTAAAGCGCAGGATGGCAGCCCGGCGGGGATCAGTCTCTTCGCAGACATTGCAACTGGATCCGGCACTGACTTATATTTTCCCATCCGGCCCGAAATGAAGGGTGCGTGAGCTGTGGCCGACAGGTGCGGGGATATTATCGGTCACCAATTGCGGTGCTGAAAAATTACCCCCTGGGTCAGGACCCTGAATGCGTTGCACCCGATCACCGGAGGCGATGTACAGATAGCCATTATAGAATTCGATGCCATGCGGCAGACTGATGCCACTGGCGACAATTTCCACGCCATCTGAAAGCCCATCCTGGTTACGATCGGGCAGACGCACTACCTGACCGGTACTCATCAGGCTGATATACAGGTAACCATCCGGACCAATGTCCATAAAGCGCGGTTTACCCGAGAGGTTATTGGCAAAAATCCGAATCTGAAATCCGTCCGGCAGTGTAATGCGCTGGCTGGCTGCATCAGCTGCGGGAAGGGGGATACCGGTAGCGTTGGCCACCAGTGGTAGGTAAACTGTATTGTTATCCAGAGCTTGAGCCTGGGCAGGGGATGACCATCCACTGGCAACCAGGACAATAGTGAATAGGAGAATTATAATCTTTTTCATCATATTTATTATTATAGGGTTGCTGTCTGAACAATCAATGAAAAGCGTTCTACAATCAGATAACCAATCCCCAAAAAATAGAATTCATAGTTATTTATTAAGCAATGGTAGAAAAATTCTGGAAATTGATTCATGGCTTTCGTACGCGCCCATATCGACAGTTGCCACTCCATCCAGATCGGCATCGAAAACCCTACCTTTACCATCCAGGTCATAAAGGTAAAGGATAGGGGTTTGCACTGCAGTGTTGTTGCCTTTTTCTATACATTCAGAAAATGGTGAAATGTGATAATCTCCAGCATTTGTAAGACTAGGAGAAACCTCAATTGGCTTGATGAATTGTGGATCGGTATTCATATTACCAGTCCCTGAAAATCCACCTTGAATATTTGAATAGGTGATTGTCATAATCCCACCATTTATGTTGTAGTATTGGTCAAATGAATTTCCCCAAATAATGGAATTGATAATCGTCGGTTGAGCAAAGCCACCATCATTGTATAAACCGCCGCCCCCCTTAGGATTTTCAGTAAAATTATAGGCCATGGTGACATTCGTTAGTTTTGGAGCAGCATTCAGATTATATAAGGCACCACCTTTGGATGAAGCTCCATTTCCTGAAAGTAATGAGTTGACCAGTTTTGGTGCACTTTCCACACTATAAATTGCTCCTCCATAAAATGCTTGATTCCCTCGAATATAGGTCTCTTGAATCAGAGGGGTAGAGTTAAAATCATTGTAAATACCTCCCCCTTTATCAAATGCGCCATTGTTGTCAATGTGTACCTTCATCAGGGTGGGATGAGAATTTTGAATAAACAATCCTCCTCCCTGGTAAGCACTGTTTCCGATAATGGTAAGATTGGTCAACCATAGAAAATTGGAGCAATTATTTACCCACATTCCAGCACCTTTGTTCTGGTTGTTCGTTGTGCCATTTGCATGCCCGGATGTGATGAAAATGTTATCAACAACTGTAGTAGCACTAATAGCGTTACAGGACATTACATGAAAACTATTATCCACTGATAATGAATTATCAGGTCCAGTGGAATAATATCTGATCCCATAGGGTTCAAGGGGGGAATCATTTGCCATTAAATCACCGCTAAGAACGGTTGGGGTAGCATCTGGTATGCGTTGATCTATGTCGGTTTCTGCACCATAGAAGCCACCAAATATATGTACACCGGATTTTAGAACGAATGAAATTGTCCGGTCGCTCGTGCTGGTAGGTCTGTATATACCCCCTGCCACCCAGATTTGCTGCGGTGCAACTGCGACCTGCAATGCATCCTGCAGATCGGTAAAGGCATTTTCCCAGGTAGAGCCATCCTCGCTTCCTGTAGCACCTTGATCAACATAAATGATTCCACCTTTTGTGTCCGTTACATCTTCTGCATGTACTACCGGAAGTTTATTCCCATGTGTCATGAAAATGGCAACCAATGTAATTAGCCCAAATACTGTTGTTAAAATTTTATACATCATAAACCTCTGTCTTTCTTGAAATATCAGGTTTTTTCATCATTTAGTCAACAATGGCAGAAAGACCTCAAAGGTTGGCGTGGTAAATGGGGTGCCAAATCCCGCTAGAATTGTCATATTTCCTGTTATTGTCACCACAATGCTGGTTTCGGAAGACTCAATGTCACCACCCCAGCCCAGGAAAGACCATTCATCCAAAGGTATTGCTGACAGAGTTACCTCTTCTCCAAGGGAATAGAAACCTTTCAAAGGGTTTTGATCGACAATTCCATATCCTTCGGGCTCAACTGTCACCGTCAATGAGTACCCATCCGGTTCGAATTGAGCGGTAATACTCAGATTGTCATTCACAGTTATAATCAGTGGATGATCTACGCTGATCACATCTCCACTCCAGCCAGTGAACTTCCATCCGGGTTCAGCAACAGCTGACAGTTCTACCTGTTGACCAAATTCATAAGGTCCACTCACGTTCCTTTCAATGGTTCCTTTGCCGTCCGGGTTAACTGAAAGAGAAAGTATATAATCAATTTTGGTGAAAGAAGCTGTCAGGCTGGTATTGCCATCGATTCTCACCAGCAACGGGTTTTCTGTACTGGTTATGTCGCCACTCCAACCGCTGAATGTCCAACCAGGATCGGCGAACGCAGTGAGGGTAACGAATTCGCCATCCGAATAAGAGGTTTTGTCAGGGTTTTTAGTCACATCCCCATTGCCGACGATCTCAACTGACAGCGTATTTTGCTGATATTCATAAGCTCCCATATCAACGGTGGCTGTACCATTTTCATCTCCATCGAAGATGCGTTGGAAACCATCCAGATCTTTCAGGAAAATAATGGGTGTTGTAACAGCAGCATTGGTGCCCAAATCAACACAAGGTGAAGATGCAGTGATCCTGTAATCCCCACCGGGGGTAGGTTTCTCCTGAGCAGCGATCGAACTGACAAACATGGGATTTCCAGTAATGTTATTGTCTCCACTATGCCCACCTTGAATATCTGAATAAGTTACAATCATTTCCCCACCATTATCATCGTGTTGACTGGGTACATTTCCAAACAGAATAGAATTCACGAATGATACATTGGAAGCACTTCTGAAATTATAAATACCACCTCCTGTGGAAGTTCCCGTGGCATAATTATTCACCAGCGTTACATTGGTAAACTGATGAGCAGAAGAGTTGTTGTAGATACCACCACCAAACTGAGTGGCTACATTACCAGAAATGAGTGTGTTGGCGATGTTATTTTGGTTTTCAAAGTTGTAGATGGCTCCCCCATATACAGCTAGATTTCCTCGTAAAACCGTTTCTCGAATGGTTGGGTTTGAATTAGTCGAATTATACACACCTCCACCAGCACCAAAAGCGCTGTTACTTTTGATATCCAATAGCATCATCATGGGGCTGGAAGTCAGATTATAAACAGCTCCACCTTGATATGCAGAATTGCCAATAAAATCGAGATTACTCATCCACAGGTTCTGAGCACAATTGTTTACCAGAATTCCTGCTCCTACCTGATCATTTCCAGTTTCATTGGCATGGCCAGCAGTGATGGTGAAGCCATCCAGGATGGTTCGTTCAGTAAGGCTATCACAGCGGAGAACATGAAGACTGTTGTCAATTGTAAGAGGGTCGTTGGCACCTGTGGCAAATAACTGCCGGATGCCAAGAGCAGTTACCTTATCATTTCCATTGAGGTCTCCACTCAGAACAGAAGGAGGATTGGTGGAAACGCGTTGGAAAACATCACTTTCCGTTCCAGCAAAACCTCCAAACAAATGAACTCCGGTTTTCAACATAAAGGAAGCTGATCGGTCTGAGGTAAGAGTCGGTTTATATAAACCATCCGCCACCCAGATTTGTTGCGGGGCAATAGCATCCTGCAGGGCATCCTGTAAATGGGTGTAGGCATGCTGCCAGCTACCACCGTTATTGAATCCAGTGGCATCCTGGTCAACGTAAATGATGGGTTGGTACTCAAAAGCACCGATATCCACCAGGTCTTCCTGGATTCTGAGACCACCCGCCAGGTCAAGATCAAATCCAGCTGGGACAAGAGCGTTGTTCCCGGTATTGATGGCTGGAGAACCGGGCAGGAGTCGGTAATCTCCTTCGGAAGTAGGTGCCAACGAACGATCAACTGGATTTCGGAACATAATATCTCCGAAAACTAAACTATTCTCTTTACTCAATGTACCTATTCCAAAAGAATAGTCATAATCCTTAACAATCGAATTTTTGATGATTAAATCTCCAAAGCTAATGTCTATCCCACTTGAGTATGGTGACAGATCAGAACGGTTTCCTACGATTGTTGAGTTAATCACGGTAATCCTGGATCTATCCAAATCACTGCCTGTAAAGGTTTTAATGCCTCCACCCGCAAAAGCAGCATGGTTTCCGGTCATCAAAACATTCACCATGTCAAGATCACTGTTGAACGCATAAATAGCACCCCCATTCCCACCAGGATCTTTATAGGCATCATTACCCTTTAATCTTGAATTGGTTATTGTTAAATAATTGTGTTGCAACATATATATCGCCCCAGTGTATGGGGCAGAATTGTTCAAAAAATTTGACCAATCGATCGTAGCCTGACAGTCGAAATACATCATGATTGCACCACCAGACAGGCTGGGGTTGGACATCCCAGGCACCTGGGTATTGCCTTCAAACATAGTATTGAAAATATCGGCAGTGCTGAAATCAAACAGATGCAAGCCAGCACCACCGCTGGTTCCCCAGTTTTCAACGAATTGGGAGTTAGACAACGAAAGAAGTGTGTCGTTGGCGATGAAGATGCCAGCGCCATCGCCAGCCTCATTATATTTAAAGATGGAATTGTCCACTGTCAAATGGGAATGGTAATAAGCATAAATAGCTCCACCATCCAATCCGGTATTTCCGTAGAACTGCATATTCTTCAATTGCATATCTGCACTTTTACGAACCCACACACCGCCACCACCACCAATGTAAGTACCTCCATCCCCGATTACCAGGCTGGATGCCATGCCACCGGTAACGATGAAACCATCCAGAATTGTGCTGGCAGATAAATTCATTGCAGTTACAATATGGCTGGCATTTGTTCCCAGTAAATGGGTGTAATGCTCTGCAATGAAATTACCATCTGCGTTTACATCATTTCCTTCCAGGTCTCCAGAAAGAATGGTTGGATTTGTGTTCCAATCACGCTGATCTATGAGAGTTTCTGTTCCGGTAAAACCGCCATAAATGGATACACCATTGGGGAGGAGAAAAGTCTTGGATCGGATTTCCAATGGATTGCGTTGATTTGAGGGAATATAAACGCCTTCTGCCACCCAAATTTCTGAACCCGATGAGGCAACCTGTAAAGCAGATTCCAAATCAGTGAAGGCATCCACCCAGGAACTGCCATTCCCTGCACCGAATGCATCCTGATCTACATAAATGATCCCACCTTTTGTCTCAGCAGAAATTGCCATAACAGTAGTGTTCATGGGTAGAAACGGATCATACACCTCGTTAATAGGAAGCATAAAGGTTGATGTCTCGAGAAATTCAGCAAAATAACCACCAGGCTTTGGTAATACAGAATCACCAGACGGGTCCTCCAATTCACTGAAACCGATATTTGTGGATTGCAGTTCATAAGGCCCCAAATCCACCAGACCCACAAAGCGTGGATTACCGTCCAAATCAGTAGTTACATTTTTACTAAGATAAATGTTGTTGCCAGCATTCAAAATTTGTGGGATGGCAGCTTCAGTCAGGTGATAATCTCCAGCTGAGGTTGGGGCATTTTCTTTGGGTAGTGGATTCACAAACCCTGGATTGGAACTACCACCTTCATCTTTATAACAATTGTTAAATGTTGGATAAATACCTTCCGTAAAAACATAATTAAAATCATTATCCCAAATAATTGAGTTGTTAAAAGTTGTTGACTTAATCCCCCAAAATTCTGCCGCATCTCCTTGTCTACTGGTGGTATTCCCGGCAATGGTGAGGTTGCTAGCAACCAATGTCCCATCAAATTGACGAATTGCCCCTCCCCCTCCAAAAGAGTAATTTCCACTGAATAATGCATTGGTCATCACTGTGTTAGCATTGCTGATATGGATGGCCCCTCCACCAGACACAAAACCGTAATTCCCGGTGAATTTTCCATTGGTAAGATAAAAGTTAGATACTTCTGAGCTGGTTCCGTTAATGATAGAGATGCCCCCACCAATATTGTCACTGAATTCCACGTCTTTCATGACAATTAAAGGTGGTTGATATGCATCCAATCCCCCTGAATCTCGACCGGTGTTGCTCAACACTTTGACATTTTCTAATTTCAGGGAAGCACGCCAAAGGAAAATACCTCCGCCCACGGCACGCGCGTAGTTGTCCCGGATGATGGTATTCCTGATTGCCACATCACCATCTGAATAAATACCTACCCCACCACCACTGTAGCCAAAATTGCCACTGATGACTGAATCCTCAACCAGGGCTGAACTGCCAGCATCAAACCACATACCACCCCCTCGGTGACGGAAATACAAGGCGGTGTTGCCACTTACGAACAAATTTCTGAGGATTGGCGCACCACCGATAACGTGCACACCGCCACCATGTTTATAGATTTCTTCATCCGGATTATCTGCAAAACCGCCGGTGATTATAAAACCATCCAGGATGGTAGTATTGCTTAGATTTTGACAAAATACCACACTGTAAGCATTATTCCCGACTTCAGTTTCCCAGGTTTCATTGATGAAATTTCCATCTTTATTAATATCATTCATATCCAGGTCACCACTCAGGATGCTTGGATATTGTCTGGGATTCCTTGTATGAGTGCCCGCCAGAAAGCTACCCATGATCTGGACGCCATCTTTAAGGATGAAGCTTTTTGTGCGTTGATCGGCAGCTAATCTGGCAGTGGTAGGTAAATACAGCCCTTGAGCGACACGAATAGTATCACCAGTGCGGGCGGCATCGATGGCAGGTTGCAAATTCTTGAAGGCTGCTGTCCATGAAGTTCCGTCTCCCGGATGGGCAATATTCGCATCCACATACCAGATGCTGGCGGCATGAACAAGTGGCAGTTCGTGCCCATTACGGAACAAATTTCCTGCCACAAAAATCAAGACCATTAGAAATCGAATAAATAATGATAATACTTTCTTAAACATTTAGACCTCCGTCTTTTCATCTGAATAGTTAATTGAAGAATTTCGATTTGATTGAACCTGCTTCCGCAGATATTCGAATAATTCTTCGATATTTTTGAAATTTATCAATTCACGGGTGCCTGGTTTTTCGAGGGATGCTAAGAATTGTTGTGGATTGTGGTGATCCAATTCCCAGATACGAAGTAAATAGGATACATAAAATGAATTCATAACCGCTCAATAAAAAGATGTGATTTTATTCAGGATACAAAATCACCGTCAATAGATCGTCAAATAGTAAAAATCGTAGATTTGGTCATTATTAGGAAGAGTGGTTTTGGCGGATATTCACTCGCGAAAAATACCCATTAGCCCCAAATTATTGAGCTGATTCTTAAAATCAATATAATTAATGAATATGCAATATTCACCACCATTAGAAATCCTATGTTTCGGAGGTTTTCACGTACGAAAGGGTGAAGAACCAATCACTGCATTTAACACCGATAAAGTGCGGGCTTTATTTATTTATCTGGTTGCAGAATATGGGAAAAAGTTTAAACGCTCACATTTGGCGGGTTTGCTATGGAGTGATATCCCGGAAGAGCAAGCCTTACACAACTTGCGTCAGGCAATTACTTTATTAAGAAAAGCAATCCGAGAGGAGGATCAGTCTATCATTTATGCTGATCGGGAAATGGTCGGGTTGCAGCCAAATGCAAACGTGAGAGTGGATGTTTTTGAATTCTCCCAATGGATGAAAATTGCTTATCGCCATCAAAAAAATCAGCACGGGTTGGGCACGATTAATATCGTCGCTCTAACCAAAGCGATAGAAATTTTTCAAAATCCTTTTCTGGATTGTTATCATCTTAATGTCAGTCCTCTTTTTGACGAATGGTTGCTGATCACCCGCGAAAAATTTGACACAGCTGCCGTGGAAGGAATGTCGTACCTGGCAGATTATTTTGAGCGTCGGGAGGAAAAAATCAATGCCATCCAGATGCTCCGCAAAATAATCCACATTATGCCATGGGATGAAAGAGCACACTATCGGTTGATTCAGCTATTAGCACAAGAGGGGCAATGGAGTGCAGCCCAAAAGCAATATGGTTCGCTGGTACGATACCTGAAAAACGACCTGAATGTTAGTCCGGATCCACAAACGGTGGCATTATTTGAACAAGTACGTACACAAGCATTATCCAATCACCTTTCTGTATCAATTACGAAAACCTTGCACAATTTACCACTGTTGACCAGCAACTTTGTGGGTCGGGAGAAGGAAATTGCCAGCCTGAGTGAATTGATAGCCAATCCCATCATTCGTTTGGTGAATATTCTTGGTTTGGGTGGTATTGGCAAAACCCGCCTGGCGTTGGAAATGGCTTTCCTGCAGTACGGCATTTTTCAACATGGTGTGTTTATGGTTCCCCTGCGAAATATTGATTCCTATGATGAGTTCTTAACAGGAATTGGACAAATACTTCAAATTCATTTTACAGACCAATACACGAAAGAACAGCAGGTTTTGGGTTATTGTCGTCAAAAACAACTGCTTTTACTATTGGATAACCTGGACGAATTATCAACAAATCAGGATGTTCAGAAATTTCTAGCAGAAATGGTGAAAGATTGTCAGCAGGTAATGATTCTGGTCACATCCAGACAAAAGACGAATATCACCGAAGAGACTATTTATAGGTTGGATGGCCTGGAATTTCGGGAGCCGCGAAAAATTGATAGTGGAGCGATTACGCATTCAGAAGCAGCTTTATTATTTGAGCAAAGAGTGCAAACCACACAACACAGATTTGAAATTACACCTGAAAATCAAAAAACCATTCACCAACTGTGCAATCTGGTGGAAGGGCATCCTTTGGCGATTGAACTGGTGGCAGGTTCCATATCGGGGAATGTTGAACGAAGGATTCAAGAAACGATTGTGAAGGGGATGAGTGCCTTTGTTTCTGCACTGGCAAATAGTCAACAACACCATCAGACGTTGGCGGCTGTGTTTGAAGTGTCCTGGCAACGGCTATCTTCCCAAGAAAAATCAGATCTAGCCAGGTTGGCATTATTTAAGGGGGGATTTGCGGAGGAAATATCGGGTGAAATTTTTGGAATCATTGCGCATAGATTATTTACTTTATTGGATAAATCTTTACTGCGGGTAAATTCACAGGGAAGATATGATTTACATGAGATCGTGCGCCAATTTGCATTAACTAAATTACAACAATCCAAAGAGTGGGGGATTGCATTTCAAGCGTTCGCAGAATATTATCTGAAATTAATACAGGAACAGGCAATGCGATTTGAAGCTGGCGAGCAATCTTCCAGTTTGGAATGTATTGAACTGGAATTGGATAATATAAAAGTTGCCTGGGATTGGGTTGGTCGAACAAAACAATTTTCATTACTATTGGATGTTATTGAAATGCTCTTCCAATATTTTAATATCCGCAGCCGGTTTAACCAGGGAATAGATTGGTTGGAAGGGTTGAAAATCCATATCGAAGGGCAGCCTGACCACCAATTGTTATACATCATGGTTTTGAATCGCATTGGCTCATTGGCATATCACGCACGACAGAATGATTTGGCACAAAACACATTGATGAAATGTTATGAACACTTAGGTTTTCTGGAAAATGATCGCGAAATGGCGTTGTGTCTGATTGGTTTGGGTGCGATCGAATTTCGTAATAAAAAAAAATATCAAAAAGCGCTAGAATTCGCAACCCAAAGTATACAACTTTACCAAATTTTAGAGGATTCATCCGGTGAAGCTTATGCTGCCTACTTCAAAGGAATAATACTCAACCGAATGGCGGATTACGATCTGGCAGAATCAGCATTGCTGCATTCTATCGCGCTTGCCAGAGCACACAAAAATGTACGTCGTATGGTGGCCCCATTGAATGTGCTGGGTGATATTGCCTGTATCAAGGGACAATATAACAAAGCTGAGGTATTTTTTAAAGAAGCATTGGAAATTGCTATACAGCTGGGAGACCGGTTTAATCAAGGGATTTTATTGAACAACCTAGCGACTCTTTTTCATTACAGCAAAGATTATGAAAAGGAAAAAGAAGCACTTTTAGAAAGTCTGGCAATCTGTGAAGAGATTGGGGATCAGGATGGGATTGCGTTGGCGTATAACAACCTGTGTGAAGTGCATATCGTAAAGGGAGAATTTGACCAGGCAATTCAATATGCTGATATGGGATTGGCGATCGGTCATCAGATTGGTGAGGAGTGGACGATTATCGTCAGCCTGAACAATTTGGGAGAAGCTTATTTGGGATTAGAAAATAGAGCAAAAGCAAAAGAGAATTTGCAACAGGCGATCTGCATGGCAAAGCAGATCGAATCGCTGGATTTGGTCGCCCGTGTCGCCGTGAATATTGGTCAATGGAAATTAATGGACGGTCAATCAGAAAAAGCAATCGAGTGGCTGCAAGCTGCAATTTCACATTCAGCGATTGAATTTGACCACCAGCAAAAAGCACTTTCCATTCTGAAAGAATGCCAGATCCAACCAGGCTGCAAAGGGGATGATGAGCTCTTAGAAAGAATCACAACTGAATTTTGTGACGAGTAAGATCAACTTCGTCGTTTGCGCCAAGCGTATGCATTAATTGGTACAGGAGGGGTTTTAATATATACTGGGGATATAAGAATGAGTCTTTTGGGAGGTGAACATGCAATACCGTGATTTGGGTACTACGGGCTGGAAAGTATCGACAGTTTCTTTTGGTGCCTGGGCGATTGGCGGAGATTGGGGCAGTGTCGATGATCAGGAATCGATTGCAGCCTTACATCGGTCCATCGAGCTGGGGGTCAATTTTATCGACACAGCCGATGTGTACGGAGATGGACGCTCAGAACGCCTGGTGGCGCAGGTTCTTAAAGACCATAAAGACATCCACGTAGCCACCAAAGCCGGCCGCCGCCTGGATCCGCATCTTGCCAGTGGCTACAACCGCCAGAATTTAACTGCCTTTGTCGAACGCAGCCTGAAGAATCTGGCTACCGAGGCGATTGACCTCTTACAGCTGCATTGCCCACCGACTGAGGTCTATTACATGCCGGAAACATTCAGCGTGCTGGATGAGCTGGTGCAGGCTGGCAAGCTCAAGCATTATGGGGTCAGTGTCGAAAAAGTGGAAGAAGCCCTGAAGGCGATTGAGTTCCCGAATGTGAAAACAGTCCAGATCATCTTCAACATCTTCCGCCAGCGTCCGGCTGAATTGTTCTTTCAGGAAGCAATGCGCAAAAAGATTGGAATCATCGTGCGTGTTCCCCTGGCGAGTGGTATGTTAACCGGAAAGATGAAACCAAACACTACTTTTGCACCCGATGACCACCGCTCCTTCAATCGCCATGGTGAAGCGTTCGATCGTGGTGAGACCTTTGCCGGGGTGGATTATGAGATCGGCTTGCAGGCCGTGGAAGAAATCCGTGCGTTGCTGCCACCCGGATGGAGCATGCCGCAATTTGCCCTGCGCTGGATTCTGATGCATGCAGCCGTCAGCTGCGTCATCCCGGGTGCCAAAACGCCACAACAGGCGCAGGATAACGCCGCCGCTGCCGATCTGCCGGAGCTGAGCGCAGAGGTAATGGAAAAAGTGAGCCAGATTTACCAGAGCCAGATTCGGGATTCCGTGCATCATTATTGGTGAGGATTTGCCAGCGGGTAAATTGAGCTCATTTCCCGGAACTGAACGAGAAATGGATGGCATCTTTGGAGCAGTTATCTACACAAGACCCACATAGAATGCATTCACTGTGTTCCATTTTTTGGGCTTTGACCATACTGTTGACGTCCAGACTCATCGGGCAATTGCGGGTACAGGTTTTACAATCCGAACAGGCAGAAGCATTCGCCACAAGTCGCAGGGATGGCCAGGCAAAGCGGTTATGAATCCAGCGACCTAGGATCATGAAAGGTGCCATCCAGCAGATAGAGTGACAGCCCGCGCGTTTGCCCACAATAATGGCCAGCAGCATGAATAACCCGATGACCAAATAATATATGATGTATTTGAGTGGCTCATCAATTGATACACCGCTGTCCGTCAGATGCAAGAAGTTGACGGTTTGGAATCCACTAGCTTGAATGAAAAGCCAGGCGATGATGGATATCCAGGGGATCCAGATTAGCCACTTGATCCAATCGATCTTTCGAAGCTTGATCGCTTTACGATTGATCGGTTCGACAATCTCCTGCATACCACCCCCGGGGCAAACCCAACCGCACCAGGCACGCCCTAAAAAGAGGGAGGAGAGAAACATCAACCCAAACATGATCAGGCTGCCACTGACAATCCCATACATAGCACCATCGATGATCACGTAGGGGGAAAAAAAATTCATGGTAATGGGGAAAGATAAAAATGCCAGGATGACAAGAGCTTTGCGAATTCTTTGTTGGCGAGGGAGTTGTTTGACCATGATAATACCTTTCTATGCTTGCGGCAACTGACCGTTTTTAATTCTATCTACCACACTTTGCGCCCATTGCAGGTTGGCACGCATATTGGCAATACCATTTTCGAGGGTTAACAACCAGAAAAAATGCTCGCGTGGGGAGGTGATTTCGTTTTGATAGGGGGTGATTTGATCCGGCACCTGATCATATTGATCCAGAATAGCTTGCATAATGGCGACGTAGCCTTCAAACTTTGCCAGAATCTCTTGATCTGATAACTGTCCGGAAAAGAAGGTCTGAATGAGGGGAGCGCTGCGAGGTTCATCCAACGGCGGGGGACCACTGATCCAATCCCTTAATGAATTTCTGCCAGCAGGTGTGATGTGATAAACCTTGCGATCCGGGCGGTCTTTCTGTGGGATCTTTTCCATCTCTGCCATGCCTTGCTGCGTCAGACGGGCGAGTGTGCGGTAGATTTGGCTCTGATCGGCTGGCCAAAAATGACGGATAGAGGAATCGAAGATCTTTTTCAGGTCATAGCCACTGTAAGGGTGGTAATTGAGAAATCCGAGAATGGCATAATCAAGGGACATGAGATGCTCTTTTATATAGGATTGATATTATATAGGATAGATCATATAATAACAGATTGTTGATGTTTGTCAATAGTGGGTTATTTAGCTAGAAGGCTAAAGGCTAACGGCTAAAGGCGAAAAGAGAAAAGCTTAATGCTCAATGCTCAAAAAAAACCAATTCCTGAAGAAATATAATCTTACTTGTAGGGGAAGTGTTCAAGACCTACCCCGGATTTGTGATGATGAAAATGAATGGTGTGCTGTCAACGAACACCAAAAGAGTGCATTGCACTTAGGGTGTAACCAACAATTGCGGAATGGACAATTATGAGGGAATATTTATAATCCAAAAGTGCGTTGCACCTACCTACGATTCGTTCGATTCGAAACGATGACGTAGGACCAAAGTAGATCGA
>SWBZ01005028.1_pt3 | contig 14663 bp, 16 predicted proteins | sample 4693031 | NCBI WGS metagenome assembly SWBZ01 (sample SAMN10267274, study PRJNA491770) | bioreactor metagenome | isolation source: DHS bioreactor inoculated with | place: Japan: off Shimokita Peninsula
TCGACCTTCGGCAACAGGATCGCGTCCGGCCGGCAGGCGCGGGCAGCCTCCAGGTCGTCGGCGCCCCATATGCTGGCGAGTGCGTTGATCCGTACCGCGAGCGGTCGACCGTCGCGCTCGCGGCCGGCGAAAAATCGCACCATGCGTTCGCGCGCGATCGTCTTTTCCTCCGGCGCGACGGCGTCCTCCAGGTCGACGATCACCGCGTCGCAGGCAAGCCCGGCAACCTTGGCCAGCGCCTTGTCGTTGGCGGCCGGAACATAAAGGACGGAGCGAAGGGGCGGCGGCTGGGTTTTGTCGGTGGCCCCTACATACCCTTCGGCCGGCGGCTTGCAAGTGCGCCCGGAATCTGTCTGATGCGGGACGGCGCACCATCAGGCGGCGCTCCGGGTGCAAGCCGGGGAGGACAGGGTGAAGACCTACGACATCGTCATCATTGGCGGCGCGATCGTCGGGAGCTCGATCGCCTGGTATCTGCGCGAGGAGGGGTTTTCGGGATCGATCGCGCTCCTCGAGCGCGATCCGCAGTTCGCCACCGCCGCGACCACGCTGTCCTGCGCCTCGATCCGCCAACAATTCTCGAGCCCCGAAAATATTCGCCTGTCGCGCTTCACCCTCGAGCTGTTCCGCCGGCTGACGGCAGTGTTCGGGCCGCAGGCCGATATCGGCCTGCGCGAAAAAGGCTACCTGATCCTGGCCTCGGAGGCGGGGCGGCCGATCCTTGCGGCCAACCATGCGGTGCAACGGGCCGAGGGCGGCGACATCCTGCTCGAGGACGCGGCCGCCCTGAAGCGGCGTTTCACCTGGTTGTCGACCGAGGGCATCGCGGCGGGCGCCTATGGGCAAACGGGCGAGGGCTGGTTCGACGCGCATGCGCTTTTGATGCTGTTTCGCAAGGCGTTGCGCGGGCGTGCGATCGATTTCCTGTCCGCTTCGGTGACCGGGCTGGAACGCGACGGCAACCGGGTCGAAACCGTCATGCTCGACACGGGCGAGCGGATCGGCGCTGGCATGGTCATCAACGCGGCTGGGCCCAATGCCGGCGCGGTCGCGGGAATGGCCGGGCTGGCGCTGCCGGTCGAGCCGCGCAAGCGCACGGTGTTCGTGTTCGAGGCGCGCGAACGTTTCGACGACATGCCGCTGATCGTCGATCCCTGCGGTGTCTATGTCCGGCCGGAAGGCTCGGTCTATATTACCGGTGGGGCCGAGGACGCGGCCGGCGAAGGCCCGGCCGATCCGACGGATTACGATCCCGATTGGGCGCTGTTCGAGGCGGTGATCTGGCCGGCGCTTGCCGCGCGCATTCCCGCCTTCGAGGCGATCAAGCTGCAGCGCGCCTGGGCCGGGCATTATGACTACAACACGCTCGACCAGAACGCCGTCATCGGTCCGCATCCAGAAGTCGAGAATTTCGTGTTCGCCAATGGCTTTTCCGGTCACGGCCTGCAGCAGGCGCCGGCTGTCGGCAAGGCGCTGGCGGAATTCCTGGTTCATGGCGGCTATCGCACGCTCGATTGTTCCGCCTTCGGCTATGAACGCATCGCCGCAGGCCGGCCGTTCCGCGAATTCAACGTGATCTGAGGATCCGGTCCCGCCCGCCACCCTTTCCGGCGCGCGGCGTGCTGCATATTGACGCGACGGGGCCTCACGCCTATCTGATCGGCTCATACGGGCCGGAAGCCCCTGCCGCCCGCGGCGCAAGCCATGGTGAAGCTTCCGACGATTCCATCGTTTCCCTGTCGATTTGGCGGCCGAAACGGCAATGCGGGCTCCCGTGAGCAGAATGCCGCTCGCAAAGCGATAGGAGTGAACGGTGATGACATCATCCACCGACTACAAGATCCATGCCAAGCGGCTGCGCGAGGCGCTTGCGGCGGACGGCATCGCCGTCTCGCACGGCAAGGCGCTCGAACTCGTCGCCCGCCAAAACGGCGCGCGCGACTGGAACACGCTTGCCGCTGCCGCATCCGCGCCCGCCGCGCCAGGAGACGCACGGTCCCTGGCTGGCGCGCCCTTCGCCGTCGGCGACCGGGTCGAGGGCGATTTCAACGGCAAGCCGGCGCAGGGGCGGGTCTTCGGACTTTCGGAGACCATCAAGCCGGGCCTGTGGCGCGCTACCATCGCGTTCGACCCGCCGGTCGACGTGGTGACATCGGAGCTGTTCTCCTCGGAGCGGCGGCGCATCACCATGATCGTCGGCGAGGACGGCCGCTCGCGCCGGCTGACCGGCACCGAAACGGGCGTCATGGCGCTGCGCCGCGCGGCGCAGGCCTAACATAGAGCAGACGGAGCGGCGGGACCGAAGGGTCCTGCCGTTGCGTCGCGGCCGCCCTTTGATTTGCGCGCGCGATCCGTATAAAGCGGAGCCGACAGAATTTCCGAACAACCGACAGGCCCGCGGAATGGACAAGTTCACCACCTTAACCGGCGTTGCAGCCCCCTTGCCGATCGTCAATGTCGACACCGACATGATCATCCCCAAGGACTATCTCAAGACGATCAAGCGCACCGGTCTCGGCACCGGACTTTTCGCGGAGATACGCCATAGTGAGGACGGGTCGGAGAATCCGGATTTCGTGCTCAACAAGCCGGCCTACCGCAATGCACAGATCCTCGTGGTGGGCGATAATTTCGGCTGCGGGTCGAGCCGCGAGCATGCGCCCTGGGCATTGCTGGATTTCGGCATTCGTTGCGTGATCTCGACCTCCTTCGCCGATATTTTCTACAACAACTGCTTCAAGAACGGCATCCTGCCGATCAAGGTCAGCCAGGACGATCTCGACAAGCTGATGGACGATGCCAGCCGCGGCGCCAACGCGACCGTCACCGTCGATCTCGAGGCCAAGGAGATCCGTGGCCCCGACGGCGGCGCGATCGCCTTCGATCTCGACGAATTCCGGCGTCATTGCCTGCTCAACGGCCTCGACGATATCGGCCTGACCATGAAGAAGGCGCCGGCGATCGCCACCTACGAGGAAAAAGCCGCCGTCGTCCGTCCCTGGGCCTGATCGGCGACGCCGGTTTCATCATGCGCCCTTTCGTGCCCCGGCGGCTGGAACCGGTCGTCTTCGGGCTGCTGTTGTCGGGCCTGATGTCGTTTCTCGTGTCGGGCCTGTCGACCGCGATCGCGCGCGGCGTGGACGCGGCGTTTCTTTTCTACTGGCTTTCGGCCTGGCTGCCATCCTGGGCGCTGGCCTTTCCCGCCGTGCTGGTGGTGGCCCCGGTCGTGCGCCGCATCGTCAAGCGTATCGTGATCTGACCGACCCGCCCGGTCGGCGTGCAAAAATTTCCGAACCGGACGCCGAGACGGTTTCATGCCAAGCGGTTTTGCCGCTACTCTGCGTTGTAGACCGGCCGAGCGTATCTTTCATCCGCGTTCGGCCCAGAGGCCTGGGAGAGACCATGTCGATTTTTTCACGCATCCTGATTTCCGTTTTCGGCGCACTCGTGGCCACCGGCGCAGCACGGGCCGAGGCGGAGGACGTCCAGCGCTATTCCTTCCAGGACGGAGAGCTGACGATCACCCGCCAGGATTACGAGCGCGTGGTGGCATACGAAGGGCGCGCGCTGCATCGCGCCTATTTCATCGGGTTCGACCGGATCGTCACCGTGCGCGACGTCGAGATCGCGTTGTTGACGGCCGGCAATGGCGGCAATGCCTGCGGTCCCTATACGATCATGGTGTGGAAGGCCGAGACCGGCGACGTGGAAACCGAGATCGTCGGCGAGGAATGCGGCGCGCCGCCGCCGGCGGTGACGGACGAGCGTATCTATTTCATGCCCTATCTGAGGCCCGGCGAACAGGCCACGGTCCGCTCCTGGGTTCCCGATGACGGGTTCGAGACGGCGGGTGTGCTGTCCTACGCGCCGCAGCAGGGCAGCGACTGGTCGCGTTTCGATCCCGCGACGGTCAGCCATCCGGTCGAGCTTTTCCGCAATGCCGGGCTCTACGAGACGGCGCAGGATTTGCTCGGGGACGACCTGTTTTCAGTCGCGGCCGGACTCGGGACCGCGAGCGCGCCCGAAATCACCGATGACGGTCTTTTGACGGCGCGCGGCTGCGTACCGCATGCCTGCGGTGCCCAGGACACGTTCGTCGTCGTCGACGTCGAAAACCGCGCCCTGTATTTCGCTCAGCAACAGGCCGAACCGATGCCGCGCTTCTGGCCGGCGCGCGATCAGTGGCCGGCCGCGATCGCCGCTCTGGTGCCGGACGATCTGTGAGTGTCGGCTACGCGTGATGCCCGATGGGGCGGCACGCGGATGGCCGGGACGCGGTTGAGGAGCGCGTGACGGGCATGGACGACCATTTCTGTCCCGGTTGCGGAAAGGTCCAGCGGGCTTTCGCGCGCTATCCCTGGTATTTCTGCCAGGATTGCCTGGCGACGGCCGAGGATGGACCCGGCCGGCGCCTCGTCTTCGGCAATGCATCGTTGTCCGGCGGCTTGGTCTGGGGGTTTGCCGACGATCCGTCCCGCTACGACGACCGCGCGATCCTGGTGATCTGTCTTATCCGCAAACGCCGGGTCGTGGTGCACGAGGCGCGTTTCGGCGGCGTGGTGGCCGAACCCTTCAACAGCGTCGTGCTGCCGCCCAGCGACGCGAAACACCATGTCGACCTTTCCAGGTCGCAGCATGACCCGGCGGTGCTGGCGCGGCTGAAACAAGCGGGAAGCAAGACATGACGAGACGCCTGATCTCCACTGGTTCCCCCTTCGAGAAAACCGCCGGCTATTCGCGCGCGGTCGTCCAAGGCGACTGGTGCTTCGTGTCCGGCACGACCGGCTACGACTACGCCACCATGACGATGCCGGAGACGATCGAGGCGCAGACGCGCAACTGCCTCGCCACGATCGCCGCCGCGCTGGCCGAAGCCGGCTTCGACCTCGCCGACGTGGTGCGGGCGCATTATTACGTGACCGACCGCGCTTTCGTGCCGACGGTGTTTCCGATCCTCGGGGAAATTTTCGGCGCAATAAGGCCGGCGGCGACGATGATCGTGTGTCAGCTCAACGAGCCGGAGATGAAAATCGAAATCGAGGTGACGGCCCTGCGGCGCGGTGCGGCGGGCTGACCCGCCGGCCGCTCAGGCCTGGACCGGACCCTGGACGCTCCCGTCCGGGTGCGACTTGCGCAATCGGCGTCTGGCGTCTAGCTAGTGTCGCGAATTCGAAATCGACCTCGTTTCCACCACACATGGCGGCGGATTTCCGCCTTTTCGAAAGGGTTTTCCATGGTGACGCGCAACCTGCTGCTTCTTCCCGGCGACGGCATCGGCCCCGAGGCGATGGCGGAGGTGCGCAAGCTGATTGCGGTGCTGAACGACACCCAGTCCGCCGGTTTCACGGTCCAGGAAGGGCTGGTCGGCGGCGCGGCCTACGACGCGCACGGCCAGGCGATCTCCGATGAGGACATGCAAAAGGCCCTGAACGCCGATGCGGTGCTGTTCGGCGCTGTCGGCGGACCCAAATGGGACGGCGTGGCCTACGAGGTGCGGCCGGAGGCCGGTCTGCTGCGGCTCAGGAAGGAGATGGAGCTGTTTGCCAATCTGCGCCCCGCGATCTGCTATCCGGCGCTGGCCGCCTCGTCCTCGCTCAAGCAGGAGATTGTCGAGGGGCTCGATATCCTGATCGTGCGCGAGCTGACCGGCGGCGTTTATTTCGGCGAACCCAAGGAAATCATCGATCTCGGCAACGGCCAGAAGCGCGGTATCGACACCCAGGTCTACGACACGTTCGAGATCGAGCGCATTTCCGGCGTCGCATTCGAACTGGCGCGCACCAGGGCCAACAAGGTGTGCTCGATGGAAAAGCACAATGTGATGAAGTCAGGCGTGCTGTGGAAGGAGGTCGTGTCGGCGACCCACAAGGCGAACTACGCCGATGTCGAGCTGACCCATATGCTGGCCGATGCCGGCGGCATGCAGCTGGTGCGCTGGCCCAAGCAGTTCGATGTGATCGTCACCGACAATCTGTTTGGCGACATGCTGTCGGACGTCGCGGCGATGCTGACGGGATCGCTCGGCATGCTGCCGTCGGCCTCGCTCGGCGCGCCCGATCCCAAGTCCGGCGCCCGCAAGGCGCTGTATGAGCCTGTGCACGGCTCCGCGCCCGACATTGCCGGCAGGGGACTCGCCAATCCGATCGCGATGATCGCCTCGTTCGCGATGTGCCTGCGCTATTCCTTCAACATGGTCGCCGAGGCGGACCGGCTCGAGGCGGCGATCGCCGGCGTGCTCGAGGACGGAATGCGCACCGCCGACATCATGTCGGACGGTATGACCCAGCTCTCGACTGCGGAGATGGGCGACGCGATCACGGCGAAATATCTGGCCCTGTCGGCCTGAGACCGTTCGTTTGCCGGTGCGGGGCCGTCACCCAACAGGGGGCGGCCCCCATTTGTTTTCGGATTTCTGCGACGGGATCAGCGCGAAAACGAGGATGATCAGATTGCCCACCGTGGGCACGAAGCCAAGCAGGATGAACCATCCTGACAGGCCGATATCGTGCAGCCGGCGGATCGTGACGGCGATCGAGGGCAGCGCCAGCGCCAGGACCAGAATTGCGGTCAGGCCGAGCGCCAGCACCGGTTCCTCGCGATCGAGATTGCCGGCCACGCCGTCGGCGATCAGCCCGGCAAAGATCGCGACAACCATCACGATGAACACGAACAGGAAAAATCCCCAGAACTCCCGGCGCGAGGCGCGTGCTCCAAGCCTGACATAGGAGACCGTGACGCAAGCGAGGAAAAGCCCGAAAAGCGAGCGCCGGCCGTGCGGCTCGCTTCCGGCAAGCCTGGCCGGCGCGACGGTGGAAGGTTCTTCCCTGGTCCCGGCGGTTTTGTCCGTCCGGCTGCCGACAGCCATGACGTCGCGGGCACGATTGCCCTCGGTCAGGAATTCGACCTTGGCGCCCTTGCCCGGCGCGGCCGCGGCAACGAGGTCCGGGCTGGCGAAATGATAGCGGTTGCCGTCATCGCCGTCGATGAAGCCGATGCCGCGTTGGTCATCGAAATAGAGAACTTCGCCGCGCATGCCGCCCTTCCGGGTTTGTCTTCATCCACCGGCTAGGTTTCCGCGCCGGACGCGGGAAGTCAACGGCCGGGCCATCGCGCAGCAAAGGCGATGTCCCGGATTGCGCACGATCGGCGGTCGGCGGACCAGGCAATTGACTCTTTAAGCAGAACCGCTAGAAGCGATGCGTTTCGTGGAGCAGGCCATGCGCGCCGGTGTTTTTGCAGATTCTCGTCGTCATTCGCCCGGATCACTCTCCGGCGACGACATGCGCGCACGCTGCACCACCCGTAAAACCCGAGCCAAAACGACCGCCAAAACGGTCTGATTTTCTCGGCCTTACTCCCCCTCTCCCCGGGTCCGGCCGGGGAAAGCCGCCTGCGCCGCCGGCGGACCTTCCAGCAAAAGGGGAGTGACAGGAGATGACCGAAATGGGTTTCAAGATTGCAGTCGCCGGCGCTACCGGCAATGTCGGCCGCGAAATGCTCAACATACTCGAGGAGCGCGGCTTTCCGGCCGACGAGGTCGTGCCGCTCGCCTCGCGGCGTTCCCTCGGTACCGAGGTGTCCTACGGCGATCGCACGCTGAAGGTAAAAGTGCTCGACACCTATGATTTTTCCGACACCGATATCTGCCTGATGTCGGCCGGTGGCGGCGTGTCGAAGGAATGGTCGCCGCGCATCGGCAAGCAAGGCTGCGTGGTGATCGACAACTCGTCGGCCTGGCGCTACGACGCCGACGTGCCGCTGATCGTGCCGGAAGTGAATGCCGACGCGATCGAGGGCTTCACCAAGAAGAACATCATCGCCAACCCCAATTGCTCGACCGCCCAGCTTGTCGTCGCGCTGAAGCCGCTGCACGACGCGGCAACCATCCGCCGTGTGGTCGTGTCGACCTACCAGTCGGTTTCCGGCGCGGGCAAGGAAGGCATGGACGAGCTCTTCGAGCAGACGCGCGCCGTTTTCGTCGCCGACCCGATCGAGGCCAAGAAGTTCACCAAGCGCATCGCCTTTAACGTCATTCCGCATATCGACGTGTTCATGGAGGACGGTTCCACCAAGGAAGAATGGAAGATGGTGGCCGAAACCAAGAAGATGCTCGATGCGAAGATCAAGCTGACGGCGACCTGCGTGCGCGTGCCGGTGTTCATCGGCCATTCCGAGGCGGTCAATATCGAGTTCGAAAACCCGATCACCGCCGATGAGGCGCGCGAGATCCTGCGCGAGGCGCCGGGTTGCCTGGTCGTCGACAAGCACGAGGATGGCGGCTACGTCACGCCGCTGGAATCGGCCGGCGAGGACGCGACCTATATTTCGCGCATCCGCGAGGATTCGACCTTGGACAACGGCCTCAATCTGTGGGTCGTCTCCGACAATCTGCGCAAGGGCGCAGCACTCAACACCGTGCAGATCGCCGAAATCCTGGTCGCGCGCGGATTGATCACGCCGAAGAAGCAGGCGGCGTAGCCCGCCTCACACCGGCGCCGTTCGTAGGGCTCGCGTCCGCCGCGGTTGGCGGACGCGCTCGCCTTCGGTCGGCACTCCATTCCTTCTGCCGGCATTTTTTTAGCGCTTCGATCTCGCCTTCGTCGTGCGGGCCTAGGCTTTACCCCGGTTCCAGCTCCGGCCGCGATCGCCGATCAATTCGTGCCCGTTCTCGGTGACGGCGACCGTATCTTCCAGCTTGATGAAACCGCGGCGCGGATGAAGCATGGTGGTTTCGACCGATATCACCATGCCGGATTCCAGCGGTCTGTCGGCGTCGACGCCGTCATAGGCGACGGGATGGTTGGTCATCAGGAACGGCGCCTCGTGGCTGATCAGGCCCATGCCGTGGGCGAAAAAGTCGTTGCAGGCGGCATTCGGTAGCGATTTCAGCGTCTCTTCCGCATGGACGATCATCTCCGCTCCGGTTGCCCCCGCCCGGATTCTCGAAAATGCTGCCTGCTGGACGGCGTCGACCTCCGCCAGCAGGTCCTGCAGTTCGGAATCCGGTTCGCCGAGAACGCCCATGCGGCACAGATCGCCGATATAACCGCGATAATTGCCACCCGAATCGAGCGACAGCACCTCGCCCGACTGCCAGCTTTGCGACGAGACGGCGCGGTTGTGGCTCGAACCGATGGTGATCAGGCAATATTCGAACTGGAGACCGCGTTCGGTCTCCTCGCGGCGCAGCGCATCGACCAGTTCGGCCTTGCCGGCACCCTCGCCGTGGCCGGAGAACACCGCCAGCATGGAATCGGTGATCAGTTCGGATGCGGTGCGCAACAGGTCGAGTTCGGCCGCGGTCTTGACCGCGCGCAGGCGCTCCAGCGTGCCCGTCGCGTCGACGAAACTCGCATCCTCGAGCCCGGCGGTCAGCGCCAGCCAGGCGTCGGAGGGCAGGAAGGGCGGTTCGATGCCAATCCGCGCCCCGTGGCGGCCGATCGCCTTGATGTGCGCGATCGCTTCCTGCGCGGCATCGACGCTGCCCCAGCAGGAGGTCTTGACCGCGGGTGTCCAGAACGGCTTCACCTGCTGTTCCATACCCTCCATCTTGTTGCCGATATAGGCGGTACGGTCGGGCCGGCCCCTTTCGTAGACGAGGATGGGCAGGTAACGGCTGTGGCCGATCGCGTCCATGGCGTGAAAGAAGATGTAGCGATAGCCGCCGAGCAGATATTGGACATTGTGCTTGGAGGTCGCCACAAGCACGTCGATACCGGCTTCCTCCATCAGGCGATCGAGCCGCGCGTTGTCGAATGGCGTGTCGGCGTCCCTGGCCGCGGTCGACTGGATGCTCACCGTGTGCTCCTCCGCCTACGGGTCTTGCCCGAACGATCTCAGGCAAACTGGTCGGACCAGATTGCCCTATCGACCCGGTTCCGGTCCAGCGGAAAATTGCCGCACCCCGCTGGCACCAACTCGAACGAAGGCGAGTCGCAGGTCGCTGACGCGCGGCATCGTATCGTCAAAACGAAAACGGCGGGCCAGAGGCCCGCCGTCCAATTATTCGTTTCGGAACGGAAACGATCAGGACGCTGCTTCCTCGGCCGGCGCTTCGGCGGCTTCGGATACCGCGGCCTTTTCTTCCTCAAGCTTGGCGGCGAGCTCTTCCTCGGCCTGCTTGATCAGCGCCAGGCGTTCCTGGGCCTTCTTGCCCGGCTCGGCCTTCTTGGGATTGGAGCGCGCCGGACGCTTGGCAAGACCAGCCTGGTCGAGAAAGCGCAGCACGCGGTCGGTCGGCTTGGCGCCCTGGGCCATCCAGTGCTTGACGCGTTCCTCGTCGATCTTGACGCGCTCGGCGTCCTTGGGCAGCGTCGGGTTCCACGAACCGATCGCCTCGATGAAGCGGCCGTCGCGCGGGCTGCGTACGTCGGCGACGACGACATGATAGTAGGGGCGCTTTTTCGAGCCCGCCCGGGCCAGTCTGATCTTCAGTGCCATTTTTGTCTCCTAGGGTCTCACTGATCGGAATTGTCGGGTTCAGCCGTCCGTGCCGGCATGGGGAGCATCCCCGGCGCCGTTTTCACGAGCGATCATTTCGTGGTGCCGGATCACCTCGCGGATGATGAAATTGAGGAATTTCTCCGCGAAATCCGGGTCGAGATGGGCGTCGGCGGCAAGCTGGCGCAGCCGCGCGATCTGGCGCTCCTCGCGCGCGGGGTCGGCCGGCGGCAAATCGTGTGTGGCCTTCAAATGGCCGACCGCCTTGGTGCACCGGAAACGTTCGGCAAGCATATGCACGAGCGCGGCATCGATATTGTCGATCGAGGCCCGGTAGCCGGCCAGGATCTCGCGCGCCTTCTGGGTGTCCGACGTTTCCGCCAATGCCGTTCCTCCGTTCATTTCTTTCTCGGCAGGCCGGGCAGGCCCGTGCCCAGTCCCGGCAGCTTCGCTCCGCCGGGCAGGCCGGGCAGACCACCGCCGCCGCCAAGCCCGGGCATGCCGCCGCCGAGGCCGGCCGCCTCGGCCTGTTTTTGCAATTGCTCGAGCTGCTTGGGATCCATTTTCGACAGGTCCGGCATGCCGCCCATGCCGCCGCCCAAGCCGCCAAGGCCCATCTTCTGGGCCATGCCGCCCATCAGGCCGCGCATGGCGCCGCCGCCTTTGCCCTTGCCGCCCATGGCTTTCATCATGTCGGCCATCTGGCGATGCATCTTCAAGAGCTTGTTGATCTCGGCGGCGTTGGTCCCCGACCCGGCCGCGATGCGTTTTTTGCGGCTGTGCTTGAGGATGTCGGGATTGGCCCGTTCCTTCTTCGTCATCGAGGAAATGATGGCGAGCTGGCGGCCGAACATCTTGTCGTCGAGGCCGGCTGCCGCGATCTGGTCCTTCATTTTGCCCATGCCGGGCATCATGCCCATGATGCCGCCCATGCCGCCCATCTTCTGCATCTGACGCAGCTGGTCGGCGAGGTCGTTCAGATCGAACTTGCCCGACTGCATCTTCTTGGCCATCGCGGCGGCCTGTTCCGCGTCGATGGTTTCGGCGGCCTTTTCGACGAGGGAGACGATGTCGCCCATGCCGAGAATGCGGTCGGCGATGCGCTTGGGATGAAACTCCTCCAGCGCGTCCATCTTCTCGCCGGTGCCGATCAGCTTGACCGGCTTGCCGGTGACGGCGCGCATCGACAGCGCGGCGCCGCCGCGTCCGTCGCCATCCATACGGGTAAGCACCAGCCCGGTGACGCCGACCCGCTCGTCGAAGGAGCGCGCGAGGTTAACGGCGTCCTGGCCGGTGAGCGAATCGGCGACGAGCAGGATCTCGTGCGGGTCCGACACCTTGCGGATGTCGGCCATCTCGATCATCAGCGGCTCGTCGATATGGGTGCGGCCGGCCGTATCGAGGATGACGACGTCGTGGCCGCCGAGCCTGCCGGCCTGGACGGCGCGCTTGGCGATGTCGACCGGCGACTGGCCGCCCACGACGGGCAGGGTAGCGATGCCGGTCTGCTCGCCGATCTGGCGCAACTGTTCCTGCGCGGCCGGGCGGCGGGTGTCGAGCGAGGCCATCAGGACCTTCTTGCCCTGCCGCTCGGCAAGCCGCTTGGCGATCTTGCCGGATGTGGTCGTCTTGCCCGAGCCCTGCAGGCCGACCATCATGATGACAACCGGCGCCGGCGCATTGAGGTCGATCACCTCGCCGTCCGAGCCGAGCATGGCGACCAGCTCATCGTGGACGATCTTGACGACCATCTGGCCGGGTTTGATCGATTTCAGCACTTCCGCGCCGACGGCCTTTTCGCGTACGCGATCAGTGAAGGAGCGCACGACCTCGAGCGCGACGTCGGCCTCGATGAGAGCCCGGCGCACTTCGCGCAGCGCCGCGGACACGTCGGCTTCCGACAGCGCGCCGCGCCCGGTCAGCCCGTTCAGGATCGATCCAAGGCGTTCCTGCAGCGATTCAAACATCGTCCGTCCTTTGTCTCCGACCGTTCTCAGTCAGAGGTAGTATGTCCGCCGCGATCGACCAACCGCCAAAGCCAAAAAGCACCCGGGGGCGCATCGCGCTGCCGGGTGTTGGCCTCCGGGATCGCTTTATACCTTCAAAAAGGGTCCCGGTCGGCTGCTCGGAGTGGTCACTCGTCGCGGAATTCGAGCCGGATAGACAGGATTTGGCCGCGAAAGTCAAGCAAAAGCACGCCAGATGCGCGCTCGAGCGCCGGACAACCCGTCGGGCCGCTCGCCGCCGCGTCGACGATCATCCCTTCGAAGTCGGACATAGCCGCAACCCACCGTTAACCGGCCCAAGAATAGACTTGTTTGGAAACTAGCTCCATACTTTTGGCGCGATCTGCGTGCCTGGCCAGGCGGGGTTTACCTGGTGGCCGTGGCGGGCGCGTCGTGACCGGTGCAGGCAGCGGGAGAACGGAATGACAATCAGGTCCAAGGGCATGGTGATGGCGGCGGTTTTGGCCGTCGCGACTTTGGCTGGAAGCGGTGCGGGCTGGGCGGCCCAATGCGGCAACAATGCCAACGGGTTCGAGGCCTGGAAGCAGCAGATGACGGCCGAGGCCCGCGCCAAGGGCATCGGCAATCGCGGCCTCAAGGCGCTGCAGCAGACGCGCTATGCGACGGCGACCATACGCGCCGACCGCGGACAGAAAAGCTTCAAATATTCGCTGAAGAAATTCATGCAGGTGCGTGGCGCCAGCACGATCGCCAGCAAGGGCAAGCGGCTGAAGAAGCAGCACGCCAAGCTGTTCGCCAATCTGGAGCGGCGCTACGGCGTGCCGCCCGGCCCGTTGATCGCGATCTGGGGCATGGAGACCGGCTTCGGCAGCTTCATGGGCAACTCGAACCTTTTGTCTGCGACGGCCACGCTCGCTTATGACTGCCGGCGCTCGGAGTTCTTCACCGGCCATCTGATCGCCGCGCTGACGCTGGTCGATCGCGGCGTGGTTTCCAGTTCCAGCGTCGGTGCCAAGCATGGCGAGCTCGGCCAGACGCAGTTCCTGCCGGGCAGCATTCTGCGCTACGGCGCCGATGGCGACGGCAATGGCCGGCTCGACCTGGTGCGCTCGCGCGCCGACGCGTTGGCCTCCACGGCAAATTTCCTGCGCGCGCATGGCTGGCGTCCCGGCGCGGGCTATCAGCCCGGCCAGCCTAATTTCCGTGCCATCAAGGGCTGGAACGCGGCGAGCGTCTACCAGCAGGCGATCGCGATCATCGGCGCGCAGATCGACGGCTGAGCAACGCAAGGGGGCGGCGGGATCTTTCCGCCGCGCCCGTCTTCGGGCCTAGGATTATTGCTCGTCGTAGGTGACGAGCAGGTCCTTGGCGTCGATCTGGTCGCCGGCGGCGACCAGCACTTCTGCAATCACGCCGTCGCGCTCGGCATGCAGCGCGGTTTCCATCTTCATCGCCTCGATCGACAGCAGCACGTCGCCGGCCTTGATCTCCTGCCCGGCCGCAACCGCCAGCGTCGAGACGACGCCCGGCATCGGCGCGGCGACGTGGTTGTCGTTGCCGGGATCGGCCTTGCGCCGCGTCTTGCCGTTGGCAGCGCCATGCGCACGGTCCGGCACCTTGACCCGGCGCGGCTGGCCGTTGAGCTCGAAGAAGACGGTGACCATGCCCTTGTCGTTGGTCTCGCCGATCGCCAGGCAGCGCACGACCAGTGTCTTGCCGCGCTCGATCTCGACGAAAATCTCGTCCTCCGGCTGCATGCCGTAAAAATAGGTCGGCGTCGGCAGCACGCTGACGGGGCCGTAATCGTCCGTGACGGCGGCGAAGTCGGAAAACACTTTCGGATACATCAGCCAGGAGGCGAACTCGAACTCGCTGGCTTCGCGACCGAGCTGGTCTTCCAGTTCCCGGCGCTTCGCGGGCAGGTCGGCCTGTTCAAGCAGCGCGCCGGGCCGCTCGGTGACCGGTTTTTCCCCCTTCAGCACCTTGGCCTGCAGGGCGGCGGGCCAACCGCTTGGCGGCTGGCCGAGATCGCCGCGCAGCATGGAGACGACCGAGTCGGGAAAGGCGATGTCGCGGGCTGGATCCTCGACCTCGGCGACCGTCATGTCCTGGCTGACCATCATCAGCGCCATGTCGCCGACCACTTTCGACGACGGCGTCACCTTGACGATGTCGCCGAACATCAAATTGACGTCGTGATAGGCCTGCGCGACCTCGTGCCAGCGCGTCTCCAGTCCCAGCGAACGGGCCTGCTCC
>SWBZ01006341.1_pt1 | contig 14355 bp, 13 predicted proteins | sample 4693031 | NCBI WGS metagenome assembly SWBZ01 (sample SAMN10267274, study PRJNA491770) | bioreactor metagenome | isolation source: DHS bioreactor inoculated with | place: Japan: off Shimokita Peninsula
TTTTTTTCATTCAACTCGATATAGTCCGCGACCTCTTTCCCCTCCAGGTTGCATTGAGAATTCACAACCGATGCTCTCCATTGAATTCCCTCAATGACAATCTGCCTGGTCACGAACAGAATCATGAACATCATCCACCCGGCAGGCGTGTCCAACCGGCTCACCTGCCGCTATGACTCGCAGGCATCGGCCAAGGGTGAGTAAACGGAGGTCTCGATCATGCCGGAACTGCCCGATGTGGAAGCCTACAAGCGCTACCTGGACGCCACGGCCCTGCACAGCGCCGTGGAACAGGTGGAGGTGCAAGCCCCGGAAATCCTCGAGGGCACCACTCCCCAGGGCCTGGGACGTGCCCTCAAGGGGCATGTCTTCGCCAACAGCCGGCGACACGGCAAATACCTGCTGGTGCAACTCGATGACGGTCCCTGGCTGACGCTGCATTTCGGCATGACGGGTGACCTGCTCTACCATCGCCAGGATGTAAATACACCCGCACACACCCAGTGCCGGTTCAGCTTCGGCAACGGCTACGAGCTGGATTACATCGCACCCCGCAAGCTGGGGCATATCGGATTGGTGTCGTCGCCGGAGTCCCTGACCAAAGAGCATGACCTGGGACCGGACGCCCTGGACATGGACGAAAAGGCATTTCTGGCCGCGGCCTCCGGCCGCCGCGGCAGCGTCAAGTCCTGGCTCATGAACCAGTCGATCATGGCCGGCATCGGCAATGTCTATTCCGACGAGATCCTGTTCCAGGCCCGCCTGCATCCGCGCCGCAGCCTGAAAAGCCTGGACAAGGAGGCACTGCTTGGCCTGTACCGGACGATGCAGTCCGTGTTGAACATCGCCGCGCGCGCCGCCGATCGGGATCAACTGCCGAAGCAGTTTTTGCTCCCGCACCGCGGCAAGCAGGGACGATGTCCCGACTGCGGCGGACGGGTGCAAGGGATACGGGTGGTGGGACGCACCGCCAAGTACTGTCCGCGCTGCCAACCCGAATGAGGCGGCGTGATGTGGCGTTACCGCAAAACGTAACACTTTGGGGTGTACAGGGCTTGAAATGCCCAGAGGTGTCGGACAAGTCAGACAATCTTTCAAAATTGGCGGAGAGGGTGGGATTCTTAGCTCTCGTCAAATACCGCTTAACTATCAAGCAGTTATAAAATTCACCTACCAGGCTAGTGTACCACCGGGGTGGTTCATCTAAATTTTAAGTTCTGCGCATCCCCAATCGGAGCGTCAACACTCCCAATTGCTATTGCAGACTTAACGTTTGGTACTAGCATCCTCAATTGCTTGAGCCAATGCAGCATGTTCCCATTTTACAGTTTTGCAGCCATGCTGCACAAACGCCTGTGGCAATCTCGCTGGCGGAGTGTCTCCTTTGAACACACCTATCACTCCCTTCCCCCGTTTAAGACTTTCTGTAATTTCCCAATTAACCCAATTACTTGATGCCGCGCTATCTGTGAGATAAACAACAGTTACTGAGCAGCGATCAATCTTATCTCGAATATTTCTCTTGATATAATCTGCATTGTCGCTGTTATAGGGTTCTTTCACTGAATGATCATCAAACTGTAGCTCAAGTCTTTCGTTCTTCGCTTGCCCTCTCAGAAGATTGACTTCATCAAGATCTTCTCGTGCAAAACTAATGAATATATGACGTGATGATACCTCCGCAGCAGCCTCTGCCAAACGCTGTTTTGCCTTATCCTCTAAACTTCTAAGATCTGCATCTGGAAGGCCACCACCATATCCTCCACCCATTTCAAACCCCCTTAGTTAATCCCGTATTCTTTGCAAGCAATGCAATAACCACACGGAACATCATTCCCCACATGGCATGAATATGTTCCACTTATGAATTTCTGCTTTGCCAGATGAACAACATCACTTTTAGTAAAATCTATCAATGGCAACAGTACTTTGATACGTCTTCCTGTTGCAGCCTCAATAGCATCCTCAGCCTTTTCTATAAAAGAAATACGCTGATCAGGAAATAAACTAAATTGTTCCGATAACAGCCCAATTGATATTGCTGACAAACCAAGTTGATATGCATATGCGCTGGCCATTATCAGAAACATGAAATTCCTGCATGGAGTGAATGCTTCTTCAGCCACATCCAAGTTTTGATTTGTAAGCCCCGATACTATAACGTGACCGAATCCTGACAAATTCATCCTTATAGGTTCGGGCAGATCATATGTCCGATGTAAAGCTTGACACGTCTCCCATTCTTTCTTGGCAGCTATTTGTCCGTAGTCAATAAAGAGAGGATACTGCTCCATGCCATCTTCCTTCGCCATGACACCAACAAGAGTAGAATCTAGGCCTCCAGATACAAGATTTACGAATCCCATAATAATGCCTCTCGCTTTGCGACTCTCATAGTAACCCAGATCGCTAAATCAACGCAGCCAAGTGAATGACCTAGCTTGTATGCAATATCCCGAAAGTCGCTCTCAACTCGCTCATAAAATGATATTTGACCGAGCTTACTGGCTTGGAAATCACTCCCTCTCACCAAAGCCAGATAATTGAGCACGTGAACGTCCAATACCGCAAGATCATGGCAAAATCCTATACGACGCAGGAAAAGACTAGCCTGCTTTGGACCAAACCCCCACACATATTTTATAAGTTCTTTTCGCGCGTCCTGCGCTGAATCAGATGAGAGCAGGATGCCGCGCAAAGTGTAGCCAGTTCCGTAAATTTCATGAATTGTCGAAGCCAATAACCGTGCAATTCGATTTTTGAAGCGAGGTCGCACTGTCAATCGTTGACCATTGGCATGCAGGACCTCACATGGCTGAGAAAGCGCATCAGAAATGCTCGCTTCAAGTCGAGAATTAATCGTATTGGTACCCTGCGTGACAAGAAGCCCTTTCTTCTTTAGGACTTGCGCTATTGCTACTGCGTGCTCAAATACCATTTGACTTCCAATCACACATACCGCAGCTTCATATAAAAGTTCACTTTCAGACATTCTTCGCCAGTCGATTCGCTTATTTGATTGGAGATAGACTTCGCTACACATTGAACGTACTACACGCTCTAAAGTTTTGGCATCCATAACTTATCCCCAGTTATACATTCTCGAGCAATGAAGAAATATTCGTTCAGGAAAGTTATATTCACAAAACTCGGAAAATTTCTCTTGTTGCAATGCTGACCTTAATCTACACATCCAACTTGAGTAAAATTCTATGTTATGAGCTAGAGTCCTAGCATGAAAAGATAAGCCCGCATTCGCCCAGTCTGTTTGCCTCTCAAAAAAATCTGATTGCGAAAGGTGATATAGCAGCGCAGTATCGTGATCAACCACCGTTTGACACCATTCCAATCCGTCAAAGCAATCAGCACCCATTGAAGAATAGAGCGCTATCGAAATTGGATTACCAGTACCCAGAAGGTGGAGAGCAACATACCTTCCAGCCTTATTCAACTCTCGCCGTATTGCTTGAACAGCGATCGACCTCTCAATAACCCCATTTCCCAATCTTCGCTCAGGAACTGCAACCATAGTAACGCCAGTTAACTCCGCAATTCGCAAACAAAGCAGAGGCAAATCTGAATAATGACCGTGGATTATCGGTATCACCATACGCTCGGGTGATTTTTCTTGATCTTGTTTCCATCGTTCGAAAGCCATTTTCACATGCTCATCGTGATCACGAGGCGGATCCTGCTCATCAAAACAAAACGCTGCGCTAGATGGAAAGTTTTCGAGTGCGGTATGAAAATGCTCCTGCCTCCACGAAGAACGTTCCTCTTTCCAATAACTTTCGTAATTACCAGAATCCATCAAGATAATGGCTCCCCCCTCTTTCGCATTATTTAATGCGGACGCAAGCACTTCTTGGTTCTGCTGTGTAATTAGATCATACGCAGAAATGAGGAATAGGTTATTTAGTGAGGCGAGAGATGTCAGAACCTGGAGATAATCAATCGGCTGGAGCGCAGTCTTGACTGATGAAATTGACGGAAAATATGCGGGAATACGCAACTCCTGCTCTCCAAACTGAGTTACATTTGGCCGCTTGATATTCATTAACCCCCCTTCAAAAGTTACATATTATCTGATTGTTTTTCGCGCAGACCTAATCCGTATCCCGCCTTGCCTGCCACTGAGTATGCTCCCTAGAAAAAGCATTCTCAGAGTCTGCAACATACTCAGAAAAGTTATTCTCATCACGGTCATCTGGAGCGCCTTCTCTTAATAACGAAATCTCATGGGCCGCTAATGAATATGATGCAGCCAATTCTTGAAAGCGCCTGGTTTGTATCCACGCCATTAATGCTCCCGCAGTAGTTACAAATATATCGGTTGGCCAATAAGAGCTGTCCGGGTACGCAATCCTTACAAGAGCGAGCATAACCGCGACACCATTCACGGCAATAAGTCCAGAAAACCAAAGACTAGAGTAACGATCATTTAGTCTTGCTTTATCTCTATACCACTTAAGCTGATCATTAATCCTATCGTTTAAATATATCAATCGCCTATCTACGAGTGTTTTTTCTCTATTTTCAGCCATTTTTTTCGTGATTTGATTGTCGTGGGGCAAATTGACCGCGTGTGCACAGACCTGTTTGTTCGTTGCCAGAATCTTGCGCAGCACCTCAAGAAAAAGATGCCTCGCATCAGAATCTTCAACATCGAACGGCTCAGCGCGCATCATGTACTTCCATGTTACGGTTTTAATAGATTCAGATAGCGCTCGAGTGCTGTACCATACTTTCTGCGGTTGTTTGTAAGCCAAATACACTGCAAAACCAAGACTCACTAGTAACAAGGCAGCCTGAACAATTGCAAACAATGCAGTCGGTGAATTGATGACTGATAAAATCGACGCCGCAATCAACCCCCCCAGATTAACGCCCAGAGCTCGGAAAAAATTATTTTGCGCTTTTATTGAAGCTGCATCTGCCGCTCCGTATAAGGCGGGGTAATCATCATCCCTCATGCGGATATACACCATTCCATAGGCCATCCATGGGTGGTCTATAAATTACTTTCCGTCGAATCCCGTTCATGAGTTAACCTTATGACTGATAGGTTACACCAAAGATTGTGTCGCCCAGCCATTTCTTAAACGATGGATTATCGCTAAATTGTTTAAATAACTCGGTGTGATCGGCTAGGAGTTCAATCATAACTCGCTGCAATGCAGCATCGTGCTCTATTCGCGCTGTTTTCTTGTCGTTGTTCTTCATGGCGTTCTGGTAGGCCGCGTCAGCTGCCACCTTGGCCGGGATCTCCTCAGCGATTACCTTGCGGATCTTGTCGCCATCCTTCCAATTAATATTACCGAATTGATCGTTGAACGCCTTGATGATATTGCTCAGTTGGTCCAGATCCGGTTCCGGTTTACGGCCGCCACCGGTGGTGGGTATGGGTCCGACTTCTGCATCCTGGTCTGGGAGGCCGATTTTCAGGCTGGTTTTCACCTCGACACGGTAGCTGTCCATGTCAATGGCCTCTAGGATGCCCCGGGATAGATCCTCTTCCTTCGGCGCGGGAAGCTTCGGGATAAGGAAGTTCAGGAATATCGACAACTTTTCCCAGTCAGCATTCGAGTACGGCAGGATCGAGGCCAGAAAGCCGTAGGTGCGCACGAAGGCCTTGGCCTTTCCTTTGAAGTCCACCTGTCCGTTTTCATCGAGATCGGCGTTGTAGGTGGCCACACAGGCATCTAGAATCGGATCGAGCTTGTCGCGATCCGCGCCGCTCAGATAAAGCCCCACCAGGTCGTCGATTTGCGCCTGGGAGTAGACCTGGTAGCCGTCAAGATCCGACTTCAGGTCGTGTAGCTTGTTGGGGTCGGTCTCGTCACTGAGGATGGTGGTGCGGTAATAGGGCTCGAACGACTTCTGGATGGTTTCCGAGTCGTTGTAGAAATCGAGCACAAAGGTGTCGTGCTTCAGCGGATGGGAGCGATTGAGCCGCGAGAGTGTCTGCACCGCCTTGATGCCGGAGAGCGCCTTGTCTACATACATCGTGTGCAGTAGCGGTTCGTCGTAGCCGGTCTGGTACTTGTCGGCGACGATCAGGAATCGGTATGGATCCTGCTGCACCTTGTCCGTAATCTGGCTGCTGGGGAAGCCATTCAAACTGGCTTCAGTAACCTTCTTGCCGCCGTACTCGTGCTCTCCGGAAAAAGCCACGATAGGCTCATAGGGACTCTTGCGCTCCTTGAGGTAGTCCTTGAAGGCGTGGAAATATTGAATAGCCCGCTCGATGCCGCTGGTGATGACCATGGCCCGTGCCTGGCCGCCGATCTTGCGGTGGCCGAGTACCTGAGCGTGAAAGTGGTCCACCATGATCTCGGCTTTCTCGCGAATGGCGTGCTCGTGAGATTCCACATAGCGGCGCAGTTTCTTCTGGGCCTTATTGGCGTCGAAAAGTGGGTCGTCCTCCACTGTTTTAGCCAGGCGGTAATAGCTTACCACTGGCGTGTAGTTTTTCAGCACATCAAGGATAAAGCCCTCCTGAATGGCCTGCTTCATGCTGTAACTGTGGAACGGGTGGTGCTTCACGGTACCATCGGGTTGTGGGTCAGGTTCGCCGAATATCTCCAGGGTCTTATTCTTTGGGGTCGCAGTGAAGGCAAAGTAGCTGGCGTTGGTCACCATCTTCCGGCCATCCATGATCTTGTTGATCTTGTCCTCGACCGTTTCTTCCTCATCAGAAGCTTGCCCACTATCCAGAACCCGGTTCATAGCTGCGGTAGTTTTCCCACCCTGACTTGAGTGAGCTTCGTCGATAATGATGGAAAATTTGCTCTTACCAAGATCGCATATCTCGTTCAGTACAAACGGGAATTTCTGCACTGTGGTGATGATGATTTTCTTCCCAGCATAGAGGAAGCGACGCAGGTCGCCGGAATGCTCGGCATGGCCGACGGTGGCAGAGACCTGGGCGAACTGCTTGATGGTATTGCGTATCTGCTTATCGAGCACACGCCGGTCGGTGACCACGATGACCGAGTCGAACAGCGCCTTGCTGTCCTGCTCCAATCCCACAAGCTGGTGTGCCAGCCAGGCGATAGAGTTGCTCTTGCCGCTGCCTGCCGAGTGCTGGATCAGGTAGCGCCTGCCAACACCATACTCAGAAGCATTGGCCAGCAGCATGCGCACCACTTTCAACTGGTGATAGCGGGGAAAAATCTGCTTGTGCCGCTTTTTTCCGGTCTTTTCGTCTTTTTCCTCAACCACCTGGGCATAGTTTTCCAGGATGTCGGTCAGGCCTGCCTTGGAGAGTGTCTCCTTCCATAGGTAGTCAGTGGCAATCCCATGCAGATTCGGCGGATTGCCCGCGCCGTCGTTGTTGCCCTTGTTGAAGGGCAGGAACCACGAGCCCTTGCCCTTGAGGTGGGTACAGAAACGCACCTCATGGTCGTCCACGGCAAAATGTACGACGCAGCGGCCGAACTGGAACAGCAGTTCCTTTGGATCGCGATCACGTTGATACTGCTGGACGGCATCGAGAACCGTCTGTTTGGTGAGTTTGTTCTTTAGTTCGAAGGTGGCGATGGGCAGGCCGTTGATGAACACGGCCATGTCGAGAGCGAGCGCGGTCTCAACACGGCTGTAGCGAAGCTGGCGGGTGACGCTAAAGATATTGGCCTCGAACCGTTCAGCCGCCTTGACATTGCCCGACGTCGGCGTACCGTAGAAAAGGTCCACATGGACCGGGCCATGCTTGATACCGCTGCGCAGCACATCCACCACACCCTGCTTGGCGATCTCGCCCTGTAAGCGATGCAGGAACTGAGTGCGCTTTGGGCCTTCCTCGGCGATGCCAAGAGCCTCATAAGTATCAGGCTGGGTGGAGGCGAGGAATCGCAGCAGTTTGGCTAGATCGACGGCGTGTTCCCGGTCATAGTCCTGCGGGTCACCCTGTTGGTAGCCTGCCTCCTCCACGAGGGAAGCGACAATGATCGATTCCAGACCCTTTTCGCTCGTATCCGTCGTTTTCATCCACCCCCCATCAATTACCCGTCAATTCAATATTTCTTTATTATACATATCGTTAAGAATGGTTCGCGATTTCCATGGATAGAAAATCGATTACTCTTCAACCCAAACCATCGGCCCAACTCTTGTTCGCCAATACGTCCACAGCAAGCTCAATCTGCCGGGGTGTAAACTGTCGCTTACGCTCGTTCCAGGCATAGGTGTGGGCAACCACCTCGTCCAGTGAGTGCACAGGCTCGTTCTTCAAAATCCAGTGCACTGTCGACAGAAGCTCCAGGCCAAATGGCGACTCGAAGCCTTCTACCAGCTCAGCCACCTTATCGAAGCGTGCTCTTGTTTCAGGGTGCTTTTGCAGGAAATTCTCAGCATCCACAACGGCACCAGGTACCAGCTTAAGTTGTTTATCCGGTGCGTCACCGCCGTCTGCGTAGCCAGAAAGCAAATGGCCCTCAATCGTATTCAGCACATGCCGCAGGTTTTCGGCATAGGGGCCGTAGGGAGCCTGTTTATACTTGAGCCGGAGAGGCTCTCCTGCTTCCTGCATGAAGTACATTAGCTTATGCACCTCCAGCAGAGTAACGAAGGGGTCAAGCAAGCCACCAAGATAGCGGTTCATTAGCTCTACCAAGGCTGCCCTCCCGGCAGTCATGGACGGCACGTCGCGGTTACGCACCATTTTCTCAGCCGCAGGTGCGCCTTTGGGTTCGTAGATAATGACGCGCACATCGGTCAGCGGTTTAACCGCCGCCTCAATCCGCGACTTGACCTCACTCCATTCGAGCCCACCCAGGCCGCTACCCAACGGCGGAATGGCTATGGAGTGGATGTCGTATTTCTGGATAGTTTTCACCAGGGCCTTAAGCCCCGCCTCGATGTCCTCCATCCGGCTCTTCCCGCGCCAGTGTCGCTTGGTTGGAAAGTTGATGATGAACCGTGGATTGGTGAGCTGCCCGGTTTCATACAGGAACATCCGGCCCGGTTGTACCTCATCGTTCTTACATGCTGCTGCATAAGCCTTGAAATTTGCCGGGAAAGCGTTTTTGAACTGAAGCGCGATACCACGCCCCATCACGCCAACGCAATTAACCGTGTTGATAAGGGCCTCGGCATCTTCGCGCAAAATATCACCGCTTTTATATTCAATCATCATTGCCGCTCCAAATCAGTAATACCATTCCGGCTTGATTTCGACCCGTGGCCGGTGACCCCCGATTGGCGGTGCATTGGCCACCTGTTGATAAATAGCTCGGGAGTGCACCCCGATCCGCTCTACCAAATGCCAGGGAAAACTATTTTCTATCAGAAACTCTGCTTGCTTGCCTTCCTTGATTAACGGCGAAATACCATTCCCACTCCAGCGGTTGGTTTGTACGGCTTCCCAGTTAATCTCGTTCAATTGCGACAAATCGGAACGATCCTCAAAGTAGTATGCCCCGGCATTCGATAATGTGAACGCCCAGCGCTGGTTATGTTCAAGCGCCCAGGCTACCGAAGCCTGTAGGTCAGCTTCCAGATGAATGATTGCTCCTTGACCACCACGATAGGTAAGCTCTGGATGATTCCCTTGAAAAAGCAGATAAAGCATGATCGAGCGAGGACAGAAATAGAATGGTACGCAGTCACCCACATGCAGTTCGGGATGGCTGGTTAGAGTCAACTCGTTTAGCCTTCGCTGCTTGATGCCATTCATACCGATGGTGGTACCAGGCGGTGAGCGCCGGAGAATCTCCGCATCGCACCACAGACACCCATCAGCTATAATCGACGGTAGTCGGTCCACATGGACGATATGGTAGATTTTCGGCTGGGCAGGAACAGTCATTCCTCAGCCTCAACTTCCAGCTCGTTATCAATCACGTCATCAGACACATCGGTGTCCTCAATCAACACCAGCAACTCTTCCTGGGCAACTTCCGGCACCTCGATGCCGCGCACATCCACCTGTCCAGTGACCACATCGGAAATCAGCCGGGTGCGGTACTCGCGCATCAGCTCAATCTCGCGCTCGGCCCTTGAAATCGCCTGGCTGATCTCGGCGCACTTTTCATTGATGTGAGCAATAATCGCCCGCTGTTCCTCCAGCGGCGGGAGCGGGAAGAACGCCCCCTTGATTGCGCCTTGCGCCAAACCAAAGCGAGTTACGCCGGTGGCGGCAATCCGGAACTGGTCCGCCACCGGATCGGAAGAGAAGGCCCTGAACAGAAACTCGCCTTCGATTTCACCTGAAAAGGGTCTGATCAAGGCCAAGTGATAGGCACAAACGACGCCCGGAATTGCCTCGGGCACGAAAGTGGGAATGGCGATGTCGTCCCAACTTTCGGAATCCTTGGTGATGATCACGTCACCCGCTTTCAGCTCAAAAGCGCGAATCTCTTCTGGCGTGGCCGTGGCCTTCATGAAATCGATGGCAGCGGTGATACGGTCGTTCTTGTAAACGTCCACGTAGTTGCAGAGCATGACCGGGACTTCGTCCTCGTTCGTGTTCTTGTCTACGCCACTTGCCCTAACTGCCGCCAGCGTGCGGAGCCGTCTGGCGTCCCAATGCTCCGGAATCTCCCCGATCCATTCCACGCCGCTGGGCTTGAGCTTGACCTTGGGATCGAGCCCTCGGGTCACGGCCTGGTTGATGACGTTCTGCTTCTGCTCCTTGAGCAGTTCGATGAGCCGCCGCTTGTTGCGGATGAATTTGTTGGCCCGTGCGGTGAGCGCATCGATAAATTTGAGAATCTGTTGTTGTTCCTCTTGTGGGGGTACAACGGCACGAATTGAATAAAAATCGTCCGTGTAAAGCCTCCAGAATCCCTTAACGATTCCTTTAGTTGATTTAGTGAACTCCGTGATGAATTGGGGGCTTTTGAAAAGGATCTCAAAAAACCTCGGATTATCATCGGTAACTGGTCGGAGAACCGTGTAGTCAGGACTAACCACACCAGACTGCTTCGCATGAGCAAAGACCCCTAAGTGGGCCTTCAGTCTATTCAGTACCAAATCGCCATTCTGGCAAACTTTTCCACCGGCATATGATTCTGACTGCAAGCGCCATTTGTCGATTTTTGAGCTGTCAATAAGTCCATGCTTCTGGCTCATCGACAGATGGATTTCTTGTCCGTCTTTAGAACGCTCATCCACCTCTCGGAATAGGTATCGGCAACGATGAATCGCCCATTGGCCAGGAATGTTCGGGGCCGCAGGGCTACCGGATTCCTTGTATTCTGGATAAGGGGCGAGCTTCATCACCCAGCCTCCCCGACAATCTGTTCCAGAAGGCCTTCGGTCTCCTGCTCCAGGGCGTAGATATCGGTTTTGATCTCATCCAGGGTGCGCATGGGCGCGGGGCGGTAGAAATGGCGGGTGAAGGAGATTTCGTAGCCCACCTGTGTCTTGCCCGGGTCGACCCAGGCGTCCGGGGTGTAGGGCAGCACCTCGCGCTGGAAGAACGCCTCGATGCCGCCTTCTTCCAGCAGCGGAACCTGCTCGTTGTCGCGCAGGGCGGTATCCGGCTCGTATTCAACCACGCAGGGCTTGCCGCCCACCTCGGCCTCGAACAGGCCGTGGATGGGATCGGGCGTGGCCTTGCCCGGCTTGTGGATCTTCTTCAGCACCGGCGCGGCGTCCTCGCTGGTGTCGCAGAGTTCGCCTTGCAGCACTTTCTTGCGCTTGGCGGTGAGCTTGACACCGTGCTTGTCGGCATCGGCCTCAACGGCGTCCATGAAGGCGGTGAAATCCAGGTGCGGCCCGGTTCCAAGCGTCTCGGCCACGCGGCGGGCCAGGTTGACCAGCGGCTCTTCCTTGGCCTTGGCGCAGGCCCGCTCGAACCGTTCCAGTCGGGCCGGGTTCAGGTCAACGGCGAGGCGCAGAGGACGATCCACCGTCACCTTCCAATAGCCAAATGCCTCGTTGGGGAAGATCTTGGATTTCTCGGTTTCGACCGGATTGATCACTAGGTCACAGATGGCGCGGATGTGTTCCTCGGAGAACTCGCAGTTCTTCTTGCCAAGGTTGCGGCGCAGCGGAACGAACCATTCGGTGGCGTCGATGAGCTGGACCTTGCCCCGGCGCGTATCGAGCTTGCGGTTGGTCAGCACCCAAATGTAGGTGGCGATGCCGGTGTTGTAAAACATGTTCTCCGGCAAGGCGATGATGGCCTCCAGCCAGTCGTTCTCCATGATCCAGCGGCGGATGTTGCTTTCGCCCTGACCCGCATCGCCGGTAAAGAGTGACGAGCCGTTGTGAACCTCGGCGATGCGGCTGCCGAGGCGGGTGGAGTGCTTCATTTTGGAAAGCTTGTTGACCAGGAACATGAGCTGCCCATCCGAGGAGCGGGTGATCATCTTATATTCCGGATCGCCGCCGTGCTGGGTGACAAAGCGCGGGTCCTTGATGTCCCCCTTCCCGCCCAGGCGCTCCAGGTCTGTCTTCCAGCTCTTGCCGTAGGGAGGATTGGAGAGCATGAAGTCGAACTCTTGCGACGGGAAGGCATCGCTGGAGATCGTGGAGCCGTACTTCATGTTCTCGGCCTCAGCCCCCTCACCTTTGAGCAGCAGGTCGGCTTTGGAGATGGCGTAGGTTTCCGGCTGCACCTCCTGGCCGAAAAGATGGATGGAGACGTCCTTGCCATGGCTCTGGGCCAGCTCGGCCAGACGCTCCTCAGCCACGGTCAGCATGCCGCCGGTACCGCAGGCCCCATCGTAGACGAGGTAGGTGCCCGATTCGATGTCGTCCGCCACAGGCAGGAAGATCAGGTCGGCCATGAGTTTCACCACGTCGCGTGGCGTGAAGTGCTCACCAGCCTCTTCGTTGTTCTCCTCATTGAAGCGACGGATCAGCTCCTCAAAGATGGTGCCCATCGAGTGGTTGTCGAGCGCCGGAAGCAGCTCGTTGCCGTCTACATCCTGCACCGGCTTGGGGCTGAGATTGATTCGGCCGTCGAGGAACTTCTCGATCAGGTGGCCGAGGATGTCGGCCTCGATCAACGTGGGGATCTGATTGCGGAACTTGAACTTGTCCAGGATCTCCTGGACGTTGGGCGAAAAGCCGTCCAGGTAGGCCTCGAAATCGGCCTTGAGCTGCTGCTGCTTTGCGCGGTTCTTCAGGTCACGCAGGGTAAATGGGGAGACGTTGTAGAAGGCCTCGCCGGATGCCTGGCAGAGCGCAGCATGCTGGTTGGCGATCCCGGCCCCGTCCAGCTGCTTCTTCATAGCGAGGATTTTTTCCTTGCACGGCTCCAAAAGCGCGTCGAGACGGCGAATGACCGTCATCGGCAGGATCACGTCGCGGTACTTGCCGCGCACGTAAACATCGCGCAATACGTCGTCAGCAATACCCCAGATGAAGCTGACGATAGTGTTGTGAGTAACATGGTTCATTAAAGAGAATACATCCTATTGATAATTTTTAGATTTTTGCCAAGGCTCCCACTCTGCCATCAAGCCTGGCAGCGAGAATCCATATCAGGCCGGAAGGTGCCAAGGAGCGGTTTTACTGGCCAGCACTGGGCTCGCTCCCCTCCTCCACATATTCCAGCAAATCGCCTGGCTGGCACTGTAGATAACGGCACAAGGCGTCTACAGCGTCCAGGCGCACGTTGTACCCGGGCAGGTTGAGAATACGCGTAAGTGTCGCACGAGATAAGCCGGTATTTTCAACGACATCACCAATTGTGATGCGGCTGCGCTCTTGAAATGACTTGTCGTCAATCAGCTGCTTAAGGCGGATTCGAATCATATGGCATCCCGGACTCCTCGAATCAGGCGAGTATAGCGCAAATATGAGTCAATTTGCGCTTGACAGAGTTATTTTGATCGAATATACTCATATTTGAGTCATAAGTATCGTTTTTGAGTAATTTTCCTCATATTTACTCAAATAATAGGAAGCACAAATGAGCATGAGCATCGAAAAAATACCACGCTCCACTGGAGCAAGCGTCGCCGGAGATTATCGCGTCAGGAACGTGAGTCAGAGAACGGATTCGTTCGGGCGCCCCTACTACGCCATGACGCTCTGTGACGCCACGGGAGAGATCCCGGGCTATTGGTGGCGGCAGGCACATACCCGCCTCTTCGAGGAGTTGGAGGCGGTTACAGTGGTGGGGCGCGTCCGTGAGCACAGGGGCCGCTGGCAAGTGGATATTTTTGAGCTGATGCCACTCTGGGATGATTTAGAGCCACTTGCCAACGCCGCCCAGCTACTTCCGAGGATCATATGTCCACAGCCGAAAACCGTGTCGCGGCTTGTGCAGGTGCTGTCGACAGTCAAGAATCCGGCACTGAAAGAGTTCATAAATGAGGTACTCCGTGACCGGGTTCGTGCGATCAAATATTTGACCGCTAGCGCCAGCTATCACCATCACCACAATGAAGCGGGGGG
>SWBZ01001634.1_pt1 | contig 14231 bp, 13 predicted proteins | sample 4693031 | NCBI WGS metagenome assembly SWBZ01 (sample SAMN10267274, study PRJNA491770) | bioreactor metagenome | isolation source: DHS bioreactor inoculated with | place: Japan: off Shimokita Peninsula
CAATAGCGGCGTGGTGTGGCATTGCGGCCAGGCGCCGCTGTCGATGGCCGATCCCGATTTCGCACCGCAGGCGACCATCCACACCAACCGCAGGATGCCGCTGCTTTACCAGTTTCCGCTCAAGCCGGGCCGGGTCACCTTTTTCCGCATCAGCCAGGCGCGCGGGCGCACGACGGCCGTGATCGGCGGCGGCGAGATGCTCAGGCGGCCGATGGCGTTTACCGGCACGTCGGGTGTGGTGCGCTTCGACACGCTGGCGGCAAATCTGCTCGATCGCGTCATGGGCGCGGCGCTCGAGCATCACCTCGCGCTCGCTTATGGAGACCATCGTGACGCTCTCGGAGCCGCAGCCGAAGCCCTCGGCATCCCCGTCCTCGACCTCTGACATGCGCGCCGGCACGATACGTTACGCCGTGATCGGCGTGGGCATGATGGGCCGCGAGCACATGCGCAACATCGCTTTGCTCGAGGGCGCCGAGATCACCGCGCTCGCCGATCCGAATGCCGACAGCCTGGCGCAGGCGGCGGCGGGCGATCGCGCCGGACTGGCGCAATACCGGGATCATCGCGACCTGCTGTCGGCCGGCGGCTTCGACTGCGTGGTGATCGCCAGCCCCAACGACACCCATGCCGCCGTGCTCGCAGACGTGCTGGCGGCGCAAAAGCCGGTGCTGGTGGAAAAGCCGCTTTGCGCGACGCTCGACGATTGCCGGGCGATATTGCGGCTTGCCGAAAAGGCGGCCGCTCCGGCCTGGGTGGCGATGGAATATCGCTACATGCCGCCGGTCGAGCGGCTGATCGACAAAGTGCGGGCCGGCGAGGCGGGGCGGCTCAGAATGATCGCGATTCGCGAGCATCGCTTTCCGTTTTTGCAGAAAATCGACGATTGGAACCGGTTTTCCGTGCGTACCGGCGGCACTTTGGTCGAAAAATGCTGCCATTTCTTCGATCTTATGCGGCTTATGGCCGGGGCGGAGGCCAGGCGCGTCTACGCCTCGGGCGCCATGGACGTCAATTTCGTCGGCGAAACCTATCACGGCCGGCCGGCCGACATTCTCGACAACGCCTTCGTCGTCGTCGATTTCGACAACGGCGTACGCGCCATGCTCGATCTGTGCATGTTTGCCGAAGGGGCCTCCTGGCAGGAGCAGATCGCCGCGACCGGGGATCTGGCCTCGATCGAGGCGTTCGTGCCCGGGCCGGCGCGGTTTTCGCCCGACGGGCGCGAGCGGATGTCGGAGCTGGTCGTTTCGCCGCGCGCCACCAAACAGCCCGTGCGCGAGGAAATCCATGTCGATCCCGTCATCCTGGCGGCGGGCGACCATCACGGCTCGACCTTTTTCCAGCACCGGAAGTTTCTCGACATGGTGCGCCACGGCGGAACGCCCGAAGTCACGCTCGAGGACGGCATGCGCGCGGTGATGATCGGCCAGGCGGCGGAGGAAAGCGCCAGGACGGGCTCGGCGATCGCGCTTTGAAGCCGGCCGACCGGCGGCCCGCCTTGCCGGCGGCCGCCGACTTGCCTATCAGGCAGGCATGTCCGCCGAAGTCGAAGCTGTCTTGTTCATTTTCGGTCTGATCGCGCTCGGCTACCTCGCCGGCGTGACCGGCTATCTGAAGGCGGAAGCCGGCGATGCGCTGGCCGAATTCGCGGTCTCGGTCGCGGTGCCGCTATTGTTGTTCAAGACCATGCAAAGCGCCGATTTCCACGGCGCGGCGCCCTGGTCCTTGTGGATTACCTATTTCACTTCGGTGGCGATCGCCTGGGCGCTCGGCCAGTTCGTCACCACGCGGGTCTTCGGTCGCGATGCGCGCGCCGGGGTGGTCGGCGGCGTATCGGCCTCATTCTCCAACACGGTTCTGCTCGGCATTCCGCTGGTGCTCGGCGTGTTCGGCCAGGCCGGATTCGAAATCCTGGCGCTGATCGTGTCGGTGCATCTGGTGGTGATGATGGCCGCCTCGATCGTCGTTTTCGCGATTCTCGACGGCAGTCGCGACGGCGCGCCGCGCCCGTCCGCACTGGTTTCCGATTTTTTCGGCAAGCTTTTGCGCAATCCGATCATCGCGGGCATTCTGGCAGGTCTCGCCTTCCGCTTCACCGGTTTGCAACTGCCCGGCCTCGGTTCGCGCTTCGTCGACGCGCTGGCCGGCATCGCGGGACCGCTGGCGCTGTTTTCGATCGGTCTCGGCCTGCGTCGCTACGGCATTGCCGGCAATCTGCGCGCCGGCGTCGCCCTGGCCGGGTTCAAGCTGATCTTGATGCCGGCGGCGACCCTTGGTCTTGCGCTGGTGCTTGGCCTGCCGCCGCTGGCAGCCCAGGTCGCCGTCATCACCGCGTCGCTGCCGACCGGCGTCAACGCCTATCTGATCGCCGTCCAGTTCGGGACCGGCCAGGCGATCTCCACAAACGCGATGATGATCGCCACGAGTTGCGCGGTGGTCACGACCTCGCTGTGGCTGTTCGTGCTGCAGGCCGTGTTCGGGTGAGGCGGGTGAGGCTCAGCGCAATTCGGCGGCGTAATGGGCCATGTCGGTCAGGCAGCGTGAGACGCGCAGTTCGACCGGTTTGTTTTCCAGATCATAGGCCACGCGCGTGATCTCCAGCAGCGGCGTGTGCGTTGCGCAGCCGAGGTGGGGCGCGTCCGCCTCTGACGCCGCGACCGCTTTCAACCGCTCGCTGGCCCTGGCGATGGTGACACCCCAACGCTGCGAATAGAGCCCGTAGACATTGTTGGGCAGTTCGGCGACCTCGCCGAAGCCCGCAAACCGCGCCGCGGGCAGGCGGATCGTTTCCACCAGCAGCGGCTTGTCGCGGATCGAGCGCAGCCGCTCGGTCAGCCACACGGCCTCGCCGGCCTGCAGGTCCAGCGCCTGGGCGTCGCGTCGGGTTGCGCGGGCCCGGTCGCGCTTGAGGATGCGCGATTGCGGAAACGAGGTCTCGCCGTCGTCCGGCACCATCCGGAAGAACTGGAACAGGATGCGGCTTTCCTCCGGGCTGGCGACGAAGGTGCCGCGACCCTGGCGCCGGATTAAAAGGTTCTCCGCCGTCATCGCGTCAAGCGCCTTGCGGATCGTGCCCTGGCTGACGCCGACCTGGCGCGCCAGCTCCATCTCGGAGGGGATCAACTGGCCCGGCTGCCACTCGCCGTCGATCAGGCGCCGGACGAGCTGATCCTTCACCTGCATGTAGAGCGGCTTGTAGGCGAATGTGGTGGCTGGCGCGTTCTCGTTCATGACCGAATCCCCGTATCGGACCCTGATTTTCTAGCCGGTCGGAATTGACATTGCCAGAATTTTATATCTTATGTCTTATATAAGACTTGAGCATTCCAAATGGGAGCTGACGGGATTTCATGACCATTCCACACCTGCTCGTGCATGATCGGAAGGACAATGTCGGCGTTGTCGTGGTCGAGGGGCTGACGGCGGGGACCCGCATGCTGGCCGTCGTCACCGAGGACGATTCCAGCTTCGAGATCGAGGCCGGAAACGACGTTCCGATCGGTCACAAAGTGGCGCTTCGCGACATCGCCGACGGCGACACCGCGATCAAATATGGCGAGGATATCGGGCGCTTCGTGGCCGATGTGGCGCGCGGCGAACACGTGCACGTCCACAATCTGAAGACCAAGCGCTGGTAGGCGCCGGACGCGGGAACGGGTTTTCCGCATCGCACGAAATTGGCACGGGAAAAGCGAAGATGGCCGCGAACTATTCCAATCTGACCTTCAAGGGCTACCGGCGCGACAATGGCCGGGTGGGCGTCAGGAACCACGTCGTCATCCTTCCGGTGGACGACATCTCCAATGCCGCCTGCGAGGCGGTGGCCAACAATATCAAGGGCACGCTGGCGCTGCCGCACGCCTATGGCAGGCTGCAGTTCGGCGCCGACCTCGACCTGCATTTCCGCACCATGATCGGCACCGGCGCCAACCCGAACGTGGCCGCCTGCATCGTGATCGGCATCGAGCCGGGCTGGACCAAAAAGATAGTCGACGGAATCGCTGAAACCGGCAAGCCGGTGGCCGGGTTCTCGATCGAGCAGAACGGCGACCTGAAGACGATCATGGACGCCTCGCGCAAGGCGAAGGAATTCGTCCATTACGCCACCGAGCTGCAGCGCGAGGACTGCGCGGTTGGCGAGCTGTGGGTGTCCACCAAATGCGGCGAGAGCGACACGACAACCGGGCTCGGGTCGTGCCCGACGGTCGGCAACATGTACGACAAGCTGCTGCCGGAAGGCATTTACGGCTGTTTCGGCGAGACCTCCGAGATCACGGGCGCCGAGCATATCTGCAAGCAGCGCGCGGTCAGCCCGGAGGTCGGCGAGCGCTGGTACGCGATGTGGAAGGCCTATCAGGACGACGTCATCTTTGCGCATCAGACCGACGATCTGTCGGAGAGCCAGCCCACCAAGGGCAATATCGAGGGCGGGCTGACGACGATCGAGGAAAAGGCGCTCGGCAATCTGGAAAAGATCGGCCGCACGTCGAAATTCATCGACATCCTGGAGCCGGCCGAGGCGCCCAACGCGGGCAAGGGGCTCTATTTCATGGACAGTTCGTCGGCGGCGGCCGAATGCGTGACGCTGATGGCGGCCGGCGGCTACGTGGTGCACACGTTTCCGACCGGCCAGGGCAACGTGATCGGCAACCCGATCGTGCCGGTGATCAAGATCACCGCCAATCCGCGCACGGTGCGCACCATGGGCGAGCATGTCGACCTCGACGTTTCCGGTATCCTGCGGCGGGAGATGACGATCGACGATGCCGGCGACGCGCTGATCGACATGATCATGCGCACCGCCAGCGGGCGCAGCACCGCCGCCGAGGCGCTCGGCCATCGCGAATTCGTCATGACCAAGCTCTACCGGAGCGCCTGAGCGCCCCGGTAGCGAGATCGGGTGTCCGGTCCGCTCGCCGGCATAGGCGGCGCATTGTCGCTTCCATCGTTCGCGCGGATCGGGCTCCATCACCCGCAATTTCGCGACGATCTCGTCGCGGCTCATCCTTTCGCCGCCGCTTGTGCAGGTTATGGGCCGGCGGCCGCGACTTGATATTATCGGCCGCCCGCGTGATGCCGGGCGGCTCTCAAACGGGAAACCGCATTGCCCATGCCAGAGATCGTGATCGCCGAATTCATGGATGAGGCTGCCGTCGAACGCATGCGTCGGCGTCACGACACGCTCTACGACGCCACGCTCGTCGACCGGCCGGACGCCCTGGCCGCCGCCCTTGCCGAAGCGCGCGTGCTCGTGGTGCGCAACCGCACCCAGGCGCGCGGCGCGCTGCTGGCGGCTGCGCCGCGTCTGGAGATGGTCGGCCGTCTCGGCGTCGGCCTCGACAATATCGACCTGGCCGCCTGCGCGGCGCGCGCCATCGCCGTGGTTCCGGCGACCGGCGCCAACGATTTGTCGGTGGCCGAATATGTGATCACCACGGCGATGACGCTGTTGCGCGGCGCCTATGCGGCAAGCGGTGACGTAGCCGCTGGCGCCTGGCCGCGCCAGACGCTGATCGGCCGCGAATTGTCGGGCAGGACCATCGGGTTGATCGGCTACGGCGCGATCGCGCGCGAGGTTGCCGCGCGGGCGCGCGCGCTCGGCATGGCGGTCGTTGCGCACGATCCGCTGCTCGCGACGGTCGATGTCGTAAGCCTGCACGTGCCTTTGACGGCGACGACCAGGCACATGATCGGCGCGACCGAGCTCGCGCGCATGAAGGACGATGCGATCCTCGTCAACGCGGCGCGCGGCGGGGTGGTCGACGAAGCCGCCCTTGCCACCGCATTGCGTGCGGGAAGGATCGGCGGGGCCGCGCTCGACGTGTTCGAGGTCGAGCCGCTGACGGCCGAGGCCGGGAAGAAATTCGTCGGCCTGCCCAATCTGATCCTGACGCCGCATATTGCCGGGGTGACGGTGGAATCGAATATCCGCGTCTCGGGGGTGATCGCCGACGCGGTGCTGGCGCATCTGGAGGCGCGGTGATGGGTGAACGTCTTTTGTCGGCCGAGGAAGCGCATCGCCTGTGCGTGGCGGCACTGGTGGCCTCGCGCACGGCGGCCAACAATGCCGAGGCGGTGGCGCGCGCCCTGGTCGGCGCCGAACTGGCCGGGCAGGGCGGTCACGGCCTGCGCCGGGTGCCGGCCTATGCCGCCCAGGCGCGGGCCGGCAAGGTCGACGGCTTCGCCACCGCGAGCGCGACCCTGACCCGGCCGGGCGCCGTCCAGATCGACGCCGCGCACGGTTTTGCCTATCCCGCGCTCGAACTCGCCGTCGCCCGGCTCGCCGAGATCGCGCCGGCCCAGGGCGTGGCGCTGGCCGGCATCAGGCGTTCGCACCATGCCGGGGTGGCCGGGCTGACGGTGGAGGCGCTGGCCGAGAAGGGGTTGGTGGCGCTGCTTTTTGCCAACGCGCCGGCGGCGATGGCGCCCTGGGGCGGACGGCGGCCGCTTTACGGCACCGATCCGATCGCCTTTGCCTGTCCGGTCGAGGGCGGCGCGCCGGTGGTGATCGACGTGTCGCTGTCGAAAGTCGCGCGCGGCAAGATCATGGCCGCCCGGCAGAAGGGCGAACCGATTGCCGAGGGCTGGGCGCTCGACAGCGCCGGCAACCCGACCACCGACGCCAAGGCCGCGCTTGCCGGCACCATGGTGCCGCTCGGCGATGCCAAGGGCACCGCGCTGGCGTTGATGGTCGAGCTGCTGGCGGCCGGGCTGACCGGCGCCAACTATGCCTACGAGCAAACCTCGTTCTTCGATGCCGAGGGCGCGCCGCCCGGGACCGGTCAGCTTGTGATTGCGATCGATCCAGCCGCCTTCGGCGCCGTCGGCGCGGTTGCCCGGTTTGCCGAAATGTCGCAAATTGTCGGCGAAACGGATGGAGCGCGCGTGCCGGGGCAAAGACGGCACGAAATCCGATACCGTTTGCAGCGCGACGGCATTCCGCTCGATTCGGCGCTTGTTCACGAGATAGAAACCATTGCCGCCGGGTAGCGCGGCACGGAGGCGATTTATGTTGCAGAAGACCAGCCATTACATGCGTCAGGCCAACCTGATCGGCGGCGAGTGGGTCGATGCCGATTCCGGCGCGACGCTGGACGTGACCAACCCGGCCAACGGCCAAACGATCGGCACGGTACCGAAATCTGGCAAGGCGGAGACCAGGCGCGCCATCGAGGCGGCCGAAAAGGCCTTCCAGTCGTGGAGGAAGACGTCGGCCAACGAACGGTCCAAATTGCTGCGCCGGCTGCACGATCTCATTCTGGAAAACCAGGACCCGCTGGCCGAGCTCTTGACGATGGAGCAGGGCAAATCGCTTACCGAGGCCAAGGGCGAGATCGCGATTTCGGCCGCCTATGTTCTGTGGTTCGCGGAGGAGGGGCGGCGCACCTATGGCGACGTGGTGCCGAGCCCGTGGGCCGACCGCCGCCTGCTGGTCACCAAGGAGCCGGTGGGGGTGGTCGCGGCGATCACGCCGTGGAATTTTCCCTCCTCGATGCTGGCGCGCAAGATCGGCCCGGCGCTTGCCGCCGGATGCACTGCGGTGGTCAAGCCCGCCTCGCAGACGCCCTATTCGGGGCTTGCCTGGGGCGCGTTGTGCGAGGAAGCCGGTTTCCCGAAGGGGGTCGTCAACATCGTCACCGGTTCGGCGAGCGAGATCGGCGACGAATTGTGCTCCAATCCGCTGGTGCGCAAGATCACCTTCACCGGCTCGACCGAGATCGGCAAGATGTTGATCGAGAAGTCGGCCTCGACGGTGAAGAAGGTGTCGATGGAGCTCGGCGGCAACGCGCCGTTCGTGGTTTTCGACGATGCCGACATCGACCGGGCCGTCGAAGGCGCGATGGTGGCCAAATACCGCAATTCCGGCCAGACCTGCGTGTGCACCAACCGGTTTTTCGTCCAGGCCGGCGTCTACGACACCTTCGTTGAAAAGCTCGCCGACGCCTCGCGCAAGCTGAAGGTCGGCGCCGGGCTCGATGACGGCACCCAGCAGGGGCCGCTGATCGACGCCAAGGCGGTCGAGAAGGTCGAGGAACTGATCGCCGATGCGACCGCGAAGGGCGGCACGGTCGTCACCGGCGGCAAGCGCCACGACCTCGGCGGCTCGTTCTTCGAGCCGACGGTGATCTCCGGCGCCACCACCGCCATGCGGGTGATGAAGGAGGAGATTTTCGGTCCGGTCGCGCCGGTGTTCCGCTTCGAGACCGAGGACGAGGCGGTCGCCATGGCCAACGACACCGAATTCGGCCTGGCCTGCTATTTCTATTCCGGCGATCTCGGCCGCGCCTTCCGGGTCAGCGAGGCGCTGAAATACGGCATGGTCGGCGTCAACGAGGGCCTGATCACCACGGTCGAGGTGCCGTTCGGCGGGGTCAAGGAGTCCGGCCTCGGGCGCGAGGGCGGCCATCAGGGCATCGACGATTATCTCGACACCAAATATGTCTGCATCGGCGGCCTCGGCCTCTGATGCGACGCAGCCGCCGGCCTCGCGCAGGGCCGGCGATCCACCGATTGTAGCCATCGACGGAGCGGGACATGGCAGGCCCCGAATTGTTCGGCACGACCGAGGCGGGCGAGGCGGTGCACCGTCTCGCCATTGCCGGCGGCGGGCTGCGGGCCAACATCCTGACCTGGGGCGCCGTCGTCCAGGATCTGCGTTTGTCGGGCCATGACGCGCCGCTGGTGCTGGGTTTTGAGCGTTTTGCCGATTATCCGGCGCATTCGCCCTATTTCGGGGCGATTGCCGGTCGTTACGCCAACCGCATCCGCGACGGCCATTTCACCATCGAGGGCCAGCGCTTCGAGACCGACCGCAATTTTCTGGGCAAGCACACGCTGCATGGCGGCTCGGCGGGGACCGGCAAGCGGGTCTGGCGGTTGGAGGCCCACGGCGCGGATTTCGTCGCGCTGTCGCTCAAGGATAGTGACGGCACGATGGGGTTTCCGGGCGATCTCGAATTGTCGTGCACCTACCGGCTGAAGCTTCCCGGCACGCTGTCGGTGGAACTGAGTGCGACCGCGGACGCGCCGACGCTGTGCAATCTCGCCCACCACTCCTATTTCAACCTCGACGACGGCGGCAGCGGCGACATTCTGGACCATCGGGCGATGATCGCGGCCTTGGCCTACCTGCCGGTCGACGCGGAGATGATCCCGACCGGGGTGGTGGCGCCGGTGGAAGGCACGGCGTTCGACTTTTTGCTGCCGCGGCCGATCCGCCATGCCGACGAAAAAAACGCTCAACTCGCCTACGACCACAATTTCTGCCTGGCTGCCGCGCGCGGCCCCCTGCGCCAGGCGGCCTGGGTGCAGAGCGCGCATTCGGGGGTGGAGATGGAGGTGTGGACCACCGAGCCCGGCATCCAGTTTTACGCCGGCCACAAGCTCGCGCCACAGGCCGAAGGGCTCGGCGGGCGCCGTTACCGTGCGCATGCCGGTTTCTGCCTCGAACCGCAGGTCTGGCCGGATTCGCCGAACCGGCCCTATTTCCCGCAGGCCGTTCTGTGGCCCGGCGACCGCTACCGCCAGGTGACGGAATACCGCTTCAGATAGGCTCGAACGCCGCCCGCAGGATCGAAAACGGCGCCAGCGCGCCATGGACCTGGACCACGGCCGCCGCGACCTGGTGCGCGCGCCGCGCCGCCTCGTGCGGCGGGTGGCCGGAAAGCCGCGCGGCCAGATAGCCGCCATTGAAGGAATCCCCGGCGCCGGTGGTGTCGACCGGGTTTTCCACAGCGACGGCGGCAATCGGTTTGGCGCGGCCGTTGCAGACAACCAGCGCGGGATCGGCGCCGTCCTTGATGACGATTTCGCCGATGCCGGCCTTGGCCAGCCGGTCGGCGGTCGCCTGCGGCTTTGGGTCGGCGAAAAGCGCGTTTTCGTCGGGAAAGGTCGGCAGGGCGATGTCGGTGAGCGCCAGCGCCTCGCCGATCGCGGCCTTGGCGGCGGCGGCCGACGGCCACAGGCGCGGCCGGTAATTGGGATCGAAGGCAACCGTCGCGCCGGCGGCGCGCGCTGTGGCGAGCGCGTCGAACAGTCGCCGGCGGGCGGGAGCCTCGAGAATTGCCAAAGTGATTCCGGAAAAATAGATAAGCGCCCGGTTTTGAAGGCTTTTCGCCAACGGGCCTGCGTCGTCAGCGAGCCGGCGGGCGGCGGCGTCGGAGCGCCAGTAGGTAAAGGAGCGTTCGGCGCCATCGAGCGTGATGGCGTAAAGGCCGGGGCGGGCGCCGGCGATTATCGGACTTGCCGCGACGCCGATGCCGTTTTCCTGCATGAAGCCGATCTGCGCGGTCGAGAACGGATCGTCGCCGAAGGCCGACACGTAGTCACATGCCTGCGCGGTGTCGGTCAGCGCGCGGAGCGCCCACAGCGTGTTGAACGTGTCGCCGGCATGGCCCATGCGCCACAGTCCGTCCTCGGCGCCGGAGAGCTCCAGCATGCATTCACCGACCGCCGCGATATGTCCTGCCCGCATTCCGTCTTTCTCCGATTCCGATGCCTGCTCCTACACCGGCGCAGGTCGGGCTGTCGATTGCCGGACCTTCTCGCTGCACGTGCCGCGCGGCCGGTTCCGCCGTCCTGCCGGCGCGAAGCGGTTGTCTTCGGCGCGATTTGGTTCGAAAAGGAGGCATGAGCAGATTTCTTGTCGCCCTCGTTGCCGCAGCCGTTCTGGCCCTCGGCCTGATCTATTTCTACGATCCCGGCGGCACGGGCTCGGAGACGCTCGATCTGGCGCGTTCGAAACCGTCGGTGAACGGCCTTTACGTCGTCGCCATTGCGCCCGAGTCGGAGCCCGTCGAAACCGGTGTCTTGCACGGTTGGGTGCTGACGCTGACTGCGCCCGACGGCGCGCCGGTCGAGGATGCGCAGATCGAGGTCGGCGGCGGGATGCCCGATCACGGCCACGGCCTGCCGACCAGCCCTGAGATGACCGCCTATCTCGGCGAGGGGCGCTACCGGATCGAGGGGGTGCGGTTCAACATGGGCGGCTGGTGGGTGCTGGATTTCACCGTCCGGGCCGAACCCGGCGAGGATACGGTCCGCTTCAACATAAGACTGTGACCGTGAGACCATGGCCAGCCTGAACACTCTCGCCCGCGTGCTTGTCGCCGCCGCGCCGGTGCTGCTTGGCGGCTGCGGCGAGGATGGGCTGAGCCTGGCCGAGCGCGACGCCGTCGCCTCGCTGTCGCTGGACGGGCTTGGCGCGGCGCCGCCGTCCATCTCCAACAAGGTGGCCGACGATCCTGGCGCGGCCGCCCTCGGGAAGGCGCTGTTTTTCGACACGCGGCTGAGCGCCAACGGCGCCGTCGCCTGCGCCACCTGCCACGATCCGCAGCGTCAGTTCCAGGACGACCTGCCGCGCGCCCAGGCGCTCGGCACCGGCCCGCGCCGCACCATGTCGCTGGCCGGCGTGGCGTGGAACCTGTTCTTCTTCTGGGACGGGCGTAAGGATTCGCTGTGGAGCCAAGCGCTCGAGCCGCTGGAAAACCCGCTCGAGCACGGAATGACACGCACCGGCATCGTGCGACTGGTCGCGCGTCATCATCGCGCCGTCTACGAGGCGGTGTTCGGGCCGCTGCCAGCGCTTGGGGTCTTGCCGGCGGCGGCCGGCCCGGCGGGCACCGCGGCAGAGCGGGCGGCCTGGGCTGGGCTGGACGAGACGGCGCGACGGGCCGTCAACGGCGCTTTCGCCAATGTCGGCAAGGCGATCGCGGCCTTCGAACGCACGATCCCGCCGCTCAAGACGCGCTTCGACCGTTATGCGGCCGCGATCGCGCGCGGCGAGCCGCCCGAAGGCGATGCCGCCTTCAGCGATCTCGAACGGGAAGGGCTGAGGCTGTTCGTCGGCAGCGCCAACTGCCTGGAATGCCACAACGGACCGCGCTTCACCGACGACCATTTCCACAATACCGGCGTTGCCGACGATCCGCAGGCACCGGCAGGCCGCGAGCGCGCGGGCGCGATTGCGCGGCTTCTGGCCGACCCGTTCAACTGCCTGGGCGCCTTCAGCGACGCCGACGAAGGCGACTGCGCGGAGCTGCGTTTCATGCTGCGCGACGGTCCCGAGCTGGAACGGGCGTTCAAGACGCCGTCGCTGCGCGGCGTGGCGCAGCGCGCGCCCTATATGCATGCCGGGCAGATCGCGACGCTGGAGGCGGTGGTTGAGCACTATGCGAACGCGCCGACATCGCCGGCCGGCACAAGCGAGCTGCGGCCGGTGCGGCTGACCGAGCGCGGCAAGGCGGCGCTGGTGGCGTTTCTGAAGACGCTGAACTAGGCCTTCGGGCCCGAACGTCTCCGTCAGCGATCCTTGACGGTTTCCATCGCCACATAGGTCGAGGTCTGCGCCACATGGGGCAGGGCGGAGATCTTTTCACCCAGCACGCGGCGATAGGCGGCGATGTCCCTGGTGCGCACCTTCAACAGATAGTCGAAGCTCGCCGCGATCATGTGGCACTGCTCGATCTCGGCCACGCCGAGCACGGCGCGGTTGAAGGCGTCGAGCGCGGCCGAACGGGTGTCGGAGAGCTTGACCTGGACGAAGGCGATATGGCCTTCGCCCATGCGTTCGCGATCGACGATTGCCGCGTAGCCGCGAATGTAACCATCGGCCTCCAGCCGCCGGACCCGTGCCTGCACCGGCGTCTTGGACAGGCCGACCTTGGCGGCGAGTTCGGCCATGGACAGCCGGCCCTGGCGCGCCAGCGCCGCGACGATGTTGCGGTCTATACGGTCCAAACGATCTGTCATTGCTTATTTGGTAAATCTATTGATCTGAGATGTTCCTTATCTTTAGGTCGTTTGCGTCGAAAATGCCAGTGTTTTGGGCGTTGTCATGCCTGGCGAAATGGTATCACCGTTACCGACGGCTCGGCTTGACCGCTCCGCGGCAGGCAAGCCTATTGTGACGAGAGGAGGTCCATGACGATGTCCGCACTTTCCAAGCATCGGGCGCTGATCCGCGCCAATTATCTGCCCGACGAGGATGCCGCGCTCGAACGCCTGGTCGCGCTGGCCGGATTGCAGGCCGAAGAGCGTATGGCGATCTCGGCGCGGGCGGCCGATCTGGTGCGGGCCGTGCGCGGTTCGTCCGATCCGCAGATGATGGAAGTGTTTTTGTCCGAATACGGGCTTTCGACCAAGGAGGGGGTGGCGCTGATGTGCCTGGCGGAGGCGCTGCTCAGGGTGCCCGACGCCGAGACCGTCGACGATCTGATCCGCGACAAGATCGCGCCGCACGACTGGTCGGCGCATTCGGGCGAATCGAGCTCGATCTTCGTCAACGCCTCGACCTGGGCGCTGATGCTGACCGGACGGGTTCTGGAGGAAGGCGAGGGCGGCATCGAACGCACCCTGCGCGGCATGGTGCGCCGGCTGGGTGAACCGGTGATCCGCACCGCGGTGTCGGCGGCGATGCGCGAGATGGGCGAGCAGTTCGTGCTTGGCCGTACCATCGCCGAAGCGGTGAAGCGCGGCCGCGCCTATACGCAGAAAGCCTATCTCTATTCCTACGACATGCTCGGCGAGGCGGCGCGTACGGAGACCGACGCCAAGCGGTATCATCGCGCCTACGCCGATGCGATCGCGGCTCTGGCCGCGCATGCTTCGAGCGACGACATTCGCCGCAATCCGGGCATTTCGGTCAAGCTCTCGGCCTTGCATCCGCGTTACGAATTCGCCCAGCGCGAACGCATGCTGCCGGTGATGGTCGAGCGTCTCAGCACGCTTGCCTATGCCGCGCGCGATGCCCGCATGGGGCTCAATATCGACGCGGAGGAGGCCGACCGGCTCGACCTGTCGCTCGACGTGATCGAACAGGTGCTGGCCGACCCAGAGCTCGCCGGCTGGGACGGGTTCGGCGTGGTCGTGCAGGCCTACGGGCCGCGCGCGGCCTTCACCATCGACTGGCTGCACGCGCTCGCCGAAAAGCTCGACCGCAGGATCATGGTGCGGCTCGTCAAGGGCGCCTATTGGGATACCGAGATCAAGCGCGCCCAGGTGCTCGGGCTTGCCGGCTATCCGGTGTTCACCCGCAAGGTCAACACCGACGTGTCCTACATCGCCTGCGCGCGCAAGCTGCTGGCCATGACCGACCGCATCTATCCGCAATTCGCCACCCACAACGCCCACACCGTGGCCGCGATCCTGGCGATCGCCGACGACAGAAGCAGCTTCGAGTTCCAGCGCCTGCACGGCATGGGCGAGGCGCTGCACGAGGCGGTGCGCAA
>SWBZ01002155.1_pt1 | contig 14118 bp, 10 predicted proteins | sample 4693031 | NCBI WGS metagenome assembly SWBZ01 (sample SAMN10267274, study PRJNA491770) | bioreactor metagenome | isolation source: DHS bioreactor inoculated with | place: Japan: off Shimokita Peninsula
AGCGCATAGGCGCCCTCGCGCGCACCGGCCGGGATGTCGACCAGATCCCACCCCTGTCCGGCCGGGAAACCGGCGTCGTCGAAGAACCCGCCAGCGCCGGCCTGGGCGAAACCGAGCAGCGGCACGGTCGAGCGCTGCACCGGCAGCGCGTCACGGGCATCCGTCACGCCACGGCCAACCAGAGCCACGAATTCGTCCAGCGAGGCGCCGGTGGCCTGCATGATCTTGGCAAGCGATTCGGTCGACGGCCAGCGCGGCCGGCCGTCCGCCGAACTGCGCTTGGACTTGTTGAAGGCGGTCGAATCCAGCCCGGCCCGCTTGGCCAGGCCGGAGACCGACAGCGAATGGCGCTCGGCCAGCGCGTCGATCGCAGCCCACACGCGTTCATGCGAGAGCATGATGCACTCCTCGCGGAAACACAGGAAAAAATACCTTTTGTCGGGTTTTAAAGCCCTGCGCTGCCCCTGTCCAGTGCCAAGACCGCCCCAGACCGCGCCGACCGGATCGACACGTCAAGCCTCAGCGACCGTCAGCCCGCGGTAAACGGCGCCCGTCCCGTCTCCAGCGCCAACGCCAGATCCTCGATCCTGTCCTGGCCCCAGAACACCTCGCCGTTGAGCACATAGGCAGGTACGCCGATCGCGTCGGCTGAGACCGCATCGGCCGTGTTTTGCGCGCGCTCGGCCTTGACCGCATCGCCCTGGGCGGCGTGCAGCACGTCGGCGACGTCATGGCCTTCGGCCTCCAGATAGCGGGCGAGCGTGTCGGCGTCGGCGACGTTTTCCTCGTTCGCCCAGACACCGGCGAAAACCCGTCCCATAAAGCCGGTCGGATCGGCCTGACGCTCAAGCAGCGCGATCACCACATGGTCGGCAAGGGCGGGATCGGCGGGAAAGAATTTCGGCTTCAGATTGATCGGCAGACCGCGCCGGAACGCCGCGCGCTGCAGTTCGAGCAGGCGGTAGCGCTGGCGGGTGGGCGAGCGTTGGGCCAGCGGGACCGAGCCCGAAACCTCCCACAGTCCGGGAAGCAGAACCGGCTTGTAGTGGATGGAGGCGCCGTGTTTCTTGACCAGGTCGACCATGGCCTGGTGGCCGAGATAGACATAGGGCGACACGGCGGTGAAATAGTAGTCGATAATGGCGGACATGGCTGGCTGCTCTCCGGGATTCTGACCGGCACAGTAGTGAGCGCGCGCGTGCCGGGAAAGCCCGCAGCGATCACATTCGCGCGGGAGCGGCGCGCGGGGCTTGCCCACCCCGTGTCGCGCGGCGTCACCGGCGGCTCAGCGCAGCGATTTGGCGAGCGCCCGCAGGCGTCCATGCGAGCCCATGAATTCGGCTTCCGCGGGATTGGGCGCACGCGGTCTCACCCGCGCGCCGAGCGCCTGGACGACCTCGTCGATCGTCAGGAAACGCCTGTTGGGAGAATCGTAAACGCCCGCCGTCGTCATGATCAGCGCCGCCGTCTCGCCGTTTTCGAGCACGAAGCGGTGGCGTCCGATCACCTGGGTGCCCGCCCAGGTCTCGATCGAGGACAGAACGTCGAACCGCCGCCACAGCCTGATCTCGCGCACATAGACCGACTGCACGCCGCCCATCATCGGCGCCCACTTGTTACGCCGTGCCAGTCCCAGAAGCCCGGCGCGCAAAAACAGGTCGATGCGGCCAAGATCGGCTAGCATCATGTAGCGCGCATTGTTGAGATGGACATTGGAATCGATGTCGGACGGCAGGCAGCGGAACGAGAGCCTGCTTTCCTCGCCGAGCCGGTATGCGCCGCGCGATTTCGAGGTCAGCGCGACCCGCAGCAATCGTCCCCACACATACATGGAATGCTCCTTTCCCCGTCCCCATCAACGGGAAGAAGGGCCCCGAAGGGGCGCAGCAGGACCGGCGACGCGCCGGTCCTGCCTCTGCCTGGCTTGTCCTTTCCACGCCCGCGGCGCGGAAAGGACCGCCGTCGTCAGGCCGCCTTTTGCCGGCGATCCGCGTAAGGGTCGAAGCGCTCGTAGAAGCTCTCGTCCTTGGCCGCCATGTCGACCAGCACTTTCGGTGCCTTGAACTGCGGGCCGTATTTCTTCTGCAGCTGCTTGGCGAGCTTGACGAATGCGGCCGAGCCCATGCCGTCGATATAAGACAGCGCCCCGCCAGTATAGGGTGCGAAGCCGAAGGCCAGGATCGAGCCGACATCGGCCTCGCGCGGATCGGTGACGATACCCTCGCCCATCACCCGCGCGGCTTCGAGCGCGATGGTGACGAGGAAACGCTGCTTGAGCACCTCGACGTCGATCTCCTCCGGCGCCTTCTGCGGATAAAGATCCTTCAGGCCCGGCCACAGGTGCTTTTTCGCCGGCTTGGCCGGGTAGTCGTAAAAGCCCTTGCCGTTCTTGCGGCCGTGGCGGCCATGGGTGTCGACCATGGTGTTGATCAGTGCGAACTGTTCCTGGTCGACCGCCTTTTCGCCGAGATCGCGGATCGTCTGTTTCATGATCTTCTGGGCGAGATCGATCGCGGTCTCGTCGGTCAGCGCCAGCGGGCCGACCGGCATGCCGGCCATCTTGGCGGCGTTTTCGATCATCGGTGCCGGCACGCCCTCGATCAACATCTGATAGGCCTCCGACATGTAGCGCAGCACGCAGCGATTGACGTAGAAGCCGCGCGTGTCGTTGACCACGATCGGCGTCTTGCGGATCGCACGCACATAGTCGATCGCCACCGCCAGCGCCTCGTCGCCGGTCTTCTTGCCCAGGATGATCTCGACCAGCATCATGCGGTCGACCGGCGAGAAGAAATGGATGCCGATGAAATTCTTCGGCCGCTTGGAATTCTTGGCCAGGCCGGTGATCGGGATCGTCGAGGTGTTGGAGGCGAAGGTCGCCGAGGCGGCGAGCACGGCTTCCGATTTCTCGGTGACCCCCTTCTTGATGTCGGAATCCTCGAACACGGCCTCAATCACCAGTTCACAGCCGTCGAGCTGGCCGTAATCGTCGGCCGGGGTGATCAGCGACAGGAGCTTTTCCTTGTCCTCGGCCGTGGCGCGGCCCTTCTTGATCAACCCGTCCATCAGGCCGGCGGAATGGTCCCTGCCCTTTTCGGCCGACGGCATGTCGCGGTCGAGGAGCACGACCGGAATGCCGGCCTTGGCGGTGACATAGGCAATGCCGGCGCCCATGAAGCCGGCGCCGATCACGCCGATCTTGGTGAATTTGGTCGGGGCCACGCCCTCGGGACGGCGTGCGCCCTTGTTGAGTTCCTGCAGCGACACGAACAGCGAGCGTATCATCATCGCCGCTTCGGTGGTCTGCAGGATTTCGGTGAAATAGCGCTGCTCGATCGTCAGCCCGGTCTCGAAGGGCACCAGAAGTCCCTCATAGACGCATTTCAGGATCGCCGCGGCGGCCGGATAGTTGTTGTAGGTCTCGCGGCGCAGGATGGCGATCGCCGGCGGCCACAGATTGGCGCCCGCGGCCGAATAGACCGGCCCGCCCGGCAGCTTGAAGCCCTTCTCGTCCCAGGGCTGGACCGGCTTGAGCCCGTTCCTGATCATCGCCTTGGCGGCGTCGACCAGCTTGGCCGGCTCGGCGATCTCGTGGATCAGGTTCATGCCCTTGGCCTTTTTCGGCGACAGGGCAGCACCCGTGGTCAGCATCTGCAAAGCCTGCTGGCCGTCGGTCAGGCGCGGCACGCGCTGGGTGCCGCCGGCGCCAGGAAAGAGCCCGACCTTGACCTCGGGCAGGCCCATCTTGACCTTGTCGCCATCGGCGGCGACCCGGCCGTGGCAGGCGAGCGACAATTCGAACGCCCCGCCCATGCAGGTGCCGTTGATCGCCGAGACCCATGGCTTGCCGCAGGTCTCGATCTTGCGGAACAGCCAGCTCATGCGGCCCGCGCCCTCAAACAGCATCTTGATCGCCGCCTCGTGGTCGCGGACCTCCGCCTCTTTGAAGACCTTGAGCATTTTCTGCAGCATGGTCAGGTCGGCGCCGCCGGAGAAGGCTTCCTTGCCGGAGGTGATCACCACGCCCTTGACCGCCTCGTCGGCGACGATCTGGTCGGTGATGCGGTCGAGTTCGTCCATCACCTCCTCGGTGAAGACGTTCATTGAGCGGGCGGGCATATCCCAGGTGACGAGCGCGATGCCGTCGCTGTCGGTTTCGACCGTGAAATTGGTGTAGGCCATGTTAGGATTTCTCCCTTTCGAAATCTCTATGCGTCGCAGGTGGCGCGGGCTTGTCGCCGGAGGGGCCTGGGCTGAGACGTCGGCGATCTGCCCGCCATTTCGCCCGTTCGACCCTCCCGGCGCCCGTTGCCTCCCCTTTCGGAGAGGACCGAGGCCGTCACACCCGCTCGATGATGGTCGCCGTGCCCATGCCGGCGCCGATGCACAAGGTCACCAGAGCCGTGTTGAGGTCCCGTCGCTCGAGCTCATCGAGCACCGTGCCGAAGATCATCGCGCCTGTCGCGCCGAGCGGATGGCCCATGGCGATCGCCCCGCCATTGACGTTGATCTTGTCGTGCGGGATGTCGAAGGCCTGCATGTAGCGCAGCACGACCGAGGCGAAAGCCTCGTTGAGCTCGAACAGATCGATATCGTCGATCGTCATCTTCGCCTTCTTCAAAAGCTTCTCGGTGACGTCGACCGGTCCGGTGAGCATGATCGCCGGTTCCGAGCCGATATTGGTGAAGGCCCTGATCCTGGCGCGCGGCGTCAGGCCCATGGTCTTGCCCGCCTTTTTGGAGCCGAGCAGGACGGCGGCCGAGCCATCGACGATGCCCGACGAATTGCCGGCGTGGTGAACGTGGTTGACGCTCTCGATCTCGGGGTAACGCTGCACGGCAACGGCGTCGAAGCCGCCCATCTCGCCCGGCATGACAAAGGAGGGATTGAGCGAGGCCAGCGACTGCATGTCGGTGCCCGGGCGCATATGCTCGTCATGGTCGAGAATGGTGAGCCCGTTCTGGTCCTTGATCGGGATCACCGAGCCCTTGAAGCGACCGTCCTTCCAGGCAGCGTCGGCGCGCTTCTGGCTCTCGACCGCGTAGGCGTCGACGTCGTCGCGCGAAAAACCGTATTTGGTGGCGATCAGGTCGGCCGACACGCCCTGCGGCATGAAATAGGACGGCAGGCCCACCGACGGGTCCATGAACCAGGCGCCGCCCGACATGCCCATGCCGACGCGGCTCATCGATTCCACGCCGCCGGCGATCACGATTTCGTCGGAGCCGCCGGCGATCTTGGCCGCGCCGAAATTGATCGCGTCGAGGCCGGACGCGCAAAAGCGCGAGATCTGCATGCCCGGCGCCTCGGTCGCGTAGCGGGCCTCGAAGGCCGCCGCGCGCGGGATCACCGAACCGGCCTCGCCGACGGGATCGACGCAGCCGAAAATGATGTCGTCCACCTTAGAGGTGTCGAGCCCGTTACGGTCGCGCACCGCCTCCAGCGTGCGGGCGGCCAGGCGCACCGCAGGCACTTCGTGCAGGGCTCCGTCCTTCTTGCCGCGGCCGCGCGGCGTCCTCACGGCGTCGTAGACAAATGCATCAGCCATTGGATGTCTCCTTTTTCCGGCGGGTGCGCCCAAAAGGCGGCCGCGCAGGGGTCGTGTCTTTGGTTCTGCTCATTGCCCGGACGGCATCAGCGCCTCGGGCGCCTGCCAGCCGGGGAGTTCCTTCAATCTTTGCAGCCAGCGGTCGATGGCTGGATAGTCGCTCCAGTCCGCCCCGATCTCTTCTGGCCAGTAGAGGTAGCCGCACAGCGACAGATCGGCGATCGTCGGTCGGTCGGCGGCGACCCAGTCGCGACCGCGCAGATGGGTTTCCAGGACGTTCCATGCGTCCTTGGCGCGGGCATAGATAAACTCGGCGGTCGGATCGCCGGCCTTGCCGCGATAGTGGCGCATGAAGCGCTCGGTCGCGGTGTAGCTGGTCAATTTGTGGTTGTCGAACAGCACCCAGCGCAGGATTTCGAACTCCTCGGCCTCGGTCTCGTGACCGAATTTCCGGAAATGACGCGCCAGGTAGATCAGGATCGCGCCCGACTGGGACAGCGTGAAATCGCCGTCGGCGCGGTGATGGACCAGAACCGGCGCTTCGCCCATGACGTTGAGCGCGCGGTAATCCGCGCCGCGGGTCTCGCCCTTGAAAAAGCCAATGCCTCTGGGCTGCCAGTCGGCACCGCACAGTTCAAGCATCAGCGCGGCCTTGTAGGCGTTACCGCTCTCGGCGAAACAATGCAGGGTAAACTCGCTCATCCAGATGCCGTCTCCTTTGGGATGTCGCCGCCAAACGGCGTCAGCTTGGTGCTGGAAACCGCGCGCGCCGCCAGAATACCGTCCTTGTCGAACAGCTCCGCCTCGACGAACGCCACGTTGCGACCGGCCCTGACGATACGCGCCTCGACCTCGGTGCGGCCATAGGCGACGGGACGGAAAAAATGGGTGTGGATGTCGATCGATGCCTGAGCGTTCTTCATGTCCATGCTGATGAAGGCGTTGAAACCCATCGCGTCGTCCATCATGGCGACCAGGAAACCGCCCTGGATCACCCCGCCGAAATTGATCACGTCGCGCGGCGGATCGAACGAGACCCTGAGGGTCGCCGCCTCGCGGTCCCACGACACCACATCCATGCCCAGCCAGCGGGCGGTGGCCGGCGCCTGGTCGGCGGAAAACCCCGGAACGATCGCCGCGCCCATCCTCAAAGGCTCCTGCCGATCAAGAGCTTCATGATCTCGTTGGTGCCGCCATAGATGCGCTGCACGCGCGCGTCGCGATACATGCGCGCGATCGGGTATTCGTTCATGTAGCCGTAGCCGCCATGAAGCTGCAGACATTCGTCCACGACCTTCCCCTGCAGGTCGGAGAGCCAGTACTTGGCCATCGACGCCGTCACCGGATCGAGCCCGCCATCGACATGGCGGGCGACGCAATCATTGTAGAAGACGCGGCCGATCGTGACCTCGGTCTTCAACTCGGCCAGCTTGAACTGCGTGTTCTGGAAGTCAATCACCTTGCGGCCGAACGCGCCGCGTTCCTTGACGTAGTCGATGGTCAGCGCCAGCGCGCGCTCGGCCATGGCGATCGCCGAGCCGCCGATCTGCAGGCGCTCCTGCGGCAATTGCTGCATGAGCTGGACGAAACCCTGGCCTTCCCGTGGCCGAGCAGGTTGGCCGTCGGCACGCGCATGTCGTTGAAGAACAGTTCGGACGTGTCGTTCGACTTCAGGCCGATCTTGTCGAGGTTGCGGCCGCGCTCGAACCCCTCGACCTCGTCGGTCTCGACCACGATCAGCGACGTGCCCTTGGCGCCCTTTTCGGGATCCGTCTTGGCGACGACGATGATCAGATTGGCGAGCTGGCCGTTGGTGATGAAGGTCTTCGAGCCGTTGATGCGATAGTGGTTGCCGTCCTTTTCGGCGCGCGTCTTGACGCCCTGCAGGTCGGATCCCGCGCCCGGCTCGGTCATGGCGATGGCGCCGATCAGCTCGCCGCTCGCCATCTTCGGCAGCCATTTCTTCTTCTGCTCGTCCGAGCCGTAATGGGCGATATAGGGGGCGACGATCGAATTGTGCAGCGCGATGCCGAAGCCGTCGACGCCGACATGGCTGATCGCTTCGATGATCGCGCTTTCATGGGCGTAGCTGCCGCCCGCCCCGCCGTATTCTTCCGGCATGGAGGCGCACAACAGGCCGTTGGCGCCGGCCTTTTCCCAGCTCTGGCGATCGACGATCTCGGCCTTTTCGAACGCCTCGTAATGCGGCGCGATCTCGGCCTGGAGGTATTTGGTCGCCATGTCGTAAAGCATGGTGACCTCCTCGTCCGCCCAGGCGGGCTTTGGAAGAGCGAGGACGGTTGCCGGATCGGTTGCCATGGACGATTCCTCTTTGGTTATTGCCTATAGCAAATTCGTTCAAACCTGAACAGAGTAGATCGCCGCCGGCGGTCAGAAAGCCTCCGCGTCGAGCGCCATCATGGAATCGGCGCCGGCCGAGATGCGCGCGAGGTGGGCGGCCGATTCGGGCATGACGCGCTCCATGAAATAACGCGCGGTCACCAGCTTGTTCTCGCAGAAAGCCGTCGCGCCGTCGGCGCCCGCGGCGATCTTGTCCTGCGCGGCCTTGGCCATCAACCCCCACATGTAGCCGAGGGCGACCAGACCGAAGAGATGCATGTAGTCGCTCGAGGCCGCGCCCGCATTGTCGGGCTTCTGCATGGCGTTCTGCATCAGCCACATGGTTGCCGCCTGCAGATCGTTCAAGCCCTTTTTCAGCGCCTTGGTCAGCGGCGCCATCTGCTCGTCGGAACGGTTCTCCTCGCAGAAATCGCCGACCTCCTTGAAGAAGGCCTGGACGGCGCGGCCGCCGTTCTGCGGCAGCTTGCGGCCGACCAGGTCGAGCGCCTGGATGCCGTTGGCGCCCTCGTAGATCATGGTGATGCGGGCATCGCGCACGAACTGGCTCATGCCGTGCTCTTCGATATAGCCATGGCCGCCGAAGACCTGCTGGGCCATGACGGCATGCTCGAAGCCCTTGTCGGTCAGCACGCCCTTTATGACCGGCGTCATCAGGCCCATGTGGTCGTCGGCCGCCTGGCGCTCCTTGTCGTCGCCCGAACGGTGCGCGACATCCGATTTCAGCGCCGTCCACAACACCAGCGCGCGACCGGCCTCGTTGATCGCCTTCATCGTCATCAGGTTACGGCGAATGTCGGGATGAACGATGATCGGATCGGCCTTCTTGTCCTTGGCCTTGGCCCCGGACAGGGCGCGCCCCTGGATGCGCTCGCGGGCATAGGCGGCGGCGTTCTGATAGGCGATCTCGGAAACCGACAGGCCCTGCATGCCGACGCCGAGGCGGGCCTCGTTCATCATCACGAACATCGCCTTGAGGCCGCCATTCTCCTCGCCGATCAGATAACCCGTCGCCTCGTCGTAGTTCATCACGCAGGTCGAGTTGCCGTGAATGCCCATCTTTTCCTCGATGGAGCCGCAGGTGACGGCGTTGCGTTCCCCGGCATTGCCATCGGCGTCGAGCTTGAATTTGGGCACGATGAAAAGCGATATGCCCTTGACCCCTTCCGGCGCGCCCTCGATGCGGGCCAGCACCAGATGGATGATGTTGTCGGCCATGTCGTGCTCGCCGGCCGAGATGAAGATCTTCTGGCCGGAGATCTTGTAGGAACCGTCACCGTCGGGAACCGCCTTGGTGCGCAGCAGGCCCAGATCGGTGCCGCAATGCGGCTCGGTCAGGTTCATGGTCCCCGTCCACAGACCCTCGACCATCTTCGGCACATAGGTCTGTTTCTGCTCGTCGGTGCCGTGGACCAGGATCGCAGCGATCGCGCCTTGGGTGAGGCCCGGATACATCATCAGCGCCATGTTGGCCGACGACATATATTCGCCGACCGCGGAATGGACCGTATAGGGCAGGCCCTGGCCGCCATAGTCGGCCGGCGTGGCCAGGCCCATCCAGCCGCCCTCGCGATACTGGTCGTACGCGTCCTTGAATCCCTCGGGCGTCCTGACCGAGCCGTCCTCGGCGCGCACGCAACCCTGTTCGTCGCCGACACGGTTGAGCGGATGCATAACGTTTTCAGCCAGCTTCGCGCCCTCGGCGAGGATCGCCTCGAGAACGTCGGGCGTGGCGTCGGAAAACCCGGGAAGATTGGAATAGCGCTCGTAACCGAGCACATCCTTCAAAACGAACAGAGTATCTTCGACGGGCGCGCGATAGGTCGGCATGATTTCCTCCGGCAAAAGCTGACCGCGCGCCGACAGGCCGGCGCGCGGCACCGATTTCGGAGACAAGCCGTATCAAACTTTGACGTTTGCGTAAACGTCAATTTTGCTGCTGCGTCGAATTGCGCGATCGGCGCTACGCCTCAGGAGGCTTGCGCCGAGACGGTCCGCTGAGAGAGCCGGTCACGCACCATGTCGGCGACGGTCTCGAGCTGCATGATCGCCTCGGTGATCGCCGCGCGCTGTTTTTGAAGGCGTGCGAGCTGCTTTTCCGACTTTTCCAGCGTTACCTTGAGCTGCTTCGCATTGCTGCCCGACGGATCGTAAAGATCGAGCATCTGCTTGATCTCGCGCAGCGAGAAGCCCACCTGACGGCCAAGCAGGATCAGCCTCAATCGCGCGCTTTCGCGCTGCGAGTAAAGCCGCGCGCTGCCGTCGCGTCGCGGGCACAGCAGCCCCTTGTCCTCGTAGAAACGCAATGTGCGCAACGATACGCCGAACGTCTTGGCCAGATCGCCGATGCGCGCATAACCGTCCTGGGGCTCTGCAAACGCCTCGGAGGCATTGGCCATCGCTTCGATGGCTGAGACAGTCTTCATCATGAGTAGGTTCCAAAAAGCGTATGATCAGCGGCAGAACGAAAACGCATCGCTCGCCAATCATTCCTGTCAGCTTTGTCGCTGGGTTGGCAGCGCAATCGCGAATCAGGCGATCAACGAGCCGATTGTGCAGTGCACCTAATGTTCCGCCGGGGAAATTCAATTCAAGTTTGACAACAAACTGTTTCAATCCTTGACGGAGAAGCCCCCTTCTCCGGCAAATACGGCGAGGCTCAGCACTTTGGTAAGTTTGGTTAACGCCTTGTTTACCACGTGTGGGGAATTGTTCGGCTGTCGATTTTCCGTGGTTATTCTGTTTCGCGTTCTTCACGGCGATGCGCACCGGGGTTGAAGGCAATTGCCCGCGCAGCCGGCCCGAAAGCGGCCAGCCTTCGTGACCAGCCCGTCGGTGCACCCTGTTGTCAAACCGGGCACCCGCCCGTGATGCCGAACCCGAACGGACGCCTTGATGAGCAGCCATCGTTCCTATCTCGAGTCCCTCAATGCCGGGCGCCAAAGGCGGCCTCGCACGTCGATCGAGGACCTCAGCCAAACGCTCGATGATCTCGAAAGCCGCTTCGGCAAGCACCGCGACGGGGCAGGCGAACGCGGCCTGCGATCCGAAGGCATCGGCGCCGGCTCGCGCCGGGATCGGCGTCTGGCCGCTGGAACGTCGCTGGAACGCGCGCTCTCGGAGCAGGAACCACTGCGCAAACGCCCGATGGACGAGGATGAACGGCTCAGGCCCTATCCCTGGGAACGGACACGGCTCGACGAAGGCGGCGAGCACACACTGGCCGGCGACCTGAAGGCGCTGCGCCAGGAATTGCACCAACAGATCGCTGCCGACCTGCACCAGGAATTCGCCGCGCTGCGGCGCAAGATCGACGGCGTCGTCGCCCAGCGCGGCCCGCACGCGGACGGACAGGCGCTGCACGCCGAGCTGGAACGCCTGTCGGCAATGATACAATCGGTCGCCGAACGTAGCGGCGATCGCGGCATCGGGCTGCTGCGGCTCGAGCTGGAACAGCTGCGCCAGTCGCTCTCGGAACTGGCACGCGAGGATACGGTCCGGTCGCTGGACCAGAGATGGGAGCAATTGCACGACCATGCGGCCGGCGGCGCATCCGATCCCGAGATCCGCGTCCTGTCCGACCGGCTCGAACAGATCAGCGCGGCGGTCGGAAATCTGCCCGATTCGCTGTCGCTGCGCTCGCTGGAAGACAAGGTGCGTTCGCTCGCCGCGGCCCTGGAACATTTCGCCGCCCAGACCGTGCAGCCCGATTCCGGCCTGATCGACAAGCTCGAGGACCGGCTCGACGAGATTTCGCGCGCGATCGCGGCATCGTCCGGCGGTCATTCTGTCGACCACGCGCCCCTGGATCGTATCGAGGCCCGCATTTCGGCGCTGGCCGAACTGCTTGAGGATGTCGCCAGCGAGGCCCCCGGCGACAAGCTGCTGCAGCGCGTGGAAGCGCTGTCCAGGCGCGTCGAGGATATTGCCGGACGGGTCGCGATGCCCGAACGGGCGATCGAGCACCTGACCGCGCAGGTCGCCAATATCGCCGCCAAGCTGGATGGCGCCGTCGGCCATGCCGGCAGCGAGGAGATCGTCGACGGCCTCGAACGGCGCCTGTCGGAAATGGCGACCTTTATCGAGGAACGGCAGGATCACTCGCAGGCCGAGAGCAAATCGCTATTCAGGGAACTCGACCGGCGGTTGGAGGATCTGCACGCGAAAATCGCCGACCAAAGCACGGCGGTACCGGTCACCGATCCGCAATTGCTGCGTGCCCTCGACGAGAAATTCGCCGACCTGAACGACCGCATCGAAAGCCAGGTGGTGGTGCAGCCTCAGCTTGCGGCCGATCTGGAACGCCGGCTAACCGAAATCTCAGAGCGCCTCGACCTGTCGAGCCAGCGCAGTTCGCAGATCGATTCCGATCTCATTCGCAGCCTGGAAAGCCAGGTTGCCGACCTGACCGCGCATCTGTCCCGGCCGGCAGAGCCGAGCGGCGACATCGGAGCGCTGACGCCGCGCCTGGACGACATCGAACGTTCCTTGAGTGACCAGCGCGACATGATCGTCGCGGCGGCGCGCGAAGCGGCCGAAAACGCCGTCCGCTCGCTCGACACCGCCGGTATCGCCGACGAGGACGCGACCCTACTTGCCGGCGACCTGAAAACGCTCGAAGGGTTGATGCGCAAATCCGACGAACGCAATTCGCGGACTTTCGAGGCGATCCACGACACGCTCTTGAAAGTGGTCGACCGGCTCGGCACTCTGGAATCCAGGCAGGGCCAGCCGACCGTCAAGACCAAGCTGCCGGTCGCCAGCGCGCCGTCGATCGCGCCCGAGGAGGTCGGAGACGACCTGGAGCCGAGACTGCCCGAGCCGGCGCTGTCCGGTGATTTCACGCCCGAGCCATTCGCCGCCAGCCGCTCTCCGGCCGAGGCCGCGGCCGCGGCCGCCAAGGCGGCCGTCAGCGCCGTCGACGACGAGCCTGCTCCCGCACCGGCCAAGGCGTCGATGCTGGGCGGGTTGGCGCGCGCGCTTACCGGAAAAAAGGGCAAAGACACGGAGAACGCTCCGCGCAAGGACAAGGCCGAACCGAGCCTGTCAGCGCCCGCGGAGAACGCCGAGCCGCTCGACCCCGAAGCCGTGGATCGCCCACTCGAACCCGGTTCGGGTGCGCCCAATCTGAACGCGATCATGAAACGCGTCAGGACCGAACGCGCCCAGGCGGCGTCCGGCCGCGACCCTGGCGCGGCCAAGGCCGATTTCATCGCCGCCGCCCGGCGCGCCGCCCAGGCGGCCGCCGCGGAAGCCGACTCCTTCAAGCGCGATTCCGACAAGGGCAAGAAATCCCGCAAGTTGAGCGGCGCCGAGTTTCTGCGCGCCAAGCGCAAGCCGATCCTGATGGCGGCCGCCGCGATCATGATGGCGCTGGCCGGCCTGCAACTCGGCAAGGCGTTTGTCGGCGGCTCGCAGGACATCGCCGGCGGCGACCTCGATGTCCCCGTCGAGCAGCCCTTGGTCGCAAGCGCGCCCATGCTCGAGACCGACGGGGCCCCGGCGGACGAGACCGGGAGCGAGCCCGTGCGCCTCATCGGCGATCCGGCCGACATGGCGCAGGCGGCGGACGCGGAAATCGAGCCGCGAACCGGCGAGGATACCGACACCGTCGCGCTGGCGCCGGACACCGACATGGCGGAGCCCGAAGAGGCGACGCCGGACGCGGTCGATCTCGCAGCCGAGCCCGACCTTCAGACAACCGAAGCCGCGGCCACGCGCTTTGCGCCGGTACCGGACGAAGCGGGACCGTTGCCGCTGCGCGAGGCCGCGCAAGACGGCGACGCGCGCGCCATGTTCGAAATCGGCAACCGCTACCAGCAGGGTCGCGGCACCGACGCCGACATGGCCCAGGCAGCGCAATGGTACGAGCGTTCGGCGGAGCTGGGACTGGCCCCGGCCCAATACCGGATCGGCAATCTTTACGAAAAAGGCGTCGGCGTGGAGCGCGACCTCGCCAAGGCCAAGACCTGGTACCAGCTGGCCGCCGACCAGGGCAATGCGAGCGCCATGCACAATCTGGCGGTGCTGTTCGCCATGGGCGGCGACGGACCGCGCGACAATGATTCAGCGGCGCGCTGGTTCATGAAAGCGGCCGAGCTCGGCGTCAAGGACAGCCAGTTCAACCTCGGCATCCTGGCCGCCAAGGGCCTCGGCGTGCCGCAGAACCTGGAAGAATCCTACAAATGGTTCGCGCTGGTCGCGGAGGCCGG
>SWBZ01003269.1_pt1 | contig 13987 bp, 16 predicted proteins | sample 4693031 | NCBI WGS metagenome assembly SWBZ01 (sample SAMN10267274, study PRJNA491770) | bioreactor metagenome | isolation source: DHS bioreactor inoculated with | place: Japan: off Shimokita Peninsula
ACGACGCCGCGGGCCCGAAAGACCACCACCCCGCGGGACTCCAGGCCCGGTAGCCGGGGAACGACTGGGCCCGGCCGGTGAAACCATGCGCCCACTCGGTGAGATCGTCCAGCCGCCCCCTGTGCGTCAGGATGGGGTGAGACACCAGCACTGCTGACCTTCGCACTGCACGGGGCGAGAACGGACCAATACTGAGATGACGATGACGGTTGCTGACGTCGGCACCGATGATGGGGCTATGGCTCCTCGTGCTGACCGGCCCAAGAGGCGGACGTTCACCGCCGAGTTCAAAGCGGCGATCCTGGCCGAGTACGACGCCGCGGACCGCTCTGGGCGTGGGGAGATCCTGCGCCGGGAGGGCCTGTACACCTCCCACATCATCGAGTGGCGCAAGGCCGCGGCCGCCGGCTCGCTGTCCGGGCTGGGCAGCAAGCCGCGGGACCGGCGCGAGCGGGAGCTGCAGGCGCTACGGGCCCGGGCGGAGAAGGCCGAGGCCGAGCTGGCCAAGACCAGGGCGGCGCTGGACCTGATGGGAAAAGCACACGCGCTCTTGGAGACGCTCTCCGAGAGCGCGGACAAGCCGCCGCGGTCGCCGCGGTGATCAACCCGGCCGTCGACGGGCTGGCCGAGCACGTCGGCACCGCGGCTGCGTGCGCGCTGCTGGGTCGCTCCCGCGCCAGTCACTACCGGGCCAAGAACCCGCCACCGCCACGTCCACGGACACCGCGGCCGGCACCGGCGAACAAGCTGTCCGCCGCCGAGCGGGCCCACGTGCTGGCCGTGTTGACCAGCCAGCGGTTCGCGGACAAGTCGGTCGCCCAGGTCTGGGCCACGCTGCTGGACGAGGGCACCTACCTGTGCTCGATGTCCACGATGCACCGGATCCTGCGCGAGCACGACATGGCCGGGGAACGGCGCCGGCAGGCGAGCCACCCGCCCCGGACCCGGCCCGAGCTCGTCGCGACGGCGCCGGGGCAGGTGTGGAGTTGGGACATCACAAAGCTCAAGGGGCCGGAGCGGGGCGTGTACTACGACCTGTACGTCGTGCTCGACATCTTCTCCAGGTTCGTCGTGGGCTGGACCATCGCGGCCCGCGAGGACGCCGAGATCGCCAAGAACCTGCTCGAGCACGCCATGGGCATCCATGGCGTGCCGGAGGCGATCCACGCCGACCGCGGGACCTCGATGACCTCCAAACCGGTCGCTCAGCTGCTCGTCGACCTCGGGGTGGCCAGGTCGCACTCCCGCCCGCACGTGTCGAACGACAACCCTTACAGCGAGGCGGCGTTCAAGACGCTGAAGTACGCCCCGGTCTTCCCCGAGCGCTTCGGGTCCCTGGCCGACGCCGGCGCGTTCGCCGAGCAGTTCTTCGCCTACTACAACCACGAGCACCGCCACTGCGGGATCGGGCTGCACACCCCCGCCAGCGTCCACTTCGGCACCGCCGGGCAGGTCCGCGCCCAGCGCCAGGCCACCCTGGACGCGGCCTACGCCGCCCGTCCCGAGCGCTTCGGCCACCGCCGACCCCAGGCGCCCAAGCTGCCCGAGGCCGCCTGGATCAACCAGCCCTCACAGGAGGCCCTCATACAGACCGCCTGACGGAATCTGTCTCACCCGCCTTGACACTTTCCGCCGACACGTCGGTCTTGCGACCCGGGATGTTCTTGGCCTGCTTCGCGTTGACCAGTTCCACGTTCAGAGTCTCATCCAGGAGGAAGAAGAAGGGCTTCCAGTAATCGCCCGTGGCTTCCATCGCGACCACGGTCACGGCGGCCTCTTCCAAGTTGTGACGTAGCCGCAAGATTTCATTCGTCGTCGCCCCGTACGTCGTGACTGTCTTGCTGAACGTACCGGCGCGGGCTCCTGGTATCCGAACACAGACCTTCGCGTCCCGTTGGAGATGTCGATTCCCGCAGCACGATCATGCACGATATCCATCTGCAGCTCCTCCGTCCTTCTTCGCTTCGCCCCACCGTCCGGTGGGGCGGGTGCCGCGGGAAGGGCGGGGAAAATGATTCAGGAATCTCCTAGTCGGGCTCATCAAGCCCAGGAAATGACAGGCTCGAGGCACCAATCCACGGTTCCCGTGGAAGCCCTCCACGCCACGCTCCTATACAGGCTCGAAGCACTAAGCATCAGCGGCGTCGACCGCGGCACCATCATCATCCGGCGCCGCCGAACCCAGCCACAAGCCCGTTTTCGACAACCACAACGACGCAGCGCGGCCCCGACGCTCCTATGAAGCTTCTATGTCTCGTCAACCCCCAGTTTGAGCGGCTGAGGCGGCGTTGAGGTGTCGATAGATGCTGCGGGCGAGGTAGCGCTTGAGGATGCGCCGGATTTCGCGGTCGGTCTTGCCTTCGGCGCGCCGCCGGTCGACGTAGGCGCGGGTGCCGGGGTCGTGGACCATTCGGACCATCGCAATGACGTTCAGCGCTCGGTTCAGCTGCCGGTCTCCGCCGCGGTTGAGTCGGTGTCGTGTGGTGTTGCCCGAGGATGCCGGGATGGGATTCACCCCCGCGAGAGCGGCGAACGCGGCTTCGTTGGTGACTCGGCCGGGGTGAGACCACGCGACGAGAGTTCTCGCTGCTGTGACAGGCCCGATGCCGGTCTTGTGGAGCAGTTCGGTGGCCGGGCTGGCTTGGACGAGCTCGCTGATGCGCGCCATGTTCTGATCGAGCTCGGCGTCGAGCTCGAGGATCCGTTTGGCCAGACGGATCGCCTCTGTCCGGGCGGTCGCGGCGGCGATGTGCTCGTCCCGCGTCCGCCAGCGCGCGACCTCAGCGATCCGGCGAGCACCGAGGGGGCGACGAACGTCGAGGCCGAGGTCAGTGATGCGGAGCAGGGCAGTGAGTGCGTTGACTGCTCGCGTGCGCTCACCGGCGAGCTCGTCGCGAGCGGTCAGGAGTATCTGCGTCGCGGCGCGCACGCCCTCGTCTTGGCGTGGGTTTCGGAGTTGATCGGTCGGCAGGGCGAGTACTGCGGCGGCGATCCGCTGCGCATCGATCGGGTCCGACTTGCCGACCCCTCGCCGACCACCGCTCATCCGGGCGGCCTCGACGACGCGGTAGCCGGTGTCGGTGACGTTGCGTGCCAGCTGTGCGCCGTAGCTGCCTGCCCCTTCGATCACCCAGAGCGGGTCGGCGACACCGCTGGCGCGACGCGCGGCCCAGGAGATCGCGCGGGAACGGCCCGCCGCGGTGTTCGGGAACGTTTCGGTCCCGAGGTGCTCACCTGCAGCCGTGAGGACGGCGTAGGTGTGGGTTCGGGCGTGGGTGTCCACGCCGATGATGAACGGATGAGTGTGCGCGACAATGGTGCTCACAGCGGTCCGGTCCTTTCCTTGAGATGGGCGATGACTCCGGTCGCTGACGACCGGCGCCGGCCCGGAAAGGGATCACTTCGGGGCATACCTGTGATGAGCCACGACCGCGAGGTCGGACATGCTTCTGATCAAGCCACCGAGGTGGGCCGGGAAGGCGCCGGTCACTCGCCGCGACCGGACAGTTCATAGGCAAGGCACCCCGAAGGGGCCAGGTTTGTCATGAGTCACGACCACGGCGAAGCGACCAACGCCAACCCTGCCAGCCAGTCCCGGACCAGCCGCCTCTAGATTCACAAGTTGTCAAGCGGCGATTTGGGCGTGTTGCTGTGTGGTGAGCCAGGCTCGGTGGTGGTTGAGGAATCGGGTGTCTCGGGTCGTGCCGCGTTCGATGAGCGAGGTCTTGCTGGTCGCGCAGTGGAGGCCGTCGGCGACGTCGGTGAGTGCTAGTCCGAGCCGCTTGCGTGCGGGTCGGATGTCGCTGCTGTTGGCCGCGGGTCGCGGGTTGGTGATGAGGTGGAATACCTGGCGGGCGATGGCTCGTTTGAGGCAGCGGAGGATGTCCTTCTTGGTCTTACCGGCGGCAGTGAGGCGGGCCGCGTAGGCGCGGGTATCGGGGTCGGTGGCGAGCCGGGCGATCGCGATCTTGTGTAGTGCGGAGTTCGCGGCCCGGTCCCCGCCCCGGTTGAGGCGGTGACGCGTCGTCTTGCCCGAGGAGGCCACCAGCTCGACGTCGTCGAGCGTGAAGGTTGCGGCGGCCTCCAGGGCGTGGGTGCTCGTCACATGCGCGGCGGGCGCGTGACCGGTTTCGACCCGCTCGCACTGTCTGCCTCGGTCTGCTCCCCGGGGTCGCCCTGGGCGGCGGCGTCCTGGGCGGCGGCCCCGGCGGCTTCGGCGCCGCCGCCGCCGTGGACAGCATCGAGAACTGCCGCCAGCGCGCGCTGACCGACCGCCCGGTCGATCTGGTCAAGGACCGCCCATGCCTCATGACCGGGGTCTGAGAGCTCAGTGACCGCGCGACGCAGATGCCTTCGGTCACCTGCGGTGAGCCTTCCCAGGTCAAGCACCCGGCGTCCGCCGGAGGAGGCGAGCAGGACGCCAAGGTCTTCCAGGTGACGCCCGGGGTCACGCTGGTCGACTTGGAACGCTGCAGCTTTCGCGATGAGCGCCGCCAGCTCGTCAGGCACGCTGATGCGCACGTGACGGGTCTGCCCTTGCAGGGCATACCAGTCGACGCGTGCGAGTGCCTGGCGGGCGCCGGGCACCTGAAGCACCTCACGCTGCGCCCACCGTGCGCGCACCTGCGTACCGACCATCACATCGACGATGTCGTCCTCTCGAACGAACCGGTGCAGGGGCCCACCGCCGACAGGTTCGAGAGGGCGGAAGCCGAGCTGCTGCAACGGCCCGGCGACTGCGCTGATCTGATGTACGCCCATGTTCATGAGGAGGTCAATGTCACCCGTCGGGCGCGGTGGGTTCACACCGGCACGGATCGCATGCGCGTGGACCATCAGCCCGCCGACGAGAACCCACGCTTTCGAGTCGGTGGCATCCGCGACTTCGAATACGAGGTTCCACGGGTGGATGTTGTCCGGGACGACGATCAGGTGTTCCGCGTCAGCCATTCCGCTCTCATCTGGTCAAGAGCTCGAACACCGGCGCTGTGCACGCGGGTCGGCGCGGCGCGCGCGCAGTCGACGGCGACCAGCGCCCTCTGCGCAATCCCTGTCGAAACCCACGTACTGCTGCCGGAGCTGGGTGTGTAGATAGCGACGTTCCCATTGAGGTCGTCGACGAGACCGGCGTCGTCGATGAGGTCCTCCAACGTGCAGCCGGTCAGGTAACCATGAAGCGTCGACGACTCGCCGACGAGACGCTCACCGAGGACATCAATCGCGCTCTCCCCCGTCAGGGACACCTGGTTTCGGACCAGACCAATGTTGCGGGTCGAGAATCCGCGGATCTCTATCGTTTGAGCGATCTTCCGCCACAGCTCGCCTGTCTCGGTCGTCATGATCCTGCGTTGCGTCTTCGCGTCCGCGCCGGTGCCGTAGGAGAGTGCGGCGATGACATACTTGACGGTCCGCTCGGACCACGGCCGGCCGTGTGGGAACCCGAGTCGGGCTCGCTCCTGAACGGATCCGAGGTCAACGATCCAATGGCCGGCCAGCTGCCGGCCGGTGAGCTCGCCGGAGCGGAGCATGTCGCGGACACGTTGGTCACTGACCTCCAGCCGCTTCGCGGCTTCACGGACAGCAATATCGACCATGTCAAAAACCTTTCGCGCTCGAAACGTTTATATCACCGACGTGCACGGTGCGTCCTGAGCGCGACGCGCGTCACGCACGAGGAGGCATCCCGCGGGTACGCGCGGGTCTGAGCGGCGGGCGCATAGTTCGCGCGCGCACCCAGCCTCGACGATCGCTACCCCGCGGCGCGCACGTCCCAGGTCAGCTCCAGCCCGAGCGCAGCAGCGACCTGAGTGATTGTGAGCAGCGCCGGGTAGGACTGCCCCGTTCGATCCGGCTGATCTTCCCCTGCGGGACACCACTGGCGGCTTCCAGCTCACGCTGCGTCATCCCTTGCGCACCGGCGCCTCCCTCAAAAGCGCCCCCAGGGAGGCCCTGTCGCTTGCTGGAAGGTGCGCAGGCAGCGGCGGCGGCGGCGGCGGCCACTGCAAGGACATCCAGCCCGGACCTTACCCGCACCGCTGGGAGGACGACAACGATGCTGCGCTCCGCAACGCCCCACCGACCTCTACACCGCGGGCCTGGAGCTCGACGCCACTGCGATGTCGGTCACCAACATTCTCGATCCTGCGGGCGCGAAGCGCGATGAGGTAGACAGTTCGCTGCTCAAGCTGCACGTCTGAGCGGATCTCGCCCTTAGTCAGTAACGCCCCGAGGTGTCGGCGTCAGTCAAGCGCAGCCTTCCGGGGCATAGATTGTAGGTACGTCACCCACGGTGATGTTTATGACGACGCCGTCTCTCACCCCGATGGACATGCCCCGGCCCGCGCCGTTCTCCACTTCGTAGAGCAGGAGGCCCATGTCCAGTCTGTGAGCGCGGGGCAAGACGGCGGGGTAGGCGCCCTCGACGTCAGCCTGTGAGGATCCCAGCTTGATCCCCTCGAGAGTTGCCGCTGGCACAGTCGCGGCGATGCCCGTCCGATAGTAGGAACCCAGGGAGATTGAGTTCAAGTCGCTGCTTCCCGGGCTGGGAAGGTTCATGTCGTGCGTCAGCACGCTCATCCCGTCGTAGATGGTGCCCTCGCCGAACCAACCGCCAGCTGCGCAGCCGCTCTCCCAGCGGCCGGTGTCCCCGGTGAATCCCGGGAGAGAGGACACGTCGTCCCACGTCGTGCTTCCCACCTTGAGCGGGCCGATTCCGTCCGCAGTGATTACCCACGGGATGACGTTGCGGATCACATCAACGCGTACAGTCCCCTGCCCTGTTATCTCGTTGAAGAGTCCTATGAAAGAGCCCGCGAATAGGGCGGGAATCGCGCCGATAAGTCCTAGGGCCAGCCGGATGGGGTAGGACGCCGCGGCAGCCGCTGTGCCCACGCACGCGAGCGTGATGCGAAGGAACTCCGCAGCCGTTGACGCATTGAACGTGTCCGCTGCCGCGACGCTTACGACGCCGGACAGGCAGTCGAGCTGACCCACCTTCTCCATGAACGCCGCGCCGCCGCCCAGCGGGTTGATGATAATCCCGATGAGGTTCAGCAGCACAGCCCCGATGACCATGCCCGCGTCCTGACGGGCTTCGAAATACTGGGGCGGGTCTGAGCTGCTGAACGAGAACTGGGCGGATGCTCCGCCGCCCATCGCAACTCCGCCGGACGGAGTCGGGATCCACCTGTTGACCAACTCGGTCAGAATGCCCTGGCCGTCCGGGCTTGCGACCGTCGTCCCGGTGACCTGTGGCGTGGATACCACGCGGTAGGGCATCACGCTGGCTGCATAGAGGTTGACGGTGATGGTGTCCCCGTCCAATGAGATGCACGGGTGGACCCAGCCGCGGTCGTCGATGCGGTATTCGAATGTCGAGGCGATGGTGACGGTCTCTCCCACGCAGTCTGGGGCTGGCATCTCGATTCCAAGCGACTGCATCACGAAGTCGCGAGCCTGGCTGAGGGCCTTGCCGAAATCCATCTGAATGGGCTGGAACAACGACAGGTGGTCCGTGGTGGCGGCGAGGACATCGCCGTCACGGGCCGTCTCGAGGAGCCCTACTGTGCCATCCTCCGACTCCGTCAGGATGAGCAGCGTCTGATCCGACGACCACTCCTCACCGGAGATAGCAGGCTCGTGAATCTCGAACCGCAGGTCGACGGGTTTTGCCGGCTGCAATCCATCGCCGAGGGTGAGCGAAATGGACTTGCCAAGCTCTGTCACTGTCGCTGCCAGGCCTCCGCCTGTCGCCTGGCCCACAAGCTCGAGGGTGACCTGGGTGCCCTCAGGTGCCACACCGCCAGTCCCGGTCGCGGTCACACCGTCCAGCGCCAGCTCGAAGCCGTCAGCGCCGACCGTGGTCGTCGCCCGATCTGGTGGCTGCGGCGTACAGGCGACGAGGGCAGACACGACCAGTGCTGCAATCGCAGTCGCCGTCAATGATCTGCGCATTGCGCCCCCCAACAAGACAGCTGCGGCCCCGCGCCCCCGAGCCTGTTCACGCTCATCGAACCACAGCAGATGCACTAGTAACAAGACGCGACAGGATGGCGTCCCACGTGCAGATCGCGGCTATGTGGCGCGATCTGCTCACGAGCGAGGACCGACCCGCCTGAATGACGATCGGTCGCGCACTCCGCAGCCCAGCCCTCCGCGCGAAACTACGTACCACGAAGCCCAGCATTGTTGCCGCTGAGGGACCGCCCTTCCTTCAATTCGTCTTGCGCTACGCTGGTGCCGACCCGAAGCCTGGGTATGCGGAAGGAGCTCGCCTCAAATCCGCCGCTCGGCGCATCGACGCGCGGGGCGGCGGCGTTCTACACGCGCCCGGCGCATACTGAGTTCGTGACGACGCCAACTGCCACCCGGTCGCCACCGGCCGGGCGATCATGGCGCGCGCGGCGGAGCGGATCATTCCGCTTACACTCGAGCTCGGTGGCAAGTCTCCGAACATCGTTTTCGCAGACGCTGACCTCGAAGCGGCAGCGGCCAGCGCCTATGCGGGGTTTACCTTCAAGTCAGGGCAGGTCTGCTCCGCCGGGACGCGCCTGCTCGTGCACGCCGACGTCCACGATCGTCTCATCGATCTGCTCACCGAGCGCGCCCGCGTTGCACGCGTCGGCCCTGGCATCCAGGATCTCGACATGGGGTCCATTGCCAACCGTGCCCAGTTCGATCGTGTCTCCGAGTATCTCGCCCTCGGACAGGCCGAGGGCGCGACCATCGCGGCGGGCGGCAGAACCCTCGACATGGGGGACGGCGGCCGAGGCCTGTTCGTGGCCCCCACGATCTTCACGGACGTGTCGAACAGCATGCGCATAGCCCGCGAGGAGATCTTCGGACCCGTTCTCTCGGTCATCCGCTTCTCCAGCGACGAGGAGGCGGTGGACATCGCGAACGACACTCCCTACGGCTTGGCCGCCGGGATCTGGACGCGGGACGTGTCCCGCGCCCACGCCGTTGCACGTCGCATCGACGCCGGTCAGGTCTACGTCAACGAGTACTTCGCCGGCGGCGTGGAGACGCCCTTCGGCGGGTTCAAATCCAGCGGCGTCGGCCGTGAGAAGGGCTTCGAGGCCCTCAAGCACTACACGCAGACCAAGACAATCACTGTTCGGCTCTGAACGCCGACGCATCCACCCCTTCCCAACAGGAGACCTCCCGTGAGATTGACTTCCAAAACCGCCCTCATCACCGGTGCCGGCAACGGCATGGGGCTTGCTGGCGCGCAACTGTTCGCAGCTGAGGGCGCCAACGTGCTCCTCACCGACGTCAATGAACCCGCGTTGGTCGCAGCAGTCGAATCGATCCGCAACGACGGCGGCTCGGCTGACTACATCGTGGCCGACGCCTCCAGCGAGGCCGACAACGACGCGGCGGTCGCCGCAGCCATTGACCGGTTCGGCGGACTGGACATCGTTTGGGCCAACGCCGGCATCCCGCAGACGTTCACGTCGATCACCGACACCACCGTGGAGCAGTTCGACCGGCTGATGGCGATTAATGCTCGCGGTCCGTGGCTCGCCGCCCGCTCGGCCAAGGCGGCGCTCGTGGAGCGCGGCGGGGGCTCCATCGTGATCACCGCCTCGCTGTCCGGCCTGAAGGCGCGCGCCGACCTCGCCGGCTATCAGTCGTCCAAGGGGGCTGCGGTGATGCTGACGCGCTCCCTGTCCCGAGAACTCGCGCCTTTCAACATTCGCGTGAACTCCGTGTGCCCGCTCGCCGCCAACACGCAGATGTGGGGGCAGTTCCTCGGAGAGGGGGCCGACATCGAGGCCGCCACCGCCGCAGCGACCGCCAATGTGCCACTTGGCCGTCTCACCGAGGCATCCGATGTCGCCTACGCCGCCCTGTTCCTCGCGGGCCCAGAGTCAGCATTCATCACGGGCGTGAACCTGCCGGTCGACGGCGGATCCCTGGCGTAGTCCGCGTCCGGACCCACCTAACCCAGGGAGCGTGTCTTCTCTTCGCCAGGCCGGTTGTGGATCACTTCACGATCAGCCAATGAGGGCGTCGCTAGTAGCGTGTCGCGTCTAATGTAACGGGTATTGCTGGTTGGCTTGTCTCGATTGATACTTGATCGGGAGGAGAGACTGTCATGCCGAGGCCGAAGGAACATGTCGTCACATTGACGGTTGCTGATCGGGTGAAGCTGACCCGGGTGATTTCGCGGGGCTCGAATCCTGCGCGGACGATCATGAGGGCCAGGATTCTGCTGGAGTTGGACGAGTCCGCTGGGCCGGTGTCGGATCGACGGGTGGTAGCCGAGCGAGTCGGGGCGTCGGAGGGCACAGTGTATCTGGTCGCGAAGCGGTTCACCGAGTCTCACGGGAACGTGGATGACGTGATCGGCCGCCGCAAGCGGGCCACGCCGCCGGTGCCGGCGAAGGTCACCGGAGACGTCGAGGCGCGAGTGATCGCGCTGGCGTGCACGAAACCACCGGCAGGGTTCGACCGGTGGTCGCTACGGTTGCTGGAGAAACATGTGCTGCTCACCGACGGGCTCCCGCCGCTGGATCACTCCACGATCGGTCGGACCCTGAAAAAGGGGGGCTTCGTCCTCATCTGAAGAAGTGCTGGACGATCCCGCCGCACGCGAACGGCGAGTTCGTCGCTCGGATGGAAGACGTGCTGGAGGTCTACCACCGTCCCTACGACCCGCAGGTGCCAGTCGTATGTATGGACGAGAAGCCCTACCAGCTCCCACCAGCACGGCACCAACCTGCCGCGCACCACAGGGGGCCGGTTCGAATTACATGAATCTGTTTGCTGAGCCGGACGATCATGCGGTTGGACGGTCCCGGGGCGGATTGAGCACCAAGATTCACGCCTTGGTTGATGGCAAAGGCAGGCCCTTGGTTCTGCTAGTCGCTCCGGGCCAGGGCGGGGACGCGCCGATGTTCGCCCACCTCATGAACCAGCTGAAGATCAACCGGGCGGGTCAGGGCAGACCCAGAACCCGCCCGGACCGCGTCCGCGGTGACAAGGCCTACTCCTCGAGAGCGATCCGAACCCACCTCCGCGACCGCGGTATTACCGCAGTCATCCCGCAACCGTCCGACCAGATTGGCCACCGAAAGCGACGAGGTTCCACCGGTGGCAGGCCGCCTGCCTTCGACAAAGAGGACTACAAGGGCCGAAATGTCGTCGAACGAAACTTCAACATCTTCAAGCAATGGCGGGCCCTGGCGACCCGCTATGACAAGCTCGCCCTGACTTACCGCGGCGGAGCAGTTCTCCGGGCAATCATCATCTGGCTGACAGCTTTAGGAGACACGCCCTAGCGAACGAGGAAGAATTCCTGCGCAGCGTTCGATCGTGTGAATCACGGGGCCGGGTAAGGATGAAAGCGGTGGCGGCGTCCTGGTTGGGCGTTCACCGGCCCAGCTCTTGATGTTGCAATAGCTCGAGGGCGCCGCAACTATCCGTCAGGGACAGTTCAAGCCGTTCCGATTCGGGGTAGCGCACCACAGGGTTCTCGCCGCCCCATATCTGTACCGACTGGTCTGGGCCCCACTGCGGCCATCCCGGGTTTCCGGTTGCGGCGAAGCGGGTCCATGCGCTGCGCATCCGGATGCCGGATTCGATCACTGAGTCAGTTGGCTCCGGGATCAGCGCTCCCATTCCGGTGTCCAGGGTGTTGAAGGTCAAGGGCACGTCAATGGCGTGCGGGGAGCCCATGCCCCCTACCGGGTCGATGCACAGCTCGTAGACGAACACGTGTCCCCCGGCGTCGGCGGCGGCCATGGCAGCCTGCAGTGTAGGGGCGAGGAACAGGTAGTCGGTATTGACCTTTTCGTAGAGCTCCCCGGGTTCTGCTTGCGGCATAATGGCGCGGTAGCCGTCGGCGTCTCCGTTGGGTGCGAAGATGTGCAGGGCGGTGTCCGCTTCTTCCGTGGTGATGCTAAACCGCTTTCGTAGGGCGGTGAAAAGACGGTATTCGTCGCGGGTATGGCCGGTGATTATGGGTATTTCGCGGGCGGCGCCATTTCGAAGCGCCGTCCATGGGTCCTCCGGCATCGTGTCTCCGTCCACGATCGGCCCAAAGATCGGCCCAGACGACGAGGAAGTGTAGGCGAGGGTACCCCATTCGTCGGCGCGGTTTCCCATGGTGCTGATGACCAGCCGCGTTGCGTCGGCCAGCGTCTGAGGAGTCAACGTCGCAAGGGTGCGTGCATCTGCTGTTCCTTCGATGCCGGCTGCGGCGGCGACGGCCTGGGTGACCGAGTGCGCGAGTGGTGGGGAGAAGAACATCCGAGGAATACTCTGGGCGATGGCCCGATGGAACAGATTGCGGGCGCGTGGCATGGTTAGCAGGGCCAGGACACATCCGGCGCCTGCGGATTCTCCGAAGATTGTGACCTTTTGCGGGTCACCTCCGAAGCCGGCAATGTTGTCCCGCACCCATTCCAGTGCCGCGATCTGGTCGAGGATCCCGCGGTTGGAAACGGCGCCGTCGATCTGTCCGAAGCCGTCCACACCCAACCGGTAGTTCACGGTGACAACCAGGACGCCCTCGCGGACCAGTGCGGTCCCGTTGTACGCCCGTTCTGAACCTGCCCCGGCGAGGTAGGCTCCGCCGTGGAACCACACCATGACCGGCAATGCCTCTGGAGCTGCACTCGGGGCCCAGATGTTGAGGGTCAGACAGTCAGGTGCCGGATCGGTTGACGGCGGGATCTCCGAGCCAGGCAGTTGCAGGACCTGGGGCGCCGGGGGCCCGTACGAGGAGGCATCGCGAACAGAGCTCCATGGAGTAGGGGCCTGGGGCGGTGCGAATCGGTGCCGGCCCCAGGGCGGCGCGGCGTAGGGGATCCCGAGCCAACTGCGCACCCCGTCATCTTCACGGCCTTGGACTGGACCTGTTTGAGTTAGCACCGGGTTGAGCATGGAACCGACCTTTCATAATTTGCAGAGAATATTTCTGTATTCAAGAAAATGACTGAAAATGTGACGTTCGTCAACCCCTCTGACATGAAAATTAGGTGAGTGCGGTGGGGTGCGTGGGGTGAGCGGTGTTATCCGGTCTGTTGCAGGGGTTCGAGAATGACTTGATAGCCGAGGGATTCTAGTTGTCTGACGGCCCGGGCCATGGTTTTAACGGGTGTCTGCCGGGTGAAGTAGTCGGCGCCGGGGTCGTTGTAGAGTTCGCCGGTGGTGAGCATGTGCCACGCTGCGGTGAGGATGGAGTGTTCGACGGCGACGAGGGCTTTGGCGGGTCCGCGCCGGGAGGCAATGCGCCGGTATCTGGCACCGAGGTAGGTGTTCTTCGATTGTCGCGCGTCAGAATGTTTGGCAGGGGTAGTTAGTTGCTGATGCAACGCCCCAGCTGAGAGGTCTGAAGCATGAGTCGTCCCCCGACGATCCCGGTAGAGAAGAAGCTCCGCATCGTGTTGTCCGTGTTGCAAGGCGAGATCACGATCGCCGAAGCCGCCCGCCGCGAGAAGGTGTCCGAGCAAGCGATCGGGAACTGGAAGCGCCAGTTCCTCGAGGGCGGCAAGGCCGGCATCGAGGCGGGCAAGTCCAAACCCTCGACCCGGGAGCAGCAGCTCGAGGATGAGGTCGCGGAGTTGACGCAGGCCCTCGGTGAGGCGGCGGTCGAGATCCGGGTGTGGAAGAAGAGCGCGGAGGGCCGGCTGGGCCCTTCGAGGACCTCGAGGTGATCCGTTTGGAGGCGGGCATGCCGACGTCGAGGTTCTGCAAGCTGACGGGCGTGCCCGAGCGTTCGTATCGCCGCTGGCAGGCCAAAGCGAGAGCGGATCGCCCGCCGAAGGGTCCGTGGCCGCAGCCCGCGCGGGACGCGGCCAGGCCGCTCGCGACCAAGCACGCGCTGGCGCATCCGGCGTGGGGTCATCGGAAGATCTGGGCGATGACCCGCCACGACGGGCACCGGGTGTCGCAGGCGACCGTGCTGCGCCTGCTGCGCGATGACGGGCTGATCCTGAATATTCGCTTGTCTGAGCGCCATGGGTATCGCGGTTGAGCG
>SWBZ01006404.1_pt2 | contig 13745 bp, 14 predicted proteins | sample 4693031 | NCBI WGS metagenome assembly SWBZ01 (sample SAMN10267274, study PRJNA491770) | bioreactor metagenome | isolation source: DHS bioreactor inoculated with | place: Japan: off Shimokita Peninsula
TTGAATTACAAATAAAAAATACAATAAATGGCACGGAAGAACACGAAAAATATACGATGCAGGGAAGCTCTGATTTTTTCGTCATTCCCGCGAAGGCGGGAATCCATGTTTTTGAAACACCTGGATTCCCGCCTTCGCGGGTATGACGAACAGGGCATTGATCAAGGCTTCATTAGGGTTCCCTCCGTGTTCTTCCGTGGCCGTTCTCAAGCAGGCGTGGTCATGGTGTCGGGGTAAAACACCGCCCGACCCCGGCTCCAATTGCGGTAGAATCCCCCCACGGCCACCTGACAGCAGAGAGTGCATGAGCGAATCCCAGCCCCCCAGCGAAAACCATCCCCGCCAGTCGGAGATGCCCTTCGCCTTTGTGCAGGGGGAGGCGGTCACCAGTCTGCCCCATGACCTGTACATTCCGCCCGATGCCCTGGAGGTATTCCTCGAGGCCTTCGAGGGGCCGCTCGACCTGCTGCTGTATCTGATCAAGCGCCAGAACCTGGATATCCTCGACATCCCCCTGGCGGAGATCACCCGCCAGTACATGGAATACGTGGAGCTGATGAAGGAGTTGCAGCTGGAGCTGGCGGCGGAGTACCTGGTCATGGCCGCCATGCTGGCGGAGATCAAATCGCGCATGCTGCTGCCGCGACCCACGGAGGAGGAGGGCGACGAACTCGACCCGCGCGCCGACCTGGTGCGCCGCCTGCAGGAATACGAACGCTTCAAGCAGGCCGCCGAGGATATCGATGCCATTCCGCGGCTGGGCCGTGATGTGTTTCCGGTCAAGGTCAAGAGCCCGGACAAGAAGGTGGTCTCGGTACCGCCGCCGGTGGACCTGCGCGAGGTGCTGCTGGCCTTTCGCGAGGTCATGAAGCGGGCGTCCATGTTTACCCATCACCATGTCCAGATGGAGCCGTTGTCGGTGCGCGAGCGCATGTCGGCGGTGCTGAGCCTGCTGCAGCCGGGCAAGTTCGTGGCCTTCGGTGCGCTGTTCAGTCCCGAGGAGGGTCGCATGGGCGTGGTCGTCACCCTGCTGGCCATCCTGGAACTGGTCAAGGAATCCCTCATCGAGCTGGCCCAGGCCGATTCCTTCGCCCCCATCTATGTCCATCCCGTAACTTCGCATGCGGAAGCGATCGCCGATGACAGCGACGCGGCCCACGCCGAGTAGAGCCCGTCATGAGCCAACCACACCTGAAAAACATTATCGAAGCCGTACTGATGGCCGCCGGCCATCCCATGAGCCTGGACCAGCTGCAGATGACCCTGTTCCCCGAGGGCGACCCGCCCGAGAAGGCGGAGTTGAAGCAGGCACTGGCCGAGCTGGAACGGGACTATGACGGGCGTGCCCTGGAACTGGTGGAAGTGGCCAGCGGCTATCGCTTCCAGGTGCGCCAGAGCATGGAGCCCTGGGTGTCGCGGTTGTGGGAGGAAAAGCCCGCGCGCTATTCCCGCGCCCTGCTGGAGACCCTGGCCCTGGTGGCCTATCGCCAGCCCATCACCCGTGCCGAGATCGAGGATGTGCGCGGTGTGAGCGTCAGCAGTTCCATCATCAAGACCCTGCAGGACCGGGAATGGATCCGCGTCGTCGGGCATCGCGACGTGCCCGGTCGCCCGGCCCTGTTCGGCACCACCCGTGACTTTCTCGATTACTTCGGTCTCAAGAGTCTGGACGAGCTGCCCACCCTGGCGGAACTGCGAGACATCGACAGCATCAATGCCGAACTGGACCTGGGCGTGCCGGGCATGCCGATGGAAGGGGATGGTGAGGCAGGCGTTGCGGAGACCGCGGACGACGACGGCCACGGCGAGCCGCCGCTGCTGTCCGTGGTGGGCAACGACGAGTCCGAGCACGAGGACGCCGATGGGCCGCAGCCATCCAGGCTGCATTGATATTCATGACCACCGATACTCAGGAACGCCTGCAGAAGGTGATGGCGCGGGCCGGACTCGGTTCCCGCCGCCAGGTGGAGGACTGGATCCGCGCCGGGCGCGTGCAGGTCAATGGCCAGCCGGCGGAACTGGGTCAGAAGGTGGGCGAGGGCGACAGCCTCACCATCGACGGCAAGCCGGTGTCGGTGCGTGCCAGTACGGCCGCCCGGGATCGGCCGCGGGTGCTGGTCTACCACAAACCGGTCGGCGAAGTGACCACCCGCTCCGACCCCGAGGGGCGAGCCACGGTATTCGACCAGATCCCGGACCTCAAGACGGGGCGCTGGATCACCATCGGTCGCCTCGACCTCAATACCTCCGGACTGCTGCTGTTCACCACCCACGGTGACCTGGCCCATCGTCTCATGCACCCCTCCAGCGAGATCGAGCGCGAGTATGCCGTGCGCGTGCTGGGAGAGGTGTCGCCACAGATGCTCAAGGCCCTGACCGAGGGCGTGGACCTGGAAGATGGCAAGGCCCACTTCGACAGCATCGTCGATGCCGGCGGCAGCGGCGCCAACCACTGGTACCACGTGGTGCTGCGCGAAGGCCGCAACCGCGAGGTGCGACGCCTGTGGGAATCCCAGGGTCTGAAGATCAGCCGCCTGCAGCGGGTGCGCTACGGACCCATCGAACTGCCGCGGCGTGTGTCCCCGGGCAAATGGGAAGAACTGGATGCCCAGGGCATCGCTCTGCTGTTCGCGGCCGCCGGACTGCCCAAGCCGGACCTGACGCCGCCGCGCCGCCACACCCGCAACCCCACTCCTCGGCACAAGCGGCGCCAGGGCTGATCGCACTTCCTCCCTGGAATGTCCCGTTCCCGCCGTCCCACTCTCTGCAAAGTGTATGAACAGTTGCTGGCCGCCCACGGTCCGCGTGACTGGTGGCCCGGCGATTCTCCCTTCGAGATCATGGTGGGTGCCATCCTCACCCAGAACACCGCCTGGACCAATGTGGAGAAGGCCATCGCCGCCCTCAAGGCACGTGATCGGCTGGCGCCACGGGCCATCCTGGCTGCACGCCGCGACCACCTGGCGCAATGGATCCGCCCATCGGGCTATTTCAACATCAAGGCCGAGCGACTGCGCCAGTTCTGTCGCTGGTATCTGGATCAGGGCGGCTGGGATGTCCTGTGCGCCCGTGACACGGCACGCCTGCGCCAGGAACTGCTGGCGGTGAAGGGCATCGGGCCGGAGACGGCCGACGATATGCTGCTCTATGCCTTCGAACGGCCGGTGTTCGTCATCGACGCCTACACACGGCGTATCTTTTCGCGGCTGGGCCTGGTGGAGGATGGATTGGGCTACGAGGAATTGCGCACCCGCTTCGAGCAGGAACTGGGACCGGACGTGGCATTGTTCAATGAATACCACGCCCTGATCGTGCAGCATGGCAAGGATGTCTGCCGCACGCGACCACGTTGTTCGGAGTGTGTGCTGGCACGGGCTTGTGCCTGGCAGGCACAGCAGTCGGGCTGAAGCCCGACAACCTTATTACAGATCCTTGCTTGCGCAGCGCACCTGGTTGCGGCCTTCCTGCTTGGCCAGGTACAGGGCCTGGTCGGCCTGGTCGAACAGGGCGAGCGGGGTGTCTTCCTCGCGCAGGGTGCTGACACCGGCGCTGATGGTCACCGGGATATCCGCCCCGGAGCAATGGCAGGGCAGGGTCTCCACCGCCGTACGGATACGTTCGGCCAGCAGACAGGCACCCTTGGCGTCCGTGTCGCGCATCAGCACCACGAACTCCTCGCCGCCGTAGCGGAACAGCTGGTCGGTACTGCGCATGCAGCCCTGGATACTGTTCGCCACGGCCTTCAGCACGCAATCCCCGATGATGTGGCCATAATCGTCATTGATGTTCTTGAAGAGGTCGATGTCCAGGATCACCAGCGACAGGTTGCCAGACTGGCGACGCGAAAAACCGATTTCCCGGTGCAGGGCTTCGTCCATGGCGCCGCGGTTGTATACGCCGGTGAGCGGGTCCTTCTGGGCCATGTTCAATGCCGTCTGGTAGAGCAGGGCATTGCGCAGTGGGTAGAGCAGGTAGCAGAGGTAATCCTCCATCAAGGCGGTTTCCGCCGCGGTGAATTTCTGTCCGCGGCAAAACACCAGTTCACCCAGGGGTTCGTCGCCGATGTTCAGGCTGTAGGCGCAGCGATGCCGCGCCTGTCCGCCAAGGCGGTGTTGGATATCCAGGGCATCGTTGCGATATAACATGCCGTCATGGGTCACGAACCCCTGCATGTGGTCGCTGAACAGGTCCACCAGGCGGGTCGGATCCAGGCTGGTTTGCAGGGCCCGACTCAGCCCCAGCGCCAATTGCATGGTTGCCGCGCTGGTGCCCGCAACCCGGTACAGGTTGGATGCGTCGCCAGAATCTGCCTCGATGTGGGGTAGCGGTGTGGCCATATTGTTTTACCTGATGGGCTTGACGAAAATGATAAGCGAATTCCATGCCAATTCAGCGTCAAATAAAAAAAGCAAATAAAATCAAAATGGTTGAGCTGTGTGTTTAGGGTGACATTCTGAAATCGCCATTGTTTTGACGAAAATATCGTCACGTTTGCGGTGGTTTTTTGCCGCGCGGCATGCCGTGCCGCTGTTGAAACTATCGTATTGTTTTACAGGGGAATCCGTATGATTCCAAGGGCCGGGCAGGAGTCATCCCGAAAAAAGATGAACCCTGTGGCAAATAAAATACGGTCCTGTTGCGTCGAAACCTTGACCTAAATCGATTTACCGTGGTCGCAGGGTATGTGGACGTCCAAACTTCCCGGAGGATAAGGAAATGAAAGTCATGTTGGCATCCATTCGGATCGGCGCCTGGTTGTGGTTGGCCGCGCTACCCTGGTCCGTGAGCATGGCGGAAGAGTCCCTGTTGCCGGGTATGGTCAATCCCGGATATCACGAGCAGCCGGACTGGTTCAAGGTGTCCTTCCTGGATATTCGCGAGGATGTGGAGGAGGCGACCGCCGACGGCAAGCGCCTGATGGTCTACTTCTACCAGGACGGTTGCCCCTATTGTGAAAAATTGCTGGAAACCAATTTCGGCCTGCGCGGTATCGCCACCAAGACCCAGGCCACGGTGGATGTGGTCAGTATCAACATGTGGGGGGATCGCGAGGTCACCGGCCTGGATGGCCGGGTCACCACGGAGAAGCAGTTCGCCGAGGACCTCAGGGTAATGTTCACCCCGACCTTGCTGGTGTTCAATGAGCAGGCGGAGGTGATCATGCGGGTGAACGGTTATTACGCCCCGCACCAGTTCGATGCCCTGCTGGACTATATCGCCGAACGCAAGGAAGCCGAGATCAGCTTCCGGGATTACTACGCGGCACGGGCACCGACGGAAGCCAGTGGCAAGCTGCACCAGGAGGATTCTTTCCTGCAGCCGCCTTACCGGCTGGCCTCCCGCGACAGCGAAAAACCGCTGCTGGTGTTATTCGAGCAAAAAGTCTGTGCCCCTTGCGATGAACTGCACCTGGATATTCTGCAGCGGGAGGAAAGCCGGGTGCAGTTGGCGCGTTTCGATGTCGCCCTGCTGGACATCCGTTCCAGGGAATCCCTGCAACGACCCGATGGCTCTACCGGCAGTGTGCGCGACTGGGTACGGGAGCTGGATGTGCAGTATGCCCCGACCCTGGTGATGTTTGACACCCAGGGACAGGAGGCCTTCCGCACCGAGGCCTATCTGCGGACCTTCCATGTCCAGTCCGCACTCGCGTACGTGGCCTCCGGTGCTTATAAAGAGCAGCCCAATTTCCAGCGCTACCTGCAGGGTCGGGCCGCGGACCTGGAGGCCCGGGGCATCCATGTGGACCTGATGGACTGAAAACCTGCTTTAACCGCCAAGACGCCAAGAGCGCCAAGAAAATCCAGTTAACCGCCAAGGCGCCAAGACGCCAAGAAAGACCATATCAGGGAGTTTTTTTGGTTTTATGCTTTCTTGGCGCCTTGGCGGTTCAAAAAACTTGGCGTCCTTGGCGTCTTGGCGGTTAAAAAGGATTTTTGGGCAATTTAATAAGTTGGGTTTTCAGGAAAGGGTGAAGCAGAAGCGCGCGCCCTGGTTTACCTCGCCTTCCGCCCAGATGCGACCCCCGTGGCGCAGGATCACTCGCTGTGCCGTGGCCAGGCCAATCCCGGAGCCGGGGAATTCCGCCTGTTGGTGAAGGCGGGTGAAGGGTGTGAACAGGTCCCTGGCATAGCGCATGTCGAAGCCGGCGCCATTGTCCTGGATACAGAAGATCGTTTTGCCATCCTTCTGCTCATGGTACAGATGGATGTGGGCATCGTCCCGGCCGGCGGTGAATTTCCAGGCATTCTGCAACAGGTTTTCCAGCGCCACACTCAGCAGGCGCTGGTCGCCTTGCGTGACAAGTCCGGCTTCGATCTCGGGTGCGACCTGCCGTGTGGGTTCCTGTTCGGCCAGTTCGTCCAGTATCGTCCGGGCAATGTCGCTGATGGATACCGTACCCAGGGACATGTCCGACTGGCTGACCCGTGACAGGGTCAGCAGGCCCTCGATCATCTGCTCCATGCGCTGGCAACCACCCTGTATCCGCTTCAGGTATTCCAGTCCCATGTCATCGAGCTGCTCACCACAATCTTCCGCCAGGGCGCTGCTGAAGCCGGAGATGGTGCGCAGCGGGGCGCGCAGGTCGTGGGATACGGAATAACTGAAGGCGCGCAGTTCATCATTGGCAATTTCCAGGGCATGGCGCTTCTGCTCCAGGGTGTCCTCGGCCTGGCGTCTGGTTTCGACCTCCGCGCACAACTGTTGCTCATGTTCCTTGATGATGCGCAAGTGGGCCTCGGAGCGGTCGCGCAGGATGCGGATCTTGGCCAGCAGGTAACCGAACAGGCCGCCCACCACCACGGGCACCACGAGCATGGTGGGGCGGATCTCCAGCAGGGGAATACCCAATACCAGCAGGTGCTGGAACAGGGCAAAGGCGAGTACGGCGAGGATGGAAAAGACGATGTACCGTCCATAGATGACGGCGGGTCTTGCCGGGCGGATACTGGCCTCGGGCTGATGCAAGCGGGTTTCCCTGTGTCCGGTTTATCAGAGGTACTATAGATGCATATCCTGTAGCGGGTCCGATGCGGAAAACTTCAGTCCTGGCTCATCCTTCCAGGGATTTCCGACGTGATACCGCACCCTTCTATTCCCTGAGCTGCGATTGCCAGGGCAGTCCTGTCGTGCCCTGGGCCATGAATTGCTGTCCCGTCTTGCCCTGGCTCTCGGCACTCATCAAATACAGGTAGGGTTTTACCACGTCCGCCGGCATGGGCAGCAGGCCGGGGTCCTCTCCCGGGTACGCCAGGGCACGCATGGCGGTGCGTACGGCGCCGGGGTCGAGGCTGTTGACCCGCACCCGGGTGTTGGTTTCCAGCTCGTCGGCCAGGGTCTGCATCAGGCCTTCGATCCCGGCCTTGGCCACGCCGTAGGCACCCCAGTAGGCCTTGCCATGGCGGCCGACGCGATCCGCGCTGAACAGCACGGAGGCGTCTTCGCTGGCGGTCAGCAGGCCAAGACAGGCGCGGGTGAGCAGGAACGGAGCATGTAGGTTCACCTGGATGCTCTTGAGCCAGAGCTCCACATCATAGTGCACGATGGGTGTCAGGGTGCCGAGCATGGCGGCATTGTGCAGCAGGCCGTCGAGTCGGCCGAATTCCTGTTCCAGGGTGGTGGCCAGGTCCTCGTAATCCTTGGCGCTGGCCCCCTCGAGGTTCATGGGGTAGATGGCCGGCTGAGGGTGGCCCGCCTGCTCGATCTCGTCGTAGACCAGCTCCAGCTTGCGGGTAGTGCGCCCCAGCAGGACCAGGGTGGCGCCGTGAGCCGCGAAGGCGGTGGCACAGGCCTTGCCGATGCCGTCGCCGGCGCCGGTCACCAGGATGACGCGGTCCTTGAGCAGGTCGGGGGCGGGGGTCCAGTCGGTCATGTTCGGTTCCTTGCACGCAATCGGGGCATTATACGGATTTTCCCCCCTGCTGGCGGAGGATGCCGCGCGCGCAGGCGCGGCCGCTCAGAACCGCCCCCTCGAGGGTGCCCGGCAGGCCGGTGGCGGTGAAATCCCCCGCCAGCCAGCAGCCCGCCACCGGTGTGGCCGAGCCCGGGCGCAGGGCTTCCACGCCCACCTGGCTGGCGAAGGTGGCGCGCTTTTCCCGGATGACCATGCGTTCCCCCGCCGCGGGCCAGTGGGGAAACAGCTCGGCCAGCTGCCGGCCCACGGCGTTGCCGAGGGCCTCGTTGTTCTGCGCCATGTGGGCGCCGGCGGCGCTGATCACCACCGCCATGAGGCCGGGCTGACCGGCCAGCCCGCGGTCGAAGACCCACTGCCCGGGGCCGTCCAGCAGACCGAGCATGGGCCGGGGCAGGCGGACCGTTTCGGGATAACGCAGGTACAGGGTGGTGATGGGCTGGTATTCCAGCCGCACCAGGCCGCGCACCAGGTCGGTAAAAGGCGCGTGGGGTGACAGCAGGCGGCGACACATCACCGGGTTCACCGCCAATACCAGTTGCCGGGCGGGCAGGAATTCGTCACCCAGTTCCACGCCCTCTAATCGGGTACCCGACAGGCGCAGTCCACTGACCCGGCGATTGAGCCACACCTGACCGCCATGGCGCTCGATGTAATGCAGTGCCGGTTCCGGCAGGGCGCTGCCCAGGTCGGTCACGGGCAGCAGCAGGTCCGAATCCCGACGCCGGTGCAGGAAACTCTCCCGGAGTACCTGCAGGAACAGGTGTGCGGAGGCGATCTCGATCGGCGTATTCAGTGCCGCCAGGCAGAGTGGCTCCCACAGCAGGCGGATGAGTCGCGCCGGCTGGCGGTGTTCCCGTAACAGGGTTGCGACACTGCGGTCCTGTTCCGGTGACGGACGGGAGCGGGCCAGGCGGTAACCGAAACGCAGGGCGGCAAGGCGCTCCCGCAAGGTCAGACCGCGGGCGCTCAACAGCCCGGCCAACAGGTGCAGGGGTGCGGGTAGGGCGGGGGTGTGCAGGTGCAGACCCGGATCCCGCGCCCCCACCATCTCCAGCTCCAGGGGCAGGCGTCGCACCACCTGCCGTTCCTCCAGGCCGATGCGCTGCAACAGGCCCAGCCATTCCCGATAGGCCCCCAGCAGGATGTGCTGGCCATTGTCCACGCGCAATTCACCAAAACGCACACAACGGGCCCGGCCGCCCAGCTGGCGGGCCGATTCGATCAGGATGACCGGGATGCTCGCGTGGGTGAGTTCGACGGCGGCGGCCAGACCGGCCCAGCCGCCACCGACCACCACCACGGTTTCCTCGTGGACCGGATCAGCCACGGGCGCGACGTTTTTCCCGGCGCAGGGTACGCCAGGCGATCCAGAGCTTGCGCAGGGGAGTCAGGGCCACCCGCCGCTCCAGAACCCGAAAGCCATCCGCCTCGATCTCGTCGAGAAGGGTGCTGTAGATGTTGGACATGATCAGGCCGCTGCGCTGTGCCGGCCGATCCACTTCGGGCAGGGCCTGTTCCGCGCGCTGGTAATAGTCGCGGGCCCGCGCCGCCTGCTGCGCCAGCAGGGAGTGCAGCTGCGGTGTACTGACTCCACGCAGGATATCCTCTTCCTTCACACCCGCCCTGCGCAGTTCGTCCTGGGGCAGGTAGATGCGGCCACGCCGTGCATCCTCGCGCACATCCCGCAGGATGTTGGTGAGTTGCAGGGCCGTGCCGAGATCGGTGGCATAGTTCAGCGTGCCGCGATCCTGGTAGCCGAAGATCTCCGCTGCCAGCAGGCCGACCACACCGGCGACGCGATGGCAGTACAGGGCCAGGGCGCTGAAATCGGCATAGCGCGCCTGGTCCAGGTCCATCTGCATGCCGTCGATGATTTCCCGGAAATATTCCTCGGGCAGGTTGTAGCGTTCGAGCTGGGGCTGCAGCGCCCGGGTGACGGGATGCTGGGGGCTGCCCTGGAAGGCACGGCCGATTTCCTCGCGCCACCATTGCAGTTTCAGGCGCGCCACACCAGGATCCTGGCAATCGTCCACCACGTCATCCACCTCGCGACAGAAGGCGTAGAGGGCGAGGATGGCGCGGCGTTGTTCCGTGGGAAGGAACAGAAAGCTGTAATAGAAACTGGAGCCGCTGGCGGCCGCCCTGCGTTGGCAGTACTGGTCGGGATTCATTTCAGCGCGCCCCATACCATGTTGAAGCGGTCGCGCCGGGTGAGGCGCGGCCGCTGGAAGGAGTCCGGCTGGCGCTGCAGATACTGCAGGATCCGGTTGCCGCCGAGGATGATCATGCGCAACTCGAAACCGGCGCGACCCTTGAGGCGCTTGCCCAGGGGCGCACCCGAATGCAGGATTTGCATGGCGCGCTGGGTCTGGAAGCGCAGCAACTGACGCAGGGCCGGGCTGTCCTCGCGCCGTCCCAGCTGCGCCTCGTCCACGCCGAAGCGTCGCAGCTCGTCCTGGGGAATATAGACACGGCCGTTCTCCACATAGTCCTGGTGCAGGTCCTGCAGGAAGTTGGTCAGTTGCAGCGCGCTGCAGACGGCATCGGCATGGCCGAGGTTGCGCGCGTCCGCCGCGCGGTAGAGGTGCAGCAGCAGGCGTCCCACGGGGTTGGCGGAGCGGCGGCAATATTGCATCAGTTCACCGAAATCGGCATAGCGGACCTGGGTCACATCCTGGCGAAAGGCGCTGAGCAGGTCCAGAAAGGGTTCCAGTGGCAATGCATGGCGCTGGATGCTGTCGGCCAGTGCGATGAAGACCGGGTCGTAACTGGGTTCGCCCCGAGCACTGGCACGCACGGACTGCTCCATGGCATCGAGGGCCGCCAGGCGTTCGTGTGCCGGGAAATCACCTTCATCGGCCCAGTCATCGGCACGGCGCGCAAAGGCGTAGATGGCGGCCACGGGCCGGCGCAGGCGTCGCGGCAGCAGCCAGGAGGCGACCGGGAAATTTTCGTAATGGTTGCGTGCCAGGCGCAGGCAGTGGTCGTAGGCCTGGCGGATATGGGGTTCGATCATGGTTCCGAATTGGGCTGGGCTTCTTCATCCGCATCGTTTTGCAGGGGGCGTGGGCTGCGTTCCAGCGGCTGCGGTTCCTCCATCGGTTTCTTGTGGCGGATACCCATCTCGGTGAATTTGCGGGCGCTGGGCAGGATGCGGGTATCGAAGGAGCCGACGGCCTTGTTGTAGGCGGAAACACTGCTGTCCAGGCTTTTCCCCACCCGTGACAGGTGCTCGGCAAAGGTGCCGAGGCGGGAATACATTTCCTCGCCGAGCACGCGGATCTGCTCGGCGTTCTCCGCCAGGGCCTCCTGGCGCCAGCCATAGGCCACGGCGCGCAACAGGGCGACGAAACTGGTGGGCGTGGCGAGGATCACCCGCGCGGCCAGGGCGTCCTCCAGCAGGGCGCGGTCGCGCTCCAGGGCGGCGCTGAGAAACTGGTCGCCGGGAATGAACAGCACCACGAAGTCGGGGGCGTTGCGGAACTGTTGCCAGTAGGCCTTGGCGGACAGCTCGCGCACCCGTTCGCGCACCTTGCGGGCATGATGCACCAATGCCAGGTCGCGTTCGGCATCGGTCTTGGCCTCGACGGCGGTGAGGTAGGCGTCCAGCGGGGTCTTGGCGTCGACGATGATTTCGCGGCCGTCGGGCATGCGCACGATCATGTCGGGACGCAGGGGGCCGGCCTCGGTCTGGACCTGTTCCTGTTCGTAGAAATCACAGTGTTCCACCATGCCGGCCAGTTCCGCCAGGCGCTTGAGGGTCATCTCGCCCCATTGGCCGCGCACCTCGGGACGGCGCAGGGCCTGCACCAGGTTACGGGTCTCGCCCTGCAGCAGGCGATGGGACTCGGCCATGGTCTCCAGGTGCTTGCTGAGTGCACCGTGGGCCTCCTTGCGTTCCTGTTCCAGGTGGCGCATCTGTTGTTCGGTGCGGTCCAGGGCCTCGCGGATGGGCTTGACCAGGTTCTCCACGGCCTTTTCCCGCTGCAGCAGATCGCCCTGGGCATGAACCTGGAAGGCCTTGAGATTTTCCTGTGCCAGCTTGAGGAATTCCGTGCTGTTGTGCTTGAGGGCCGCGCCGGCCAGGGCATTGAAGTTGTCGCTTAGGGCCTGGCGGGCCTGTTCGAAGGCGGCGCTGCGTTCACCATGGGCCAGGCGTTCCGCCTCCAGTTGGGCCTGCAGTCGTATGTTTTCCTCGCGCAGGTCGGACAGGCGGCGCTGGACGCGCAGGTGATTGACGAGCGCGCCCGCGGCGGCGGCGAGTAGGGCGACGATCAGCAACAGGGTCAGGGTGGCGGTGTCCATGGCCTCCATCATACCAGTTGCCGCAGGCGATCCACCTGGTCGAGGATCTCCAGTGGCTGCTCCACCATGGCATCCGCGCGCCATTCCTCGGGCCGGTCATCCGCCTGGATATATCCGAACAGGGCCACCAGGGTGTGCATGCCGGCATTGCGGCCTGCCTCGATGTCGCGTTGTGCGTCACCTATGTACAGACACTGTGACGCTTCGCAGCCGGCCAGGCGACAGGCATGCAGCATGGGGGCAGGATGGGGTTTGCATTCCGGGACACTGTCGCCACTGACCACGCAGGCGGCCTGTTCATATAGCCCCAGTTCACGCAGCAGGGGTTCCGTAAGCCAGCCGGGCTTGTTTGTGACCACGCCCCAGTTCAGCCCTCGAGCGGACAGTCCGTCCAGCACCTGCTTCATGCCGGGGAAGAGGCGGGTTTCGCGGGCGAGGTTGAGGCGATAGCCGTCCAGTAATTGCTGACGCAGGTCCGCGAAGGCAGCGTCTGCCTCGTCGATACCGAAACCCAGCTTGATGAGCGCCTTGCCACCATGGGACACCACCGGGCGTATATGTTCAAAGGGCAGGGGAGCATGGCCCTGGTTGATGAGCACCTGGTTCAAGGCGTGGGCCAGGTCCGGCGCGGTATCCAGCAGGGTGCCGTCTAAATCGAACAGCACGGTGTGCAGTGCGGGCAGATGGTTGGTCACGCAGGCGTCAGGCGGTGGGTCGGGTATAGGTGGCCAGGTAGTTCACGTCCACATCATGGCCCAGGCGATATTCCCCGCTGAGTGGGTTGTAGCTCATGCCGGTGAGGTCGGTCAGGTCCAGGTCAGCCTGGCGTGCCCATTCATCCAGCTCCGAGGGTCGGATGAACTTGCGGTAGTCGTGGGTGCCCCTGGGCAGCATGCGCAGCAGGTATTCGGCGCCGATGATCGCCAGCAGGTAGGATTTGGGATTGCGGTTGAGGGTGGAGAAGCACACCCGGCCGCCGGGCTTCACCAGCTGGGCGCAGGCGCGGATGACAGAGCCGGGGTCGGGCACGTGTTCGAGCATCTCCAGGCAGGTCACCACATCGTAACCGGCCGGCTGCTCGGCGGCCAGCTGTTCCGCGGTTGCGTGCCGGTAGTCCACCTCCACGCCCGATTCGTACTGGTGCAGGCGCGCTACACTCAGGGGCGCCTCGCCCATGTCGATGCCCGTCACCCGCGCGCCGCGCTGGGCCATGGCCTCGCTGAGAATGCCGCCGCCACAGCCCACGTCCAGCACCCGTTTGCCGGCCAACCCGGCGTGCCGATCGATGTAATCCACCCGCAGGGGATTGATGTCATGCAGGGGTTTGAACTCGCTGTGGGGATCCCACCAGCGCGAGGCGAGTTCCTCGAATTTGGCGACTTCGGCGGGATCGACATTGTGGGCGTGTTGGGTCATGACGCAAGGATACCCCAAGGCGGTGCGAAAACCCATTTCGGGCGGACAGGCATTTTGAACCACCAAGACCCAAAGACGCCGAGAAAAACCTTGATGAACCGCCAAGGAC
>SWBZ01003145.1_pt1 | contig 13725 bp, 14 predicted proteins | sample 4693031 | NCBI WGS metagenome assembly SWBZ01 (sample SAMN10267274, study PRJNA491770) | bioreactor metagenome | isolation source: DHS bioreactor inoculated with | place: Japan: off Shimokita Peninsula
CCGGGCCGCGTTGCGGATCGATTGCTGCAGGCTCATCGCCGTCTAATGGCTCCGGTTTCGTCAGAGCCGGAGGCTTAGCCGAAACACACGCAGCCCGCAACGCGGCGCGAGAGCCGCCTCAATCGCCGACGGCATCGATCTCCGGCGTGCGCCGGCGCACCACGACCCCCAGTTCGTCGGTCTCTCGCGCGCGGCGCAGACGCTCCTCGGCCTCGGTCGCCTCGCGCTGGCGGTCCCACATGGCCGCGTAAAGCCCGCCCGCGTCGAGCAGGGCGCGATGCGTGCCGCGCTCGGCGATCAGACCGTCCTTGAGCACGATGATCTCGTCGGCGCCGATCACCGTCGACAGGCGGTGGGCGATCACCAGCGTGGTACGGCCCTGGCTGACCAGATCGAGCGCCGCCTGGATTTCCTGCTCGGTATGGGTGTCGAGCGCCGAGGTCGCCTCGTCGAGGATCAGGATCGGCGGCGCCTTGAGAATCGTCCGGGCAATGGCGACGCGCTGTTTTTCGCCGCCGGACAATTTCAGGCCGCGTTCGCCAACCATGGCTTTGTAACCGCCAGGCAATTGCTCGATGAAGCCGGAAATCTGCGCCAGTTCCGCGGCCTGGCGCACCTCCTCGTCGGTGGCGTCGATACGGCCGTAACGGACATTGTAGGCGATGGTGTCGTTGAACAGCACCGTATCCTGCGGCACCATGCCGATCGCCGCCCTGAGGCTCTTTTGGGTGACGTCGCGCACATCCTGGCCGTCGATGGTGATTCGGCCTTCCTGAACGTCGTAGAAACGGAACAGAAGTCGGGAGATGGTGGATTTTCCCGCTCCCGACGGGCCGACGATGGCCACCGTCTTGCCAGGTGGCACCTCGAAGCTGATGCCTTTGAGGATCGGCCGGCTGGCGTCGTAGGAAAACCGGACGTCCTCGAAGCGGATCGCGCCCTTGCCTGGCACGAGCTCGGACGCGCCGGGCCGGTCACTGATTTCCTGCGGCACGTCGAGCAACTCGAACATCTGCTCGATATCGGTCAGACCCTGGCGGATCTCGCGATAGATGAACCCGATGAAGTTGAGCGGCACGGAAAGCTGCATCAGCATGGCGTTGACGAATACGAAATCGCCGATTGTATGCGTGCCGGCGATCACTTCGCGCGCCGACATCACCATAATGACGGTCATGCCGACGCCGAAAATCGCGCCCTGTCCAAAATTCAGCCAGCCGAGCGAGGTCCAGGTCTTGGTGGCCGCGCTTTCGTAACGCTCCATCGACCGGTCAAAACGACGTGCCTCCATGGCCTCGTTGTTGAAATATTTCACCGTCTCGAAGTTCAACAGCGAATCGACCGCCTTGGTGTTGGCGTCCGTGTCGGACTCGTTCATCTCCCTGCGGATGGCGATGCGCCAGTCGCTGGCGCGCACCGTGAACCAGGTATAGGCCCACACGGTCGCGGCGATGACGGCGACATAGGCAAGGCCGTAAACGACGGCGAACACCACCGCCACCAGGGCGAATTCGAGAATGGTCGGCACCGTGTTGAGGATGGTGAAGCGCACGATCGTCTCGATGCCCTTGACGCCGCGCTCGATGACGCGCGACAGGCCGCCGGTGCGCCGCTCCAGGTGAAAGCGCAGCGACAAGGCGTGCAGGTGCACGAAGGTCTTGTAGGCAAGCTGGCGCACGGCATGCTGGCCGACCCTGGCAAACAGCGCATCGCGGAGCTGATTGAAGCCCCACTGCACCAGCCGCACGACATTATAGGCGACGACCAGCATTACCGGCGCGAGCAGAAATGCCGGCAGATAAGGCTGCGCAGCGCCGTCGCCGGCGAGCGCGTCGGTGGCCCATTTGAAAAAGAACGGCACCATGAGCAGCACGAGTTTGGCCGCGACGAGGAAAAAACTCGCCCACACCACTCGCATCTTCAGGTCGGCGCGATCGGCCGGCCACATGTAGGGCCACAGATTGCGCAGGGTCTTCAGCGTGGCGCCGGAGTCGGCGGAAACGGTTTTATCGGCCAATCAAGGCTCCCCGGATGGAATTGCCACCGCGCCGGGTTTCAGGCGCAGCAGGAGGACAGGAACGTCGAAGCCCGGTCCTGAAGGCGCGCCAGCGCCTCCCGGTCGACCATGTAACGCGAGCGTCGGTTTTCCGGGACGTACCGTACCAGGCCGGCCTCGACCAAGACTTTGAGATGCTGCGACACGGTCGACTGCGCCAGATCGAACGCCTCGACGATCTCGCGGCAACAGCACGCGTCCCGACAGGCCAGATGGCACAGAATACGCAGTCGCGCAGGATGTGCCAGCGCCGCAAAGCCGGCCGCGAGTTCGGGCAGGTCGGTCGTCGCGCGGACGTTTTGTTCAGTGGCTTCGACAACATTCATCGTATATCGACGATAAACGATGAATGTGCCCTACGCAAGCCCTGCGTATGGCTCCTATTCGACGGCGGTCGTTGTCCCGCCAGCGGCCTCGATCGTGGTCATCTGGTCCTCGAGCGCCTGCATGTCGGCCTCTTCGCCATCATCCGAGGTGTCGGGAACACGAAACACCTGCCCCGGCCAGATGCGATCGGGATCCTCGATCTGGTCCTCGTTGGCGAGATAGATCGTGGAATAACGCACGCCGCGACCATAGACCCGCCGCGATATCCGCCAAAGCGTATCGCCACGGCGGATAATCACCGCGCTCTGCACCGATTGCAGTTTCGGCGCCAGCACCTCCTCGACCGCGGGTGCAGCCGGCTCGGTGCGCGCCGTAGCGATTGCCTCGCCGGCACCGACGTCCCGTTCCGGTGCGATTTCGCCGGTGGCGGCCGGCAGCGCGGTGTCGACCTTCGCCTGCGGTCGTTTCACAGGCGTCTCGGCGGGCCCGTCGGATGCCGACGCTTCCTCGGCAACCGCCGTCTCTTCCGGACCCTCCGGCGCGGTCGGCAAAGGCGCGACGGCAGCCACGGCCTCGCCCGGCTCGCGCTGGAACGGCACGGCGGCGCGGGCCACGACCTTGCGACCGCCATTGTCGAGCAGGTCGGCGCGCACAATATAGTCGCCGACCGGAAGATCGCGCTCGGTCTCGATCAGGAAGCGGCCGGAGGCGTTGACCTGCGCCTCGCCGAGCAGAATGGCGTTGGCATAGACCCTGACGGTCATGTCGGGCGCGCCAGTGCCGGCCACGAAGACCTGGCGACCCTCGATCTCGACGGCCTCGACACGCACGCGCGGCGCTGCCTTGTCGTCGGGTTTCGACAGGTTGCCGGCCGACGGCGGCGCATCCGCCTCGACGGAATCGGCGCTGTCGGCGTCCTGCCGCGCATCGGGTCCGGGGTCTGCCGCCGCGACCGCGACCGGGTCCTCGTCTTTCGTGGCGGCGTCAGGCTGCTCGGACGTGGCGACCTGGTCGACCGGTTCGGCATCCGCCTCCGCCGTTTCGGGGCCATCCCGGGCGGCTGTGTCGGCCGGCGCGTCGAGCTGTACTTTCGTCGCCGGCTCCTGGGGCGCGGTTTCCTCGACCGCCTCGTTCGGATCCTCGACGACCGTCTCGGGCACGGCGACATCGGCGACTCCTGGGTCGTCGCCGGATGCCGGGCTTTCGGGCGCGGGCACGGTGATCAGCTTGCTTGGCTTGCCCGGTTCCTCGACCAGCGCCAGAACCTGGTCCGATTCGGCCTCCGGAATCGCAACGACGGCGGTTTCGACGGAGGTCGCGACCACATTGTCGGGGGTCGTGGAGCGCAGCACGATCTGGTAGTTTCCGGGCCCGAGCGGATCATCGAGGATGACGACGAAATCGCCCTCGGGGTTCGCCGTCGCCTTGGCGATCACCCGCGTTCCGGTGATGATTTCGACCGACGCGTTAGGTGCGGCCTTTCCGGCAAACACGACAGAACCGTCCGGCTCGACTCGAACCAGATCGAAACTCGGCGGCAAGATGCCTTTCTTTTCAGGACCTTGCGCCTCGTCCTCAACGACGGGGCCGGTCGAGGGCGCGTCCTTGGCTGGAGCAGTCTGGTCGGGATTGCGCCCGGCTCGGGCGGCAGCGCCATCATCCGGCAGCGCCGCGACCATTGCCGACGGCTCTTTCAACAATCCGTCGAATGCACCGCTGAGGTAAGCGGTCGATAGGGCTGCGGCGGTTCCACCGGCCAGAAACAGAAGCGCCTTGAGCGGCGAAATCACCATTGCGAGTGCGGTCCTTTGCCGATTAGGGACGATTTATCCTGTTTTATGCGGTGCGACAAGAAAAACGGCATGCGGCACTTGACCCGCGAAGCCGGGGGTATCACCAATCACCGCCATGGAACGCATTCATTCAGTCTGTGTCTATTGCGGCTCGTCGCCGGGCACCTCCGCCCGATATGTCGAGGCCGGCAAGACGCTCGGCGCGGCGATCGGCGGGGCCGATTTGCGCCTGGTTTATGGCGGCGGCGCCAAGGGCGTCATGGGCGCGGTCGCGTCGGGCGCGATGAGTGCCGGCGGCAAGGTGACCGGCATCATCCCGCGCTTCCTGATGAACAAGGAAGCCACCGAAAACGCCCTGGCCCAGCTCGACGAGTTGGTCACCACCGAGGACATGCATCAGCGCAAGCACATCATGTTCGAAAAATCCGACGCTTTCGTGGCGCTGCCCGGCGGGATCGGTACGCTGGAGGAAATCGTCGAGATCATGACCTGGGCCCAGCTCGGCCGCCATTCCAAGCCGATCGTGTTCGCCAATCTGGACGGGTTCTGGGACCCGATGCTGGTGCTGCTCGACCATATGCGCGCCGAGGGTTTCGTCCACACCGGCGACCGCGTGCGTCCGCTGGTCATCGACCGGGTCGACGACATCGTCCCGACACTGGTCGCCGAAACGTCGGCGGACCAGGTCTCGGCCGGCGACCGACGGATTATCAACCGGCTCTAGCGCACCTTTCGGGCGGGGCTGCCTGGGGCCAAAGCAGGCCGCAGCCGGGCGCGACCCCTATGCCGGCGCGCCGCGATTGCGGTACATCGACCAGCTGTAGAGTGCCAGCGCGATCCAGATCATGGCGAAGGCCAGCAGGCGGGTTTCGCCGAAAGGCTCGCCGAACACGAAGACCGCGAGCAGGAAAATCATGCTCGGGGCGATATATTGCATGATGCCGATGGTCGACAATCGCAGCAGCTTGGCGCCGAATCCGTAAAGCATCAGCGGCCCCGCCGTGACCACCCCGCACCCGACGAGCAACACCATGTCGGCCGGCGCCGACAAAACGAAATGCCCCTCGCCGATGACGCCCAGCCAGGCGATATAGGCGAGCGCGGGCACGGACAGGACCATCACCTCAAGGAAGAAACCCTGGCTCGGCCCGATCGGCAGCGTCTTGCGGAAGAAGCCGTAGACGGCGAAGGATAAGGCCAGCACCAGCGACACCCACGGCAGGCCGCCGGCCCTGACCGTCAGCAGCACGACGGCGGCCGCGGCGAGCGCAATCGCGATCATCTGCAGGCGCGACAGCCTCTCCTTGAGGAAGACGGCTCCCATCAGCACGCTGACCAGCGGATTGATGTAATAGCCGAGCGAGGCCTCGACCGTGCGTTCGGCCGCGATCGCCCAGACATAAACACCCCAATTGACAGAGATCAGCGCGGCGGTGAGCGCGGCCATGGCGAGCGTGCGCGGCGAGCGCAGGGCAGCCTTCACATCGGCGGTCCGGCCGAGCAGGACCAGCACCGCGCCGGCGAGCGGCACCGACCAGACGATACGATGGGCCAGCACCTCGACGGCAGGAATATGGCCCACCAGCTTCAGATAGAGCGGCAGGAGCCCCCACAATAGATATGCGGAAAGGGCGAAGGCGAAGCCGCGCGCGGCGGCGTTTTCGGCCGGAGCCGTGTCGACTGTCATGCCCGTGCTATGCGCCCTGACCCGGCATCCGGTCAACGGCGTGACCGCATGGCTCAGTCGTGAATCCGGTTCTGGCCTACTGTGCCGCCGCCAGCCCGGCCGCTTCGCGGTTCTTGATCAGCTTGTAGACGATCGAGTCCATCAACGCCTGGAAAGAAGCGTCGATGATGTTGTCGGACACGCCCACCGTCCACCAGCGCGCGCCGGCGCCGTCATGCGATTCGATCAGCACACGGGTAATCGCCTCCGTGCCGCCATTGAGGATACGCACCTTGTAGTCGACCAGTTCCATGTCGGCGATCTCGTTCTGGAAGATGCCGAGATCCTTGCGCAACGCGATGTCGAGCGCATTGACCGGCCCGTGCCCCTCGGCCACCGACAGCTTGGTTTCGCCGTCGACCGTCACGCGTACGATCGCCTCCGACACGGTCTTCAACTGGCCGTTGGCATCGAAACGACGCTCGACCATGCAGCGGAAGGAATCAACCGTGAAAAAATCCGGCACCCGGCCGAGCGTTCGCCGCGCCAGGAGTTCGAAACTGGCATCCGCGCCCTCATAGGCATAGCCCGATGCCTCCCGTTCCTTGACCAGCGCAATCAGCGTGTCGAGGCGCGGATCGTCCCTGGCGACCGTGATGCCCCGGCGCTTCAGCTCGGCGATGAAATTGGCCTTGCCGCCCTGGTCTGAAACCATGACGCGACGGGCATTGCCGACCGCCTCCGGCGGCACGTGCTCATAGGTCTCAGGCTCCTTCAACAGGGCCGAGGCGTGGATACCGGCCTTGGTGGCGAAGGCCGAGGCGCCGACATAGGGCGCCTGCGGCTCCGGCGCACGGTTGAGCAGTTCGTCGAAGGCGCGACTGAGGCGCGAAATACCCGCGAGCCCCTCCGCTGACAGGCCGGTCTCGAAGCGGTCGGCATAGAGCGGCTTGAGCATCAGGGTCGGGATCAGCGAGATCAGATTGGCGTTGCCGCAGCGTTCGCCGATACCGTTCAGCGTGCCCTGGACCTGGCGCACGCCAGCCTCGATCGCGGCCAGCGAGTTGGCCACCGCCTGGCCGGTATCGTCATGGGCGTGGATGCCAAGCCGGTCGCCGGGAATGCCGGCGGCGATCACGCTTTCGACGATCCCGCGGATTTCGGCCGGCTGAGTGCCGCCATTGGTGTCGCACAACACCACCCAGCGCGCGCCGGCCTCGTAGGCGGCGCGTGCACAGGCAAGCGCGTAGTCGGGATTGGCCTTGTAGCCGTCGAAGAAATGCTCGCAGTCCAGCATCGCCTGCTTGCCGGCTGCGACCGCCGCGGCGACCGAGGCGCGGATCGAGTCGAGGTTTTCCTCGTTGGTGCAGCCAAGCGCGACGCGCACGTGATAGTCCCAGCTCTTGGCGACGAAACAGACCGCATCGGAGGCCGAGGCGATCAGCGCCGCCAGTCCCGGATCGTTGGAGGCCGAAACGCCGGCGCGCTTGGTCATGCCGAAGGCGACGAAGGCCGAACGCGTCGTGCGCTTTTCGGCAAAAAACGCCGTGTCGGTCGGATTGGCGCCCGGATAGCCGCCCTCGACATAGTCGATGCCGAAATCGTCCAGAAGCGCGGCGATGGCGATCTTGTCTTCGACGGAAAAGTCGATGCCGGGCGTCTGCTGGCCGTCCCGCAGCGTGGTGTCGAAGAGATAGATGCGCTGTTTTGTCATGTCAGATGTCCGAAACAGGGCCGCGCGGCGCGGCGTCAGGTTTTTTCCGCAAAGGCGTCGGTGGCGCGGATCAACCGGTCGAGAATGCCGGGTTCGGAGAAGGCATGACCCGCGCCTTCCACGAGATGGAGCGCGGCGCGCGGCCAGGCCTTGTGCAGCGCCCAGGCGTTTTTGGCCGGACAGGGCATGTCGTAGCGGCCGTGGACGATGACGCCGGGAATGTCGGCGAGCCGGCCCGCGTCGCGCAACAACTGTCCCTCGTCGAGCCAACCGCCATGGACGAAATAGTGGTTTTCGATACGGGCGAAAGCGAGCGCAAAATCGTCCTCGCCGAACTTGTCGCTGGTGGCGGGTTCGGGCAGGAGCGTGATCGTCTCGCCTTCCCACAGGCTCCAGGCCTTGGCCGCCTCGATCTGCGCGGCCCGGTCGGCGCCGGTCAGGCGCTTGCGATAGGCGCCCATCATGTCGGCCCGTTCAGCCTGCGGGATCGGGGCGACGAACCGCTCCCACTTGTCGGGAAACATCTCCGAGACGCCAAACTGATAATACCAGGAAAGCTCGGCCTGGGTGAGCAGGTAGATGCCGCGCAGCACCAGCTCCGATACGCGCCCGGGATGGGCCTGGGCATAGGCGAGCGCCAGGGTGGAGCCCCAGGAACCGCCAAAGACCTGCCATTTTTCGACCCCAACCATCGCGCGCAACCGTTCGATGTCGGCGACCAGATGCCAGGTGGTGTTGGCCTCGAGCGAGGCGTGCGGGGTCGAGCGGCCGCAGCCGCGCTGGTCGAACAACAGCACGTCGTAGCGGGCCGGATCGAACAGGCGCCGATGCGCCGGCGCGATGCCGCCGCCCGGCCCACCGTGCAGGAAGACGGCCGGTTTGGCGCCCTTTGTGCCGGCGCGTTCCCAATAGATGACATGGCCGTCGCCGACATCGAGCCGACCGGTTTCGAACGGTTCGATCTCGGGATAAAGCGTGCGCAAAGCGGTCATGATGAGCCTTCCGGCGGCCAGGTTTCGGTGTCGCGGTCGGGATGCTGGTGGCTTTCGACCGAAGCCATGAATGCCTCGGCGGCCGGGCTTTCGCCGGCGGCCCGCCATGGCAGGGCGTGAAGCGTTTCGACGAAGGCCAGCCTGTCCGTCGGGTTGACCTGGACAACGGGCGCGGCCAGCAAGGGATAGTCGAGCGCGCCGATAGCGACGTCGACACCACCGTCATATTCGTAACTCAGCGGCGTGCCGCATTTTTGGCAGAAGCCGCGCCGGACCAGATTGGAACTCGCAAAGCGCGCCGGCGCCTCGCGGGTCCATTCCAGGTCCAGCGCCGTCACCAGCGGCCCGTAAAAGCCGCCGAATGCCTTCTGGCACATGCGGCAATGACACAAGGATGCCCGGCCGAGACCGCCGGCGCGAAAACGCACCGCGCCGCACTGGCAGCCGCCGGTGATGGCGTTGCTCATCGTTTGTCCTCCGGCGGCCAGGTTTCGGTGTCGTGGTCGGGATGCTGGAAGGAGTCGATTTCGTGCAGGAACGTGCCGGCTGCTTCATCTTCCAGCGTCGTGCGGCCGGGCAGGTCGCGCAGGGCGTCCACGTAAGGCAGCTTGGCCTCCACGCCCCACTGCACGACGGGCGCGATCTCTTCGGGCTGGTCGAAGGCGGCGATGGCGAGCGCCACGCCGTCCGGCGCCTCGTAGGTGAGCGGCGTGCCGCATTTTTCGCAAAAGCCGCGCCGCACGTGATTGGACGAACGAAACCGGTTCGGTTCGGCACGGGTCCATTCGAGCCGGGCGGCGCGCACGGACACCAGCGGCAGGAAAAAATTGCCGCTCGCCTTCTGGCACATGCGGCAATGGCACACCGACGCCTCGCCGAGCGCGCCCTCGACGCGAAAGCGCACCGCGCCGCACTGGCAGCCGCCGGCATAGACCGGCTTGTTGTCGAGGCTCATCGCGTGCCTCCTCCACGCCTTAACGCCGTCCTCACCGCTTCACCTCCCAGGTGGTAACGCGCTCGCCGGTTTCGGGGTCCTTGCCGTCCTTCAACTGAATGCCTTGAGCCGCCAGTTCATCGCGGATGCGGTCGGCCTCGGCCCAGTTTTTGTCGCGGATCAAGGCGAGGCGCTCGGTGACCCGGTTTTCGACTTCCTGACGGGTTAACCCAACCAGGCCGGCCATCAATTCTTGTCGCAACTCAACACTGTCAGCTTTGGCGACTTCAAAATCTCGTCCCTCGTCCGCCAAGCCCAACCATACCAACGTTGCAGCCAAATCGTTCTGGGTGTCGGCTGGCGAGGCGTTTGCTGGAGACCGTGCCCATTTCGAAAGTTCATCTAGGGCCTGTTTGGCCGTCCAGAAATCGAGATCCTCTTTAAGCGCGCTCACCACCGGGCCATGCACGCTGCCCTTTGAGGGAATGCCTCGACTTATCTCCGGGCCCAACCAACCAGTCAGCAAGAAGCCAGCCTCTTCCAGCCTGCGCACGGAAAAGTCGATCGGCTCGCGGTAATGGGTCATCAGCATGGCGAGCCGCAAGACCGCGCCCGGCCATTTGCGGCCGCCGAATTTTTCGGTGTGCAGCAGATCGTGGATGGTAACGAAATTGCCCTCGGACTTCGACATCTTGCGGCCCTCGACCTGCAGAAAGCCGTTATGCATCCAGTAGCGCGCCATCGCCTGGGTGCCGTGGGCACAGCGCGACTGGGCGATCTCGTTTTCGTGATGCGGGAAGATCAGGTCGAGCCCGCCACCGTGAATGTCGAAGACCTCGCCGAGATAGGCCGCCGACATCGCCGAGCATTCGATGTGCCAGCCGGGCCGGCCGCGAATGGTCGTGCTTTTGCCGTCGATGACGAAGCTGGCGTCCCATCCGGGCTCGTCGCTGGAAGACTGTTTCCACAACACGAAATCGGCCGGGGTCTTCTTGTGCGCCTCGACGGCGACACGGGCGCCGGCCTGCTGGTCTTCCAGCCTGCGCCGCGACAGGCGGCCATAGTCGGGCATGGAAGCGGTGTCGAACAGGATTTCGCCTTCCGCCGCATAGGCATGGCCGCGTTCGATGAGAGATTGAATCAGGCCGACCATGTCGGTCTTGCCGTCGTCGCGCGGCAGTACGAAATCGGTCGCGCGCGGCTCGAAATCAGGCTCAAGGCAGCCGAGCGCCTTGACGTCCTCGTGAAACTGGTCGGCCGTCTTTTGCGTCACCTTGCCGATCGCCTGATTGAGGTCGAGCCGGCCGGCGCGGATGTCGTCGCCGAAGTCGCGCAACGCGCGCGCGTTGATCTTGTCGTCGACGTCGGTGATGTTGCGCACATAGGTGACGTGGTCGGCGCCGTAAAGATGACGCAGCAACCGGTACAAAACGTCGAAGACGATGACGGGGCGGGCGTTGCCGATATGGGCGAAGTCGTAGACCGTCGGCCCGCAGACATAAAGGCGCACATTGTCCGGATCGAGGGGGACGAAGTCCTCCTTCTCTCGGCTCAGCGTGTTGTAGAGGCGAAGTCCGCGAAAGGCCTCAGACATGCGTTTTTCCTTCATCGCCGGCCACCGGAACCGGCCGGCCGTTACCCGAAATCCGTCGCCCGCCGACTGGCCGGGGCGTTTTTCTCGACCGTGAAGAGGAACGAAAACGACCGGGCCAGCGGGGCGCTAGCCACAAATGCAGATGCCGATAATGGCGCCAAGCGTTTTCATGGCCGGCTTTATCGCCCCGGCGACGTCCAGCGTCAAGACGAATTGGCAGGCCGCAAGCGCCAGGCATGTTGTCGGAACGCAACAGTGGGCCCGCAAGAAACCCTCCGTTAAGTGGAATCACCGCACGCTCTGGAACGGACGGGCAGCCGCCACGTTTCGGTCGCAATCGAGACCCAAGTGGCGGCCCGTTCAGCGGTTGCCGCAAACGAGAACGAGACGGGTTCAAAAACGCCATGCCACGCACCACAATCGAAGCCGAACGCGAACGCCGACGCGCCGAAGATCAGGCTCTCACCAGCAAGTACCACGCCATCGGACCGGCGGCGGTGCTCGCAGCGCTGATCTGCCTGAAGGCGAAGGAAAACGACGGCGTTGCGGCGCAAGGCCGGACGGCTTAGAGCCGTTCCACGGCGTCTGACGCGGACGCCGTCAAAACAGGTCGAGTTGGGCCCCGACGGCCCGGCCGGGCGCAGCGGGCGCCTCGCAGGCATCAGTGTCTGCGCCGAGCGCGACCTGGTCGAGAATTTCCGGCCCGGCATTGGCGACCTTGTTGACCTTGTCGGATATCGGGATCGCCTCGAAGAAACCGGGCTCGACCGGCCTCAGAAGGTCGGCGACATCGGCCGGACGGTAGGAGCGGCAGTCGAGCCAGCGCGAGAAATCCGCGCGGCGGATAACCACCGGCATGCGGTGGTGGATGTCGGCGATCTGGGCGTTGGCGGCCGTGGTCAGGATCGCCGCCGTGTCGAGTTCCGCCCCGCCCGGTTCGAGATAGGTTTCCATCAGCCCGCCAAAAGCGAACAGACCGCCATCTCGCGGGCGCACGAAATAAGGCTGCGCCTTTGCCTTGTCCCGGCGCTTCCATTCGAAAAAGCCGGAGGCTGGGATCAACGCCCGGCGATGGCGTATGGCGGCCTTAAAGGTGTTTTTTTCCGCAGCGGTTTCCGCGCGCGCGTTGATGAGCAGCGGCAGGTCCCCCGGGGTCTTGGCCCAGGCTGGAATGAACCCCCAACGCACCAGCAGCGCCTGCCTGTCGGGCAGATTCGAGCCCGGCTGGCGCGACGGCCCGGCGAGCGCGGCCAGGATCGGCTGGGTCGGGGCGATGTTGTAGCGCGGCGGGAAATCCTCGCCGCCTGCCACGCCCAAAAACGTCTCGACCTCGTCGAGCGTCGCCGTCAATGCAAAACGTCCACACATGGCGGCAGGGTCGCCGCCGGCGGTGCGCGCGTCAAGCCGGCACCGGCACGGATTGCGCGGCGACGCGCGGACGGCTACCAGTTGCGGCCATGAGACAGGCTGAAGCGCCCATACTGGCCGTGTCGGTCGCGCTCAGGCGCGGCGACCGGCTGTTGCTGGTGCGGCGCGCGCGCGCGCCGTCGAAGGGCGTCTACGCCTTTCCCGGCGGCCGGGTGGAGGCCGGCGAGACGCTCGAGGAAGCCGCGCGGCGCGAACTGATGGAAGAAACCGGGCTTTCGGCGGGCGCGCTTGTCGTGCACGAGGTCGTCGACCTGTCGGCGACCAACGACCACCCGGCGACATTCCGCCTGACGGTGTTTACGGCCGATTATGCCGGCGGCGAGGCGGTCGCGGCCGATGATGCCGAAGCGGTCGGCTGGTATTCGCTTCACGAGGCGCGCGCGCTTGCCATGCCGCCGTCAATGCGCAGCGCCGTCGACGCCATGCTGGCGGGACCCGGCGCGGCGGCCGGTCTTGCTGGTGACAAATTCAGCGGCCAGGATCGATGACCATGCGCGCGACAACCGCCTTTCTCTACGCCGTTCTGGCGTTTTCGACACTGACTGCCACACCGGCTCGCGCCGTCGACGCGCCGTACGAAGACAGCCTGCTGCGGCTCGCCGAGGTGCTGGGATCGCTGCATTATCTGCGCAATCTGTGCGGAGAGACGGGCAATCTGTGGCGCGAGCAAATGGAGGCGCTGCTGGCGAGCGAAAATCCGTCCGCCGACAAGCGGGCGCGCTTCATCGCCCGCTTCAACCGCGGCTATCGCTCGTTCGCGCAGACGCATGTGAGTTGCACCGAATCGACCATGGCCGCGATCGAACGTTACATGAAGGAGGGGGAGGCGTTGTCGCGCGACACAGCGGCGATGTTCGGCAATTAGGGCTTCGTTAACTTTTTCCGCAGGCGCGGCGTGCAAGCCGTTCCGCATATGCTAAAAGATTAACGGGACATTAAGGGACGATGGCCGGCGGTGCCGATTCGGCGCACCGTTGAAAGGGTGGAATGCTACATGGAACATGGCAGCGGCGAGATTGACGCGCTGATTCGCGAGGAAAAGCGCTTGACCGCGATCGAGAGTCAGACGGAAGCGTGGGCGGAAGGCCTGTCGGCCGGTATTGAGCCCGAGATAATCGCCGAGGCGGCGATGACCACGGCGTTCGAGGAATTGCTGCGCTCCTGCAACGAGGACATCGCGCTCGGGCTGATCGAGAAAATCCGCGAAAAAGTTATCAGCGG
>SWBZ01001811.1_pt1 | contig 13676 bp, 9 predicted proteins | sample 4693031 | NCBI WGS metagenome assembly SWBZ01 (sample SAMN10267274, study PRJNA491770) | bioreactor metagenome | isolation source: DHS bioreactor inoculated with | place: Japan: off Shimokita Peninsula
CGGCGTCTCGGTCACGCTCGCCTGCCCGGGGCCGCTCAAGACCGAGCATGCGGCCCGGCACGCGCCCGACGGCGCGGACGAAACCATGCGCCTGGAACCGGCCATGGCGGCGCGGATCATCCTCGACGCGGCCATCAACGGCCGGCGCCTGATCGTTCCCGGACGCAGGGCGCGGCTGGTCGCGCTCGCCGGGCGCCTGCGACCGCAGGCCGTCACGCGCTGGATGCGGCGCCTGGTGTTCGAACGGCTCGGGCGCGCGGTGTGGTGAATTGCGCTCTTTATTCTCGCCGCCGGCTCGGTTAAAGAACGCCATCATGTGGAAAAGCGCTCGCCTTCGCCGGATTGCGATACGAATTACGGGCCCGGCCCTGCGGGCGGCCTGAGGCTGCCGGAAGGTCCGGGTAGTTCTGCGCTTCGCGCATCCCCTTCTTTCTTTTCAGCCCGGCCCGGGCGCGAACGCCCCGCGGCCACCGACACGGCGAGACCATGACCGACACGTCCGACAAGCTCGACTATTCCAAGACCCTTTATCTGCCGAAGACCGATTTTCCCATGCGCGGCGGCCTGCCGCAGAAGGAGCCGGAACTCGTCGCACGCTGGCAGGAGATGCAGCTCTACAAGACACTGCGCGCGGAGGCGGCCGGACGGCCGCGTTTCGTGCTGCATGACGGGCCGCCCTATGCCAACGGCAACATCCATATCGGTCACGCGCTCAACAAGATCCTCAAGGACATGATCACGCGCTCCTTCCAGATGCGCGGCTACGATTCCAATTACGTTCCCGGCTGGGACTGCCACGGCCTGCCGATCGAATGGAAGATCGAGGAGCAGTACCGCGCCAAGGGCAAGAACAAGGACGAGGTGCCGGTCAACGAGTTCCGCCGGGAGTGCCGCGACTTCGCCCAGCACTGGATCGAGGTGCAGACCGAGGAGTTCAAGCGGCTCGGCATCGAGGGCGATTTCGAACAGCCCTACACGACGATGAATTTCCACGCCGAGGCGCGGATCGCCGGCGAATTGCTGAAATTTGCCATGTCGGACCAGCTTTATCGCGGCTCCAAGCCGGTGATGTGGTCGGTGGTCGAGCGCACCGCGCTCGCCGAGGCCGAGGTCGAATATCACGACTACGAATCCGACACGGTGTGGGTGAAGTTTCCGGTGGTCGGAAAGGGGCCTGGGTTCCACACCGACAATCTTGCTGACGGCTGGAAGAACATTGAGGATTTTGGGGGGGCTTTCGTCGTCATCTGGACGACGACGCCCTGGACCATCCCCGGCAACCGTGCGGTGTCGTTTTCGCCGCGCATCGCCTACGGTCTCTACGAGGTCACCGCCGCCGAGAACGATTTCGGGCCGCAGGCCGGCGAAAAGCTGATCTTCGCCGACGCGCTGGCCGAAGAATCCTTCACCAAGGCAAAGCTTCAGTTCCGGCGGCTTCGCGATGTCGGCAAAGAGGATATGGAGGATGTCATTTGCGCCCACCCGTTGAAGGGCCTCGGCGGCGGCTATGACTTTTTCGTCCCGCTGATCGCCGGCGACCATGTCACCGACGACGCCGGCACGGGATTCGTGCATACCGCGCCCGGTCATGGCCGCGAGGATTTCGACGCCTGGATGGACGCGGGCAAGGATTTGCGCGCGCGCGGCATCGACACCGCGATTCCGTTCACCGTCGACGACGCCGGTTTCTTCACCAGGGACGCGCCGGGTTTCGGGCCGGACCGCGAAGCCGGCGCGGCGCGCGTCATCGACGATAATGGCATGAAGGGCGACGCCAACAAGGCCGTCATCGAAGCGCTGATCGAAAAGGACATGCTGTTCGCGCGCGGGCGGCTGAAACATTCCTATCCGCATTCCTGGCGCTCGAAGAAGCCGGTGATCTTCCGCAACACGCCGCAATGGTTCGTCCACATGGACAAGGATCTCGGCGATGCCACGACTTTGCGCTCGCGGGCGCTGAAGGCCATCGACGCCACCCGTTTCGTGCCGGCCGCCGGCCAGACCCGGCTGCGCTCGATGATCGAGGAGCGCCCCGACTGGGTCTTGTCGCGCCAGCGCGCCTGGGGCGTGCCGATCTGCGTCTTCGCCGACGAAAACGGCACCGTGCTGAAGGACGAGGCCGTCAATGCCCGCATCCTCGAGGCGTTCGAGAACGAGGGGGCCGACGCCTGGTTCGCCGAGGGGGCGCGCGAGCGCTTCCTGGGCGCGCGCGCCGGCGAGCCGTGGGCGATGGTGACCGACATTCTGGACGTCTGGTTCGATTCGGGGTCCACCCACACGTTCACGCTGGAGGACCGGCCCGACCTGAAATGGCCGGCCGACGTCTATCTGGAAGGCTCCGACCAGCATCGCGGCTGGTTCCATTCCTCGCTTCTGGAAAGCTGCGGCACGCGCGGGCGCGCGCCGTACGACACCGTCATCACCCATGGCTTCACCATGGCCGAGGACGGGCGCAAGATGTCGAAATCGCTCGGCAACCAGGTCTTTCCGCAGGACGTGATGGCCAAGTCGGGCGCCGACATCCTGCGGCTGTGGGTATCGACCACCGACTATTGGGAGGACCAGCGCCTCGGCAAGAACGTCATCCAGACCAATGTCGACGCCTATCGCAAGCTGCGCAACACGATTCGCTGGATGCTCGGCACGCTCGCGCATGACGACGGTGCGGAGGTGGCGCAGGCCGACATGCCGGAACTGGAGCGGCTGATGCTGCACCGGCTGGCCGAGCTCGACGGGCTGGTGCGCGCCAGCTACGACAATTTCGACTTCAAGCGCATCGCCCGCGCGCTGGTCGATTTCATGGTCGTCGACCTGTCGGCGTTCTATTTCGACATCCGCAAGGACGCGCTCTACTGCGACGCGCCGTCGAGCGTCCGGCGCAAGGCGGCGATCGTGGTCGTGCGCCGGCTGTTCGACGCGGTGGTGAAATGGCTGGCGCCGATGCTGCCCTTCACCATGGAGGAAGCCTGGCTCGCACGGCACAACGATGCGGTGTCGGTGCATCTGGAGCAGTTTCCCGAGATTCCCGCCGACTGGCGCGACGACGCGCTGGCCGCCAAATGGCGCAAGATCAGACAGGTGCGGCGCGTCGTTACCGGGGCGCTGGAGCTGGAACGGGCCCGCAAGACGATCGGTTCTTCGCTGGAGGCGGCGCCGGTCGTCCATGTCGCCGACGCCGAGCTTCTGGCCGCGCTCGACGGGGTGGATCTTTCCGAGATCGCGATCACCAGCGGCGCCGAGCTGGTGGCTGGCGCTGCGCCCGACGGCGCGTTCGGCCTCGATGAGGTCGATGGCGTCGGTGTCGTCTTTGTCCGCGCCGCGGGCACAAAATGCGCGCGCTCGTGGCGTTTTACCGACGATGTCGGCTCCGATCCGGACTTTCCGGACGTGTCGGCGCGCGACGCCGCGGCCTTGCGTGAGTTACAGGCGGCGGGACGATTGTGATCGGGCAGTCGCGCCGCCCATGGGCGGGCGCGTTGCTCTTGTTTCGGGCTTCAGGTAAAAGGCGGGCCGATGTCCCGTCAATTTGTTGCCGGATTTTCGGCTCAAGACGGTGCGGACGGGCAGATTTGCAAGACCAAGAGGCGGTTTGAAGTGAAAACAACTGGCGTTTTGCGCACAGGCGGTCCCGCCGGACCGAAAGTCCTGATGCTTGCCGTCGCGGCCGTTTCGCTGTCGGCGTGCATGGGCGCGCCGACCTACGGCACCGACAAACCCGCCGACCAGCAATTGCTGGAGGACCTGACCGGCGTGCTGTCGCTCGGGCCGAAGGACAAGAAGACGATCCAGTACAAGCCGCGTCCCGAACTGGTCAAACCGGCCTCGACCGACAGCCTGCCGGCGCCGCAGGACGATGTCGTGACCGCGTCGAACCCGGCCTGGCCGGAATCGCCCGAACAGCGCCGCGAGCGCATTCGCGCCGAGGCCTCGATCGGCAGCGAAGCCTATAATTTCGAACCGGAAGTGGTCGACGGCGCCGCGACCAAAAGGCAGCGTATGCCTTTAAGACATACGAAAGGCGATCCGGTCGATATCAATGGCAATTCGATTCTCGAAAACACCGGGAGCGGCCGCAAGGAGTTCAACCGCCGGCTGGCGGAGACCAAACAGGGCAGCCCCACTTCGCGCAAATATCTGTCCGAGCCGCCGCTCGACTACCGCGCGCCCGCCGCCTCGGCGCCGGTCGGCGATGTCGGCGAGGACGAATGGCGCAAGAAGAAGCGCCGCGAGCAGGGCAGCACCAAGGGGAGCTGGAGCCTGCGCGATCTCGTGCCCTGGTAAGCCAAGCGCGGGGCCGGGTTCGGCCTTTGCATGCACATGACGGTGTCGGCTCTAGTCGCGGCGTTCGCGGAAAAACTCCTGCAACAGCGCGGCCGCTTCGCGTTCGGCGAAGCCTGAATAGGTTTCCGGTGCGTGATGACAGGTAGGCGAAGCGAAGAAGCGGCCGCCGTTTTCGACCGCGCCGCCCTTGATGTCAGCGGCAGCGAAATAAAGCCTGCGGATGCGGGCGAAAGAAATCGCCGCCGCGCACATGGCGCAGGGTTCCAGCGTGACGTAGAGATCGGCCCCGTCGAGGCGCTGCGAGCCGGCGACGCGGCAGGCTTCGCGGATGGCGAGCATTTCGGCATGGGCGGTCGGGTCGTTCAGCTCGCGGGTGCGGTTTCCGGCCCGGGCGATGATGGCTCCGTCGGCGACGACGACGGCCCCGACCGGCACTTCAGACCGGGCGGCGGCGGCCTGTGCCTCGGCCAGCGCCTCGCCCATGAAATCGGGACGTTTCACGGCGTCTCCATCGGATAATTCTCTCGCATGCCCTCGGGCTTGCTGATAGTTAGCCGCGCGGGACGGCCGGCGCCAGAGCCAATGGACGGACACACGGGCGTTTCGCAAGAAGATCGCGTCCCGGCGACGGGCAGAACATGATCGGGTTTCGATGAGACGGCCCCATGTCGGTGGCCGCTTTCGGTCACGTGCAGGCAACAAGAAAGACAAGACAAGACCATGTCGAAGGATGACAAGCCGGGCCGCGGCCCGCGCGGCCAGGATCGCAAACCCGGTGCCGGCGGGGACAGGGCGGGTGCGAAGCCGGGATTCGCCAAGCGGGCGAAGACGTTCGGACGTGGCGCGCCGGAAGTAGAACGCGAGGCCGGCGAGCGGATCGCCAAGCGCCTCGCCCGCGCGGGCATCGCGTCGCGGCGCGAGGCCGAAATGCTGATTGCGGCCGGGCGCGTGGCGGTCAATGGCCGGGTGCTCGACAGTCCCGCGATCAATGTCGGACCGGCGGACCGGATCGACCTTGATGGCCAGCCGATCCCGGCGGTGGAGCGCACGCGGCTTTTTCTGTTCCACAAGCCCGCCGGCCTGGTCACCACCAATCGCGATCCGGAAGGCCGCGAGACGATTTTCGACGCCCTGCCCAAGGATCTGCCGCGCCTGATCACGGTCGGCCGGCTCGACATCAATACCGAGGGGCTGCTGCTTCTGACCAATGATGGCGGGCTCGCGCGGACGCTGGAATTGCCGTCGACGGGCTGGTTGCGACGCTACCGGGTGCGCGTGCACGGCACGGTCGACGAGGCGGGCTTGAAGTCGCTTGCCGACGGCATCGCCGTTGACGGGGTTTTCTATGGCTCCATCGACGCCACGCTGGAACGCCAGCAGGGCAGCAATGCCTGGCTCAGCATCGGCCTGCGCGAGGGCAAGAATCGCGAGGTCAAGAACGTGCTCGGGTCGCTCGGCCTGGAGGTGACGCGGCTTATCCGTATTTCCTTCGGCCCCTTCCAGCTTGCCGACCTCGCCGAAGGCGCGGTCTTGGAGGTCAAGGGCAAGACCCTGCGCGATCAGCTCGGCGAACGGCTGATCGAGGAGGCCGGCGCCAATTTCGATGCGCCGGTCGTCACGCCCTTTTCCAACAGTCCCGTCGCCGCGTCGCCGGCCCGGCCCGCGCGCGATCAGTCCGCGCAGGGCGAGCGCCGGCGCCGCGAGCCGCTGGAGCCCGGCGAGGGCGGTCTGATCAAGTCGAAGCGCCGGTCGCGCGACGACCGCCGGGAGGGCGCGTTGTCGCGACTCGACACCAAGCCGCAACGGAAGGATTTCGGGGCCAAGAAAACGGCCGAACCGCGTCGCGCCCGCTCGGCCAATGTGTGGATGGCGCCTGGCGCCCGGCCGCCCGGCAAGGCGAAGGCGGATGACCAGACCGAACCGGCGCGGGAGCGGAAGGGCGCTCGCGGCGAGGCTCCGCGCAAGCCCTATGCACGACCCGACCGCGACAAGGGAGAAGGCCGCGGCGATGCCCCGCGCAAGCCCTATGGACGGCCCGACCGCGACAAAAGCGAGGGACGCGGCGACGCCCCGCGCAAGCCTTATGCACGGGCCGACCGCGACAAGGGCGAAGGGCGCGGCGAGGCTCCGCGCAAGCCCTATGCACGGCCCGACCGAGAGAAGGGCGAAGGGCGCGGCGACGCCCCGCGTAAGCCCTATGCACGGCCCGACCGCGACAAAGGCGAGGGACGCGGCGACGGCCCGCGCAAGCCTTATGCGCGACCCGACCGCGACAAAGGCGAAGGGCGGGGCAAGGCCGAAGGCGCCCGCCATGACGGCAAGCCCGCCGGCCCGCGCAAGGATTTCGCCGGTAAGGGCAATACCGGCAAGCCCCGTCCAGGGGGTAGAGCCGGCGCAGGGGGCAAGCCGGCAGGCAGGCCCGGCGGAAAACCGGGCGGCGCGGCCGGCAGGGGCGGCAAGCCTGGTGGCTTTTCCGGCAAGCCCGGCGGCGGCCCGCGAAAGGCCGGTCCGCGGGCGAAGCCGAAAGGACGCTGATGCGGATCGTGGGCGGTGAATTCCGCGGTCGGGCCCTGAGCACGCCGCGCTCGGATGCCATCCGGCCGACGAGCGACCGCGCCCGGGAGGCCTTGTTCAACATCCTCGCCCACCGATTTTCCGGCCAGCCCGAAGGCGCGCGTGTGCTCGACCTTTTCGCCGGCACCGGCGCGCTCGGCCTGGAGGCGCTGTCGCGGGGCGCCGGCTTTTGCCTGTTCGTTGAGGAGGCCGCCGCGGCGCGCGCCCTGATCCGCGCCAATGTCGAAAGCTTCGGGTTGCAGGGGCGCACCAAGATATTCCGCCGCGATGCCGCGCGGCTCGGCGACGCGGGCACGATCATGCCCTTCGATCTGGTCTTTGCCGATCCGCCCTACGGCAAAGGCCTGGGCGAGCGCGCGATCGACGCCGCGCTTGCCGGCGGCTGGCTCAAGCCCGATGCGCTGGTGGTGCTGGAAGAGGCCGCGTCGGCCGCCTTTGCGCCGCCTGCCGGTATGAAGATTGTCGAGGAGCGTCATTTTGGCGACACGATCCTCCGGTTCATGCTCCTGGCGTGAGCGCGGTGCGCGCGGCCGATGCCGAAGAGTTCATCGGCGCTTGCGTTCAGGCCGCGACCGCGTTGCGCTAGGGTGCGCGGGACATTTCCACTTCGAGGTGATTGACCATGCCTGACGTCCGGTTTCGTTTTCGACTGGCGGCTGCTGCCGTCATGTCGGGCGCAATCATGCTTTCCGCCGCCAGCGCCGCACCGTCGGCGACCGGACCGAAACCGGACGGGCAATCGGCGGTCAGCCGGTTCGTGCTCGACAACGGGCTTGAAGTCGTCGTCATACCCGATCATCGGGCGCCGATCGTCACGCACATGCTGTGGTACAAGGTCGGCAGCGCCGACGAGGCGCCGGGCAAGTCCGGCATCGCCCATTTCTTCGAGCATCTGATGTTCAAGGGCACGACCAATCATGCGCCGGGCGAATTCTCACGCCGCGTCGCGGAGATCGGCGGCCAGGAAAACGCCTTCACCTCCTACGACTATACCGCCTATTTCCAGCAGGTGACGCCCGAGGCGCTACAGACGATGATGGCCTATGAGGCCGACCGCATGCGCAACCTCGTCCTGACCGAGGCGGTCATCGCGCCGGAGCGCGATGTCATTTTGGAAGAGCGCGGCTCGCGGGTGGAAAACGAACCGGGTGGTCTGCTCGGCGAGGAAGTCAACGCCACGCTGTACCAGAATCATCCCTACGGCGTTCCCGTGATCGGCTGGATGCACGAGATCGAGGCGCTGAACCGGACCGATGCGATCGCCTTTTACGAGCGCTATTACGCGCCCAACAACGCGGTGCTGGTGGTGGCCGGCGACGTCTCGGCCGAGCGGGTGCGCACGCTTGCCGAACAGACTTACGGCAAGGTCGCGCGGGGCCCGGCGCTGCCGGCGCGCCTGCGGCCGCGAGAACCGGAACAAAATACCAGGCGTACGGTGACGCTGAACGATGCGCGCGTGTCGCAGCCCTCCTTCCGCAAGGCCTGGGTGGTGCCGTCCTATGCCACCGGCGCTTCCGGCGAGGCCGAGGCGCTCGACCTTCTGTCGGAAATCCTCGGCGGCGGCGTGCGCAGCCGCGCCTACGAGACGCTCGTGGTCGAGCAGGCTATCGCCTCGTCGGTGGGCGCCTACTACCAGTCGGACGCCCTCGACGACACCAGCTTCGAGATTTACGGCCGGCCGCGCGGCGGAGCAACGATCGCGGAGGTCGAGAAGGCGCTGGACGCCGAAATCGCGCGGATCGCCGAGGAGGGGGTGAGCGAGGACGAACTTGCCGCCGCCAAGAAGCGTTATGTCCGTTCGCTGATCTTCGCGCGCGACAGTCAGCGCGGCATGGCGCATATCTATGGCGCGACCCTGACCACGGGCGGCACGATAGAGGACATCGCAAAATGGCCCGAGCGTATCGAGGCGGTCACGGCGCAGCAGCTGCAGGCCGTCGCGCAGCGCTATCTGGTGCCCGACCGGTCGGTGGCCGGCTATCTGCTGCCGCTCGAGGAGACACGCCCGTGATGCTTTTCCATCCGATGCAAAAACCGATCCCCACCGCGGCACCGTTACGCCCGGCCGTGGTGCTTGCCGCCTGTGTCGCCTTGCTGGTGAGCGCCTTCATCGCGATCGCGCCGGCCCGCGCGGCGGTCGAAATCCAGAAAGTGGTCAGCGACAAGGGCATCACCGCCTGGCTGGTGGAAGACTATTCCGTGCCGCTGATCTCGATCCGCTTCGCCTTCGAGGGCGGCAGCACCCAGGACCCGGCCGGCAAGGAAGGCCTGGCGCAGCTGATGAGCGGCCTGTTCGACGAGGGTGCCGGCGATCTCGAACGCAAGGCGTTTCAGGAAAGGCTCGACGCCAGCGGCGCGGAGATGTCGTTCAGTTCGGGCACCGATGCGTTTTACGGGTCGATGCGCATGCTGGCCGAGGAACGGGCCGCGGCGTTCGAACTGCTGGCGCTCGCCGTCAACAAGCCGCGTTTCGACGCGGAGCCGCTAACACGCATCCGCGCCCAGCTGATCACACGGCTCAAGGCGCGCGAGCGCGACCCCGGAACGCGCGCGGATATCGCCTGGGCCAGCGCGATCTATGGCGAACATCCCTATGCGCGGCGCAGCGAGGGCACGGCCGAAACGCTGGCCGTGCTGAGCGCCGACGATCTGACGGCGTTTCATGGCCGCCTGTTTGCGCGCGACAATCTGGTCGTGGGCGTGGTCGGGGCGATCGATGCCGAGACGCTCAAGAGCGAGCTCGACCGTGTGTTCGGCGCGTTGCCGGCCGCCTCGCAGCTTGCGCCGGTCAAGCAGGTCGACCCGAAACTCAATCAGCGCATCGCGCTCGATTTCGACGTGCCGCAGGCATCGATCCGCCTGGCCTATCCCGGCATGGCGCGCGACGACCCGGCATTCTTCGCAGCCTATTTGATGAACCATATCCTGGGCGGGGGCACGTTTTCCTCGCGATTGTTCACCGAGGTGCGCGAAAAGCGCGGCCTGGCCTATGGGATCGGCTCGGGGATCATGAACCGCGACTATTCCTCCGCACTGATGATCGGGACGTCGACCAGGGCCGACCGTGCCGCCGAAACGCTTACCGTCATCCGTGACGTGGTCAAAGAGATGGCCGAGAACGGACCGAGCGAGCAGGAGCTCGCGGACGCCAAGGCCTATGTGAAAGGCGCCTACGCGATCGGCAATCTCGACACTTCGATGGCGATCGCGCGCACGCTGGTCGACCTTCAGGTGGAGGATCTCGGTATCGACTATATCGAACGGCGCGAGGCGCTGATCGACGCGGTCGACCTCGACGCGGTAAGAAAGGTGGCCAAACGCTTGCTCTCGGCCGAACCGGCGGTGATGATCGTGGGACCGGCGACGGGTACGGACAAGGAGGACTGAGCAGTGCGGGATAAAGGGGGCGAGCGCGGCAGCGCCGGCAGTGGTCCCACGTTCGCGGTCGCCTTCGGCGGCGGTGGCGCGCGCGGCCTTGCCCATATCCACGTGATCGAGGCGCTCGACGAACTCGGCATCCGGCCGCGTGCGATCAGCGGCTCCTCGATCGGCGCCATCATGGGCGCGGGCATGGCGTCAGGCATGAGCGGGCGCGACATCCACGACTATGCGCGTTCCATTCTCGGGCGCCGCTCCGAGGTCGCCACGCGAATGTGGCGCGCGCGGCCGGGCAGTTTCGCCGAGTTCGTGTCGGGCGGCTTTCGCGTCAGTCAGTTCAACGTCGAACGCATTTTGAAGTCCTTCCTGCCCGACGCCATCCCGGCCACGTTCGAGGAACTGGAGATACCGCTCAAGGTCACGGCAACCGACTATTATCGTCACGACCTGGCCGTGTTCGAAACCGGGGACCTCAATTCCGCGCTTGCCGCGTCGGCGGCGATTCCCGCCGTGTTCCGGCCGGTGCGGCGCGACGGGCGCATCCTGATCGATGGCGGTATCTACAATCCGGTGCCGTTCGATCTGGTCGAGGGCCTGGCCGATATCGTGATCGGTATCGACGTGGTCGGTGCGCCCGCGCCGGAAGCCACCAAGATGCCCAACTCGATCGACCTGATGTTCGGCGCCACGCAACTGATGATGCAGTCGATCATCGCGCTGAAGCTGCAATCGTCCCGACCGGCGATCCTGCTGCGGCCGCCGGTTTCGCGGTTCCGGGTGCTCGATTTCCTGAAGATCGACGCCGTGATGGCCGACACGATATCGATCAAGGACGAACTCAAGCGCGCGGTGGACGTCGCCGTGGCGTCTGTAGAAAAGATCCCGGCCGAATAGGCGACTTCATCCCGCGGTCGATGCCTTGCCGGTCGAAAACGGCGACTGGCCGGCCGGCGGCGGACCGGGCAGGGGCGGCTCGGGGGGCGGATCGCTGGCAATGCGGCGCACCACCCGGAAACACACCACCACCGCCGCCAGGCCGAACATCACCGCGCCCAGGCCCCAGCCGGCGATCACGCCCTCCGCGCCGTAGAAATGCGCTCCGGCCCACACGAACGGGATGACGCCGAGCGTCGAGCGCCCCCAGTTGAAGACGGTCGAATAGGTCGGGTAGCCGAGATTGTTGAAGGCGGCATTGGCCACGAACAGCGCGCCGTTGAACAGGAAGCTGCCGGCGGCGAACAGGCAGAAGAACACCACCAGGTCGCGCGCGCCGCCATGCGCGTTGAACAAGGCTGCGATGTGCTCGCGCAACAGTGCAAGCAATGCCCAGGCAAAGAGCACATAGACAACCGTGACGATCAGGCTGCTGCGCATGGTCTCGTAGAGCCTGTCGAAACGCCGGGCGCCGTAATTCTGACCGAGGATCGGGCCGACCGCGCCGGAGAGTGAGAAGATCGCGCCGAAGGCAACGGGAATCAGGCGTCCGACAATGGCCCAGCCGGCCACCGCCTCGTCGCCGAAGCGGGAGATGACGCTGGTGACATAGGCATTGCCGACCGGCGTCGCGATCTGGGTGAGCACGGCAGGAATGCCGATCGCGAAGAACGGCCGCGCGGTCGCCATGAAGCGGGCGCGGTCCGGCCAGCGGATCAGCCCGTGCACGATCTGGGCGCCATGGAGGCCGACCACGATCATCACCATGCGCGACAAAACCGTGGAAATGGCGGCGCCGTCGAGGCCGAGACCGAAGCCGAAGATCAACAGCGGATCGAGGATCGCGGCCGCAAAGCCGCTCGTCAGCGTGACATACATGGCGCGGCGGGCGTCGCCGGTACCGCGCAGGACGCCCGTCAGCGCCATGCCGACGCCGACGATTGGCGCCGATGGCAGCACGATCTGCAGGAAGCGCGTCGCCATGTCGAGGGTTCTGCCCTCGGCGCCGAGAAGGGCGACGAGTTCGCGCAGGAACGGCCAGGCGATCGCCGTCATCAGCCCGAGCGTGGCGGCCATGTAGACGAGCGCGGCGCCGCCGGCGGCCGCCGCATCGTCGCGCGAGCCGCGTCCGAGGGCGCGCGAAACCAGCGCCGAGGTTGCGATCGTCAGCCCGATGCCGACCGAAACGGTGAAGAACATCAGCGTGGTTGCAAAGCCGATCGCGGCGGCGAGTTCCTGGACGCCGAGCAGGGAGATGTAGAACAGGTTGAGCGCGTCGACGAGAAAGATCGACACCAGACCGACCGACCCGGTGGCCGTCATCACCACGACGTGGCGCATCGTCGATCCCGTCGTGAACTTGGCCTGGGCCGGCGGCGGCGTCTGCGTTTCCGTTTCGACGATCATGCCAGGCCTGCCTGGTCCTCGGGCCTTGTCCGGGCGAAGGCGCGGGCACGTGAAATTGCGATCATCCGGTCGGGCTCCTGCAGGCGTAAGGTCACGACGGGCCCTATCGGGCCTTCTCGGTGTTGGCGGACGCGTCGACGTCCTTGTCGATGCGCCGCGCTTCCCGGGTCGGCTTGATCAGCGGTTCGGGGGTCATCGGCCGGGTTTTCAACATGTCGGTGCCGGCATAGAGGCCTTCGACCGCCTGGATCGCCAGGCGCTCCTCGTCACGGCGCCGCACGTCTTCGCCGATCTCGGCGACGGTGTCCTCGTCGAAACCCAGAGCCTCGAGGGTTCGGCGACCGAACAGGAGCCCGGACTCGAAGGTTTCGCGCAGTTCGTAGTCGACGCCCTTGGCGCGCAGTTCGAGTGCGTGCGTGCGATCGTAGGACCGCACATAGAGCTTGGCGTGGGGGTATTCCATCTGGATCAGGTCCACGATCCGGTCTGTCGTCTCCTTCTCCCTGGTGCAGACCGCGACGATCTTGGTGTGGCGAATACCGGCGGCCTCAAGAACGTCTTTGCGGCATCCGTCGCCGAAATAGATACGGAAACCGAACTTTTCCACCGCACGCACCCGGTTGGCGGAATGGTCTATGATAGTAACGTCGCGGCCGCCCGACAGCAGGATCTGAGCGGCGATCTGGCCGAAACGCGAAAAGCCGATCAACAACACGTCGGAGCCGGCGCCGTCGAAGTCCTCCTCCATGGTTTCGGCCTCCTCGGCGGGAATGAGCCAGCGCGACAGCCCGGCGGCGATCGGCGTCAGCACCATCGATAGCGTCACGATCGAGATCAGCAACGAAGCGGTGGTGTCAGGGAAGATCGAAGCCGACGCGGCGGCCGAGAAGATGACGAAGCCGAACTCTCCGCCCTGCGGCAGCAGCAGGCTAACCCGTACCGAGACCGCATGCGGCGACCCGAAAAGCCGGCACAGCGCATAGATGCAAATGCCTTTGACCGCCATCAGGACGGGAACGGACACGATGATCGTCAGCCAGTTCTCCACAATGACGTCGAGCTGCAGCGACAGGCCGACGGCCATGAAGAACAGCGCGATCAGG
>SWBZ01006417.1_pt1 | contig 13517 bp, 13 predicted proteins | sample 4693031 | NCBI WGS metagenome assembly SWBZ01 (sample SAMN10267274, study PRJNA491770) | bioreactor metagenome | isolation source: DHS bioreactor inoculated with | place: Japan: off Shimokita Peninsula
GGGGGGCGCGGCCATCGATGTGTTGCGCGAGGAGCCACCCCGCGGCGGCAATCCCCTGCTCGAGGCCCGGCTGCCCAACCTGATCGTCACCCCCCACATCGCCTGGGCCAGTATCGAGGCGCGTCAGCGCCTGGTAGCGGAACTGGTCGCCAATATTCAAGCCTTTCAGCGCGGCGAGGCGCGCAACCGGGTATAGGGCGTTCGGTCGGCGTGGCGATGGCCAAGGGCATGGAAAACCACAATCAATAATGGGGAGGGGGCGTTTCCTCCTCCGCCCCGGCCAGCGGAGTCGGGGCCAGGGCCCGCAAACGCCGGTCCAGCTCCTGTACGGCCAGGCGCAGCGCGCCGAGCTCCTGCTGCTGGGCCGTCAGGATGTCGTTGAGCTCCTGCAGGGTATGCTCCTGAAAGGAGACACGGGATTCCAGTTCGATCAATCGTTCTTCCATCACTCTACCTCCTTGGATCACTGTGGCCAGGAGACCATGGCTGGCATTCTACGCTGGCGGTGATACCCTGGGCGGGTCGTTGTTACACGCGCGTTCGACCCCGACAAAACCGTGCGTGGAACCAGAGGGAGCATGCAATATGTGGTTAGTCGGCTTGATCATCTTCGCCCTGGGCCTGGCCGCGGGTTATGCCCTGCATTATTTTCTCAATCCCGATCACGATCGCAACAAGGCCCTGGAAGCGGAGCTGCAGACCTTGCGCCAGGAGAGCAGCCGCTACCGCGAGCAGGTAACCGAGCATTTCCAGCGCACCTCCACGCTGGTGCAGAACATGACCCAGAGCTATCGGGCTGTGTACGAACACCTGGCCAGCAGCTCGCAGCAACTGTGTGGCGACCGGGTCAGTAATCCCCGGCTCGACCTGCCCGAGCGGGGCCGGCTGCCCGGCACCCCCGATGCGGAAAACGTGGAATCCGACATGCCTCCGCAAGACCATGAGGAGCCGGCGCGTGAGCAGGATACCCGTGACGACCATGAAGAGACCCATGGCGATGTGCCCCATGTCCCCGACCCGGGCCCGGCTGCCGACCGCAAGGCTCCTCGTCCGCCTGCCGGTGACAAGCCAGGCTGACACCAGGCTGCCCGTGGACCTCTGATCAATCCAATCCTCGTCATGCCGGCGCAAGTCGAAATCCAGAGGAATCAAATGCATGGATGCCGGCATGCGCCGGCATGACGGATTGAGCAGAGCTTACCTCCCGTCAGCGCCATCCGGCACGGCCGCAACCAGGAGCCGGGGTACGCAAATATCCGCACGGGATTCGGCATTCTCCGTTATAATGGCCGGCTTTCAACCATCCGCCGTCCGCCAGGTACAACCCCGTGATCGAAAAGCTCCGTAATATCGCCATCATCGCCCATGTCGACCATGGCAAGACCACCCTCGTCGACCAGATGCTCAAGCAGTCCGACACCCTCGACGAGCGTGCCCAGCTGGAAGAGCGCGCCATGGACTCCAACGACCTGGAGCGGGAGCGCGGCATTACGATCCTGGCCAAGAACACCGCCATCAACTGGGGCGAGTACCATATCAACATCGTCGACACCCCCGGTCACGCCGATTTCGGCGGCGAGGTGGAACGTGTGCTGTCCATGGTGGATTCGGTGCTGCTGCTGGTGGATGCCGTCGATGGCCCCATGCCGCAGACCCGTTTCGTGACCCAGAAGGCGCTGGCCCGTGGCCTGCACCCCATCGTGGTCATCAATAAGGTCGACCGTGACAGCGCCCGCCCCGACTGGGTGCTGGACCAGACCTTCGATCTCTTCGATCGCCTGGGCGCCACCGATGAACAGCTGGACTTCCCCGTGATCTACGCCTCCGGCCTGAACGGTTTCGCCGGCCTGGATTCCTCGGTACGCGAGGGTGACATGACCCCTCTGTTCCAGACCATCGTCGACAAGGTGCATCCGCCGCAGGTGGACATGGAAGGTCCGTTCCAGATGCAGGTCTCGCAGCTGGACTACAACAGCTATGTGGGCGTCATCGGCATCGGTCGTATCGCCCGTGGCCGTGTCAAGACCAACACCCCGATCACCGTCGTCGATCACAAGGGCAAGCGCCGCAACGGCCGCATCCTGCAGATCTTCGGCTTCCTGGGCCTGGAGCGCATCGAGGTGCCGGAAGCCACGGCCGGCGAGATCATTGCCTTTACCGGCGTCGAGGGATTGAACATCTCCGACACCCTGTGCAACCCCGGTGCCGTGGAGGCACTGGTGCCCCTGTCCGTGGACGAGCCGACGGTGAGCATGACCTTCCAGGTCAATACCTCACCCTTCGCCGGCAAGGATGGCAAATACGTCACCTCGCGCCAGATCCGCGAACGCCTGCAGCGGGAATTACTGCACAACGTGGCCCTGCGGGTACAGGACACCGATGACCCGGACCGTTTCCGCGTCTCCGGTCGCGGCGAGCTGCACCTGTCGGTCCTGATCGAGAACATGCGCCGCGAGGGCTACGAGCTGGGCGTGTCCCGGCCCGAGGTCATTTGCCGGGATGTGAATGGCGAGCGCCACGAACCCTTCGAGCAGGTCACCGTGGACGTGGAGGAACAGCACCAGGGCGCAGTCATGGAAAAGCTCGGCGCCCGTGGCGGCGACCTGAAGGACATGATGCCCGATGGCAAGGGCCGGGTGCGCCTGGACTACATCCTGCCCTCGCGCGGCCTGATCGGCTTTCGTACCGAGTTCCTCACCGCCACCCAGGGCAGTGGCCTGATCTACAGCGTATTCGACCATTACGGCCCGGCCAAGAAGGGCGAGTACGGCGGCCGCAACAACGGCGTGCTCATCGCCAACGGTCCCGGCAAGGCCCTGGCCTATGCCCTGTTCAACCTGCAGGAGCGCGGCCGGCTGTTCATCGGCCATGGCGAGGAAGTCTACGAGGGCATGCTCATCGGCATCCACTCCCGTGACAACGACCTGGTGGTCAATCCCCTCAAGGCCAAGCAGCTCACCAACATCCGCGCGGCGGGCACCGATGAGAACCTGATCCTCTCCCCGCCCATCCTGATGAGCCTGGAGCAGGCATTGGAATTCATCGACGAAGATGAACTGGTGGAAGTGACCCCCAACCACATCCGCCTGCGCAAGAAGCTGCTGCAGGAACACGACCGCAAGAAGGCCTCCCGCGCAGCTGGCTGAGGTTCACCCCTGGTAAACGGCCATGATGGACGCCAGTTCCCGCAGCAGGGACTGGCGTTCCTCGCTATCCAGTTCGGCATAGATGGGATGGGAGCGGCCGGCACGCAGCTCCTCGATGAGCTGGCCGACGAAGGTGCAGCCCAGCGCGCACACCCGGTCGACACAGGCCTCGACTTTGGCTGCATCCGCCATGTGTCTATCCCTCCTTCAGGATGATCACGCCCGGACTGTGACCCAGTTCCGGTGAAAAAACCGGGATTGCATCACAGCTTTCCCGGTGCTGCGCGCCTAGCATGAACCCCAGGCTCGAACACCAGGGGCATTGTGCCATGAACCGGACAACCCACCACCTCGGAGTGATAATGCTGGGCAGCAGCCTGGCCCTGAGTCACACCCTGCAGGCCGAGAACGGCGCTGGCGGCAACGGGCAAGCCGGCCTTGCCCAGGAAATGAGTCATGTCTTTGCCTGGGTGCCCAGGTCACAGGCCCCCACCGCGGGGGTTGCCCAAGCCCTGGTGCACCTGCATCTGGACCGGGCCCTGCGGGCCGCCGAAGCAGAACACTGCAACGGGGCCTGGCAACTGGGGGCACCCCGGCCCCGCAAAAGTCAGCCCGTCGCGGTCAGCGCACCACAGCCCCTGGGGGCGGGGCCGGCATGGCATTACCGCCTGAGCCAGGCGCAAATGAAACTGGACCGCTGTCCCGGCGTGGAACCGGCCGAGTTCCAGCGCAGCGTAAGCCGTCACCTGCCAGTCTGGATACTGATCCAACCCGCCTACCGGCTGAGCCTGTTGCAACAAGGCCACGCGATCATGCCCCATTCTTACCTACCCGCACGGCACTATCAGCTCGCAGGCCTGTAAGCCGGAAATCAGCCTGCGGTTTCCGCCTCCAGCACCAGGTCCTTGAGGGTGCGCCCTTCCAGGGACTGCACGCGCGCCTCGCGCGACTGGTCAACCGCACGATCCACTGCGGTGACCGCGGGCAAATCCTCCTCCTTCAGATACGGGCTTTCGCCGGCTCGCGCCAGTCCTGCCAGAAGATCCGCCACCGTCACGGTGGAGATATCCTGGCAGGGCAAATAGGCCGGCGGCTCTTCTGCCGTTTCGGCCAGGTAACCGGCCTCCACCAGGATATCCAGCAGTTGCTGCACCGGCTCACCCGGCACCCTGAGTTGGTCGGTAAGGGCATCGACCGTCCAAGGCGGTTCATTCCGATAATGGTTTCGGGCGATATGGAACATCAGATCCAGACCCAGCCGCTCCTTCAGGCGACTGCTGATCACCAGGCGCACCTGATCCCGCACCAGGTACTGGGGATTCTGCACATAGAAGGCCACCTGGGCGCCGAGCAACAGGATCACCCAGCTGAGATACATCCAGATGAGCAGCAGGATGAGGATGGCGAAACCGGAATAGATTGCGGCATAACGGGCGGAAGAGGCGATGAATGTGGCAAAGGCCCAGCCGGTGCTTTGCCACAGGATACCTCCGAGCAGGGCACCGGCTACTGCCGCGCCCACCTTCACCCGGGTATTGGGAATGAATATATATATAAAGGTAAAGGCGGCACAAATCAGGAAGTAGGGCACGAGGCCGGCTGCCATGGTGAACAGGCGGCCAAAGGGTTCTGTCTTCATGAGCTGTTGCACCACTTCCAGGCTCATCACCGAGGCGGTAATGCCCAGGGCGCTGAACACCAGCAGGGGACCCACCAGGATCACACTCAGGTAATTGCTGAAGCGCTGCGAGAAGCTGCGCAGGCGTTCCACCTGCCATACATAATTGAAGGACTCCTCGATCTTCTGGATCAGGGAAATGACCGTATAGAGCAGGAAAGCCAGACCGATGGAGCCCAGGACGCCGGCCTTTACATTGTCGACGAAGCCGATGATCTGCTCACCAACCTCGGCTCCCTTGGGACCCAGCGGTGCAAGAAAATTGAACAGGATGGGCTCGACCTGGTTGTGTACACCGAATCCCTTCAGCACCGAGAAGCTCACCGCGATCAGGGGGACCAGGGAAAGCAGCGTGGTATAGACCAGGCTCATGGCGCGCAAACTGAGCTGGCCACCCATCAGATCCCGCAAGGTCACGTAGAGCAGGCGTAACAAGCGCATCACGATACGCCTGGGACGGGGCATGTCACGCAGATTGCCTTGCCAGATCCAGCCCAGCAGTTGCTCGGGAAGCGCCGCCAAGGAACTCAACATGGCCATTTACCCTCTTCGTTTTGTTGCACGCATACAACGATTATAGGCCTTTCACGGCCTGATGGCTCACCCGACTGCTACACGAATGGCGATCCACGTGATGCACGACCACGGACTGCCATCCTGTCTGTCCCGCTTGCATGAAAGTCTTCACGACCAATAGTGCGGCATGGATAGCGATCATGCCACCCCATGTCCTGCTCATCGCAGCGGCTTGATCGCGGTTCCCTTCGGCCATGCAAAGCACCGACACGGGACATCGCACCCGCTATTCGCACACCGAGCACCCCGTTGAACGAGCGACTCGCACAAGCATCGCAGGGTTACCGAAGCGGGTGTGCAATGCCAGGACGGGTCCATTTCGCGGCAACGATTGCCGTTCCGGACAGTTTTTTTCAAAAAAATTTTTACCCGCCGGAAGCCCTTCTGACCCAGCTCCCGGCATCCCCCGCACGGGCAGGCAGGCCAGGTATAAACATGGGTCGCGTACTGCATAAATGAAAAAAACACTATTATTTACTTGTAAAACGTACTCGACAGATTCCTCGGCATTAAAACGCCATGCCACCGATACGTCAGGGAGTGACGGGTGAGCGCGGAGAAGTTACGAACACAAGATCGCGTTACGCTTGACCTAACTATTGTAATTTGTTCTTTTTTGGTTAAAGTTTGCCCTGTAACCGCCGTTAAGTTGCGCGATCAATATGAGATAGGGAGGGTTTCCCATGGCTGTAAAGAAGAAGACCGTCAAACGTAAAACCGCTGCCAAGAAAAAGGTAGCTACTCGCAAGAAGGTTGCGACCCGGAAAAAGGTAGCAACGAAGCGCAAAGTCGCCGCCAAGAAAAAGGTAGCGAAGAAGAAGGTAGCCAAGAAGAAGGCCGCCAAAAAGAAAGTCGCGAAGAAGAAGGTAGCGAAGAAAAAGGTAGCCAAGAAAAAGGCTGCCAAGAAGAAAGTCGCGAAGAAGAAGGTAGCCAAGAAGAAGGCTGCCAAGAAAAAGGTAGCCAAGAAGAAGGTTGCCAAAAAGAAAGTCGCGAAGAAAAAGGCCGCCAAGAAGAAGGTAGCCAAGAAGAAGACCGCCAAGAAGAAGACTGCCCGCCGGTAGTCTTCGGACTGGTAAAATCACTGACTAATCAGTCAGTTAAAAGGCCCGCCTCTGGCGGGCCTTTTTTATGCCCGGCCTCCCGCGATGCCCCGGAAAACGTCTCTCTCCAGCGCCGGACTGCCGTGCGGACGGGCCTTGTTTTGCGCATAATGACCCCCTTCAGGAACTGCCGGAGAACCCCCATGCCCTCATTCGATGTCGTCTGCGAGATCGACCTGCACGAAGTCAGCAATGCCGTCGACCAGGCCAACCGCGAGGTGAGCACCCGTTTCGACTTCAAGGGCAGCAGCGCCCGGGTGGAGCAGAAGGAGGCGGAGCTGACCCTGCACGCGGACAACGAGTTTCAGCTCGGTCAGGTCAAGGACATCCTGCATACCAAACTGGCCAAGCGCCAGGTGGACATCCAGGCCCTGGAGGAAGGCAAGCTGGAGCAGAATATCAGCGCCGCGCGCCAGGTGCTGACCGTACGCCAGGGGATCGACACGGACACCGCGCGCAAGGTGGTGAAGCAGGTCAAGGATGCCAAGATCAAGGTGCAGGCCGCCATCCAGGGCGACAAGGTGCGGATCACGGGCAAGAAGCGCGATGACCTGCAACAGGCCATCGCCCTGCTGCGCCAGGCCGATGTGGGCCTGCCGCTGCAGTACAACAATTTCCGGGACTAGACTCCGGTCCCGCCTGGCGGGCCGCTACAAACGCCGGAACACCAGGCAGGCGTTGGTGCCGCCGAAGCCGAAGCTGTTGGACATCACCGTATTGATGGCGGCCCCCTCCTGGCGACTGCGGAGGATGGGGAACCCCTCGGCGGCGGGATCCAGCTCGGTGATATTGGCCGACTCGGCCAGGAAGCCCTTGTGCATCATGAGCAGGGAATAGATGGCCTCGTGCACCCCGGCCGCGCCCAGGGCATGGCCGGTCAGGGACTTGGTGGAACCGATGAAGGGGGCCTGGTCGCCGAACACCTCGCGGATGGCGCCCAGTTCCTTGAGGTCGCCCACTGGCGTACTGGTGCCGTGGGCATTGATATAGTCGATGGGGGTGTCGACGGTGGCCATGGCCTGCTGCATGCAGCGCACCGCACCCTCGCCCGAGGGCGCCACCATGTCATAGCCGTCTGAGGTGGCCCCGTAGCCCACCAGTTCGGCATGGATGCGGGCCCCGCGTCGCCGGGCATGCTCCAGTTCCTCCAGCACCAGCACCCCGCCACCACCGGAGATGACGAAGCCATCGCGGGTCACGTCATAGGCGCGGGAGGCGGTGGTCGGGCTGTCGTTGTACTTGCTGGACAGGGCACCCATGGCATCGAACAGCAGGGTCATGCTCCAGTGCACCTCTTCCCCGCCACCGGCGAACACCATGTCCTGCTTGCCGAGCTGGATCTGCTCCATGGCGTTGCCGATGCAGTGGGCGCTGGTGGAACAGGCGGAGCTGATGGAGTAATTCACACCCTTGATCTTGAAGGGGGTGGCCAGGCAGGCGGAATTGGTGCTGGACATGGTGCGCGGCACCATGAAGGGCCCCACCTTGCGGGCTCCCTTCTCGCGCAACAGGTCCACCGCCAGGGTCACGTTGGCGGTGGAAGCGCCGCCAGAACCCATGATCAAGCCGATGCGCGGATCGGAGATCTCGGCCTCCGTGAGGCCCGCGTCGGCGATGGCCTCCTTCATGGCGATGTAGTTGAAGGCCGCGCTGTCGCCCATGAAGCGGCGCAGCTTGCGGTCGATGAATTCATCCGGGTTCAGCTTGATGGAGCCGTCCACATGGCTGCGGAAGCCCAGTTCCGCATAGGTATCATTGAAGGTGATGCCGGAACGGGCGTCCCACAGGGAACCGGCCACCTCCTGCTGATTGTTGCCGATGCTGGAGACGATGCCCATACCGGTGACGACGACACGACGCATAACCAAACCCTAGAAATCGTCCGTTGAGGTGAACAGACCCACGCGCAGGCCCTTGGCACTGTAGATCTCGCGACCGTCCACCTCCATGGTGGCGTCGGCGATGCCCATGTAGAGCTTGCGCTGGATCACGCGCTTGAGATCGATGCGGTAGGTGACCAGCTTGTTCTTCGGGGTCACCTGGCCGGTGAACTTCACTTCCCCGGAACCCAGGGCACGACCGCGACCGGGACCGCCGATCCAGCCCAGGAAGAAGCCGATCAGCTGCCACATGGCATCCAGCCCCAGGCAACCCGGCATGACCGGATCGGACTCGAAATGACAGTCGAAGAACCAGAGCTCCGGGTTGATGTCCAGCTCGGCGATGATCTGCCCCTTGCCGGCGCTGCCGCCCGTGTCGCTGATATGGGTGATGCGATCGAACATGAGCATGGGTGGCAGCGGCAACCGGGCATTGCCGGGGCCGAACAGTTCACCATGGCCACATTGCAGAAGTTCATCGCGGGAAAACTGCTCTTGTCTGGACATGCGTTTGAAGATTGCCTGTGTGTGGGGCGCCGGTAACCGACACTCTAGGCGGGTGGCCCGGTGAGCGCCTTGCGCTGGATCAAATCATAAGGGCCGTATTCTAGTCGAGTCCCTGCCGCGGAGAAAGGAAATCTGGCAAATGCCTATAGAAATCATCATGAAAACAGCCGAAAGCCGGGGCTTTCCCGGCCCCGGCAGCCGGCTTGATTTGGCCGTGTGCCTGCTCCATCATCCCCATCTGCCGATTTTCCGGCGCCCTACCCCGGGAACCCATCAAGGAGTTATCAGAGTGACGGAACTCTCCTTTGCCGTGCGCGCCGCCCAGTTGCTGGACCAGATCCTCGAGCAGTTGGAGGCCATCGATGCCCTCGAAGACCTGGAAATGGACCTTGTCGACGGCGTGCTGACCGTGACCTTCGACGACGGTGGCAAGATCATCATCAACCGCCAGGAAGCGACGGAGCAGATCTGGGTCGCCTCGCCACTGGGTCCTGCCCACTTCAACTTTGATGCCACGGAGAACCAGTGGGTAAACGACCGTAGCGGCGAAAGCCTGGTCGGCACCCTGGAACGCGCCTTCAGCGAAAAGATGCGCGAGGAGATCGAACTGGAAGGCGGGTTCTAGCATTGTCGGGCTTCAGCCCGACAAACGGCTCGACGCCTGCACCGCCTCCCAGGCCTTCTCCAGCCGCTCCGGCGACACCTTCATGGAGGTCTTCAGTTCCTGGGCGAACAGAGACACCCGCAGCTCCTCCACCAGCCAGCGGTATTCCACCAGCGCCGGTGAAGGACACTCGAATTTCCCCAGGGCCGCGAAGGCACTCCGATAGCGTTCCACCCGCGGGGCGAGCAAGCGTGCCTGCTGGCGATCGCGATCCAGGTTGCGGGGCAGCTTCTCCCAGCGCAGTCGCATGGCCTTGAGGAAGCGCGCCAGCTGCGGCAGCCAGGCGTAGGGCGTGGCGGCCACGAAACCGGGGTACACCAGTTCATCCAGTTGCGCACGCAGCTCCGCCGCCGTTTCCAGCCAGGCCGGCTGGAGAGTGCCCTTGAGCATCCGGCTCACCAGGTGATATTCCTCCAGCGCCGGGGCCAACCAGGCGCAGATTTCATTGGCAGTGGCCAGCAGGCGTCCTTCACCCTTCCGTGCGCTGGCCAGGAATGCCTCCTGCGTGCGTGGAGTTTCCTCTTCCGCCAGGAAGGCCTGCTGCAGCGCCGCCTGCAGGATGTCTTCCTTCAACTGGGCGCAACTGCCCAACGGCGCGTAGCGCAGGCACAGGGCGTCGATACCCGGCAGGTGGCGCTGCACCTCCTTCACCGTGCGCGCGCAGTGGCGGCGCAGCAGTGCCAGCACACCGGCACGATGACGCCAGGCGGCTTCGCGGGGCGTATCGAACAGGCGCAGGTCGACAGCCTCCTTGCCCGCTGCCAGCGCCGGGTAGCCGCACACCTGTACCCCGGCCTGGTCCAGACGCACGAACTCCGGCAGGTCACCGCAATCCCATTCACTCAGGCCGCGGCGTTCCCAGCGATTGTCCGGCAAGGACCGGAAGCTCGCCCGTGCCTGGCTGGCGCATTGCTGCTGCAGGGCCGGCAGGTCCCGCCCCGCGGCCAGCGTCTTGCCTTGTGAGTCCACCACTTCGAAGCGGGTGAACAGGTGCGCCGGCAAGGATTCCGGTCGGAATGACGCGACCTCCAGGGAAACGCCGCTCATGGCCGCGAGCCGTTCCACCAGCGCCTCGAGCAGGGAATGCGAGCCCGGCCGCAACGCCTCCCGACAGGCACGGGCATACTCGGGCACCGGCACGAAATGGCGTCGCTGTTGCTTGGGCAGGCTCTTGATGAGCAGGGTGAGCTTTTCCTCCAACAGGCCCGGCACCAGCCACTCGAAGAACTCGGGGCGCAGCTGGTTCAGGGCCGCCAGTGGCACCGTCACCGTCATGCCGTCGTCCTCCTCGCCCGGTTCGAAGCGATAGCGCACCGGCAGCCGCAGACCCTGCCATTCCAGCTCGGCGGGAAACTGGCGGACATCGACCGCCTCCTCCTGTGCCAGCAATTCCTCCCGCGCGAAGTAGAGGCAACGCGGGGCCGCGCGCTCCGCCTGCCTGCGCCAGCGTTCGAAGGCCACCTTGTCGTGGATATCGGCGGGCAGACGCGCGTCATAGAAGGCGTACAGCTCGTCCTCGCTCACCAGCAGGTCGCGGCGCCGCGCCCGTGCCTCCAGTTCCAGCACCTCGGCCACCAGGGCCCGGTTGTGGGCCATGAAGCGCCCCGGGGTCTCGAGCTGGCCCGCCACCAGGGCCTCGCGGATGAACAATTCGCGGGACAACACCGGGTCGATGGGGCCGTAGTTCACGCGCCGCTGCGTGACGATGGGCAGGCCATAGAGGGTCACCCGCTCGCGCGCCACCACCTGGCCGGCCTTTTTCTCCCAGTGCGGTTCTCCATGACTGCGTTTCACCAATCCCGGCGCCAGCGGCTCCACCCAGCGCGGCTCGATCGCCGCCAGGGTGCGCGCATAGCGCTTGCCGGTTTCCACCAGCTCGGCCGCCATGATCCACTTGGGGCGCTTTTTCACCAGTACCGAACCGGGAAACAGCTCCAGCTTGAGGTTGCGCGCGCCCGTGTATTCGCGTTCCGCCGTCTTCATGGCGATATTGCCCAGCAGGCCGCTCAGCAGGGCGCGGTGGATGGCATCCGGCTCCGCCTCCTCCTGGTTGAGACGCAGGCCCATGTCCGTCACCAGGCGCTGCAACTGGCGCTCCACTTCGTGCCACTCGCGCATGCGCACGTAGGAAACGAAGTGCTGCTGGCACCACTTGCGCAGTTTATTCTGGGACAGGTGGCGGGCCTGTTCGTGGTAGGCGTTCCACAGGTTCAGGTAGCCGAGGAAATCCGACTGAGGGGCCGCGAACAGGCGGTGCTTCTCGTCGGCCGCCTGGGCCTTGTCCAGGGGCCGCTCGCGCGGGTCCTGGGCCGCAAGGGCGGCGGCGATGACCAGCACTTCCCGCAGGCACAGCTCCTCGCGCGCCGCCAGGATCATACGCCCGATGCGCGGGTCGACCGGCAGCCGCGCCAGCTGGCGGCCCCGCTCCGTGAGCCGCTGGCGTTCATCCACGGCACCCAGTTCCTGCAGCAGCTTGAAACCGTCGCGCACGAAACGGGGATCGGGCGCTTCCACGAAGGGAAAGTCCTCCACGGCACCGAGCCCGAGGGCACTCATCTGCAGGATCACCGCCGCCAGGTTGGTGCGCAGGATCTCGGGCTCGGTGAAGGCCGGGCGCGCAGCGAAATCCTCCTCGCTGTAGAGACGGATGCAGATGCCCGCCGCCACGCGACCGCAGCGGCCGGCGCGCTGATCGGCGGCGGCCCGGGAGATCTTCTCGATGGGCAGACGCTGCACCTTGCTGCGGTAGCTGTAGCGACTGAGACGCGCCAGGCCCGTGTCCACCACGTAGCGGATGCCCGGTACCGTGAGCGAGGTCTCCGCCACGTTGGTGGCCAGCACGATGCGGCGCCCCCGGTGGGGCTTGAACACCGCCTGCTGCTGAGCGGCGGACAGGCGCGCGTACAGGGGCAGCACCTCGGTGTGGGGCGGGTGATGCTTGCGCAACAGCTCCGCCGCCTCGCGGATGTCGCGCTCGCCGGACAGGAACACCAGCACATCGCCATCGCCTTCCCGCGCCAGCTCGTCCACGGCATCGAGCAGTGCCTGGCCGCGGTCGCGGTCCTGATCATCCTCGTCATCGCCCCGCAGAGGCCGGTAGCGGAGTTCTACCGGGTAGGTGCGACCCAACACCTCGATCACCGGCGCGCTGCTGAAATGGCGCGAGAAGCGCTCTGGATCGATGGTCGCGGAGGTGATGATGAGCTTCAGGTCAGGACGGCGCGGCAGCAGCTGCTTGAGATAGCCGAGCAGGAAATCGACATTGAGACTGCGCTCGTGGGCCTCGTCGATGATCAGCGTGTCGTACTGCAACAGGTCGGGGTCGCCCTGGGTCTCCGCCAGCAGGATACCGTCGGTCATGATCTTCAGGAAGGTCTGCTCCCCCACCTGGTCATGGAAGCGCATCTTGCAGCCCACCGCCTGGCCGACGCGGACGTGCAGTTCCTCCGCCACCCTTGCCGCCAGGCTGCGCGCGGCGATGCGCCGTGGCTGGGTATGGCCGATGAGGCCATCGACGCCACGGCCCAGTTCCAGGCAGATCTTGGGCAGCTGGGTGGTCTTGCCGGAGCCGGTCTCGCCGCAGACGATGATCACCGGATGGGCGGCGATGGCGGCGCGCAGTTCCGCGCGACGCGCCACCACCGGAAGGTCGAGGACGTACTCCGGGGAGGGCAGCGCCGCCAGACGGGACGCGCGCCGGGCCCTGGCCGCCTCCAGGTCACGGGCGAGGTCGCGCAGGCCACGATCGACGGGCTTGGCGGCGCGGGCACGCCGCCGCAGGCCCTGCCAGCGCTTGCGCAGCCCCGGCCGCAACTGCAGCGGGCACAGGTCGATGAGCGGCTCGAGTCGGTCCAGTTCAGCGACGGGCATACAGAGCGGAACCTTCGGAGGAAACGGCCATTCTAACATTGGCGACCCGCGGCGAGCCCGCTCCCGCTGGTGGCCGGTCACCGGGCTGCCGTACAA
>SWBZ01003511.1_pt2 | contig 13502 bp, 14 predicted proteins | sample 4693031 | NCBI WGS metagenome assembly SWBZ01 (sample SAMN10267274, study PRJNA491770) | bioreactor metagenome | isolation source: DHS bioreactor inoculated with | place: Japan: off Shimokita Peninsula
GCCGATTCCATGCAGGTCTACGCGATGCTGGAACGGGTTACCGCACGGCCGGACCGCGCCGCGCTCGACCGGGCGCCGCACCATCTCTACGGTCATGTCGATCCGGCCCAGGCCTACTCCACCGGCGCGTGGCTGCGCGATGTCGTTGCGCTTGCCGAAACTTTTGGCCCCGACGATGCCCCGTTCATCTTCGTCGGCGGGACAGGGCTTTATTTCCGTGCGCTGGAAGGCGGGCTGTCGGACATGCCGGACGTTCCCGCCGCGGTGCGCCGCCGCTGGCGCGATCGCCTCGCGCGCGAGGGGAGCGAAGCGCTTCACCGCGACCTCGATGCGCGCGATCCGGCGAGCGCGGCAAGGCTTGCGCCGGCGGACGGCCAGCGGATCGTGCGCGCGCTGGAGGTCTTCGACCACACCGGCCGGTCGATCGGCGACTGGCAGGCGCGCCGGGCGCCGGCAATCGTGGAACCGGGCACAGCCCGCCGCCTGGTGCTCGACGTCGACCGGGCGACCTTGACGCGCAGGATCGACAGGCGCTTCGACGAGATGATGGCGTCGGGTGCGCTCGAGGAGGTGAGGGCGCTGGTCGCGCGCGGCCTGGACCCGAACCTGCCGGCAATGAAAGCCATCGGCGTGCCCGAGCTGTCGGCAGCCCTGGCCGGCGAGACGACGCTCGAGGATGCCGTTTCGCGCGCCAAGACCGCCACCAGACGTTATGCCAAACGCCAGGCGACGTGGTTTCGCAACCAGCTCGATTCGTCGTGGACAAAAATCGCGCCCGATACCACGGTGGACGGAATCTTTACCCCTCCGGCCTAAGACACCCTCACGCTAGTGCTCGCAGACAGATTTTCACGCAAGGGTTGCAGTCATTAATACGGCAGTAAACAAAAACGTGCGAGGCTCGGTGTCGGCTGGTTGGTGGTGGTCGATGCGTTTCCACAAATCGGAATCGGCGTTTTTTGCCTTTATCGCCCTGATCCTCACGTCCGGGGCGTTTACGCTCGTGGCCTACGATTCGCTGGGCGGTTTCGAGGCGATGGGCGGATTCGGCGCGGCCGGCATGCGGCCGTCCCAGCTTCTGTTCGCCTCGGTGATGCTCCTGGCCGTGGCGGTCTTCTTCGGCATGTTCTTCATCTATCCGCTCATCCGCACCCAGGTGAAGGAAGAAGGCAAGCTGCGCGAAATGACGGCGTCGCTCAGCGCGCGCTCCGAGACGCTCGAGCAGGCGGCGCTAACCGACGGGCTGACCGGTATGCAGAACCGGCGCTATTTCGACGACGCATTACGCGAATATCTGCACGAGTTCCGCCGCATCGGCAAACCCATCGGGCTGATGATCCTCGATCTCGATCACTTCAAATCGGTCAACGACACGCATGGCCACGACGTTGGCGACGAGGTGTTGCGGGCGGTGGCCGGCTGTCTGCGCGATTTCACCCGCTATCACGATGTCGCGGCGCGACTGGGCGGCGAGGAATTCGCCGTGGTGGCGCCGAACATGGACCAGGAATTGCTCGCCAAGCTTGCCGAACGCATCCGCAAGGCGATCTCGGGCCTGACCGTGGTGTCGGGCAATATCCGGCTGAAAGTGACCACCAGCGTCGGCATTGCGGTGTGGGACGGCAAGGAAACGGCGGAGGATTTCTTCCGCCGCGCCGACCGCATGCTCTACCAGGCCAAGCGCCTGGGGCGTAACCGGGTTTGCGCCTGACCCGCCGGCCTCGTATCGCCGCGCCCAGCCCGGTGGCGTTGTGTTGTTCCGGCGCCTCGGGAATTGTGCGCCGGCTTTCACGCAAGATTTCCGCCTGAAGTGCCGGCCTGCGCCAAGGCCGGTACCCGACCCGGCGCAGGCCTGGCCGCGACGCGGAACGGTGAACGCCGGCTTCATGGAGACGATGGCGGCAATGACGCTCCGCACGATCGCAGCCTAACCCTAACGGCTGCGCTGCGGGCCGGCCGGCCGGGTTCAGTCGCGGATCGGGCGGTAGGTCGCGTCGCCGAAGCGGCGTGCCCGGCGCGGTTCCTCGTCGAATGCGGGGACGGCTGCGCTCTTTTGGTCGCGACCGGCCCAGCCGCCGCCATTCATCCCGCTGCCGTGCAGGGCGCGTTTCAGCACGGTGCTCGGTTCGCCGAAGAAAGCGGGGTCGCCTTGCGGATCGGCCGCCGTGGCCTGTTCGGCCCGGTTGACGTGTCGCATCCGGTCGATGATCGCGGCGAGATCCACGTCGTCCAGATCGTCGACGTCGCCGATCTCGTCGTCGACATGGGCGCCGGGGATCATCTCGGGGCCGAGTTCCTCGAATCTCAGGCGCATCGGCGTCGCGACGCCCTCGCCGAAGGCGATCGCCTCGCGTTGTCCCATGGACGACAGAAACGACAGGGTCGAGGCCGACGAATCGGCGATCGCGCTGCGGATGATCTCCTGATCGCGATCGTTGGACAGTCGCATGGCGAACACGGTCGAGCACTGCGACAGGATGGTCGGGTCGAGCTCGCCGGGGCGCTGGGTCACGACGCCGAGATAGCAGCCATATTTGCGGCCTTCCTTGGCGATCCGGGCAAGGGCGTGGCGGGTCGGCGCGAAGCCGAGACGCGGATCGGAAGGCATGTAGCGGTGGGCCTCTTCGCACAGAACCAGCAGTTTCAGCCGGTTGGCGCTCGCCTGGGCGAGGTCGAAGGCCAGTCTCGCCAGCACCGAGCAGACCGAGTTGACCACTTCGGAGGGCATGCCGGCCATCTGGAAACACATGACCGGCTTACCGCCATGGGGAACGCGAAAAATCTTGCCGACGATGTCGCTGATGGAATCCTCGACCAGGCTTGGCGCGAACATGAAACGGTAGGACGGATCGTTGACGATGCTTTCGAGCCGGCCGCGGAGCGAGCGCAGGACGGGGCGTTCGGCCTTGGCATCGAGCAGGCCCATGCGCTCGTCGATCAGTCTGATCAGGTCGTTGATCCGGTAAGGCACCGGGGTGTCGGCGGTGATCGAGCCGTGGTCGGACGAACGCCGCAGACGGCCCGCGCCGGAGGGCTGGCTGCAGGCGACCTTGGCCGCGGGGATGAGGTCGCGAAGAATGTCGATTTCCTCGACGATCCCATCGCGTCCGCGAAACAGCACTTCGGTGAATTCTTCGAGCCGGAACAGCCAGAACGGCAGATCAAGCGTCGCCTGGTCCATGCGCGCGGCCTGAGTGGGAAAGGCGGCCGAGAATTCGTTGTGCGGATCGAGAATGAGAACGCGCAGGTCGGCGCGTTCCTCGATCGCCTTGTGCAGAAGCAGCGAGACGGCGGACGACTTGCCGACACCGGTGGTGCCGACGATGGCGAAATGGCGATTGAGCATACAGTCGATCGAGATGCGGGCCGGCAGTTTGGTATTCTGGGCCAGTTGCCCGACCGTGACCGATCGCTTGCCGTCCATCTGGTAGACCGCCTCGAGATCGCGCGATCTGATCTGGTGCGCGACCGAGCCGATATTGGGATAGACGGTGATGCCGCGATCGAAGACGGGCCGGCGGGTGCCGGGCTCGTCGCGGACCTCGCCGATCAGTTCGAGATGGACCTTGATCGGGTTGGTGCCGGTATCGGTCCAGGCGCCCGAGGGGGTTTCGATCGAGCAAACCAGACCGACGAGACGGGTCTGGCCGGTCGACACCGAGATCAGCTTGCCGATGTTCCACAAATCGGTCGGCGCGTCTTCGGCCGCATCGACATAAGACGAGATGGTCGCGCGGGCGCCGTCGCACTGGATCACGCGCCCCAGCAGCCGGGCGTCCGGCTGCTGGAGATTGCGTCGTTCCTGGCTCACTGTTTCGCCGACGGCCTTGCCGTCCTCGGCATACATCATCGACACGTCCCCGTACCCTAGTTCGCGCAAAGGTAGCGTGGTTCGGTTAAGGCGACGTGTGGGGGATTGGTAGAAATTTCCCTAACAAGCGGGCCAGGGGCAGCAGGTTCGTTTTCGCGTTGACGTCGGCCAAAACGGTGCCTAAAGTCCGCGCCATGAACACACGGATTATTCTCGTAGTAGGAAGGCGCATGGGCAAGGCGGTGTAACCGCCGGGCAGAAGCACCCATGCGCGACGACAGGCTCCCTCGGGGGCCTTTTTTATTGTCAGGATCGCCGTTAAGGAACCGTGGCGGCAGCGCGCAGAAGAAAGTTGGGACGAAAGACAATGGTGAACCCGAGAGACGATGCCGGCCGTGCCGAAATGACGGGCGCGGAGATGGTCGTGCAGGCGCTGAAGGACAACGGCGTGGAACACATTTTCGGCTATCCCGGCGGCGCGGTACTTCCCATTTATGACGAACTCTTCCAGCAGGAGGAGATCGAACACATCCTGGTCCGGCACGAACAGGGCGCGGGCCATGCCGCAGAAGGCTATGCGCGTTCGACCGGCAAGGCGGGCGTGATGCTGGTGACCTCCGGACCCGGGGCGACCAACGCGGTCACGCCGCTGCAGGATGCGTTGATGGATTCCATCCCGCTGGTCTGCATCACCGGCCAGGTGCCCACCACGTTGATCGGCTCGGACGCGTTCCAGGAATGCGACACGGTCGGCATCACCCGCCCGTGCACCAAGCACAACTGGCTGGTCAAGGACGTCAACCAACTCGCCGGCATCATCCACGAAGCGTTCCATGTCGCCACCACCGGACGGCCGGGACCGGTCGTGGTCGACATTCCCAAGGATATCCAGTTCGCCAAGGGTATCTATACCCCGCCGCAGCAGGCCCCGCGGACCTCTTACCGGCCGCGCGTGCAGGGCGACCTGGAGGCGATCAAGGCGGCGGTGCAGTTGATGGCCGAAGCCAAGAAACCGGTGATCTATTCGGGCGGCGGCGTCGTCAATTCCGGACCCGAGGCGAGCCATTTGTTGCGCGAACTCGTCGACCTGACCGGTTTTCCGATCACCTCGACGCTGATGGGGCTCGGCGCCTATCCGGCCTCCGGCGCGCGCTGGCTCGGCATGCTGGGCATGCACGGCACGTTCGAAGCCAATATGGCCATGCACGACTGCGACGTCATGTTGTGCGTCGGCGCGCGTTTCGACGACCGCATCACCGGGCGCCTGGATGCGTTTTCCCCCAACTCGAAGAAGATCCATATCGATATCGACCCGTCGTCGATCAACAAGACCGTTCGCGCCGACATCCCGATCCTGGGCGATGTCGGCCGGGTGCTGGAGGATGTGGTGCGGCTGTGGCGGGCGACCGTCACGCCCGACCGCGCCGCGCTCGGACCCTGGTGGGAGCAGATCGAACGCTGGCGGGCGCGCGATTCGCTGGCCTACCGGCCCAGTGACGACGTCATCATGCCGCAATATGCCGTCCAGCGGCTCTACGAATTGACCAAGGACCGCGACACGTACATCACCACCGAGGTCGGCCAGCACCAGATGTGGGCGGCGCAGCATTACGGGTTCGAACAGCCCAATCGCTGGATGACCAGCGGCGGGCTCGGCACGATGGGCTACGGCCTGCCGGCCGCGCTCGGCGTGCAGATCGCCCATCGCGACAGCCTGGTGATCGACATCGCTGGCGACGCCTCGGTGTTGATGACGATCCAGGAAATGAGCTCGGCCGTGCAGTACGAGGCGCCGATCAAGATTTTCATCCTCAACAACCAATATATGGGCATGGTCCGGCAGTGGCAGCAATTGCTGCACGGCAACCGGCTGTCGCATTCCTATACGGAGGCGCTGCCGGATTTCGTCAAGCTGGCCGAGGCCTATGGCGGGTACGGCATACGCTGCGAAAAGCCCGGCGAACTGGACGACAAGATCGAGGAGATGATCGCGGTGAAGAAACCGGTGATCTTCGACTGCCGGGTGGCCAATCTCGCCAATTGTTTTCCGATGATCCCGTCCGGCAAGGCCCATAACGAGATGTTGCTGCCCGACGAGGCGACCGACGAGGCTGTTGCCAACGCAATCGACGCCAAGGGCAGGGAACTGGTCTAGGCCGCGCACCGTCAGGCGGTCCCGGCTTCGGGATCGGGCGGTGACGCTTCCGTGATAACGAGAACCTGCTCGCCATAGCGCAGAACGAAAGGCGCAGACCATGAACGCCCAACTCAAACCGACCGGCTCGGCCTATTTCATCGCAAGCGAGACCGAGACCCACGAAACCCGCACGCTGTCGGTGCTGGTCGACAACGAACCGGGCGTTCTGGCGCGTGTGATCGGGCTGTTTTCAGGCCGTGGCTACAATATCGACAGCCTGACCGTCTCGGAAACCGAACACGAACGGCATCTATCGCGCATCACCATCGTCACCCGCGGCACGCCGCACGTGCTGGAGCAGATCAAACACCAGCTCGAGCGCATCGTGCCGGTGCACAAGGTGGTCGACCTGACCGTCGTGGCGCGTGAGCGCGGCCAGGACCGGCCGCTGGAGCGGGAACTGGCCCTCGTCAAGGTGGCGGGCACCGGCGATCACCGGGTGGAAGCGCTGCGGCTCGCCGATGCGTTCCGCGCCCAGGTGATCGACGCCAATACCGAGCATTTCATCTTCGAGATCACCGGCAGGGTCTCCAAGATCGAGCAGTTCATCGCCATCATGCAGCCGCTCGGCCTGGTCGAGGTGTGCCGGACCGGCGTGGCCGCCCTCAATCGCGGCGCGCAGGGCATGCAATAAGCCGGCAGGCTCGCTTTGCTGCCTTGCTGCGGACGTCTTTTGCCGCTTGGCGCTTCGCCAACCACAACGACCGTTCGGTCGTGAAAATTGTTCCCGGGACAAGTTCGGATTCGATCTTTCCGGATATTTAGGACAATAATGCTGTCCTAAAATCATGTCCGCGATCGTTGCATAGACGCGGCGGGCATAGCGCCAAACGGAACCGGATCATGACCGCCGACGTCTTTTTCGCCTTGCTGGTGTTCGCCTTCGTTTCCTCCATCACGCCGGGCCCGAACAATCTCATGCTTCTGGCCTCGGGCGTGAATTTCGGCTTCTGGCGCACCGTGCCGCATATGCTGGGCATCGGCGCGGGGTTCGTGACACTGCTGATGTCCGTCGGGCTCGGCCTCGGTGCCGTGCTAACCAGCTTTCCGGCATTGCATATGGCGCTGAAATTCGCCGGCGGCGCCTATCTGCTTTATCTCGCCTGGCGGATCGCCATGTCGCGGTCGATCGACAAAGGCGCGGGGAACGGCCGGCCGATGTCCTTCCTGTCGGCGGCGGCGTTCCAATGGGTCAATCCCAAGGCCTGGGTGATGGCGGTGACGGCGATGGTGCTTTACACCAATGCGGACAGCCCCTTCGGCTCGGTGCTGCTGGTCGCCGCCGCCTTCGGCCTCGTCAACGTGCCGTGCGTGTCGTCCTGGGCCGGGTTCGGGGTGGCGCTGCGGCGGTTTCTTGCCGATCCCGCACGGCTGAAATGGTTCAATATCGCCATGGGGCTGCTCCTGGCGGCGACGCTGTGGCCGATGCTGCGCTGAGCGATCGCAGCGTCTTGCCCTCAGGCGGCGTCAGCCATACTGTGCGCGATCATGGGGCACGATCACCACGATAACGAGCTCGATCCGATGACGGCGCGCGTGCGGGCGCTCGAAACCGTGCTTGCCGAGAAGGGGTTGATTGATCCCGCCGCCGTCGACGCGATCGTGGAGACCTACGAACACAAGGTGGGGCCGAAAAACGGCGCGCGCGTCGTCGCCAGGGCATGGGCCGACCCGGACTTTGCCGAATGGCTGCAAAACGATGCCACCGCCGCGATCGCCTCGCTCGGCTATACCGGCCGCCAGGGCGAGCACATGCAGGCGGTGTTCAACAGTGCCGATACCCATAATCTGGTCGTGTGCACGCTGTGCTCTTGCTATCCGTGGTCGGTGCTCGGCCTGCCGCCGGTGTGGTATAAATCGCCGCCCTATCGCTCGCGCGCGGTGATCGATCCGCGCGGCGTTTTGGAGGAGTTCGGGTTGAAGCTGCCGGCCCGGACTGCCATCCGGGTGTGGGATTCGACCGCCGAGCTGCGCTATCTGGTCGTGCCGCAACGCCCCTCCGGCACGCAAGGCTGGGCGGAGGAGGCTTTGGCGGGCCTGGTGACGCGCGATTCCATGATCGGCACCGGGCTGGCGCTGACGCCCGCGGCCGCGTCGTGAACGGTCCGCACGATCTCGGCGGGCAGATGGGGTTCGGCGCGGTGGCGCCGGAGGTCGACGAACCGGTCTTTCACGCCGAATGGGAAAAGCGGGCGCTCGGCGTCACGCTGGCGGCCGGCGGAATGGGACACTGGACCATCGACGAAAGCCGGCACGCGCGCGAATGCCTGCATCCGGCCGACTACTACGCGTCGAGCTATTACGAAATATGGACGAAAGCGTTGGAACGGCTGCTCGTGCGGCATGGTTTCCTCACCGATGACGAACTGGCCGCCGGCCAGGCGCACGGCGCGGGTGCAACCCCGAAACGTGTTCTGCGGGCGGCCGACGTGCCGGCCGTCCTTGCCAAAGGCGGACCGTGCGACCGCGCGGTCGCGGCAGCGCCGCGCTTTTCGTCCGGCGCCCGCGTGCGCACCCGCACCATGCATCCGCAGGGCCATACGCGGTTGCCGCGCTATGCGCGCGGCAAGGTCGGCGTGATCGAGGCGGCGCGCGGCGGTTTCGTCTATCCCGACGCCAACGCGCATGGCGCGGGCGAAGCGCCGCAACATCTCTACACGGTGGTGTTTTCGGCGCGCGAATTGTGGGGCGAGGCTGCGGACCCGACGCTTTCGGTGTCGATCGACGCCTGGGAAAGCTATCTGGAGCCGGCCGATGAGCGGTGAGGGCGGCGCCTTCGCAGAACCCTGGCAGGCCCAGGCCTTCGCGCTGGCGCTTGCCCTGCAGGACCAAGGCCTGGTTTCGCCGGCCGAATGGGCGGCGGCGCTCGGGCGCGAACGCGGGCGCGGTGACCTCGCCGCCGACGGCAGCGACTATTATCACGGCGTGGTCGCCGCGCTCGAGGCGCTGCTTGCCGAAAAGGGGCTTGCCGACCGCGCCCGGCTCGCCGAACTGGCGGCCGCCTGGCGCCGCGCGGCCCGGGCAACGCCGCACGGCGCGCCGATCAGGCTGGAAAACGATCCTCTCGGCGAGGCCGGCTGAACGGCCTCGCGCCGATCCGTCGCGCGGGGCGGCGGATTGGCGCATAGGCATGATCCGGCTGGTGCAGGCCCCGGGCGTGGCGCCTGTGCTATTATAACGGCATGATCCGGCATGTGACGGTTTCGCGCATCCTGGCAGCAACGGCGACGGTGCTGGCCCTGCTGCTCGCGGCGGGCTGGCTGACGCGCGAAGACCCGGCCTCGAAACCCTATTTGAAGATTCTCGGCAGCGGTTTCATATTCAATTACCGCGTCGCCGACGTCTATTACGGCTTTACGGTGCTGGTCCAGCGTCCGTTGCCCACCGGCTCGATCATCGAGGCGACATTCGAGGACCCCGCCGGCGGCACCGGCCACGTGGTGCGCACGCGTGTCGGCACCGACACGGCGCGCTATTCGCTGCGCTCGCCGCCGGTGCGCGGGGTCGAAAAGGACAAGCCTTACAAGGTGGCGATACGGGTGCTGGACCGAGAGGAACGCGCGGTCTTATGGCGCGACAGTGTGAGCGTACGCTCGCAGATCGGCGACGCCGTCGTTCCCGACAGGCCGCTGACGGTCGGGCCGGGCTATGCGCGCAATCCGCCCGAATGAACCGCCGTCGCGCAATCGGGAGCCGGTCTCGCCGGGCATCGGTGAAATCGAGAATCCCGATCGCCCGGAAAATCTGGAGGCATGGGGCGCGGTCTGACCGGAGCGGCGTGCGTCAGGCGCTCTTGCGCGACGAGCGCGAATCCTGTCTTTCGGTGCCATGCAGTTTTCTCCCCAGCAAGACGAGGCGCTGAAGGCGGTATCGCGCTGGCTCACGGCCGGCAGCCCGCAGATCTTTCGGCTGTTCGGTTATGCCGGTACCGGCAAGACGACGCTTGCGCGCCATTTCGCCGAGCATGTCGACGGCTCGGTGCAGTTCGCCGCCTTCACCGGCAAGGCCGCGCAGGTTCTGCGCGCCAAGGGCGCCACAAACGCCCGCACCATCCATTCGCTGATCTACCGGCCGCGGGGCGAGGAGGCGATCGCGGACGAGACGACCGGCAAGACCTCGATGTCGCCGACATTCTCGCTCAACCGGCAAAGCCCGGTGGCGCGCGCCAAGCTGATCGTCGTCGACGAGTGCTCGATGGTCGACGAGCAGCTCGGTCGCGACCTTTTGACCTTCGGCACGCCGGTGCTGGTGCTGGGCGATCCGGCGCAGTTGCCGCCGATTTCGGGCGGCGGGTTCTTTACCGAACACGAGCCCGATTTCCTGCTGACCGAAATCCACCGCCAGGCGCGCGACAATCCGATCATCCGGCTGGCGCTCGACGTGCGCGAGGGCCGCGAGTTCATGAAGGGCGATTTCGGGACCGCCCAGGTGATCGGCCGCGAGGACGTCGACCAGGATCTGGTTCTGTCGGCCGACCAGGTGCTTGTGGGCACCAACCGCACCCGGCGGCGCTACAATCAGCGCCTGCGCGAATTGAAGGGCTTTTCCGGGCCGCTGCCACAGGCTGGCGACAAGCTGGTGTGTCTGAGAAACGATCCGGCCAAGGGGCTGCTCAACGGGTCCTTGTGGAAGGTGATGACGGCGTCGAAGGAAACGGTGAAGCCCGGCATCAACCTTCTGGTCTCGCCGGAGGAGGACGATCCCGACCGGGGCGTGTCCAAGATCAAGCTGCTGAAGGCCGCGTTCGAGACGCCCGAGGCCGACATTCCCTGGCTGCCGAAGACGAGTTTTGACTCCTTCGATTAGAAATACGCGGTCAGGGTCCATAAGGCGCAGGGCTCGCAATGGGACGAGGTCGTCTTGTTCGACGAAAGCTACGCGTTCCGCGACACCCGCCAGCGCTGGCTTTACACCGCGATCACCCGCGCCGCCGAGCGTCTGACCATCGTGCGATAGAAGGCGGCCGCCGTCAGCTCTCGGCCGGCTGGGCATCCAGCCACGTCCAGGCCTCGGCTTCCTGGTCGGCCTCGAAATGGCGCATCTCCATCGACATGAACGGCTTGAAGACCGTCATCATGGTGGCGATCCAGGCCGGTCCGCCGACGACGGCATATTTGCGGATATGCCGCAGCGCGTGGGTTTTGCCGATCATGGTGGTTTCCTTGAAGGCCGCGCTCCAGTCGAAGCCCTCATAGGACGACATGCGTACCAGAAGGTCGATCTTGTCGTGGATTTCGTAGGCTCCTTCGAGCAATCCGTACATGTTTTCGATGTCCGGCGCGGTGACATGACCGGCGACGTCGAAGGCGTAGGCGTCGTCGCGCGTGGTGTCGATGCGTTTTATGGTGGGCGGGTTTTCGTTGACAAGCATGATGCTGATCCTCTTTGGCCGTTGTGCTGTCCATAAAATGAACGGCGTTTGGTCCTGTGCGTTCCGGCAAAAGCGATTATACATCGTCGCGTCGAAAAATTCCGCGAGTCAGCCATGCCGGTAAGTCTGTCCGTAAATCTCAACGCCATCGCGATGCTGCGCAACCGGCGCGATCTGCCGTGGCCGAGCGTGACGGGTCTCGGCCGCATCGCGCTGGCGGCGGGCGCCGGCGGGCTGACCGTGCATCCGCGCCCCGACCAGCGCCATATACGCTTCACGGACGTGCCGGAGATCCGGGCGCTGATCGACGACGAGTTTCCCGACCGCGAGTTCAATATCGAGGGGTATCCGACGCAGGATTTCCTCGATCTCGTCGAAAAGGCCGAACCCGAGCAGGTGACGCTGGTGCCCGACGACCCCGAGCAGGCCACCTCCGATCACGGCTGGGATTTCGTTGCCAATGGCGACATTCTGCGCGCCATCGTCGCACGGCTGAAGGGGAACGGGGCGCGGGTGTCGCTGTTTTGCGACCCCGATGCCTCGCAGGCCCAGATCGCGGCGGCCCAGGCGACCGGGGCGGACCGCGTCGAGTTCTATACCGGGCCTTACGGCGCCTGCTACGATGATTCCGAAAAGGCGGCCAAAGAGCTGGAAAAACTCAAAGAAACCGCCTTGCGCGCAAAGGATGCCGGGCTCGGCGTCAATGCCGGCCACGATTTGACGGTCGCCAATCTGCCGGGGCTCGCACGTGCGATCCCGCATCTCGCCGAAGTCTCCATCGGCCAGGGGCTGACGGCCGATGCGCTCGAATACGGCATGGCCGAGACCGTGAGGCGGTTTCTCCGCGCGTGCGCGGGCCAATAAACACTGCGCCGGGCCGGCCTTTCGGTCAGAATTTATTAGGATTTTAGCGATTACATCCTCGTTAGAGCACGAGGATTTGTTATTCGTACCGTCGTCGCCATCGTTTTGTTGATTGCGCTCGCAGGCTGTGGGTCCACGCCGCGCGGCATCAACAATGTGTGCACCGTCTTCGATCAGAAGGACGGCTGGTTCGGCAATTGGTACCGGGCGGCCAAAAAGACGGAGCGCGAATACGGCGTTCCGGCGTCGGTTCTGATGGCGACCATCCGCATCGAGTCCGGTTTCGATTCCGATGCGCGGCCGCCGCGCAAGAAACTGCTCGGGATCATTCCCTGGAAGCGCAAATCGACGGCCTACGGCTATTCGCAGGCGCTCGACGGCACCTGGCAGGGATATAAGCGCGAGACCGGCCGCTGGCGGGCCAGCCGAACCGATTTCGCCGACGCGATCCACTTCGTCGGCTGGTATCACTATAACAGCCATCGCAAGAACGGCATCGCGCTCAACGACGCCTACAGTCTCTATCTGGCTTATTATGCCGGTCAGGCCGGCTATGCGCGCGGCGTGTGGCGGGGCAATGCCGGCATGCAGAAAGCGGCGCGCAAGGCGGCCACCATGGCCACTTCCTATGACAGGCAGATGCGCCAGTGCGGGCGCTAGGCTTTCGCACCTGAAAGCCGGACGGGTTTTCAAGCCAAGGCATCCACGGACATCACAAACGCTCATCACGGTACCGTCTGGCGGGGCCGTGCCGAAACGCCGTGGCCGGTCGACCCGGCGCGGGCCGCGCGAATGACGGCCGCGCGGCCTTGCGCTTGTCAGGGCCGCGCCCGGCGTGCCATTCCGTGGTCGAACGGGGGATTTCGGCCGGATGGACATCGCGATTGCAGGGGCTGGCCCGGCCGGGCTCGCCGCGGCGCTTTTTCTCGACCGCGCCGGGCACCGGGTGACGGTTTTCGAGCGTTTCGAGACGGCGCAGCCGCTGGGTTCGGGGCTGATCCTGCAGCCGACGGGCCTGACGGTGCTGGCCGCGCTCGGCCTTCTCGACGCGATCGTGCCGCGCGGCAGCCGCATTAACCGCCTGCACGGCAGCGACGCGCGGTCGGGGCGCACGGTGCTGGATGTACGCTACGCGGCCTGGCGGGGCGGCCGCTTCGGCCTGTCCGTGCACCGCGCCGCCCTGTTCGACGTGCTGTTCGACGCGGTCAGGGCGACTGACATCGGCGTGGAAACGGGCACCGAGATCGAGGCGCTTGATC
>SWBZ01006326.1_pt2 | contig 13418 bp, 8 predicted proteins | sample 4693031 | NCBI WGS metagenome assembly SWBZ01 (sample SAMN10267274, study PRJNA491770) | bioreactor metagenome | isolation source: DHS bioreactor inoculated with | place: Japan: off Shimokita Peninsula
CAGCAGTTCACGGATGTTGGAGATCTTCTTGTCGTGGATCAGGATGAAGGGATCGTCCAGTTCCGCGCTCATGCTTTCCTGGTTGTTCACGAAGTAGGGGGACAGGTAGCCGCGGTCGAACTGCATGCCTTCCACCACGTCCAGTTCGTTGTCCAGGGAAGTGCCTTCCTCGACGGTGATGACGCCTTCCTTGCCGACCTTGTTCATGGCATCGGAAATGATCTTGCCGACCAGCTCATCGGAGTTGGCGGAGATGGTGCCCACCTGGGCAATGGCCTTGCTGTCGGAGCAGGGCTTGGAGAGCTTCTTCAGCTCGGCCACGGCGGCAATCACGGCCTTGTCGATACCGCGCTTCAGGTCCATGGGGTTCATGCCGGCGGTGACCGCCTTCATGCCTTCACGCACGATGGACTGGGCCAGCACGGTGGCGGTGGTGGTGCCGTCGCCGGCCACGTCGGAGGTCTGCGAGGAGACTTCCTTCACCATCTGGGCGCCCATGTTCTCGAACTTGTCGTCCAGCTCGATTTCCTTGGCCACGGACACGCCGTCCTTGGTCACGGTGGGGGCACCGAAGGCCTTGTCCAGCACCACGTTGCGGCCCTTGGGACCGAGGGTGACCTTGACGGCATTGGCCAGAATATTCACACCCTTCACCATGCGGGCGCGGGCGTCATCACCAAATTTGACTTCTTTTGCGGACATTGCTGAGTTCCTCTCAAAAATTCTGTTCGTTACGGATACGGTCAGGGACTAGCCCTCGAGGACCGCCATGATGTCTTCTTCGCGCATCACCAGCAGGTCCTGGCCATCCACCTTGACCTCGGTGCCGGAATACTTGCCGAACAGCACCTTGTCGCCGACCTTCACGTCGAGGGCGACCAGGTCACCCTTGTCGTTGCGCTTGCCATTGCCCACGGCCATGACTTCACCACGGATGGGTTTTTCAGCAGCGGAATCCGGGATCACGATGCCACCGGCGCTCATGCGCTCCTCTTCCATGCGCTTGATGATCACGCGATCATGCAACGGACGAATATTCATCGAGAAAATCTCCTTGAATTACTTGTAATTACGACTGGATCTGAGAATTTCGCCGGGCGCCTGTTAGCACTCGGCTGAAGTGAGTGCCAATGATAGCCTCGAAATGGGGGATGTCAAGGCGTGTAAGGCGGGGTCAGGTCTTGCAATCCAACATCGATGGGACATCGAATGTTGGATTGCAAGACCTGACCCCGCCTCTCTGCGTCTCAGTCGTCCTCGCGGCGGAACTCGCCCTCGAGGGTGCGGGGGCCCCGATCCTCGGGGGGCCGGGGCCCGCCGGGGCCACGCGGCGGCACGATGAAACGCCGCAGCCAGGTCCGTACCAGGTGCTGGCGCAGGGGCGGGATGAGCAGCAGGAACCCCAGGCTGTCGGTGACGAAGCCCGGCGTCAGCAACAGGGCGCCGGCCACCAGCAGCAGCGCCCCCTCCAGCATGGGCACCGCCGGCACCTCGCCCCGGGCCAGGGTCGATTGCACCCGCTGCATGGTGCTGATGCCCTGAAAGCGCAGCAGCAGCACGCCCAGCATGGCGGTGAAGACCACCAGGAAGACAGTCGGAATGGCCCCCACCAGCCCACCGACCTTGATGAGGAAATAGATCTCCACCAGGGGAACGCCGATGAACAGCAGGAACAATATGGCAAGCGGATTCATGACTACGACGATACTGGAGGGCCTGGGGGTCGGCAAGCGACCGCTCCCCCGTCATTCCCGCGAAGGCGGGAATCCAAGGACTTAGAACCACTGGATTCCCGCCTTCGCGGGAATGACGGGAGTGCCAGAAACTGGGGACAGACCCCATTTTCATTCACCTGCCGGAAATGAGAAACAAGGCATATGAAAACGGGGTCTGTCCCCAGTTTCTGTCCTCAATTTCCCCGCATATTTTCCTTTTTCCCGGGAAATGAATGAAAATGGGGGCTGTCCCCTATTTCTTGGCCGCCATGACCAATACCGCCCAGCTGTTGCTCAGTACCGTGCCCGACCGGGAGACCGGCGAATGCATCGCCGCCGCCCTAGTGGCGGAGCGCCTGGCCGCCTGCGTGAATATTCTCCCCGGTGTCACGTCTATCTATGAGTGGCAGGGCGAGGTGCAGCGCGATGCCGAGTGCCTGCTGCTGATCAAGACCCGCAAATCGTTGTATTCCAGGCTGGAATCCCGCCTGCTGGCCCTGCACCCCTACGAACTTCCGGAGCTGGTGGCAGTCCCACTGGAAGGCGGACTGGCGGGCTACCTCCAGTGGATTCAAGACAACACAGGTTCCAATACATGAAGGAAACCATGATTACTCCGTCATGCCGGCGCAGGCCGGCATCCATGTCCCGGATTCCTGTGGATTCCGGCATTCGCCGGAAAGACGGCAAAAGAATTGCGCGGGGGTTCCTGAAGAACTGGCTGTTGGTCGGGCTGCTCACCCTCATTTCTCCCGCGCTGTGGGCACAGTTCGGACTCGGCGAGGAACTGTTGCCCCCGGAAGAGGCCTTCGCCCTGGAGGTGAGCGCCGACCGCGACACCCTGACCGCCCGCTGGACGGTGGCCGACGGCTACTATATGTACCGCGAGCGTATCCGCTTCGAGTCCGACACCCCCGGCATCCGCCTCGGCACCCCGGACATGCCCGACGGCAAGGTCAAGGAGGACGAGTTCTTCGGCAGGGTGGAGACCTATCGCGGCGAACTCGTGGTAACCGTGCCCCTGGTGCGTGAGGCCGGCGCCCCCAACCGGCTGCAACTGATCGTCCACCACCAGGGCTGTGCCGACATCGGCGTCTGCTACCCGCCCCAGGTGGAGAACCGCGAACTGGACCTGCCGCAGCCGGTCAGCGCGTCACCCGCCAGCAGCACCCGTAACGGTGCCCTGCAGGCCCTGAGCAAGCTCGGCGACCGCCTGGGCCTGGGTGGCGGCGACGAGGACCTGCTGCCCCCGGAACAGGCCTTCCCCTTCCAGGCCAGCCTGACCGCCGACGGCACCCTGACGGCCCGCTGGGACATCCCCAAGGGCTACTACCTGTATCTCGACAAGATCGCCTTCGAACTGCCCGCCGATGCCGGCGCCCGCTTCGGCACGCCCATCCTGCCGGCCGGCGAGGTCAAGCAGGACGAGTTCTTCGGCCGCGTGGAGGTCTACCACGGCGGTGGCGAGCCCCTGGTGGCGATCGTGCCCCTGCAACCCACCGGCAGCGCACCCGTCGATACCGTCGCCACGGTGCGCTACCAGGGCTGTGCCGACCTCGGCGTCTGCTACCCGCCCCAGACCAGCAGCGTGCCGCTGCGCCTGGCGGCCAGCGACGGCAGCGTCCCGCCGCCACCCGCGGCGACCGCGACCACAGCGCCGGACACCGTCACCGATGTCCCGCTGAGCGAGCAGGATCGGATCGCCCGCAGCCTCGTCGAAGGGAACAAGCTGCTGGTCATCCTGACCTTCTTCGGCTTCGGCCTGCTGCTGGCCTTCACGCCCTGCGTGTTCCCCATGATCCCCATCCTGTCCTCCATCATCGTGGGACAGGGCGAGCACATCACCACCCGGCGCGCCTTCGTGCTGTCACTGGTCTACGTGCTGGCCATGGCGCTCACCTACACGGTGGCCGGGGTACTGGCCGGCATGTTCGGCGCCAATCTGCAGGCCGCCTTCCAGAACCCCTGGATCCTGGGCAGCTTCGCCACCGTGTTCGTACTGCTGTCCCTGTCCATGTTCGGTTTCTACGACCTGCAGATCCCCCAGTCCCTGCAGAGCAAGCTGGCGAGCCTGAGCAACAGCCAGCGCAGCGGCACCACCATTGGCGTGGCCATCATGGGCCTGCTGTCGGCCCTGATCGTCGGTCCCTGCGTGGCGGCGCCCCTGGCCGGGGCGCTGATCTACATCGGCCAGAGCGGCGACCCGGTGCTGGGCGGCCTGGCCCTGTTCGCCATGAGCATGGGCATGGGTGCGCCGCTGCTGGCCATCGGCACCGGGGCGGGCAAGCTGCTGCCGCGTGCCGGCGACTGGATGAACACCATCAAAGCGGTATTCGGCGTGTTGCTGCTGGCCGTGGCCCTGTGGATGCTGGAACGCATCCTGCCGGCCGCCATCGCCCTGGGTCTGTGGGGTCTGCTGCTGATCGTGACTTCGATCTACATGGGTGCCCTCGACAGCCTGCCTCCCGACGCCACCGGCTGGCGCCGTTTCTGGAAGGGCATCGGCCTGGCACTGCTGGTGTATGGCGCCCTGCTGCTGGTGGGCGCGGCCGCCGGCAGCAGCGACGCCACCCAGCCACTGCGCGGGGTGGTGAGCAGCAGCACCGGCGTGGCGGCAGGCGGCGGCGAGGCCAAGGCCTCCTTCATTACCATCAAGAGCCTGGCGGATGTACAGACCGCCGTGGCCAACGCCAGCCGCCAGGGGCGGCCGGTGATGCTGGATTTCTACGCCGACTGGTGTGTGGACTGCAAGAAGCTGGAGCGTTACACCTTCAGCGATGCCCAGGTGCAGGCGAACCTGGAAAACACCCTGCTGCTGAAGGCCGACGTCACCGCCAACGATCCCACCGACCGTGAGCTGATGCGCCACTTCGGCATCATCGGCCCGCCGGCCATCCTGTTCTTCGATCCGAGCGGGGAGGAGCGCCGGGAATACCGGCTGGTGGGGTTCGTGGATGCCGGGGAATTCAGCGCCCACCTGGGGCGGATGCCGTTTCATCAATGAATAGGGGAAGGGGGACAGACTTAAGTCTGTCCCCCTTCGCGGCCCAGAGACCCGTCATTCCGGCATACGCCGGAATGACGAATAATAGCTGTCACTGGGCGAACCAGAGCTACTACTTCAGGTTGAACTTCTTCAGCAGGTCGTACATGGTCGGACGGCTGACGCCGAGCAGCTCGGCGGCCTGGGACACCTTGCCGCCCACGTGACCGAGGGCGCGCACCACGGCCTGGCGTTCGGCCTGGTCGCGGATCTCGCGCAGGTTGAAGGAGGCGCGTTCGTCGTGGCCGGTGCCGCCCAGCTCCAGGTCGCCGGCGGTGATCTGCTTGTTCTCCGCCATGATCACGGCGCGCTTCACGCGATTTTCCAGCTCGCGCACATTGCCCGGCCAGGGGTAGGCCTCCAGCGCGGCCAGGGCGTCCTTGCTGAAGCGGTGCATCTGCTTGCCATGCTGCTTGCTGGACTGCTCCAGGAACACCCGCGCCAGCAACAGCACATCGCCCTCGCGTTCGCGCAGGGCGGGGATGCGCACCGTGATCTCGCTGATGCGGTAATAGAGATCCTCGCGGAACTCCTTCTCCCGGCTCATGGCCAGCAGGTCCTTGTGGGTGGCGCAGATGACGCGCACGTCCACGGGGATCTCCTGGCGCCCGCCTACCCGCTCGATGACCCGCTCCTGCAGGAAACGCAGCAGCTTGGCCTGCAGGGCCAGGGGCATGTCGCCGATCTCGTCGAGGAACAGGGTACCGCCGGCGGCGGTCTCGATCTTGCCGGGCGTGGTCTTGGCGGCGCCGGTGAAGGCGCCCTTCTCGTAGCCGAACAGCTCGGATTCCAGCAGGTTTTCCGGAATGGCCGCGCAGTTGATGGCCACGAAACGCTCGTCGGCATGATTGCTCAGGGCGTGCAGGGAACGGGCCAGCAGCTCCTTGCCGGTGCCGGACTCGCCCAGCAGCAGCACCGTGGCGTCGGCCGGCGCCACCTTCTCGATGGTGCGGCAGACCTTGAGCATCTCCGGGCTGGCGGAGATGACCCCCTCCAGGGGCGACTGGGGGTGCTGCAGGCTGAGGCGGTGGTTCTCGGACTCGATCTCGTGCAGCCGGAAGGCGCGGTTGACGATGAAACCCAGCAGGTCGGCGTCGATGGGCTTGTAGAAGAAATCATAGGCGCCCAGGGCCACGGCGCGCAGGGCATTGTTGCGGTCGTTGTTGCCGGTGACCACGATCACCTTGGTATGGGGCGCCTTTTCCAGGACCTGCTCCAGGGTGGCGAAACCCTCCGAGGTGCCATCGGCATCAGGCGGCAGGCCCAGGTCCAGGGTCATCACGGGCGGATGGTGCCGCTCCAGTTCCTCGAGGGCCGCCTCGCGGTCGCCGGCGATAATGACTTCGAAGCCTTCAAAACACCACTTTAGCTGCGTCTGGAGACCGGGATCGTCCTCAACAACTAGCAGTTTCTTTGTATTTATTGTCATTCGGGTCCCTACTACCTTGCTCCCCAGCCACCAACTTTACGGGATTTTTCAATTCTTCGCTAATGGGCACGCTCATGCGGAAGGTGGTGCCCTCCCCGGGCCGGCTGAACACCTCCACCTCGCCGCCCAGGCCGCGGATGAACTCGCGTGTCTCGTAGGCGCCGATGCCCATGCCCGAGGCCCCCTTGGTGCTGACGAAGGGCCGGAACAGCTGTTCCTGGATGAAGGCCTGGTCCATGCCGGCGCCGGTGTCCTGGACCTCCACCACGGCCCGGTCATTCTGCTTGAACAGGCGCACCATGAGGCGGCCGTCGTCGGGGGTGGCGTCCTGGGCGTTGCGGATCACGTGGCCCACCACGGCGGCGAAACGGTCCAGGTTGCAGCGCACCCAGACGCCGGTCGCCTGGCAGTCCAGCTTCGGCGTCGGCAGCCCGGAAGACATGGTCTGGCAGACATCGAGCAGCATCTCGCACACGTCCACGTCCCTGGTCTCGCCGGCCTTGGAGCCACCGCTGCGGATGTGCGCCAGCAGGCTGCTCATCTTGTTCACGGAATTCTCCACGGTGGTGACCGCGTCCTCCATGAACTGGGGATTGTGCTTGTGTTTGGCGGCATTGGTCACCACCAGGGAAAGCTGGGCAATGAGGTTCTTGAGGTCGTGCATCACGTAGGCCGACAGCTGGCTGCAGGCCTCGAACTGCTTCGCGTCGGCCAGGGCCTTGGACACATCCAGCTGCGCCAGGTGGGCGGCCGCCTGCTGACCGACGGTGCGCAACAGGTCGTAGTCCTCCCAGTTGAACTCGCGCGCCACGGGGGAGCGGCTCAGCAACACGAACCCGGTCAGGCGTTCGTGCAACAGCAACGGCACGATCACCCAGGCCTCGGGGATACGATCGATGACCGCTGGCACCTGCAGGTCGCCATAATGCTTGCGGTCCTGCTCGAACTCCTCCAGGTTGACGACCCACTGCTCCTGCTCCAGGAAGCGGGTGAAATCACTGTCCGCCGGCAGGTTGCCGTCCTCCACCGGGCTCATGCACCAACCCGCCATGCACTCGTAGCGATCCGGGTCGCGACGCAGCCAGAGCAGACCGCCGGGACTGTCGAGAATATTGGCCATGGCCTGGATGACACGCTCGCGCAGGCCGTCATCGGCCGCCCCGGTGGACAGGGTGTGGATGAAGCGCAGCCATTCGTCGCGGTATTCGTACTTGAAGTGGAAGAAATGCTTGCTGATGATCACCCGCAGCCGGGCGCGCAACTGGCCGGAGAACAACAGCACCGCCAGCAGCAGCAGGGCCGCGAACAGGAAGATCACCTGCGCGACTGCTCCCCAGCTGCCGCCATAGCTGCGCACGAAATAACCGCCCACGCCCATGGCCAGCAGGTAGGTGCCGGTACCCAGCAGGGCCACGGTGTGGAACACCGCCCGCCGCGACACATGCACCTCCAGGGACCAGTGCGGGTCGCGCATCATGGCGACGGCGATCACCGGGACCACCAGGGCATTGACGATGCCGCGCGCCTGGAAGGCCGCGCCATCGACGCGCTGGAACAGCAGGGCATCGGAATAGAGGTAGAAGTCGTACACGAACAGGCCACCCAACCCCATGCACAGGTACTTCACGGCGCGGCGGGATTCGGGGCGCACATTGCGGATCAGCTGCTCCACCAGGATCAGCCCAAACACGGCCACGCCCATGTGACCGGCCAGCAGCCAGTCGATGCCCCCGACATTGGAGATGAGCGCGCGCCCGGAGATATAGCGTTCCAGCCCCATGACGGCCAGCAGCAACAGGAAGGCGCCGGTCATCAGCAACAGGGAGCGAAACCGGCGCAGGGCCAGCGCATCCTCGCCATGGCCGGTGCTCACGGCACGGGCCAGGAAGGCCAACCAGGCGAAGTTACGCAGCAGTTCGAGGGAATGGGTGAGGAACAGGGAGTGCTGCAAGTGCAGTTGCAGGGCGACGGCCAGCAGCCAGACGAAACTGGCGGCGGCCGCCAGCAGCAGCAACTGCTTCTGCGGCTTGCCACGCTGACCCGTGAGCAGCACCAGGCCCAGCACGAGGAAGGCCAGCGCGCCTGCGGAATAACTGTAGACCCCTACCAACGGCATACCCCCTGCCCCCTGAAACCCTGCCCACGCAAAACACCATTGCGTATCAGGGCGTTATATTTCGAATACAGGCATGGATGGAATTGCGGACGACCACTATAGCGCCGCCACCCATGGCTGCCAAGGGGCGCCAAGGCTACCCCCGGGCCACAGAAACTAGCGGCCGGCATTGTAACTTATTGAATCTGCAGGGGCAGTCTCGGGCCGCGAACCGGGTGCCACATCGGTTCGCGGCCCGGGGCCGCTCCTACGATCGATTCATTTGCGAGGCATAGCTGAAATCAAAGTCCGGCCAGGGCCTCCCGCGCCTGTTCCTCTTCGGCGAAATCGCCCAGCTCCAAGGCCCGGTTCAGGTGAGTGCGCGCCTTGGCCTTGTCTCCGGCGCCTGCGTAGGCCATGCCCAGGTGGTAATGGAACACCGCTACCTGGGGCGCGGCCTCGACCACCGGCTCCAGCACCTCCACGGCGCGGGTGTGGTCGCCGTTGCGGTAGTAGACCCAGCCCACTGTATCCTGAACGAGTGGACTCCGTACCTGGGCAAGTTTGTCCGCAAGCCCTTTGGCCCGCGCCAGACTTTCCGGGTCCTGGCGATGATCCGCCAGCAAGGCCGCCATGTTGTTCACTGCAGCAAGATTGTCAGGCTGTTGGCCCAGCACCTTCTCATAGGCATCGATGGCAAGGTCGATCCTTCCTTCCCGCTCGTGAATCGATGCCAGGCCCATATGCAGGCTGATGTCATCCTTGAGCACACCAAGCCCTTGCTCGAAGGCCGCAATGGCGCCTTTGCTATTCCCCTGTTGCGCGCGCGCGGTGGCGAGCTGTGTGTAGACCGTGGCACTGAGCGGATTAATCCGCAACTGCTGCATGAACGAGGCCTCAGCCGCCGCATAATCCTTGCGCGCCATGTGCACCAGGCCAAGCAGATTGTTTGCCACATTATGCTCGGGTTGCTCACGAAGTATCGCCTGCAGGCGAGCCAAGGCGAGCTCCGCCTGACCGGCCGCCAGCTGAGTGGAAATAATTTCCGAGAGCATCAGAACTTTGCCCGCATCCTGTGCCAGCCCATAGCCGCGCTCATATTCGAGCAAGGCGCCGGACACATCTCCTTTGGCGCGAAGCAATCGCCCCTTACGGAAATAGCTTTCCGGATTCTCGGGCGCAGCCGCACGCAGGGCTTCAACCGCCGTCTCGAGGGCCGCCAGGTCATTACCCTTGGCGAGAATATCCGTCTTCAACAGCAGCGCTGGGACATACCCGGGATCCTTGGCCAGAACGGCATCAACCTCGGCCAAAGCCGCGGAAATATCATCCTCAGCCATATAAACCCTGGCCAGGCGTAGCCAGGTATCTTTATCCTCCGGTGCCACTTCCTTGAGCCTGGCCAGATCAGCCTTCACGGCAGCCAAGTCACCACGGGCCGCCAGGACCTCTGAACGCGCCGCCAAGGCAGCGGCATTATCGGGATCCAACACCAGCGCACGATCGATCTGCTCCAGTGCATTGGGAAGGTCCTTCTGGGAAGTCAGAAAGCGAGCATATTTGACTCGGGCATCTATATTCTGAGGCGCGACTTCCATGGCACGACGCAAATTACTACCCGCCAGCTCCGGCTCACCCCGACGCATATGTGCTTCGGCGAGATGGTGCAGAACCGCAACGGATTCAGGCTGATCACGCAATACCGAGCGGAATGAATTTACCGCGGTTTCATAGTCACGGTCCTGCATGGCCATACGGCCCTGGAGCATGAGCGCGTCATTATCATTTGGGTTACGTGCCAGGACGGCATCAAGCTGGCGCTTGGCGTCATCAACCTCACCAGCCATGGCAGCATGAGCAGCCAGCCGGTTGCGAGCCTGCAACGCAGGGGGAGATTCCCCAAAGCGACTCACCACATTCTCATATATACGTTTCGCCTCATCATTACGCTGTTCCTGCTCATGTATCTGGGCCAGACCAAAATAGAGCTCAGACATGTCGGGTTGTTGGGCGATGGCCTGCTGCAGATACTCCACAGCCACATCAGAGCCTTTCCGCGCACGCAGGAATTCAGCCAAGGTCAAGTAACGATTTGCATCCCCTGCATCGGCCGAAATCGATTCCCTAAGGACTGCTTCGGCCTTATCAACTTGATCAGTACTGGCCAGATACTGCGCCAACTGGAAACGATATCCCCACTGGTCAGGACGGGCAGATACCAGTTCACGCAAGACTCTTTCCGCATCTTCCTTCCTGTCCTGTCGCGCATAAAGTTGCGCAAGATGCTGCATCAACCCGATCGGGTCTGCAGTCACTTTCACCCCTTCCACCAATACATGTTCTGCATCGGATGCGCGCCCCGCCCTCTCGTAGAGGGAGGCCAGAAGACCCACGGCAGTAGTATGGTCTGGTGCTTCTCGCACGACCTCTTCCGCCAGGGCCAAGGCTTCCTCGACTTTACCTTCGCGCGAAAGCATAGATGCCTTCAGGGCGCGCGCGCCAGGATGACTGGGATCACGTTCGAGAATCTCATCGATCTCATTCTGGGCTTGACCCAGTGCATTTGCTTCCTCGGTGCGCTCATTTCGCCCACGATGAACGTTGGCCTGCAGCATATAAAACTGGGCCAGTCGCTCCCGGGCGGGCAGGTTATCAGGGTCCAGCTCCACGGCCTTGGAATAGGCACTATAGGCGCGTCGCCATTCCTGGCGCTTTTCCTCCACCTTACCCAGCAGGTAATGGGCCTCCGCCGTCTTGGGATCGATCTGGAGCACGTTGCGGATCTCGACCCGCGCCTTGTCCCAGTCTTCCTCGGCGATATAGGCCTTGCCGCGTTCCAGGTACTTGGCCTTACGCTCCTCGGCGCCCCCGCAGCCGATCAGCAGTCCTGCGGTCAGCAGTGCCACCAGCAGTTTCTTGTGAGTTCCAATCGCCATTGTTGTCTCCTCCAACCTCATTATGTACTGATGTTATATCGTAATGTCATGGCCACGTCATTCCCGCGAATGCGGGAATCCATGTGTCGGATGTTACTGGATTCCCACCTGCGCGGGAATGACGAACGAAGTGCGGAAATGCCGGAGTAACCTGTCAGTTCTCAGCTCATCCCCCGCATCTGCCCGGGTGCTGCTTCCACATGTTCCAGAAACCACCTATAGGCATCCCGTATACCCTCTTCCAGGCCAATCCGCGGTTTCCAGCCCAGGGACGTAATACGCCCGGTATCCACCAGCTTGCGCGGTGTCCCATCAGGCTTGCTGCAGTCGTAGACGATCTCACCCTCATATCCTGCCGCCTGTTTCACCAGCGCCGACAGATCGGCAATGCTGATGTCGGAGCCATAGCCAATATTGACAATGTCGCTCCCCTCATAGTTCTCCATCAGAAACAGGCAAGCGGCGGCGCAGTCGTCCACGTGCAGGAACTCGCGCAGGGGTTTGCCACTGCCCCACACCGTCACCGTGGGTGCGCCACTAACCTTCGCCTCGTGGAACTTGCGAATCAGGGCCGGCATGACGTGGGATTTTTCCAGGTCGAAATTATCCCCCGGGCCGTAAAGATTGGTGGGCATGGCGGAGATGAACCTGGCGCCATACTGGCGCTGGTAGGCCTGGCACAGCTTGATACCGGCGATTTTGGCCACCGCGTACCATTCATTGGTGGACTCCAGCGGCCCGGTGAGCAGATATTCCTCCTTCAACGGCTGCGGCGCCATGCGGGGGTAGATGCAGGTGCTGCCCAGGAACAGCAGCTTCTGCACTCCGTTTCGGTACGCCGCATCGATGACGTTGGCTTCCATCATCAGGTTGTCATAGAGGAATTCCGCCGGATAGGTGTCGTTGGCCAGGATGCCACCCACTTTGGCCGCCGCCAGAAACACGTAGTCGGGCTTGTGCTCAACGAAGAAGTCGCGCACGGCCGCCTGCTCGCGCAGGTCCAGCTCGCGGCTGGTGGCGGTGAGCAGATTCGCATAGCCTTCCGCCTGTAGGCGTCGCAGGATGGCGCCGCCTACCAGGCCGCGGTGTCCGGCCACGTAGATTTTCGCGTCCTTATTCATTGTAGTTGTAGACCTGGAAACCTTCCCGCTTGCACATCTCGTCACGCTCGGCGATGCGCAGGTCATCGCGCACCATCTCGGCCACCATGTCCTCCAGGGAGGTCTTGGCTACCCAGCCCAGTTTTTCCTTGGCCTTGGTGGGATCGCCCAGTAGGGTCTCCACCTCGGTGGGACGGAAATAGCGGGTATCCACCTCCACCAGCAGGGCGCCGCTGTCGGCGTTGTAGCCCTTCTCGTCCACACCCTCGCCTTCCCAGCGCACCGAGACACCCACTTCCTTGAAGGCGGCGTTGACGAAGTCGCGCACGGAATACTGCTTGCCGGTGGCGATGACGAAATCCTCGGGTTCATCCTGCTGCAGGATCAGCCACTGGGCCTCCACGTAGTCACGGGCATGCCCCCAGTCCCGCTTGGCGTCCAGGTTACCGAGGTAGATCTTGTCCTGCAGACCCAACTTGATACGCGCCACGGCGCGAGTGATCTTGCGGGTGACGAAGGTCTCGCCGCGGATCGGAGATTCATGGTTGAACAGGATGCCATTACAGGCATAGATGCCGTAGGCCTCGCGGTAGTTCACCGTGATCCAGTAGGAATAGAGCTTGGCCGCCGCGTAGGGGCTGCGGGGGTAGAAGGGTGTGGTCTCTTTCTGGGGAATCTCCTGCACCTTGCCGAACAGCTCGCTGGTGGAGGCCTGGTAGAAGCGGGTTTTCTTCTCCAGGCCCAGGATACGGATCGCTTCCAGCAGGCGCAGGGTGCCGATGGCATCGGAATTGGCGGTGTATTCGGGGGTCTCGAAGGACACGGCCACATGGCTCTGCGCCGCCAGGTTGTAGATCTCGTCCGGCTGCACTTCTTGGATGATGCGGATCAGGTTGGTGGCGTCGGTCAGGTCGCCGTAGTGGAGAATGAATTTACGACTTTTCTCGTGCGGGTCCTTGTACAGGTGGTCGATGCGGTCGGTGTTGAACGAGGACGCACGACGCTTGATACCATGGACCTCGTAGCCCTTCTTGAGCAGCAACTCCGCGAGATACGCGCCGTCCTGGCCGGTGACGCCGGTGATGAGGGCCACTTTTTTT
>SWBZ01006305.1_pt1 | contig 13349 bp, 9 predicted proteins | sample 4693031 | NCBI WGS metagenome assembly SWBZ01 (sample SAMN10267274, study PRJNA491770) | bioreactor metagenome | isolation source: DHS bioreactor inoculated with | place: Japan: off Shimokita Peninsula
CCCCCCGCGCACCCCTCCCCCGATCAGCTGATTGGCCGCATCGTAGGCCCAGGCCTCGGTAACGGGTGCGCGCGGCAGTTCCAGATCGGCGAGACGCCGGATCGAGGAAGCCGCGGGATTCTCCCGGTCGAAATGCACTTCCCAGACACCCGGTGCGCGCGAGGTCAGGGCCATGGCATAGAAGCGGTCATTGGGGGGAAAGTAGACCAGTGACACCCCCTTGCCGGTGCGCAGGTCAGATTCGTCGATGGCCACATGGGCGGTGTAACGGCCATCCACCGGATCGACCGAACCGATCCCCTCGCTATGGCTGACCAGCAGGATGCGGCCACTGACCGGGTCGGTCTCGGCACCGGTTTGAAAACCAACGGCGGGGGTGTCCGTAAAACGCCAGCGCCCCGTATCCGGTTGGTAGGCGGCAAAGGTGCCGCGCGCGATCACATAGGGTGAGGCATCGTCGTCCGAGACGGGAGACAGTTGGTTACAGCCACGACCACGCCCCTGCATCATGGCCAGCATCCATAACTCGCTCGGGCGACCCGCCATGGCCAACAGATCATAGCTGTGCCGGCTGATGGGATGTCCAGACGAGACCCACAGGGCCCGCTCCCGGTCCACATTTTCGAGGGTGCGGTCCTTGCAGGGTGTCGGCGGGTAGGCCGGTGTCCAACGCAGGGTGGAGAAATCGAATTCCTCCACATCATCGCGGTAGGTGGCGGCATGGCCGCCACCGAACAGCAGTATCCGGTGGCGCTCGTCATCGTAGACCATCCCGCTATACGCCGTATTCGTGGCGCAAATGGGCCAGGGTTCGCATTGGTAGGCACCCAGGTCGAAGGCAACATGATCGGGGATCGCGGCGAGCACCGGATTCCGCTCGGGGACATGGGTGGGCGCAGCGTCACCGGCCGCGAGCGCTCCGGTAGCGCTCAGCAGGAAACCCATCACCCAATACCACGGCCGTCCCATATCGCTCCCATTCGCTCGGTCCACGCGGCGGTCCATGCCACACAGCCCGAGTATAGTGGCTCCTGGCCGGGTACACAGACAGGACTCAGCGTCTCCGCCCCGAGGCGTGCAGGATACCGGTGGCGATCTCCTCCACCGACATACTGGTGGAGTCGAGCCAGGGGATCCCCTCGCGCTGGAACAGCGCCTGCAACTGACGCAACTCATAGCGGCACTGGGCCAGGGAGGCATAGCGGCTGTCGGGCAGGCGCTGGCTGCGGATGCGGTGCAGGCGATCGGCATCGATCAGCAGGCCGAACAGGCGCGACCGATGCGAGACCAGGGTCGGCGGCAGGCGCAGGTGCTCCAGGTCTTCCTCGGTAATGGGGTAGTTGGCGGCACGGATACCGAACTGCAGGGCCAGGTACAGGCAGGTGGGGGTCTTGCCGGAGCGGGATACCCCCACGATGATCAGGTCGGCGCTGTCATACTGCTGGGCGCCGCTGCCATCGTCGGTACGCAGGGCATAGTTGACCGTATCCATGCGTGCATCGTACTGGCCCGGGTCGCGTACCCCGTGGGTATGCCCCATGCGCTGGCCGGGACTGATTTCCAGTTCGTTCTCCAGTACACCGAGAAACGTCCGGAAAAAATCCACCATCAGGGCATCGCAGGCGGCCAGCCGGGCCTGGTGTTCGCGATTCACGAGGGTCACGAACAGCAGCGGCCGCTGGCCGCTGGCCTGGGCCGCGGCCTCGATACGGGCGATACAGGCCTCCAGCTTTTCATCGTTGTCAACGAAGGGGACAATGGTTTCCGTGTAGGCCAGTGACTCGAACTGGGACAGCAGGCTGTGGCCCAGGGTCTCGACCGTGATGCCGGTGCGATCGGAGATGTAGAATACGGGACGTGACGGCATGGCGGTTCCGATACCAGTAGGCGCCCGGCAACAATACCATACGTAATCGGTATACTGTCCCCAAATACCAGTCCCCAAATACCAGGAGTGCCACTATGTCCGCCAACGTCATCGCCTTCGAGGAACTGCGCATTGGCCAGATCGAGCAGGTTGGCGGCAAGAACGCCTCCCTGGGCGAGATGATCCGTGAATTGGATTCACTCGGTGTACGGGTGCCCGGTGGTTTTGCCACCACTGCCGATGCCTTCCGCGCCTTCCTGCAACATAACGATCTCAGTGACCGCATTCGCGAACGACTCGCCGATCTCGATATCGAGGACGTGAGTGCACTGGTACGTGCGGGGACCGAGATCCGTGACTGGATCATGAGCGGCGAGTTGCCGGCGGACCTGGAACAGGACATCCGCGCCGCCTACGAAAAACTGGCCGGGGACGATCCCGAGTGCGCCGTGGCGGTGCGTTCATCCGCCACCGCCGAGGACCTGCCCGACGCTTCCTTTGCCGGCCAGCAGGAAACCTTCCTCAACGTGCGCGGCATCGAGCGGCTACTGGAGAAGGTGAAGGCGGTATTTGCCTCCCTCTACAACGACCGCGCCATCACCTACCGTGTCCACCACGGCTTCGACCACGGTCAGGTGGCCCTGTCCGCCGGCGTGCAACGCATGGTGCGCAGCGATTGCGGCGCCAGCGGCGTCATCTTCACCCTGGATACGGAAACCGGCTTCCGCGAGGTGGTGTTCATCACCGCGGCCTACGGCCTGGGTGAGACCGTGGTGCAGGGCGCGGTGAACCCCGATGAATATTATGTGCACAAGCCCATGCTGGAGCGGAACAAGCTGGCGGTCCTGCAGCGCAACCTGGGCAGCAAGGCCATCCAGATGATCTACCGCGACGGCGCCGATGGGGGCGATCCGGTGGACACCATCGACACCACCCCGGAACAGCGCCAGCACTTCGCCCTGGAGGATGAACAGGTGCTGGAGCTGGCGCGCCAGGCGGTCACCATCGAACAGCACTATGGCCGGCCCATGGACATCGAATGGGCCCTCGATGGCATCGATGGCGAGCTGTATATCGTGCAGGCACGTCCGGAGACGGTGGAAAGCCGCAGCTCGGCCCAGCACCTGCAGCGCTATCACCTGCAACAATCGGGCAAGGTACTGATCACCGGGCGCAGCATCGGCAGCCGCATCGGCGCCGGACCCGCGCGGGTGATCCAGGACATCGCCCAGATGGACCGGGTGCAGGCCGGTGACGTGCTTGTCACCGACATGACGGATCCCGACTGGGAACCCATCATGAAGCGCGCCGCCGCCATCGTCACCAACCGCGGCGGCCGCACCTGTCATGCCGCCATCATCGCCCGCGAGCTGGGGATTCCGGCGGTGGTGGGCACCAATGATGGCACCGAGTGCATCCCCGATGGCGAGCCGGTCACGGTATCCTGTGCCGAGGGAGACATCGGCAGGATCTACCAGGGCCAGCTGGATTTCGAGATAAAGGACATCGCCCTGGACAATCTGCCGGAACTGCCCTTCAAGATCATGATGAACGTGGGCAACCCGGAGCGGGCCTTCGACTTCCAGTTCCTCCCCAACGCCGGCATCGGCCTGGCGCGGCTGGAGTTCATCATCAACCGCATGATCGGCGTGCATCCCAAGGCGCTGTTGGAATTCGATGAACTGCCTGCTGACCTGCAGGAGGACATCCGTCCGCTCATGGCCGGTTATGCGGACCCGGTCAGCTTCTATATCGACAAGCTGGCCGAGGGCATTTCCACCCTGGCCGCGGCCTTCTGGCCCAAGCCGGTGATCGTGCGGCTGTCCGATTTCAAGTCCAACGAATACGCCAACCTCCTCGGCGGCGACCGTTACGAGCCTCATGAGGAAAACCCCATGCTGGGTTTCCGCGGCGCATCGCGCTACATCTCCGGGGATTTCCGCGCCTGCTTCGCCCTGGAGTGTCGTGCCCTGCGCAAGGTGCGCGAGGCCATGGGCCTGGAGAACGTGGAGATCATGGTGCCCTTCGTACGCACCCTGGAAGAGGCCGAAGCGGTCATCGCCGCCCTGCGTGACGAGGGCCTGGAGCGCGGCAAGGACGGCCTGCGCATCATCATGATGTGCGAGATCCCCTCCAACGCCCTGCTGGCGGACCAGTTCCTGGAACTGTTCGACGGCTTCTCCATCGGTTCCAACGACCTCACCCAGCTGACCCTGGGGCTGGACCGCGACTCGGCACTGGTGGCCGAGCGCTTCGACGAGCGCAACCCGGCGGTGAAGGCCCTGCTCTCCATGGCCATCCAGGCCTGCCGCAAGGCCGGCAAGTACGTGGGCATCTGTGGCCAGGGGCCGTCCGATCATCCCGACCTGGCGCGCTGGCTCATGGAACAGGGCATCGACAGCGTGTCGCTGAACCCCGATTCGGTGGTGGAGACCATTCTGTATCTGGGTGGGCAGGAGGCGGAATGATTTTTCGAAACCATCTCACCGCAAAGGCGCAAAGTATGCTGTACCGTCATTGCGAGCGCCGCGAAGCAATCTCTTTCTATGGCAGTGCAACGAAAAAGAGATTGCTTCGCGGCGCTCGCAATGACGGATTCATCGGAGTTTGATTATTTCTTTGCGTCCTTTGCGCCTTTTCGCCTCTGCGGTGAATATTGATTGATGAATACAACCGACGTAACCCGCCTGCGCGACATCGATCCCGCCCGATTGCAGGACGTGCTGCGCCCCTATGGCCTGGAACTGGTCGAGGTACCGGACGGGGATGCCATCCCCGGCAGCTTCTGGGGCGAGAGCGAAGCGGGCCTGATCGGCGACCGGCTCTACGTGCGTCCCGACACCCCGCTCCATTCAGCCCTGCACGAGGCCTGCCACTACATCTGCATGGACCCCGAACGGCGTGCCGGGCTGCACACCGATGCAGGCGGTGGCTACGACGAGGAGAACGGCGTCTGCTACCTGCAGATCCTGCTGGCGGAGCCGCTGCCCGGTATCGGCCGCGATGGCCTGATGCGCGACATGGACGCCTGGGGCTACAGCTTCCGCCTCGGCTCCACCCGCGCCTGGTTCGAGTCCGACGCCGGGGACGCGCGCGCCTGGCTGGAGCGCTTTGGACTGCTGCATGACGGGCGGCCGACGGGACAGGTACGGGATAGCGTCTAGCCTGGACCATTCATGAACGGCCGTAGCGAGGGCGGATCGGCGGTGACGTGCAGACCCCGGGCACTTGCGGTACGATCTCTTTCAATACACAACAACAGGTCTGTCCGTCCCATGCGTCCCTCCCTCACGATCCTGCTCTGCCTGCTGGTCCTGTTGGCCGCCTGCGGTGAACCCGCCGCACCAACGGACCCGGCGGCCGCGCCGCCCTATGTACTGACCGCGACCCTGGTCGCGGCGCCGGGCGCCGATCTCGACCTGTCCGGCACGGTGCGGGCGCGCGTGGAGGCACCGCTGGCCTTCCAGGTACGGGGACGCATCACCGCGCGGCACGTCGATGCCGGGCAGGTGGTGGAAGCCGGGCAGCTGCTGTTCGAGCTCGATGCCCGCGAGCTGGAACAGGGCGAGCGCACCGCCGAGGCGGATTTTACCGCCGCCGAACTCGCCCTGGAGACGGCCCAGGCCGAGCTCGCCCGGGACCGGCAACTGCGCAGACAGGCGCTCGTCAGCGCCCAGGCGCTGGAGCGCAGCGAGCTGATGCTCCGGGAGGCACGCAGCCGCCGTGACGCGGCGGCTGCGCGCTTGCAGCAGACCCGCATCAACCTCGGCCATGCGCGCCTGGACAGCCCGGCGGCCGGGGTGCTCATGGACGTCAGTGCCGAACCCGGGCAGGTGGTGGACATCGGCGAGCCGGTGGCCCTGCTGGCGCAGGCCGGTGCGCGCGAGATCGAGGTCTACTTTCCCGAAGGCGTGACACCGCCGCCCCGGGGGGAACTGCTGCGCCCCGACGGGACCCCCCTGCCGCTCGCGCTGCGCGAGACCGCCGGCGCCGTCGAGGCCCTGTCCCGCACCCGGCGCGCGCGCTACACCCTGACCGGCAACGGCGGGGACCTGGTGCTGGGAACGGTGGTCCGCACGCGCTTCGCCACCGGGGCCGTGCCGGTGGATGCCTTCGTCGTGCCCATCGGCGCCCTCGATGAACGCGGCCAGGGCGCGCGCGTGTGGCGCGTCGATCAGGGCAGGGTGGCGCCGGTGGCGGTCCGGGTGCTGGCCCTGGACGATCATACGGCGCGCATCACGGGGCCGCTGGCCCTGGGCGAAACGGTGGTGGCCCTGGGCACGCACCTGCTGCGCGAGGGCATGGCGGTGCGGGAACTGGCGCGATGAGTTTTCCCAACCTGTCCGCGCTCGCCGTGCGCGAGCGGGCGGTCACGCTGTTCTTCCTGATCCTGGCGGTGCTGTTCGGACTCTATGCCTTCCTGACCCTGGGGCGCGCCGAGGACCCGGCCTTCACCGTGCGTGTCATGCTGGTCCAGGTGGCCTGGCCCGGGGCCACCCCGGAGCAGCTGCGCGACCAGGTGGTCGACCGGCTGGAAAAGCGCATCCAGGAGGTCGAGTACCTGTACCGGATCGAGACCACCATCCGCCCGGGGCAGGCCATCCTGCAGGTGGAGTTCGAGGATTTCGCCCCCCAGGCGCGGGTGCCCGACCTGTTCTACCAGGTGCGCAAGCGCATGCAGGACGAGTGGCACAACCTGCCACCGGGCGTGATCGGTCCGATCGTCAACGACGATTTCTCGGACGTGTTCTTCAGCCTCCTGGCCCTGAGTGCGCCCGGGATGCCGTTGCCGGAACTCACCCGTGAGGCGGAGCGCATCCGCGACCGCCTGCAGCGCATCGAGGGCATCCAGAAGGCGATGTTGCTGCTGGAGCGCAGCGAGCGGGTATTCCTCGAATTCGACAATGCCCGGCTGATGAACCTGGGCCTGGCGCCACAGGAAATCTTCGCCGCCATCGATGCCAGCAACCGGCTGCTGCCCGCGGGACGCATCGAGACCGACGGCCCGCGCCTGTACCTGCGCCTGGAGGCCGACCTGTCCGATCCCGCCACCCTCGCCGCCACCCCGATCCGGATCGGCGACCGCATCCTCAAGCTGGCCGACATCGCCACCATCCGCCATGGCCACGAAGACCCGCCCAGCCAGCTGGTGCGGGCGCGGGGCGAGGACGCGGTGCTGCTGGGTGTGGTCATGCACAACGGGGAAAACGGCCTGGAACTGGGGCAGCGGCTGGAGGCCTTCCTCGCGGAGGAACGCGCCGGACTGCCCCTGGGCATGACGCTCATCCAGCTCACCAACCAGGCCGATGCCATCAGCGGCGCCGTAAACCTGTTCCAGATCAAGTTCCTGGTGGCCGTGGCGGTGGTCATGGGGGTCAGCATCCTCGCCATCGGCCTGCGCGCCGGCCTCATCGTCGGCATCGCCGTGCCGGTCACCCTGGGCATCACCTTCCTGGTGATGCTGCTGCTGGGCATCAACCTCGATCGCATCACCCTGGGCGCCCTGATCATCGCCCTGGGCCTGCTGGTGGACGACGCCATCATCGCCGTGGAGATGATGCTGGTGAAGCTGGAGGAAGGCTGGGACCGCGTCCGCGCCGCCGCCCATGCCTGGAACGTCACCGCCGCCCCCATGCTGTTCGGCACCCTGGTCACCGTGGCCGGTTTCCTGCCCATCGGCTTTGCCCGGTCGGGCGTGGGCGAATATGCCGGCAATATCTTCTGGGTGCTGTGCATCTCGCTGCTGGCCTCCTGGCTGGTGGCGGTGGTGTTCGCGCCCTACCTGGGCGTGAAGCTGCTGCGCGAGATACCCAGGGCGGAACAGCACGACCATGCCGCCATCTACCACACACCCGGCTACCTGCGGCTGCGGCGCCTGATCACCGCCTGCGTGACCTGGCGCAAGTCGGTGGTGGCCGCCACCGTGGGCGCGCTGGCACTGTCGGTGGTCGGCATGGTCGTGCTGGTGGAGAAGCAGTTCTTCCCCGGCTCGGACCGCCCCGAGGTGCTGGTCAGTGTGCAGCTGCCGCAGGGCAGTTCCATCGCCGCCACTGATCGCACCCTGCGCAAGCTGGAAGCCATCCTGGCCCCCCTGCCCGAAGTGAAAACGCTGTCGGCCTACGCCGGCGTGGGTGCGCCACGCTTCTTCATTTCCGCCAACCCCGAGCCACCCGACCCGGCCTTCGGCAAGATCGTCGCCGTGACACGGGACGCCGCCACCCGCGACCAGGTGATGTCAACCCTGGAACGGCATATCGCCGCCGGCGAATTCCCCGAGGCACGGGTACGCGTCTATCGCCTGCTGTTCGGCCCGCCCGTGATCTGGCCGCTGCAGTTTCGTGTCGTCGGCCAGGACCCTGACACCCTGCGCGCCATCGCCCACCAGGTGCGCGAGGTGATCGCCCGCAACCCGCACGCCCACGACGCGCACCTGGAATGGGACGAGCGCGTGCCGGTGTTGCAGCTGCAGAGTGACCCAGAACGCCTGCGCCTGCTGGGCCTCACCCCGCAGGACCTGGCGCAACAACTGCAACTCCAGCTCGAGGGCGTGCCGGTGACCCAGTTGCGGCAGGACATCCGCAGCGTGGAACTGGTCGCGCGGGGATCACGGGCCGGACAGCGGCTCGACCTGCAGGCGCTCGGTGGCCTGGAACTGCTCAGCCGCGAGGGACACAAACTGCCCCTGAGCCAGATCGGCAACCTGGAGGTGCGCTACGAGGAGCCGATCATCAAGCGCTACAACCGCGAGCCCTTCATCTCGGTGCAAGCCGATCTGCGCGGCGCGCAACCCCAGGATGTGACTGCGGCCCTGTGGCGGGCGCTCGAACCCCTCCGGGGCGAGCTGCCGCAGGGTTACCGAATCGACCTTGGCGGATCGGTCGAGCAATCGAGCAAGGCGGATCTGTCGATCCAGAAGCTGCAACCGGTGATGGTCGCCTTCATGCTGATCTTCATCATGCTGCAGATGCGCTCCTTCAGCGGCACCTTCATGGTGGTGGCAACCGCGCCCCTGGGGCTGATCGGCGCAGTGCTCGCGCTGTTGCTGTTCCAGCAGCCGTTCGGCTTCGTGGCCCTGCTGGGCCTGACCGGCCTGGCGGGTATCCTCATGCGCAATACCCTGATCCTCACCCAGCAGGTGAGCGACAACTTCGAGACCGGCATGGGCGCCTTCGAGGGCGTGGTCGAAGCGGCCGTGCAGCGCGCGCGCCCCGTGCTGCTGACCGCGCTGGCCGCCGCGCTCGCCTTCGTGCCGCTCACCTTCGACAGCTTCTGGGGACCGCTCGCCTATGTGCTGATCGGCGGCGTCGTCGTCGGTACCGCCATCACCCTCCTGTTCGTGCCGGCCCTGTATGCCCTGTGGTTCCGCATCCGCCCGGCCGTGTAGCAGGCCGCCCTACTCCAGCCGCACCCGGTACACCTCCTCCAGCGAGGTGATGCCCGCGCGCGCCTTGCGCAGCGCATGCTGGGTCAGCGGCCGCAACCCCTGTTCCAGGGCCAACATGCGCATTTCATCGACTGACGCACCCTGCACGATCAGGCGGCGCAGTTCCGGGCTGATCATCAGCAGCTCGTACACGGCGGCGCGGCCCTGGTAGCCGCTGTGGTTGCACCGCTCGCATCCCGCGCCCTTTCGGAAGTCTTCTCCCGACGTCACCCGCAGGCGGCTGAGGATGTGCCGTGCCAGGGGTTCGGGTGCGATGCACCGGGGACAATTGCAGCGCACCAGGCGCTGGGCGATCACCCCGTTCAGGGCCGAGGCCACCAGGTAGGGTTCGATGCCCATGTCCACCAGCCGGCTCACGGCACTGATGGCATCGTTGGTGTGCAGGGTGCTCAACACCAGGTGCCCGGTCAGCGCGCTCTCGATGGCGATGCGCGCCGTCTCCCGGTCACGGATCTCGCCGATCATGATCACGTCCGGGTCATGGCGCAGGATGTGTTTCAGCGCGCGGGCGAAACCATAACCCGGCACCCGGTTCACCTGGATCTGGCCCATGCCGCCCAGGCGGTATTCCACCGGGTCCTCCACGGTCACGATATTCACCGCCCGCTGGCGGATTTCCCGCAACGCGGCATACAGGGTCGTGCTCTTGCCGGCGCCCGTGGGTCCGGTCACCAGCAGCAGACCATGGCTGCGCTGCAGGCATTCCTCCAGGCGCTGCAGGTCACGCGGCTCCAGCCCCAGATCGGACAGGGGCTTCATGCCCGTACGGGCACACAGCAGGCGGATGGCCACGCTCTCGCCACCCACGGTGGGGATGGTGGAGATGCGCAGGTCCACCGTCTCGTCACCATCCAGCATGCGCGCCTGGCCGTCCTGGGGCAGGCGGCGGTCCGAGATGTCCATCTTGCCGAGCACCTTGATGCGCGCCACCATGGCCGGCAGCAGCGACTTGCCGAAGCGCCGCACCGGCTGCAGCAGCCCATCGATGCGAAACAGCAGCTCCGCCTCCATGCCGTCGGGACGGATGTGGATATCGGAGGCGCCCCGCCGCAGGGCATCGAGAATGAGGTTGTTCACCAGCTGCACGATGGGTTTCTGCGTGCCCAGCCGTTCCGCCTCGCGCAGCGTACCCGCCTCTTCCTCGGTGTCCGACGCCAACCCTTCCATGAGCGCCTCAGGCCCGGCGCCATAGCAACTCTGGATGGCGGTCTCGATCTCCTGTGCCGTCGCCAGGCAAGGCTCGATACCGAAGCCGGTGATGAAACGCAGCAGGCGCAGCACCTCCTCATCGGCTGGCTGCGCCATGGCCACCACCAGGCGGCCACGATGGTGCAGCAGGGGGATGAGGGTATAGCGCCGCGCGATCTCCTCGCTGACCAGGGCCATGACCTGTGGATCGATGTCGAAGTGGCGCAGACTGAGGATGGGGATGTCGAGCTGATGGGCGAGGCGCAGGGTCTCGGGTACTTCCGCCGGCAGTTCCACCGGCGCCCGCCAGGATTCCCCCTGCTCCAGGCGCGCGCGCAGGCTCACGCTGTCCCGCAGCACCAGCTCCCCCGTCAGGCTGACAGCATCGGCATCCTCCAGGCCAGGCGCCTGCAACAGCCATTGGCGCGCCTCCCCCGCCAGCTGGTACCAGGCGATGGCCTCCTGGGGAAGGAACAGGCGCCTTGGACTGCCATCACTGGCCTCGGTGCAGAGATGCACGCCCTGCGTCTCACGCGCACATTCGAGACACATGCCCTCCAGCCGCTCACCATCACGAAACCGGATGGCGAAACTGCGATAGTCGGTCTGGGTGGGCGCACCGGCCAGGTGGCCATCCAGCTGGATGCAGCGTATATCCCGCAGAGGAATGCACCCGGCTTCCCCGCCACCGCACAACTCCAGATTTCCGTCTTCGGGATGCCAATCCTCCAGCCGGCCTCGCCGACGCCGGCCATCGAACAGCTCGATCTCGATCTCGGTGCCGGTGAACACCTGCAGGAGGGATTGGTCAAAGGCGGCGAAGGACTCGCCTCTGTCGAGAGGTGTAGACATGATTTGCACTCCCTGTGCGATGAGCCGGCCATCCTGGCCGGGTGGAATTGGAAACCGGGCGTAGAGTATAGCCAATCAGGGCTACCCCTGCGGGCGCTCGGCGGCACCCTTGTCCGGCATGTGCCGGCAGTGCGCTCCGGCGCGGGCACCGTAGGAGCGGCCTCTGGCCGCGAACAGGCCTTGCGGGCACTTCGCGGGCAGAGCCCGCTCCTACAGGCGAAATTTTGCAATGATTGGGGAGCGCTCTTTCAAGGCGATACGCCACAGGCAATGCGCGCGCCACCGCCGCCCAGGGGTGCCGGGTGATCCCTATGATTGTCGCCACCCTCGTGGATCATCAGGGATCGCCCGTGCAGGTCTTCCATCTTCAGTCGCGGCGCCAGCACCGGCTGCCTCGCCTCCCCCTTGCCATCCACGTACAGGGGAGGAAGATCACCGCGATGACCATCGCCCCATGGGGTCCCGTGCCGCTGCGTGTCATCCGGGTCGTAATGACCGCCGGCGGCAAGCGCGCCAATCAGCTTCCCGTCCTTCTTTGCGGGTCCGCAATCAGGGTTCTGGTGCACATGAAAACCGTGCAAGCCCGGTGTCAGGTCACTGAGCGCGGGCGTGAAGACGAGTCCATGAGGGGTTTCCGTGATGGTGATCTCGCCGATATGCCGGCTGGCACCCTTCTCGTTCACAAGATTCATTTGCACTACCTGGCTGGCGTTCACCGCCAGTGAACATGCACCCAGCATCAAGGCAAGGGGTAGGGATGTACGGATCATGGTGACGCCTCCATGGGGAAGAGAGTCGAAAGGGTAGAACAGAAAATGGCGGCAAGCCAGGCCTATCGGGCGCCGTTTCCAGGAATGGCGCGGATTCCCGGACCGGAACGGGGGAAAGGCATGCATGTCTGCTGGCCCGGGACTTCATTTGAACAACTGCTCGCGGTAGTACTTCAGCTCGGCGATGGAGTCACGGATGTCATCCATGGCCAGGTGGCTGGATTCCTTGGTGAAGCCGGCAGCGACAGCAGGATTCCAGCGCCGCGCCAGTTCCTTGAGGGTGCTAACGTCCAGGTTGCGGTAATGGAAGAAGGCTTCCAGGACGGGCATGCAGCGCGCCATGAAGCGGCGGTCCTGGCAGATGCTGTTGCCACACATGGGCGAGGCCTTGGCAGGGACGTATTGCTCCAGGAAGGCGATGGTCAGGCGTTCGGCCTCGGCCTCGTCGTGGGTGCTCTGGCGCACCCGCTCGACCAGACCCGACTGGCCATGCTGCCGGGTATTCCATTCGTCCATGGCGGCCAGCCGTTCCTCGGGCTGGTGGATGGCCATGACCGGCCCTTCGGCGAGGATATTCAGCTCGGCGTCGGTGACGATGGTGGCGATTTCGATAATGGCGTCGTGGTCGGTGTCGAGCCCGGTCATCTCCAGGTCGATCCAGATGAGGTTGTTGGCGTTCTGGGGCATGGTATTGGCGTATCCGGCGTGGGCTTGAGTTGCATTCTACCAGAGGCTACCCTGCTTCCTACCATGAACAACTTCACCCTGCTCTTCGTCTCCCTGCTGGGCCTGTCGGTGCTGTTGCGCCTGTGGCTGGCCGGCCGCCACCTGCGCCATGTGGGCGCCCACCGCGCGGCGGTGCCCGAGGCCTTCCGCGAACGCATCTCCCTGCAGGAACACCAGAAGGCCGCCGACTATACCCGCGCCGGGGTGAAACTGGGCATGGTGGAACTGCTGTACGGCAGCCTGCTGCTCCTGCTCTGGACCCTGGGCGGGGGACTCGACCTGCTCGGCCGGTGGTGGTACGGGCTCGGACTCGGTGAAATCCCCGCCGGCATCGGCATCCTGCTCAGCGCCTTTGCCATCATGGCGCTGCTGGATCTCCCCTTCCAGCTCTACCACACCTTCGTGCTGGAAGAGCGCTTCGGCTTCAACCGCACCACACCCGCCACCTTCCTCGGAGATCTCCTCAAGCATGGCCTGCTGCTTGCCGTCATCGGCACCCCCC